>Ga0265325_10000111_pt1 | contig 56612 bp, 58 predicted proteins | sample 41420metaG_FD_202090 | JGI IMG/M metagenome (GOLD analysis project Ga0265325, IMG submission 202090) | Rhizosphere microbial communities from Carex aquatilis grown in University of Washington, Seatle, WA, United States - 4-14-20 metaG | ecosystem: Host-associated > Plants > Roots > Rhizosphere...
GTGCGGAGCCGCGATGGCCGTCGGAGTGTGATCCCGGGAACCTACATAAGTAGGTGGGCGCCATATGACCGAAACCACGGTCCCGGCCAGGGACAGCTCCCGTTAGGATCGTAAGGCCCCGGGGAATTATCTCCGTCGCACCTCGCAGCCCCGCATTTGCAATGTAGTCACTAAGCAGGGCGGGCGCCACAGCGCATCGAGCGGTTTGATCGAGAGGTTAAAACGGCCTCAACCGATCGGCACGCCGCCATTGCCGACCGTCTGGTTAAGCTTCTTGGTGATGCCTTCGATGCGCTCGGCGGCCGAATTGAAAGCGCCGACCACCGCATCCGATGCCGCCTTGGCGCGATCGCCCGCGACCAGACGAGCGTCCTGCAAGGCGGCGATCTCGTCCTCCAGGCGGCGCATTTTCTCCGTGGCTTCCACCAGCTCGTCCTCGAGCATCAGTGCTGCCATCACCGTGAGCCGGGTATCGCCGATTTCACCGAACTTGCGGCGTAAATCGATGACGCGTTGATCGATGTCCTTCGCCAGCGCCTGAAGGTGCTCCTCCTGGCCATCCTCACAGGCAAGGCGGAATTGGCGGCCGGCAATGTTGGCAATGACCTGGGCCATGATCCTACTCGTGCAAATCGAGGACTGACTGAATTGAGGCAATCGCCGAGTCGAGCCGGTCGGCGATCTCGCGATTGGTTGTTTCCAGCCGCCGCGAGCGCGCGGTCTCGCCGTCGAGGGCTGCGGCCAACCGTGTGCGATCGATGCCGAGCGCCTGGACCTGCGCGGCGAGACCCTCTTCGTTGCGATCCGCCAGCCGCCGCCGTTCGACAGCGGCATCAAGCGCGTCGAGCGCGAGGGCGAGACGCTTGACCGCTGCATCGATTGCGCTTTGCTCTGTCATCGCCTCTTCCGCACAAAAACTCTTGCGGCAGCAGATATTTAGGCAAAGAATCTTACGTGCTGCACGACCATGGCGTCAACGCTCGGCGGAGGATTTGCCCAGCTGTTTTCGCCGGCCTGTGCATGGCATCGCGGCGCGGCGGCGGTCACATTGACTCAAGGGCCTTACATGCTATCCAGCCCGCCAAAAGGCCCTTTCCATGAGTGTAAAAGCCTCACCGACGGCAGCCGCGGCGCCCGCAGAGCGCCGCGAGCAACCGGCCGCTAGTCCCGCCATTGCCCACGCCAGCATGGCCAACGCTATCCGCGCGCTGGCAATGGATGCGGTGGAACAGGCGAAATCCGGCCACCCTGGAATGCCGATGGGCATGGCCGACGTGGCGACCGTCCTGTTCACGCGGTTTTTGAAATTCGACCCGGCGAGTCCAGCATGGCCTGACCGCGACCGCTTTGTGCTGTCGGCCGGTCATGGCTCGATGTTGTTGTACGCTTTGCTCTATCTGACCGGCTACGAAGCGATGACGATCGAGCAGATCAAACGCTTCCGCCAGCTCGGTTCAATCACCGCCGGCCATCCGGAATACGGACACGTACCGGGCGCGGAGACAACCACCGGTCCGCTCGGCCAGGGCCTCGCCAATGCCGTCGGCATGGCGATCGCCGAAAGACATCTCGCCGCGGCGTTTGGCGACAGTGTCGTCAATCACAAAACCTACGTGATTGCGTCCGATGGCGACCTGATGGAAGGCATCAGCCAGGAAGCGATCGCGCTCGCGGGCCACCTGAAGCTCAACAAGCTGATTGTGCTGTTCGACGACAACGGTATTTCCATTGACGGCGCGTTGTCGCTTGCTGACAGCGTCGATCAGATCAAGCGCTTTGAGGCCGCCGGCTGGAGCGCGTCGCGCGTCGACGGACACGATCCAGCAGCAATTGGTTCCGCGCTCGAGAAAGCGCAAAAGTCCGACAAGCCGGTCCTCATTGCCTGCAAGACGACGATCGGCTTCGGCGCGCCGACCAAGGCGGGCAAAGCATCGTCGCATGGCTCGCCGCTCGGCGCCGACGAAGTCAAAGGCGCCCGTGAACGCCTCGGCTGGACGCCGGCACCGTTTGAAGTGCCCGCGGATATTTTGAACGCCTGGCGCACGGCTGGCGCGCGCTCGAAGGCTGCGCATGCCGACTGGAGCAAGCGGCTCGCCGCGCTCGACGGCGCCAAGCGCAGCGAATTCGAGCGCCGGATGCGCGGAGACATTTCGCAACAGGCGCTCGCCGGCGCGGTACGCGCGGTGAAAGAGAATCTTGCCGCAACGCCGAAGGAAATTGCGACGCGCACGGCCTGCGAGTTCGCACTCGAAAGCCTGATCCCGGCGCTGCCGGAAATGATCGGCGGTTCAGCCGACCTCACCGGGTCGAACAACACACGCACCAAGTCGATGAAGGCCATCTCGGCCGAGGATTTCTCCGGCCGCTTCATCCATTACGGCGTTCGCGAGCACGGCATGGCTGCCGCCATGAACGGTATGGCCCTGCACGGCGGCATCATTCCTTATTCGGGAACCTTCCTGGTGTTCTCCGACTATTGCCGGCCGGCGATCCGGCTCGCCGCGCTGATGGGCAAGCGGGTCATTCATGTCATGACTCACGATTCCATCGGCCTCGGCGAAGACGGACCCACGCATCAGCCGGTCGAACATTTGGCGGCATTGCGTGCAATTCCGAACTTGCTGGTGTTCCGGCCTTGCGATGCCGTCGAGACAGCGGAGTGCTGGCAGCTCGCGCTCGCAGCGAATGACAGGCCGAGCGTGCTCGCGCTGACGCGACAGAACCTGCCGCAGCTGCGCAATCGCCTCGATACCGACAACATCTGTGCCCGCGGCGCCTACGAAATTGCGGGCCCCGACGGCCATGCCGATGTTTCGATTTTCGCCACCGGGTCCGAGGTTGCTATCGCGGTCGATGGCGCGAAGCTGCTGGCCGAGCGTGGGGTTGCTGCGCGCGTGATTTCGGTTCCTTGCTTCGAATTGTTCGCGGAGCAGAATGAGGAATACCGGCGCGCCATCATCGGCAACGCCAAGGTGAAGATCGGCGTCGAAGCCGCCGTGCGTCAGGGCTGGGATGCCATCATCGGATCCGATGGTGCCTTTGTGGGCATGACCTCTTTCGGCGCCAGCGCGCCCTACAAGGAACTCTATAAAAAGTTCGGGATTACCGCTGAGGCGATCGCAAACGCGGCGCTCGGCAAGCTTGGGAAGACGTAACGGAAGACTATATAGGGCTGTGGCCCAAGGGGCTGCGGCAGACTGAACGAGCCGGGAGCGACTAAAATGACAGTTCGTGTAGCCATCAACGGGTTTGGCCGCATCGGCCGCAACATTCTGCGCGCTATCGCGGAAGCCGACCGCAAGGACATCGAAGTTATCGCCATCAACGATCTCGGCCCGGTCGAAACCAATGCTCACTTGCTGCGCTATGACAGCGTGCACGGCCGCTTCCCCGGCACCGTCACGGTGAAAGGCGATACGATCAGCCTCGGCAACGGCGCCATCAAGGTCACCGCCGAACGCGATCCGTCAAAGCTGCCGTGGAAAGATCTCGGCATCGACATCGCGATGGAGTGCACCGGTCTGTTCACCGCCAAGGAAAAGGCGTCTGCGCATTTGACCGCCGGCGCCAAACGCGTGCTGGTTTCCGCGCCCGCCGACGGCGCCGATCTCACGGTCGTCTACGGTGTCAACCACGACAAGCTGACCAAGGACCACAAAATCGTCTCGAACGCGTCCTGCACGACCAATTGCCTCGCGCCGGTCGCCAAGGTGCTCAACGATGCGGTCGGGATCGACAAAGGATTCATGACGACGATCCACTCCTACACCGGCGACCAGCCGACGCTCGACACCTATCACAAGGATCTCTACCGCGCCCGCGCCGCCGCGCTGAACATGATCCCGACCTCGACCGGCGCCGCCAAGGCCGTCGGCCTCGTTCTACCTGAACTCAACGGCAAGCTCGACGGCGTTTCGATCCGCGTGCCGACGCCGAATGTTTCGGTGATCGATTTCAAGTTCGTCGCCAAAAAGGCGACCAGCAAGGATGAAGTGAACGGCGCGATCAAGCGTGCGGCCGAACAGCAGCTCAAGGGCATTCTCGGATACACCAACGATCCGAACGTCTCGCTCGACTTCAACCACGACCCGCGCTCCTCCATCTTCCACATGGACCAGACCAAGGTCATGGACGGCACTTTCGTGCGCGTGATGTCGTGGTATGACAACGAGTGGGGCTTCTCCAACCGCATGACGGATACCGCCGTTGCGATGGGCAAGCTGCTCTGACGGCCGGATGGCGGGCCGGCCATGACTGCTTTTCGAACCCTCGACCACGTTGATGTGAAGGGTAAACGCATCCTGGTGCGCGTTGATCTCAACGTGCCCGTGGAGAACGGGGTCGTAACAGATTCGACCCGCATCGAGCGCGCGGCACCCGCGATTACCGAAATCGCCGACAAGGGCGGCAAGGTCATCCTCCTCTCGCATTTCGGTCGGCCGAAAGGGCGCGATCCGAAGCAATCACTGAAGCCGGTCGCCGCCGAAGTCGCGCGCATCATCAAGCGTCCGGTGAAATTTGCCGACGACTGCATCGGCGAAGTGGCCGAACGCGCAGTTGCCACAATGAAACCCGGCGACATTCTGTGTCTTGAAAATACCCGTTTTCACGCCGGCGAAGAGAAGAACGATCCAGCCTTCGTGGCCGCGCTGGCGAAACTCGGCGATATCTGGGTCAATGACGCCTTCTCGGCCGCACACCGCGCGCATGCGTCGACAGAAGGTCTCGGTCACAAACTTCCCGCTTACGCCGGGCGGACCATGCAGGCGGAGCTTGAGGCCCTCACCAAGGCACTTGAGCATCCCGAACGCCCGCTCGCGGCGATCGTGGGCGGCGCGAAGATTTCGACCAAGCTCGATCTGCTTGGCAACCTGTTGGACAAAGTTGATGCGCTGATCATCGGCGGCGCCATGGCCAACACTTTTTTATTCGCGCAAGGCAAGAAGATCGGGAAGTCACTGGCGGAAGGCGACCTCGTCGGCACCGCGCGCGACATCATGGCCAAGGCCAAATCCGCCAAGCGCGAAATCGTGCTCCCGGTCGACGTGGTGGTGGCCGAAAAGTTCGAGGCGCATGCGCCATCGCGCGTCGTCGACGTGGACAAGGTTGGCGCCAATGACATGATCCTGGATATTGGTCCGCGCAGCGTCGAGCAGGTTGTCTCTGTGCTCGCGCGGACAAAGACGCTGGTGTGGAACGGCCCATTTGGCGCCTTCGAAATGGAACCCTTCGACAACGGAACGGTCGAGGTTGCGGAGGCCGCCGCGGAACTGAGCGAGGCCGGCAAGCTTGTCTCGGTAGCCGGTGGCGGCGATACGGTAGCTGCGCTTAATGTCGCCGGGGTCGCAGATCGGTTCACATATGTTTCGGCCGCGGGCGGCGCCTTCCTGGAATGGCTGGAAGGCAAGGCCTTGCCCGGGGTCGAGGTGTTGCGGGTAAAATGACGTCGAACGGCACCATCCGGGGGGATTGCAACGGATGCGATGGAGGGATTTATGAAACTCGATGAACTAAACAAAATTGCACAGGCCATGGTAGCGCCCGGCAGGGGCATCCTGGCCGCGGACGAATCCTCCGGCACGATCAAGAAACGCTTCGATGCGATCGGCGTTGAATCCACCGAGGACAGCCGCCGCGATTATCGTGAGATGCTCTTCCGCTCGGCCGAAGGGATGAAACATATCTCCGGCGTCATCCTCTACGATGAGACGATCTGGCAGAAGGCGAAGGATGGTACGCCGCTGGTCGAGCTGATCAAGAAGGCCGGCGCCATTCCTGGCATCAAGGTCGACGAAGGCACCAAGCCGCTGCCGATGTGTCCGGGCGAAGTCGTCACCATCGGTCTCGACAAGCTCGCCGACCGGCTTCCGAAATATTACGAACAGGGTGCACGCTTCGCGAAGTGGCGCGCGGTCATCGATATCGGCGCCGGCATTCCGACATACGCGTGTTTGCGCGCGAACGCCCACGCACTCGGCCGCTATGCCGCGCTGTGCCAGGCGGCGCAGATCGTGCCGATCGTCGAACCCGAAGTGCTGATGGACGGCGATCACGACATCGACCGCTGCCAGCAGGTGACGGAACTGGTGTTGAAGCTCCAGTTCGAAGAACTTTATTTCCAGCGCGTTGCGCTCGAAGGAATCGTGCTCAAGCCGAACATGGTGATCTCCGGCAAGAAGAACGGAAAACGCGCCGGGATTGAGGAAGTCGCCGAAAAGACCGTCAAGGTGCTCAAGAACTGCGTGCCGGGCGCCGTGCCGGGCATTGCGTTCCTTTCCGGCGGCCAGAGCGATGAAGAGGCCACCGCACACCTCGATGCCATGAACAAGATCGGCAATCTGCCATGGGCGCTGACGTTCTCTTACGGACGCGCGCTCCAGCACGCGCCGCAGACGACATGGAAAGGCAAGACCGAAAACGTCGCCGCCGCGCAGCGCGCATTTTCGCATCGTGCAAAAATGAATGGGCTTGCCGCGCTTGGCCAATGGAAGGCCGATCTCGAGAAGAAAGCGGCGTGATCAAACTCGCGTGTGCCGCGTGACGCGCGGCCCAAACTTCGGTAAATGAAACGTCATGCCCGGCCTTGTGCCGGGCATCCACGTCTTTGTCCTTTCATAGACGAAGACGTGGATGGCCGGGACAAGCCCGGCCATGACGAGTAAACGCAAAGGATATCCCTGTGATTGATCTCTACACCTGGACGACCCCCAACGGCCGCAAAGCCTCCATCGCACTTGAGGAACTCGGCCTGCCCTACACCGTGCACCCGATCGACATTTCCAAGGACGAACAATTCGCGCCGGACTTTCTCAAGATCGCGCCGAACAACCGCATCCCGGCCATAGTCGACCGCGACACCAACATCGCGCTGATGGAATCAGGCGCCATCCTGATCTATCTCGCGGACAAGACCGGCAAGCTGTTGCCGAAGTCCGGCGAAGGCCGTTACCGCGTGATCGAATGGCTGATGTGGCAGATGGGTGGGCCGGGACCGATGCTCGGCCAGGTGCATCACTTCGTGAAATATAACAAGGGCAAGGCGCCCTATGCCGAGGAGCGCTACCTGAAGGAAGGGAATCGACTCTACAAGGTGCTCAATGCGCGCCTCGAGGGCCGTGAGTTCGTCGCCGATCAATATTCCATCGCCGATATCGCGATCTGGCCGTGGATCTCGCGCTTCGAATGGCAAACCATCGACCTGAAGCAATATCCGAACGTAAAGCGCTGGTATGAAACCATCGCCGCACGCCCGGCGGTGCAAAAGGGTTACAAAGTGCCGAAGGATATGGGTCCGATCCCGATGCCCTGACGCCGGCTCGCGTTAACTTGGACGCAGGCACGACAAGCGAATAATCTCGCGCATGATTCGCCGGCTGCGGCGCCGGCGTAGTGACGTTGCGTTTCGCGTCGCTTTCGCAACGCCTTCGAGCCCATGCCGAAACCGCAAATCAGGCCGCCCTCCGGAAATGCCACCCTCGTCGACGTGCTTCGGCGCGCGACCGCGCACCATCAGCGCGGGCAATTGCACGAGGCCGAGGCGCTGTATCGGCAGGTTCTCGCAACTCAGCCGAACAATTTTGACGCGTTGCATCTGTGTGGCGTTCTCATGCATCAGCGCGGCGACGCGCCGGAGGCGCTCAAGCTGATTGCCCGCGCGCTCAAGACCAACGGGCGGTCGGCGGCAGCCCATTCCAATTACGGCACCGTTCTGGCGGCGGTCGAGCGGCATGACGAGGCGCTCAAAAGCTATGAACGGGCGATCGCACTTAAGCCTGATTATGCCGGGGCCCTGAACAATCGCGGCAATACCTTGCGCGTGCTGAAGCGCACGCAGGACGCTCTTGAAAGCTTTGAGCGCGCGGTCGCCGTCCAGCCCGATTATGCCGAGGCCATCAACAACCGCGGCAACGCCTTGTTCGATCTCGGCCGCACCGAAGAGGCGCTGGTGAGCTATGAGAAGGCCCTCGCGCATCAGCCGGATTATGCCGATGCATTGGTCAATCGCGGCAAATGCCTGATCGCGCTCAAGCGCGGCGATGAGGCGCTGGCAAGCTTTGACCGGGCGCTCGCGCACCGGCCGCAACACGCGGCCGCACTGAAAGAGCGCGGCCATTTGCTGCGCGATCGCAAACAGCCAATTGAGGCGCTCGACAGCCTCGACCGGTCGCTGGCACTGGCCCCGAATGACGCGGAAGCCCATCTGGGCCGCGCCCTCTCCCTGCGCGATCTCAAACGCTTCGATGAATCTTTTGTTGCCTGTGATCGTGCACTCACCCTGAAACCGGACTATCCCGAAGCGGCGGTCGCGCGCGGCAATGTTTTCCATGAATTGCGCGCCTTCAAGGAAGCGATCAAGGAGTACGACCGCGCGTTGGCGATGCATCCCGGTTTCGCCCAGGCCTACGGCAACCGTGCGAATGCACTGGTCGAACTCAATTGTCCGGCTGAAGCGCTCGAAGACTACGACCGCGCGATTGCCGAAAAGCCGTACGCGTCCGCGCTTGTTAACCGCGGCCTCGCGCTGAATTACCTCGATCGGCCGGACGAGGCACTCGACAGTTTCGATCGTGCCATCGCGCTCGAGCCGGATATGCCGCAAGGACATTGGAACAAGGCGCTGCTGTGTCTCGCGCTCGGCGATTTCGAGCGGGGCTGGGATGACTATGAATGGCGCTGGCGCGGCGCGACCGAACTTGTGTCGCGCGGCTTCGCACAACCGCAATGGCGAGGCGAGGACCTAGGCGGCAAAACAATCCTGCTGCACGCGGAGCAAGGCTTCGGCGACAGTATCCAGTTCATGCGCTATCTCCCGATGGTCAAGGCCAAGGCCGGTCATGTCATCCTGGAAGTGCCGGACAGTCTTCGGCCGCTGATTGGAGAGCTCGCCGAAGGCGTCACGATGCTCACCCGCGGGGACCCGTTGCCGGCATTTGATGTGCACTGCCCCTTGATGAGCCTGCCGCTTGCTTTCGGCACCACGCTCGCCAGCATTCCGGCATCGGTGCCCTATCTGTACGCGCCGGCCGGGCGCACCGAGGCATGGCGCCGGCGGCTGTCGGGGACGAAGCGACCGCGCGTGGGGTTGGTTTGGTCCGGCAGGCCCGACCACAAGAACGACCATAACCGCAGCGTCGCATTGTCGCGCCTGGCCCCGCTCCTGTCTGTTGGAGATGCAACGTTCGTCAGCCTGCAACGCGAGTACCGTGAGGCCGATCTTCCCACGCTCGAGAAATTGCCAATCCTTCGCCTCGAATCGTCGTTGTCAGACTTCGCCGACACCGCCGCCGTCATCGGCGAGCTCGATCTGGTGATTTCGGTCGATACCGCGGTGGCGCATCTGGCCGGCGCTATGGGCAAGCCATTATGGCTTCTGCTGCCTCGGATCCAGGATTGGCGTTGGATGCGCGGGCGCGCGGATAGCCCTTGGTACCCCAGTGCCCGGCTGTTCCGGCAATCGCAAATCGGCGACTGGGACGGCGTGATATCGGCTGTGGCCCGGGAGCTTGCGGCATTCGCAAAGGCCGGCGGCTGACAGAATATCGCAGGTCAATTTTCCGCCCGATTGAGCTAGCATGCGGACACCATGGCTACGCGACCTAAACAGGCGGTCCCGCGCCCGGCGCCCCGCCTTTATCTGACTACGCCGCCGATCTCGGATGCGTCCGCTTTTTCCTTGCAGCTGGGTTCGGCCATGGGCGCCGGCGATGTCGCCGCCGTGCTCCTGCGCCTGGCCGATTCCGATGAGCGTACATTGATCAACCGCGCCAAGGCGATCGCCGCACTTGTGCAAGACCGAGAGGCCGCGTTGCTGCTCGACGGCCGCGTCGAACTGGTCGCTCGTGCAGGTGCGGACGGCGCTCATCTCACCGGCATGACCACGTTCACCGAAGCTTTTCCCCGCCTCAAGCCGGAACGCATCGCGGGCGCCGGCGGGCTGGCAACACGTCACGATGCCATGCAAGCGGCCGAGCAAGGCGCCGACTACGTCATGTTCGGTGAACCGGACGCCGCTTCGGGCGCGCGACCAGCTTTCGAAGCGATCGAGGAACGTGTCGCCTGGTGGGCCGAGCTATTTGAATGCCCGTGCGTGGCATATGCCGCTTCGCTTGACGAAATCGCGCCGCTTGTCGCCGCCGGTGCCGATTTCATTGCGCTCGGAGATTTTTTGTGGCGCGATCCGGATGCGATCAAGACGACGACAAGCGAGGCGTCTCGTCTTCTGGGGATGCCGGAGCCTGCGGCATGATTCCACCCGTTCGGCTTATCCTCGGCGTTGTCGTCGCAGCCACGGTTGTTGCGTCTGCGCCTGCGCAGGTCACGCGCAACACTGCGCCCGCAACCGCGCCGAACCCGGCCACCAGCGTGGATCAGGGCAACATCGATCTTGCCTACGGCGCCTTCCAGCGCGGACATTATCTCACTGCCTTCAATGAGGCGTCCAAGCGCGCGCAGCAGAACGATCCCGCTGCCATGACGTTGCTCGGCGAAATCTACGCACAAGGTCTTGGCGTAGGCCGAGACGATTCCAAAGCAGCCCAGTGGTATAAAATGGCCGCCGCCAAAGGCGACCGTGACGCATTGTTCGCGCTGGCGATGTTCAATTTCCAGGGCCGCGCGGTCACCCGAAACCTGGAAGAGGCCGCGCGGTTGCTCGAAGCCGCGGCCAAGCTCGGTCACGCCGGTGCCGCCTACGACCTCGGCCTCCTTTATCTGCAAGGCCAGCAATTCCCGCAGGACCTCAAGCGCGCCAGTGATCTTTTCGCGCTGGCCGCTGAAGGCGGAAATTCGGAAGCGCAATACGCGCTCGCTACCATGTACAAGGAAGGCCGCGGCGTGCCGAAGGACATGAGCAAGGCAATGCTGCTCATGCGGCAGGCTTCGGTCGCGGGCAATCTCGACTCCATGGTTGAATTTGCAATCGCTCAGTTCAATGGCGAAGGCGTCAACAAGGACGAGACCGCCGCCGCCCAGTTGTTTCTCAAAGCGGCACACCTCGGCAGCCCGATCGCTCAGAACCGCTTGGCGCGCATCCTGATGGCCGGGCGGGGCATGCCTGCCGACGCCACCGAGGCGGTCAAATGGCATCTCGTCGCCAAGGCCGCCGGCAGCGGTGATCCCGACCTCGACGTCTTTGCTGCAAAACAGACCCCGGCGGTCCGCGCGGCCGCCGACGCCAGCGCCAAGAAATGGCTGTCGACGACCACAACCGGCCGCCCTTGACGGCGCTGGGCTTCGCGGGCAGACCGCTCGCGGCATGCATCACTCAGCCCTCCTCAATGTCATGATCGCCGCTGCGCGCAAGGCCGCGCGCGCGCTCAAGCGCGACTTTGGCGAACTGGAAAAGTTGCAGGTTTCGCTCAAGGGTCCCGGCAATTTCGTGACCGCTGCCGACCGCCGCGCCGAAGAAACACTTTATGCCGAACTGATGAAGGCACGGCCCGGCTACGGGTTTCTCGGCGAAGAAGGTGGCCACCGCGAAGGCGCCGACAAGACCCACACCTGGATCGTTGATCCGCTGGATGGCACCACGAATTTTCTCCACGGCATCCCGCAATTCGCCATCTCGATCGCACTGGAACGCGAAGGAACGGTGGTGGCCGGCCTGATCTACAATCCCGCCAATGAGGACATGTTCATTGCCGAGCGCGGCAAGGGCGCCTTTCTCAACGAGCAGCGGATCCGGGTCGCCGGCCGCAAACTGCTGGGCGATGCGGTTATCGCCTGCGGGCTACCGCACCAAGGCCGCGGCGACCTCGCACTGGCGCGCAAGGAAACCGGCGCAATGCAGGAACACGTTGCCGGCCTGCGCCGCTTCGGCGCGGCGGCGCTCGATCTCGCCTGGGTCGCGGCAGGCCGTCTCGACGCCTATTGGGAGCGCGACATCAAGCCATGGGACATGGCGGCAGGAATCATCCTTGTGCGGGAAGCCGGCGGGTTCGTAACCGACTGCGACGGCGGCGAAGACATGTTCCAAAAGGGGCATATCGCCGCCGGCAACGACGCCATTCAAAAAGCGGTGCTGGCGGTGCTGAAAACCGCCGCCAAGGCTTAAGTCACCGCAATTTCAACTCAATCAGCCGCTTTACCGGCCACCAGTTCCGGCACGATTGCTTTTTCCCTGTCACGGGTCTGTGCCATAGTGCACGAGAGGGCTTCGTTCGACATCAACATTTGAGTTGCATGTAAGTCTCATGGCCAAAGAACTCGATCCACTCAAGCTGTCATCGCCACGTGTCTTCCTGTTCAGGATGCTGGTCTTCGTCATCCTGGTCGGGCTGGTCGCCTTCGTGCTGCACAAGCAGATCGAAGTCGCATTCATGTCCAATCCGGGCTTGAACGCGCTCATCATCGGCGTGGAAGCGATCGGAATTCTGCTGTCGGTGCGGCAGGTGCTGCGCCTTTATCCGGAAATCGCGTGGGTGAATAATTTCCGTCTGGCCGATCCGGGTCTCGCCGTCGAGCGTGCACCGGTGCTGCTGGCGCCGATGGCTGCAATCCTGGGCAGCCGCGTCGGCCGCATGGCGATGTCGGCGCAATTGATGCGCGGCATCCTTGATTCAATCGCAACCCGCCTGGATGAGGCGCGCGATATATCCCGTTATATGACGGGCCTGCTGGTGTTTCTCGGTCTGCTCGGCACCTTCTGGGGCCTGATCGAAACCGTAAGCTCGGTCGGCGGCGTGATTCAGGGCCTCAAGGCCAGCGGTGATGCGGGCAGCATGTTCGATTCACTGCGCGAAGGACTAGCGGCGCCTCTCTCGGGAATGGGGATTTCATTTTCCTCATCGCTTTTCGGACTTGCGGGCTCGCTCGTGCTCGGCTTCCTCGACCTCCAATCGAGCCAGGCGCAAAACCGCTTCTACACTGAACTCGAGGACTGGCTCTCCACCACCGTCTACGACCAGGCGGCAGAGCCGGCGGTCGCCGCCGGCGTCACCGGCGAGGTGCGCTCGGCGATCGAGCGCCTGCGCGAAGCGGTCGACCAGGCGGGCGCCGGGAAATCGGCATCCGCCGCCATGGCCAATCTCGCCGAGGCGATCCAGGGCCTCGTGCATCACATGCGCACCGAACAGCAGATGATCCGCGACTGGGTCGATTCACAGGCCGAACAACAACGCGAGATCAAGAAGCTCCTGGAAGTCATGGTGCGGCGTGAACGTGAACCGTTGAGTTGAATTCCATGGCGCTTGCACGAACGCGCCGCGGCGACAGCGGCATGAATTACTGGCCGGGTTTCGTCGACGCACTGTCGACGTTGATCCTCGGCATCATTTTCCTGCTCACCGTATTTGTGGTGGTACAATTTTATTTGCAGCAGGAAGTCGCCGGTAAGGACACCGCACTCGGCCGGCTGAATGCGCAGATAGCGCAGCTGACCGAATTGCTGTCGATGGAGAAATCCGGCAAGACCAATCTCGAGGACCAGCTCGCGCAACTGCGCGCGACGCTGGCCACCACCGAAAACGAGCGCGACCGTCTCAAGGGAACCGCCGAGAGCGCCGGCGCCGGCGTCACGGCCGCGCAGGGCAAGGTTTCCGAGCTCACCGGCCAGATCGAGGGTGAGAAGAAGATTTCCGCTCGCGCGTTGGCGCAGGTCGAAGTGCTCAATCAACAGATCGCGGCGTTGCGCCGCCAACTGGCCGCCATCGAACAGACGCTCGACGCCGCCGAGAAAAAGGACAAGGAATCGCAAGGCCAGATTACCGAGCTCGGACAGCGGCTCAATCTGGCGCTGGCGGCGCGCGTCAATGAGCTCAAGCGTTATCAGTCCGATTTCTTCGGCAAGCTCCGCGAAATCCTCGGCAATCGCAGCGACGTGCGGGTGGTCGGCGACCGCTTCGTGCTGCAATCAGAAGTGTTCTTCGACACCGGCAAAGCCGACCTGAAGCCCGAGGGTCGTCTCGAACTTGAAAAGGTGGCGGGCGCGCTGCTGGAGCTCGAAAAGCAAATCCCGACCGACATTGCCTGGGTTCTGCGCGTCGACGGCCATACCGACATCCGCCAGATCGCCGTCGGCGGCGCGTTCAAGTCGAACTGGGATCTGTCGGCCGCGCGCGCAATCTCGGTCGTGCAGTATCTCGTCGGCAAAGGCGTGTCGCCACAGCGGCTGGTGGCCGCGGGCTTTGGTGAGTTCCAGCCGATCGATGCAGGCAAGACCGAGGATGCCTACAAGCGAAATCGCCGCATCGAGTTCAAGCTGACCGAACGGTGAGCCCGAAAGCCTGCACGCTACGCCCCTATTCCGCCGCCGACGAAGATGCGGCGATCGAGCTTTGGCATCGCACCTGGCAGAAGCATTACGCGCATATCGACTTTAGCGTGCGCGTTGCCTGGTGGCGTGAACGCTGGCGCAATGAACTCGTCCCCACGTCCCGGATCATGCTGGCGGACGTCGGTGGCGCAATGGCCGGCTTCGTCACGGTCGATCCGAAGACGACCTATTTGGACCAGATCGTGGTCGCGCCGGAGCACTGGGGGTCTGACGTTGCACTTGCTTTGCTGAACGAGGCCAAGCGCCTTTCGCCGAAGGGCCTCTATCTGCTCGTCAACAAGGACAATTTCCGCGCCATCCGCTTTTATGAAAAGCATGGATTCGTCAACGCCGGAGAAGACAAGAACCCCGTCTCGGGACTCGCGGTCAACCGAATGACGTGGCGCGGATAAATTACGCGACTTCAAATTGCAGTTTCGCCAGGCGCGCGTAGAGCCCTCCGGCAGAGGCAAGGGATGCGTGCGTCCCCTCTTCCACGATGCGCCCGTGGTCCAGCACCAGGATGCGATCGCAGGATTGCACGGTGGCAAGCCTGTGCGCGATGACAATGCTGGTGCGATTGAGCATCAACCGCTTGAGCGCCTGCTGAACCAGCGTCTCGCTTTCAGCGTCGAGTGACGAGGTCGCTTCGTCGAGCAGCAACAGTGGCGCCTTGCGCAAGATGGCCCGCGCGATCGCGATGCGTTGGCGCTGGCCGCCCGACAGCGTAACCCCGCGCTCGCCGACCGGCGTTTCATACCCCAAAGGTAAGCGCCGAATGAATTCGGAAGCATGCGCGGCTTCTGCTGCCTTGTCGATCTCCGCATCGGTGGCGCCGGGACGGCCGAACTGGATATTTTCCCGGACGCTCGTGCCAAAAACCACGGCATCCTGCGGCACCAGCGCAATGCGTGCACGCAGCACTGCCGGGTCCGCGTCCGTCAGGCGCACGCCATCCAAACTGATATTTCCCGAGACCGGATCATAGAAACGCAGAATAAGCTGGAAGATGGTGCTCTTGCCGGCGCCGGAGGGACCGACCAATGCAAGCTTTTCGCCGGGCGCGACGCGGAATGACAATCGATCGAGAACCGGCACATTCGGCCGCCCCGGATAAGCGAAATTGACGTCGCTAAATTCAACCGCGCCACTCGCCGGCATCGGCAATACCACGGGGCGTGCCGGCGCCTTGATTTGCGGCTCGACGTCGAGAATCTCGAACAGCCGCTCGGCGGCGCCCGACGCCTGCGCGATCTCGCCCCACACCTGACTCAATTCGCCGAGCCCGCCTGCGGCAAACACCGCGTAGAGAACGAATTGTCCGAGGCGGCCGGGCGTAATGCTGCCAACGAGCACATCCTGCGCGCCGACCCACAGCACCACAACGATGCTTGCGAAAACGAGAAAGATCACCACGGCCGTGAGCATGGCACGCACTTTAGTCGCGCCGCGTGCGGCGGCATAAGCCTGCTCGACCGCCGCACCGAATCGCGACTGCGCAAGCTTTTCGTTGGTGAAAGCTTGAAGTGTGCGCATCGCGCCGATCAATTCGTTGGCGTAACCCGATGCATCGGCGAGCGTGTCTTGTGCCGCACGTCCGCGCTTGCGGACTGCGCGCCCGAAACCAACCAGCGGAAGGACAATGACCGGGATCGCACCCAGCACGAACAGTGAAAGCCGCGGGCTGGTGACAACCATCATGCCGGCGCCGCCGAGGAACAGAACCAGATTGCGCAAGGCAATCGATATCGAAGCGCCCACGGTCGACTTGATCTGGGTGGTGTCGGCCGTGAGACGCGATACAATTTCACCGGCGCGTGTAGCATCGAAAAATGCCGATGACAGCCGCGTGAGATGGATAAATACATCCGAGCGCAGATCGGCGACGATACGCTCGCCCAAGGTAGTGACAAGGTAGTAACGCAGCGCGCTGGATACCGCGAGCACGGCGACAACCGCGATCATCACCGCGAAATAGCTGTCGATCAGCTGCACCGCCTTGTCGGAGAAGCCGAAATCGATCATCCGCCGGACGGCCAAGGGCACGACCAGGGTGGTGAGTGCAGCAACGGTCAGCGCAGCCAATGCGGCAAGTGCGCGTCCGCTATATCTGCCGATGTATGGAACGAGCCGGGCCAGCGGCCTGAGTTTGACCTTGCCCCGCGCGCCCGGCGCTGGCGCGCCGGCGACGTCGAGGCCCCGCCCATCGCTCGAAAAACTCATGCGACGCCCTTTTGTTATCGCCCCGGCGCTCGGCCCTTTAATGCCTTGCGGGCTTGATCGCGGTCAATCCGGACGGCTTGCCGCATTCATCCGGGTCCTGTATACGAGCCGCCAAATCCAGCTTTAACAGGCGCGTTTGCGCCTCGGAACCGAAACATGAAGCACGATATCCATCCCGGCTACCACGCCATCAAAGTGATCATGACCGATGGCAGTGAATTCACCACGCGTTCCACCTGGGGCAAAGAAGGTGACGTCCTGCACCTGGATATTGACCCCAAATCGCACCCGGCCTGGACCGGCGGCCAGCAGCAGCTCGTCGACCGTGGCGGCCGCGTGTCGCGCTTCCAGAAGAAGTTCTCGGGCTTCCTGAAGACCGACGAGAAGAAATAAGCACCTTTGGTGCTCGCATTAAAAAGCCCCCGCACGATGCGGGGGTTTTTGCTTTGGGGCGCGGACTTGTCTAGACGCCTTCCGCGCCAAAAGCGGCCTTCAACAGCCCAAGCTGGCGCTCGACCGGATTGCCTGTGCTTGGACGTTCGGCGGCATTCTGATTGTAAATCGTTGCATCCAGACGGCGCACATTCGCGTAGAGCTTGCGCGACCGTTCGATCAGGTCGCGCAGCGCAACCGGCAAGAGCTCGAGATTGGTGGAATCGTGCGCATCACCCGTGGCGAGTTTCACCTTGCTCTTTTCCTTGCCCGCCTGCGCCAGCGACATCTCGCCTTCCTTCACCGCACGATGAAGCAGCAGCCATGAAGCGAGCTGCATCAGCCGCGTGGTGAGACGCATGCTTTCCGTGGCGTAGGCGAGCGCCGCCGCGCGTTCCAGTTTCTTGGATTCCTGGCGGCCGGGGCCATCCAGATAAGTCGCGGTCTCCTCGACCAGCGCCATTCCATCACGGAACAAATCGGCGAATGCCTGCGAACTTGCGAGCCGTTCTCCGAACGAAACCGTTTGCGTTTCGCTGAATGGTTTTTCTGATTTTTCGGACATGACGCGACGCCTCACTTCACCGCGGAGCCGATCTCGCCCCGTATACGATTGGGTAAGCATGACGCGCGCAACGCAGCCGTGTCCAGACGGCGATATGGTTAACATCGCGATATAGTTTCCGCGCGAATTCGAATGGCCGCGCGCGGCAGCGGCTGATCCATTTTGGGACAAAAAAAGGAGCCGCCGTTGCCGGCGGCTCAAAGTTGATAACAGGGAGGCGTCAAACAGAGTGGACAGGAGCCACTCAACGTCCACATGAAGATGGACAATGCCAGTAATGGTCGAGAAAGCTTAACGACAGCTTAAAGGTGTGCGCGCAATGCCAAATATTTTCCTGACGCACCAGCACGCCGATACCATTCCGGTGGTCGCGAACTCCGTCGCCTCAACGTTTGAAAAATTGATCGGCCGCCGCGCGTGAAACGCGCTTTTGCGCCATGTCGGCTTCGAGCCGGCTGATCTCGTCGCGCATCAACTGCACGCGCGCCGCAAGTTCATCCACGGAAAGCAAAGTGAGGTCCTGGCCGATTTCGTGTGCAATCTTCTTCTTCGGTTTGTCGTCTTCGTCGATTGCCGGCATGGGCCACCTCCTGCGGACGAAATCTAGCCATCGCGGTCCGGGTTGTCACATCGGCGAGGCGCGCCTACACAGAGCCCACCAATTCGCAGAAGATAAGAGGAATCGATGCCCGCACTGCCAAGCCAAATGACCGCAATCGGCATCAAATCCGCCGGCGGTCCGGACATGCTCGTCCCTGAACAGCGTCCGCTTCCAAAGCCCGCTGCGGGAGAGATCCTGGTGAAAGTCGCTGCTGCCGGCGTGAACCGCCCCGACGTGATGCAGCGCATGGGTCTCTACCCGCCCCCGCCTGGCGCACCCGACATTCCCGGGCTGGAAATCGCCGGCGAAATTGTTGCGCTGGGCACCGGCGTCAAGCGCTGGAAAATCGGCGACAAGGTCATGGCGCTCGTCGTCGGTGGCGGCTACGCCGAATATTGCCTCGCGCACGAAACCCACGCGCTGCCGATCTCGGGCCTTTCGATGATCGAGGCGGCTGCGCTACCGGAGACGTTCTTCACCGTTTGGCACAATGCGTTCGAGCGCGGCGGCCTGAAAAAGGGTGAAACGCTGCTGGTGCACGGCGGCTCCTCGGGCATCGGCACCACAGCCATCCAGCTTGCCAAAGCTTTTGGCGCGCGCGTGATCACCACCGCCGGTTCGGCGGAAAAATGTGAGGCCTGTCGCGTGCTTGGGGCCGATGTCGCCGTTAACTATAAGTCCGAGGACTTCGTCGCCGCGACCAAGACGGCGACCGGAGACAAGGGCGCCGAGGTTATACTGGACATGGTGGGTGGGGACTACATCGCGCGCAATTATGAAGCGGCCGCGGTGGAGGGGCGCATCGTGCAAATCGCATTTCAGGGTAGCCCGAAGGCGACGGTGGATTTCCGCCGGATCATGCTCAAGCGGCTGCACCATACGGGCTCAACCTTGCGTTCGCGCTCGGTCGCCGACAAAGGTGCCATTGCACAGGCGGTCGAGAACAACGTGCTGCCGCTTGTGACAGCCGGGACGGTCAAACCCGTCATCTACAAGACATTTCCCATGGGCGAAGCGGCTGCCGCCCATACGCTTATGGAAACCAGCACCCATATTGGCAAAATCGTGCTAACACTTTGACTCGGCGTCCATTTCTTCAGAAGCCGCGAAATCGGCGCAATGTCGGACTTAAACCGCAACAGGGTGCGATCGCTTGCAAATTTTCACCGACGGCAATGCCAGAGCCGCAGGCTGCGAGGCGCTGCCGCGGCCGGGGGTTTTGTTTTGATCTTGAATAGCCGTTTGGCAGCGATCGCACTTGCGCTCGTCGTCGCGCTGCTGGTGGTTCCAGCTGCGCGCGCAGTCGAAGCCGTGAACGTGCGGCTCGATGCCGCGGCGATCGATCTGACGGCGGCCACGGAACTTCAAAAAACCGAAGGCGACCGCATCCAGGTGTCCACCGCGCCGGGCCCGGACGGCATCGTGCGCCGCATCGAAGTGCGCGCACGCGAAGGCAACAGCAACTGGGCGGTCTTCGCGCTCACCAATAACAGCGACGAGCAGATCGACCGCCTCATCGTCGTGCCGCATTACCGCATGGTCGGCTCCGGCCTGTTCTGGCCAGACCTTGGCCTGTCGCGCATCGCGGGCATCACGCCGTCAACCGGCGACCGTCCCGTTCGCCAGGAGGGCACAACGGCTGACGTGTTCCGCATTACGCTCGATCCCGGCACTGTCATCACTTTCGTCGCCGAGTTGCGCACCGACAAGCTGCCGCAGATCTATTTGTGGGAGCCGGACGCCTACAAGGACAAGGTCAACTCGTTCACTTTGTACTATGGCATCGTCATCGGCATCGCCGGCTTGCTCGCGCTGTTCCTGACGATCCTGTTCGTCGTCAAAGGCTCGATGATGTTTCCCGCCGCCGCCGCACTTGGCTGGGCGGTGCTGATATATATCGGAATTGATTTCGGTTTCTGGGGCAAGGTGTTCGACATGTCCGCCGGCGCGGAGCGCGTCTGGCGCGCCTGCGGCGAGGCGATTCTGTCGGCGACTTTGCTTGTCTTTCTCTTCGCCTATCTCAACCTGTCACGCTGGCACGTACGCTATGCGCACGTCACCATGGCCTGGCTCGCGGCACTCGCAGCATTGATCGCCGTCGCCGTATTCGATCCATCCATTGCCGCGGGCATCGCGCGCATGTCGCTCGCCGGCATCGCTGTGTTCGGCCTCGCGCTCGTGATCTATCTGTCGACGCATGGTTTCGACCGCGCCGTGCTGCTCATTCCCACATGGCTGCTCTTGGTCGTGTGGACGCTGGCTGCCGGTTTTGCCGTCACTGGTCTTGTTACCAATGACATCATCGGGCCCGCGCTGCTCGGTGGCCTTGTGCTGATTGTGATGCTGATCGGCTTCACGGTCATGCAGCATGCGTTTGCTGGCGGCATCACGCACGGCATCGTTTCCGATGTCGAACGCCGCGCGCTCGCACTCACGGGCGCCGGCGACTTGATCTGGGACTGGGATGTCTCCGCCGACAAGGTGTTCACCAGCCCCGAAACCGAACACATCCTTGGCCTCAAGCGCGGCACGCTGGAAGGACCGGCGGCAACCTGGCTTGAAGTGCTGCATCCGCTCGACCGTGACCGCTTCCGGGCGGCGCTTGACGGCATCGTCGAACAACGGCGCGGCCGGCTGACCCAGGATTTTCGACTGCGGACCGGCGACGGACACTATCTCTGGTTTGCACTCAAGGTGCGTCCGGTGGTCGGGTCCGATGGCGAAGTTGTGCGTCTTGTCGGCACGATGACCGACGTGACCGAATTCAAGAATGCTGAAGAGCGGCTGCTGTTTGACGCCGTGCACGATAACCTCACCGGTCTGCCCAATCGCGAGCTGTTCATCGACCGCATGGAAGCGGCTTTCGGCTTTGCCCGCGCCGACCCGCAAATCCGGCCTTCCATCGTGGTGGTCGATCTTGATCGCTTCAAACAGGTCAATGATTCCGTCGGCATCGCGGTCGGCGACTCAATACTTTTGACGATCGCGCGCCGGCTGTCGCGCCTGCTGAAACCGCAGGATACCCTGGCGCGGCTGTCCGGCGACCAGTTTGCACTGATCGTGCTGTCGGAGCGCGAGCCGGCCCGCATCGTTGCCTTCGCCGAGACGATCCGGCGCACGCTGCGCGCGCCGATCGCATTCAACGACCGCGAAATCTTCCTCACTGCTTCAATCGGGCTGGCGCTCGCCGAGAACCAGTCGAACCGAACCGAGGAAGTGCTCAAGGACGCCGAACTGGCGATGTACTACGCCAAGCGCATCGGCGGAGACCGCATCGAGATCTTCAAGCCGGCGATGCGTTCGCGTAAAACCGACCGGTTGACGATGGAATCGGAATTGCGCCGCGCCATCGAGCGCGAGGAGATCAAGGTGCTGTTCCAGCCGATCGTGCGGCTGGAGGATCGCGCCATTGCAGGGTTCGAGGCGCTGGCGCGCTGGGATCACCCGAAGCTCGGCCGCCTGTCGCCAGCCGAATTCATTTCGATCGCCGAAGAAATCGGGCTCATCGTCGACCTCGGCCTGTTTGTCCTCGATCACACCGCCAAGCAACTGGCCCAGTGGCAGGCGGCGACCCGCGCGCGCGAGCCGGTCTTTGCCAGCGTGAATGTGTCGTCGCGCCAATTGCTGCGCCACGATCTGATCCAGGATCTGCGCGGCGTCCTGTCACGGACGGCGCTGGCGCGCGGCACGCTCAAGCTGGAAATCACTGAATCGCTCGTGATGGAAAACCCAGAGCACGCCGCGCAGATGCTCACCCGCATCAAGGAACTCGGCGCCGGCCTGTCCCTGGACGATTTCGGCACCGGCCATTCTTCGCTCGCCTATTTGCAGCGCTTTCCGTTCGACACCATCAAGATCGACCAGTCGTTCGTGCGCACGACACCGCGCGGCACCCGGCCGGTAATCCTGCGCTCGATCATCGCGCTGGCGCACGATCTCGGTATGGAAGTCGTCGCGGAAGGCGCCGAAACCGATTCCGACGCGGTCGAGCTTTACCAGCTCGGCTGCGAATATGCGCAAGGCTTCGCCTTTGGCGAACCAATGACGGCCGAAGCCGCCCGCGATCTCCTGATCGACAAGCCGACGCGGCTGCGCGCGCTCAAGATTGCATCTGAATAATTCAGGCGTGGCCGGCTTCGCTCGACAGCATGCCGAGGTCGATGCCGATCTTGCGCAGCGCCTTTTCGTATTTTGTTTCGGTGTCCGTGCCGAAAATGAGCTCGGGGTCGGCCGCGCAATGCAGCCAGCCGTTTTGCTGGATTTCCTGTTCGAGCTGTCCGGGCGCCCAGCCGGCGTAGCCGAGCGCGAGTATGGCGCTCGCCGGCCCGTTGCCGCGCGCGATCGCCTTGAGAATGTCGAGCGTGGCGGTGAGGCAGATGCCCTCATCAATCGGCAGCGTCGAATTCTCAATGAAGAAATCGGCCGAGTGCAGAACGAAACCACGACCGGTTTCGACCGGCCCTCCCTTGAGCACTTTGACATCTTCGGCACGCGTCGGCAGTTGGATGCGCTCGACTGCCGGGATCACTTCGAGCTGCACGAGCAGGTCGGGAAACTTAATGTTGGCCGCAGGGTGGTTGACGACGATGCCCATGGCGCCTTCGGTCGAATGCGCGCAGACATAAATAACTGCGCGCGCAAACCGCTCGTCGTTCATCGCCGGCATCGCGATCAGCATCTGCCCGTCAAGATAACCGCGGCCAGGGGCGGGCGCCTTCTCCTTGGATTTGCGCGACGTCTTCATGCCAAAAGGTTACCCGATCGATCTACCTTTGCAAACGAAGCTTGCGGTCGAAAGTTCAACCGTTCACCGTCATATTTCAATACGACAATTGTGGCAGCGGCCTGCCCAGAACATGGTCAATCGCTGCTCACAATGAATTCAGTGGCGCGGCATGCCGTTACCAATTAGATCGTGCGTGATGAACGATATTCACAGATCATTTTGTGGCGCTCTGGCTGCTTGCGCGATCGCCGTTTCAGGCACTGCGGCGCTCGCGGCCGACGAATCACCCTGGAGCAATGACATCCGTTCGGGCGTCCGGCTGATTGCCGGCGCCAACGGCAAGGACGACGTCGCGCTACGCGCCGGCATTGAGATCAAAATGCAGCCGGGATGGAAAACGTACTGGCGCTATCCAGGCGATTCCGGCGTGCCGCCACGCTTCGATTTTTCGGGCTCGGAAAATCTGAAGGACGCCAAGGTGCTCTTTCCCGCGCCGCATCTCTTTACCGACGAGACCGGTCATTCACTCGGATACAAGAACAGCGCCATCTTCCCAGTGGTGATTGCGCCACAGCAGCCCGGCAAACCGGTTCACTTGCGCATGAAGATCGACTACGCGGTTTGCGAAAAACTTTGCGTGCCTGCCGAAGGCAGTGCCGAGCTGACGCTCGGGTCAGGAACAAGCGCGCGCAATGCAGACTTGATCGCCGCGGAGGCTCGCGTCCCAAGGACGGTGCCGGCCGCGCAAATCGGCCTCACCGCCAAGCGCGTCAATACAGCGGGGAAGCCCATGGTCGCGGTCGATCTTGCGGCACCGCCCGGTCAAGCAGTTGAGTTGTTCGTCGAAGGTCCGACGCCGGAATGGGCACTGCCCATCCCCGCACCCGCGCAAGGCGCCCCAACCGGCCATGCACGCTTCACTTTTGAGCTCGACGGATTGCCACCGGGCGCCGATCCCAAGGGCAAGCTCGATCTGACCTTTACCGTCGTCACCGGCGAGCGCGCCCTCGAAATCAAGACTCATCTCGACTAATGATCGGCAAGGGCGTAATTACCCCAGCCGGGAAACATTTTTAATAACGCAACGCGAGAGGACATCCATGCCCATCAAGGTCGGCGATCGATTGCCCGAGGCCAAATTCCGCGTCATGACAACCGAAGGTCCTGTCTGGAAAACGACCGATGAAGTTTTCAAAGGCCGCAAGGTGGCGCTGTTCGCAGTGCCGGGCGCCTTCACGCCAACGTGCAATAACCTGCACATTCCGAGCTTTCTGAATAACGCTGCCGCCATCAAGGCCAAGGGCGTGCACACGATCGCCGTGACCGGCGTCAACGATGTCTTCGTCATGGAAGCCTGGAAAAAATCGACCGGCGCCGACGGCAAGATCGATTTTCTTGCGGACGGAAACGGCGAATTCGCCAAGGCCATCGACATGGCGTTTGACGGATCCGGCAACGGGCTTGGTACCCGCTCGAAGCGCTATTCGATGCTGGTCGATGACGGCGTCGTGAAAAAGCTCAATATCGAGGACGCGCCGGGCAAGTGCGAAATCTCCGGTGGCCAAGCCTTGCTGAGCCAGCTCTAGAGAATTTCTGCAGAACTTCTGCGATGGCCGGGCATAGGCGTGCGAAGTACGCCGTTCTTCGAACGGCTATGTCCCGGCCATTTCATTTTTGGATTCTATTTTGTCAGCGCGCCGAGGGCACCGGCCCGCGCAGCAATAAGACCTTCGCGCGCGAGCTCGTCAGCGCGTTCGTTCATCGCATGACCGGCATGGCCTTTCACCCAGTGCCAATGCACGGTGTGATGGCCAAGCGCCTCATCCAGCCGCTTCCACAGATCGACGTTCTTCACCGGCTTCTTGTCGGCGGTGCGCCATCCTTTTTTCTTCCAGCCATGGATCCAGGACGTAATGCCGTTCTTGACATACTCGCTGTCGGTATGAAGATCGATGACGCATGGCCGCTTGAGCGCTTCCAGCGCCGAAATCGCAGCCATCAATTCCATGCGGTTGTTAGTCGTGTGCGGTTCGCCGCCCTTGAGCTCTTTTTCATGATCGCGAAACGTCAGAATGGCGCCCCAACCGCCCGGGCCCGGATTGCCGGAACAAGCGCCGTCAGTATGGATGGTGACGCGCTGCTCGCTCACACGATTATTCCTTCGTGCATGGCCTGGTCCGAAAACCGGTTCCGACATTTCGGGATCATGCGCTAGAGCCCGTAATCCGCGACGCTTTTGACGGATTGATGAAAACGAAGTTTGCGGTAATATTCCAGCGGATCCTTCGGCCTGACCAGCGCGCCGTCCGGCACGGCCAGCCAGTCGACCAGTCGCGTGAGCAGGAAACGCATGGCCGCGCCGCGCGCCAGTATCGGCAATGCATCGCGCTCAAGCGCCGACAGCGGCCGCACCTTGCCATACGCATTGAGCAGCGCCCGCCCCTTGGTGACGTTGTAGGAGTGATCCGCCTCGAAACACCACGCGTTGAGGCAGACGGCCACGTCGTAAGCCAGCGTATCGGTGCAGGCAAAATAGAAATCGATCAGTCCGGACAGCTTGTCGCCGAGAAAAAATACATTGTCCGGGAAAAGGTCGGCATGGATCACGCCTTGCGGCAATTCGCGTGGCCAGTTCTTTTCCAGCACGTCCAGCTCTTTGACGATTTCATTGCACAGGCCGGGCCGGATGCTGTCGCCACGAGGACCGGCATGCTCATAGAGCGGCCGCCAGCTGTCGATCGACAAGGCGTTCGCGCGCTTTACCTTGAAATCAGCGCCCGCGAGATGCAGCCGCGCCAGCGCCTCGCCCACGGCCGCGCAGTGGCCGGGATTTGGCCGCCGGATCCACAGGCCGTCGAGGAATGTGACAATCGCCGCCGGCCGGCCGGCGATCTTGCCGAGCATGCCCCCTTGCTTGTTCTTGACCGGCTGCGGACAGGTGATGCCACGCGCCGCCAGATGTTCCATGAGACCGAGGAAAAACGGCAGGTCGCCCTCGGCGACGCGTTTCTCATAGAGCGTGAGAATGAAATTGCCGGTGCCGGTGTGCACCAGGAAATTTGAATTCTCTACGCCCTCCGCGATGCCCTTGTAGGAGAGCAGTTCGCCGATGTCATAGCCGGAAAGAAAGCGGGTGAGATCCTCCGCCGGCACGTCGGTGTAGACCGCCATGAAGCGTCACTCCGCCGGCTCATGCTCCCGCAGCGGGCGGGGCAGCGGGAAGAACACGCCCTCCTCGATCGCCGAAACTGTTTCGATGTCGAGGACAAAGCGCGCGGCGAACGCACCCATGATCTCCTCGACCAGCACCTCGGGCGCCGACGCGCCGGCAGTGATGCCAAGCCGCTTGACGCCGTCGAAATCGCTCCAGTTGATATCCGCGGCGCGCTGCATCAGCACGGCGCGCGGACAACCGGCGCGCTGGGCCACTTCCCTGAGCCGTTGCGAATTGGATGAATTCGGCGCGCCGACGACAATCATCGCGTCGACGACCGGCGCCACGCGCTTGACCGCCTCCTGCCTGTTGGTGGTGGCGTAACAGATGTCTTCCTTGTGCGGTCCGACGATGTTGGGGAAGCGCCGCTTGAGCACCTCGACGATTTCCGCGGTGTCATCGACCGACAATGTCGTCTGCGTCACATAGGCAAGATTGTTTTCATCGCGCGGAACAAATTTTTCCGCATGCTGGATAGACTCGACCAGAGTGATGCTGCCGGGCGGTAGCTGGCCCATCGTCCCGACGACCTCCGGATGGCCGGCATGTCCGATCAGCACGATCTCGCGCTGGCGGCGGTAATGGATCTCGGCTTCACGGTGGACTTTCGTCACCAGCGGGCAGGTCGCATCGAGCGTCAGCAGATTGCGCTGCGCCGCTTCTGCCGGGATTGCGCGCGCTACGCCGTGCGCGGAGAAGATCACCGGCGCCTTGTTGTCCGGCACCTCGCTGAGTTCTTCCACGAAGATCGCGCCCTTGGCACGCAGGCTGTCGACTACATAACGGTTGTGGACGATCTCGTGGCGCACGTAGACCGGCGCGCCATAGATCGCCAGCGCCCGTTCGACCGATTCAATGGCGCGGACAACACCGGCGCAAAAGCCACGCGGCGAGCAAAGCACGACCTTCAAAGTGGGTTTTGGTAAATCGGCTACCATCGAGATCCTCGGAAGCGCGCATTTTACGCGCTTATTTCCGCCTCGACATGGGGTGCGCCGGCCTCCCCTGTCAAGCCGGAATGGTTGCATGACCCCGGGTCTGCCCCTATATTCCGGCCACTTTCCGATCATCACCGATGATCTGAAGCTTCGCCCAGAGGCGGGCGAAGCATAGAGGAGATTTTGCCATGGCGACCGCAGCACCCCTGATGCCAAAGGCGACCGCCGTCTGGCTGCTGGACAACACCGCGCTGTCGTTCGACCAGATCGCGGAATTCTGCAAGCTGCACCCGCTCGAGGTGAAGGCCATCGCCGACGGCGACGCCGCGCAGGGAATCAAGGGCTTGGACCCGATTTTGACCGGGCAGCTGACCCGCGAACAGATTTCCGAAGCCGAAAAAAACCCCGAGACGCGGCTGAAGCTGACCGAGCCGAAGGTCGCAGTTCCGCCGACCGAGCGCGGCAAGAAGGGCCCGCGCTACACCCCGGTGTCGCGCCGCCAGGATCGACCGAACGCCATCCTGTGGCTCGTGCGCAACCATCCGGAACTCAAGGATAGTGCGATCATGCGTTTGGTGGGCACCACCAAGTCGACCATTGCTTCGATTCGCGATCGCACACACTGGAACTCGCCAAATCTGACCCCCATGGATCCGGTCACACTTGGGCTTGCCTCGCAGATCGACCTCGACCTCGAGGTGGCGCGCGCCAACAAGGAAAAGCCGGCACCGGTCGATACCGGCGCGACCTTGCTTCCCGCCGCCGAGACCACCGCGCGCAAGGAGGCGGAAGTTGCCGCCGCAGCCGCGGAAGCCGAGCAGAAACAACCGGGCGGCAGCGATATGGACGTGAGTGCCGTATTCGCCAAGCTCAAGCAGCTCGGCGGCAAAGGCGACAAGGACGACGAATAAGAGCGGCGGAAATTTTCGCTGTTGTTGCGACGATTTCTATGCAAATTTTTCGCACGCTGCGCGGGTAAGTCGGTATGGCATCTCGCGCGCTCATCGCAGGAATGTGAACGGCGAATTTCACGCGTGTTACGTGCGGAATCCGCGCGCCCACCGCGCTTCGGAATTATTGCAAATTTCTAATTAAGCTTGCCTTCATCGCTGGGGCAGACGATCGCGTGCGTTGGACGAGATTCGAGCGGCGACCAACCTACGACCACCAGCTCGACTATGTGGCTGTGACGTTGCGCTCCTCTGGCGCTTCTCACCCCGGCCGCGCGGCAGCCGATTCCCACCCGGCGCTCGCGCGGCCGGTATAATTTTGAGCAAGTTTCATCTCGTTCCTCAGTATCCGCGCTTGCCTTCCACCGCAGCAACATAGCGGGCGATGGATTTGTCCAGCACCTGTTTCGCGTCCTTCGCGATCACGCGATCGAAATAGTGTCCGTAAATGAGATCAAACCGGAATGGCGCAAGCGCCTTGCCGATGTGTTCAACCTCGGGCGCAGACAGCGGAATGAAGTTCGGGTAGCTGCGCATGAACGACAGCCATTTCCGGTCCGTCGTCACGGTCAGGATATCACCGGCACAGACAATGCCGCGGCCGCCGGCGCCGCCCTCCCAATGCATGACGGTACCGCCGGGGAAATGTCCGCCGCACCGCACCAGGGTGACGCCGTCCCACAGACGGAACGCATCGCCTTGCCACAGCTTGACCGCCGGATCTTTGCGCATGATCCAGTCCTTGTCGGCGGCGTTAAGATGGACGGGGCAATTGAATGCGTGCGCCCACTCCACCATCGTCGTGTAGAAATGCGGATGCGAGATGGCGATCGCCTTCAGCCCGCCGAGCCCCTTGATCATGCTCACCGTCGCGGCATCGAGCGTGCCGACGCAATCCCAGAGCACGTTGCCGCCTTCGGTGCGCACCAATAGCGCACGCTGACCGATGGCAAAGCCCGCGCCGATACCAATGAGGCCGGTGTCATATTCGTGAAAGCTGTTCATATGGCTCTGCGCGAGCGCCGCAAGCGTGGTCCAGCCCTGCCCGCGCGCCGGGACATATTGCCGCTCTTCCTCGCAGATCACGCAGTGCGCGGGCGGCTGCGCGCTCTCCGGATATTGCATGCCACAGGCCGTGCAGATGAAGAGAGGCATGGATGTCCTTGGGTCTTTTTTGTTTGCAGCGCGCATTGTCCTCATTCGCGGACAATTTGCAAAGCGCGTCAGAGTTGTTCGACCCTCCCGAATGCCGGCTCCGCTCTAGAGGTAACTCCACCACCATTCGGTGCGCCGGCGCTTGATGCCGGCAAACCAGCGGCAGAGCGGGTAGAGCGCGACGACAACGCCGAGCCACACGGCATAGATGCCGGCGAGGCCAAGGCCGTAACCGGGCGGCTTTTTCGGAGATCCGATCAGCCCGGCGAAATCGCCCACCACCATCCACGCGTACAGAATGGCAAGCGCGTGCAGCAGAAAGATATGCGCGATGTAATAGAAAAACGGCACACGCCCGTATGTCGTGATCCAGTCCGCCAAGGGTCCCTGGGCCCGTTCGATGGCCGCCAGCAGTATCAGCGCCGGACCGAGCGTCATCGCCAGATACAGCAGCGAGGGCGGATATTTTTCACAGTTGATAAAAGACAGCACGGATCCAACAACATTATCCTGCATCACCCAGGGCGCAGGATCACCATAGAGATTAGTAGCGCGCAGCAAGATAAACCCTACCGTGATCGCCGCGCCGAGCGCGAACAGTTCGCGAACCCGTGCCGCGCGCTCGCGCGTGAAGACCGGCCCCAGCGCATAACCCGCCGCCATCACGCCGATCCACGGAATCAACGGATATAGCACGACGAGATCCACGCCCGGCGCAAGCTGCAAATGAGCGGGTTGATGCAGGAAATCCCACAGCGGCGCAGCGGCGCCGAGCTGCTCCGCCTTGATGCCATCGAGCAAATTGTGGCCGCCAATCATGATGAGCCCTGTCGCGGCGATGGCCCAGCGCGGCAGATGGACAAGGCCCGCGAGGGCAATCATCGACGCACCGATTGCGAAGATCACCTGCACCACGAAATGATTGAAATGGATGCTGAAGCTCCAGCCGAAACGCACGACCGTGAATTCGATCAGCACAAGCCATAGGCCGCGCGTCAACAGAAAGCGGCCGACCTTGCCGGCCGGGCGGCCCTGCCCGTACAGAAATGCCGAAACTCCCGCCAGGAAAATGAATGTAGGAGCGCAAAAATGCGTCACCCATCGCGTCAGGAACAATGCCGGATCAGTGATGTCGCGCGGATTGAACCCGCCCGCGGCAAAAAAGTCGCGCGTGTGGTCGAGTGCCATCACCACCATGACCAGGCCACGCAGCAGATCAATGGACGTCAGGCGCGTTCGTGTGGCCACCGCCGTTTTTTTAACGGACATTTCATCGACCGGCGTGCCCCGTTGCCGCGCTTCGAAAGCAACATTCATGACAAATGCTCTTCAATGGAGATCGTGCGTTGAAGTCGCGCGCCTTGTGGCGGAACGCGGCTCGACACTCAAGACACGAGGCCATCAAAACATTTGCTTGCTAATTCAATGGAAAGTGATGGATGAAAAACCGCGAATAAGTGTTGGCAATCAGCGCGCCAGCGACGGCCATCCGCCCGTGCGGCGCCGCATGCGCACCGATCATTCCTGCAATTCAATATTGCTGGGCCAATTGGCGAGGCCGGCGATGCGCAATTGCTACGGCGGCTAAAAAATCAACTTCTTCAGCATTTCCTCGAGCGCCACCTTGCCCTCGAGATTGGCCGTGCTGCGCGATTCGAAATAAGTTTCCGAATGCGCGATCGGGCTAATGCGGCCGGCCCGATAGATTTCCCATCGCCAGGGCTTCGGCATGCGGGCGCGGTTCTTGACCACCACCGAATAATCCGTGCGCTCGAGGTCGCTTTTCATGGCGCGCGCCGAAAGGTTAGCGTTACGCGTTTTGCGCGTTTCACCGTTGCAGGATCCCCGAAGGTCGAGTTGAGCGGCACGATCACAATCCAAACCAGCGCCGCGCTCACCAAACAAGAACCGCGAGAACTATTCCGGCGGAGAGCAGAAATCCCAGCGCCCAGAAGGAATAGGTCATCGCCCTATCAATTGCATCCCCATGCATCGGACCACTATGCGCGTGTTGCATGGCGATTGATACAGATATCTTTTCTTGCATCGGTTCGCGCGCGTGGTGCCCGTCTCGTCGCGTGCCGAACGCCTAACGGCGGTGCCGGCGGTCGACCCGTACCGGCACCTTGGTTCCGAATTTGTCCGTAACAATGTACGGACTATGAACTCCAAGGCGGTAAAAGACCCAAAAGGCCGCCTTTCGCAGAAGTTCTTCGATCTTTCGCATGCGGGGTGTCTAATGAGCCATGCACCATCCAGCATTGAGGCAGATCAAGCTGGGTTTCAGTCTCCGAACCGGCGCCTGTGTTTTGCCGTCGTGAGCGCGAAACAATTTCATCACTCGGGGAATAGGCGCGCGCAGCACTTTGTTTTCTGGATCAGGGGCGACCCCGGAATGGGGAGGAGCGTCATGACGCGCTCTACAATATTCGGCCTTGCTGTCTTGCTCTTGCTGGGACTGTTTTCAACTGCCGCGCTTGCCCGTCACGGAGGCGGGCATATGGGCGGCGGGCATTGGGGTGGCGGCCACTGGGCGGGCGGCAGTCACTGGAGCGGTCACAGTCACTTCGCGTTCAATGGTGCGAGATTCCACCACCATCGACGATTCATCGTCGGATTCGCGGGCTACGACTACGGATGCTGGCGCTTGCGGCCGACGCCGTGGGGTTGGCGCCGCGTATGGGTATGCGGGTATCCCTACTATGGCTTTTTCTGACGCACAGACCCGTGTGCGTGACCTTACGGCAGCCTCCGGCTGCCGTTTTTTTCATTTCGGCGCACGTCCGTCTCAGCCAAACCGACTGACCGGGGCCAGGTCACGCCAGATAACGGCAGCGGCCAGCCCAGCAATATATGCCCAGCCGAGAAGGCGGTTATGCACGAGGCAGGCGCGGTGATACCAGAGCGGCCAACCGACGTAGCCAGCGGGCGGCACTGCCGGACGCGGCCGGCTCATGATCTTGATGGCAACAACAGCACGCGGAAATGCGATGACGATCACTGCGGCAAACGGTGTCAGGCGCCCAAGACCAATCAAGGTGACGACGATGCCGTAGATCGCGCAGATTGCCACAACGTTCAGGGCGCGCGACATGCGTTCCCCGATCAGCACCGGCAGGGTGCGTATGTCTTTGCTGGAATCAAAGTCCAGCTGATCAATATGCTTCCCCATCAGAATGGTCATGACGCCCAATCCGTACGGGAGTGATGCGAGCATCGCGTTGGCGGAAAGCTGACCGGAAATCATAGCGAAGCCGCCGCCGACCATCAGAGGGCCCCACACAAGCAGTACGGCGATTTCACCCAGACCGATACTTTTGAGCGGCGTCGGAGCGGCGTCATACAGAAACAAGAGCGAGACGCCTCCCACGGCGAATGCGGCAGCCATCCAGCCACGCTCCACAATGAAGAACGCACATATGCACAGGCCAATGAAGCCAAGCAGCGCCAGCCCTGTCAGCAGCGTACGACGGTCCAGCAACCCGCTCGCCAGCGGATGGACGGTGTAGCGCATGCGGGGCGAATCAGGGGTGTCGTGCCCGCGCGTGAATCCGAAATAGTCGTTGCTCAGATTACTGATCATATGCGCGACAACATATCCGGCCAGCACGCCGACAAAATCGACCCAATCAAAAAATCCGGCAGCGGCGGCGAGCAGACCGGCGATGAGGGCGGCCTGCGCCGAGATAATCAAAATGACGCTGCGTGCGGAATATAGAAACAGCGCTACGCGATCCGGACCGGGGATGTTCTGGACGCCGGGTTTGTAGAAGCCTGTGAGTGCGCCCCACCACAACTTTGGCCTCAATGCGTTCATGCCCGAGCACCCCCAACCCAGGAAGACTTTTCAAAGCTCGGCGAAATTGCCGCCAATCGGAAACCGAAAATGCTGACGGATCTTATCGCCCCACCCCGTGCCCTTTTAGGGCGCTGCCGATCTCGTCCAGGATCGCCGGATCATCGATAGTCGCCGGCATTGACCACGCGTCGCCGTCGGCAATTTTCTTGATCGTGCCGCGCAGAATTTTTCCCGAGCGGGTCTTAGGCAACCGCGCCACAGTGATTGCGAGCTTGAATGATGCTACCGGGCCAACCTTCTCGCGCACCAGCGCCACGATCTCCTTCTCGATCTCCGCCGGGGGCCGGTTGACGCCGGCCTTGAGCACGATGAAGCCGCAGGGCACTTCGCCCTTGAGATCATCCTTGATGCCAAGCACCGCGCATTCCGCGACGTCGGGGTGCCCGGCCAACACTTCTTCCATGCCGCCGGTCGACAGCCTGTGGCCCGCAACGTTGATGATGTCGTCGGTGCGGCTCATCACGTAGATGTAGCCGTCTTCGTCTTTGTATCCGGCATCCGCGGTTTTGTAGTAGCCGGGAAACTCCACAAGATAACTATCCTTGAAACGCTCATCCTGCTGCCACAGCGTCGGGAAGCAGCCCGGGGGCAGCGGAAGTTTCACCACAATCGAGCCGATCTTGTTGGCGGGCTGAAGGTGGCAAGCCTCATCGACGATATCGATTGCGTAGCCTGGCATCGGCACGCAGGTCGAACCGTAGCGCACAGGAAGCGTGCCGAGGCCGACCGGATTGCCGGCGATGCACCAGCCGGTCTCGGTCTGCCACCAGTGGTCGAGCACCGGCACCTTCAGCATCTCCTCAGCCCATTGAATGGTTGGCGGGTCGGCGCGTTCGCCGGCGAGAAACAGCGTGCGGAATTTCGACAGGTCGTATTTCTTGATGAACTCGCCGTTGGGATCTTCCTTGCGGATGGCGCGAAAAGCGGTCGGCGCGGTGAAGAGGGCGGCCACACGGTGTTGCGAAATCACGCGCCAGAACGCGCCGGCGTCGGGCGTGCCAACCGGCTTGCCTTCGTAAAGGACCGTCGTGCAGCCGTGGAACAGGGGCGCGTAAACGATGTAAGAGTGCCCGACCACCCAGCCGATATCTGAGCCCGACCACCACACCTCGCCGGGAGAAATGCCGTAGAGATTTTGCATCGACCATTTCAGCGCGACCATGTGCCCGCCATTGTCGCGCACCACGCCCTTCGGAATACCGGTCGTGCCTGAGGTGTAAAGAATGTAGAGCGGATCAGTGGCGGCGACCGGCACGCATTCGCTGGTCTTGGCGTAGTTGACCGCATTCTCCCAGACCTTGCGCCAGTCATGATCGCGGCCAGCGGTCAGGGGCGCCTCGCATTGCGGGCGCTGGAGGATCATGCAGGCCTGCGGCTTGTGTTTTGCAAGGTTGATCGCGTCGTCGAGCAGCGGCTTGTACGCGATGACGCGGGCACCTTCGATGCCGCAGCTCGCAGAAAGGATCACCTTCGGCTTGCAGTCGTCGATGCGGGTCGCCAGTTCCTTGGCGGCAAAGCCGCCGAACACCACGGAATGAATCGCGCCGATGCGCGCACAGGCAAGCATGGCAAATACCGCTTCCGGCACCATCGGCATGTAGATGATGACGCGGTCGCCTTTTTCGACGCCAAAATCGCGCAACATGGCGCCGAGCATTTGCACCTCGGACAACATTCTGCCGTAGGTGAAGGTCTTCACGGTATTGGTGACGGGAGAATCGTAGATCAGCGCCGGCTGGTCGTTGCGGCCGGCTAGCACGTGACGATCCAGCGCGTTGTAACAGGTGTTGCAAGTCGCGCCTGTGAACCAGCGGCCGTAGATGCCGGCGTCCTTGTCAAAGATCTTCTTTGGCTTTTCGAACCAGTGGACGTCCGCCGCCGCTTCTGCCCAGAACACTTCCGGGTTGCGCTCCCAATGCGCATAGACATCGTGATAGCGGCTGGTTCGGGCGTCCATTGTCTCCTCCCGGCCGGCATTCTGCGGGTGCGGCGCAGCTTTGCAAAGCCCGTCATTGCCGGATGTGATCCGGCAATCCATGATGCAAAGAACATGGACCCCCGGGTCAAGCCCGGGGGTGACTTAAATCAAATGGCGCTCCCACTCCTCCCCCACCCGTGACCCTGATCACCGATCCCCTCTTCTATGCGCTGGCAGTCCCTGCGGTGATCGCGCTCGGGTTGTCGAAAGGCGGTTTCGTCGGTGTCGGGCAGATGGCGACGCCGGTGCTGGCGCTGGTGATGCCGCCGCTGGAGGCGGCGGCGATCTTCCTGCCGATTATGATCGCGCAGGACGCAGCCGCTGTGTGGGTCTACCGCAAGGACTGGAGCCGGCGGATCGTCGCCATCGTGCTGCCGGGCGCCGTCCTGGGCGTGGGCGCCGCCTGGCTTCTGGCCGCGCATATTTCCGACGCCGCCGTGCGTGTATTTATCGGCGTCACCACCATCGCCTTCGTGCTCTACAATTGGTTCGGGCCGCGGCCGGTCCCGCACAAGGGTGAGCCGCCTATCGCACCCGGATTGTTCTGGGGCTCGATCGCTGGATTCACCTCGACGATCTGCCAGGCCGGCGGGCCGCCCTATCAGATGTATGTGCTCGGCCTGACCCTGCCGAAAATGGTCTATGTCAGCACCAATGCGATCGTGTTCGCCGCAATGAACTGGATGAAGGTCGTTCCTTATTTCGCGCTCGGCCAGTTTTCACCGAAAGGCGTGGCGACGTCAGCCGCGCTCCTGCCGCTCGCCATGCTGGCCAACTGGTTCGGCTTCTGGGTGGTGCGCGTCACCCCGACTAAGCTGTTCTACCGCATCACCCTGGTCATCATGTTTCTGATCTCGATCGAATTGGTGCGCAGCGGTATGAGCGACATCCTGCGCGGCTGACAAGCGCGCTGCCCTTGGCTAACGTTGATTTCCAGGGGACAGCGTACATGGCGAAAACGCCTTACGACATCGATCTCGAACGCAATCCGGCCAATTACCAGCCGCTGACGCCGCTCGGCTTCCTCGAGCGGGCCGCTGCCGTATTTCCCGGCCACACGGCCATCATCCACGGGCCGCTGCGGCGTTCTTACGCGGAATTTTACGCGCGCGCGCGCCGCCTCGGCTCGGCACTGGCAAAGCGCGGCATCAAGCGCGGCGACACGGTGTCCGCCTTTCTCGCCAACACGCCGGCCATGCTTGAATGCCATTACGGCGTGCCGATGTGCCAGGCCGTGCTCAATACCCTCAACACACGGCTCGACGCGCCGATCATCGCGTTCTCGCTCGACCATGCCGATGCCAAGGTGGTGATTGCCGACCGTGAATTTTCCAAGGTGATGAAAGAGGCACTCGCCCTCTGCAAGGTGAAGCCGCTGGTGATCGACTATGACGACCCCGAATACACCGGCGCCGGCGAGCGCCTTGGCGGCATCGAATACGAGGACTTTATCGCGCAGGGCGATCCCGAATATGCGTGGGCCATGCCGGACGACGAATGGGATGCCATCACGCTCAACTATACGTCGGGCACGACCGGCGACCCCAAGGGCGTCGTTTATCATCACCGCGGCGCGCATCTTCTCGCGGTCGGCAATGTCGTCACCTGCTCCATGGGCAAGCATCCCGTCTATCTGTGGACGCTGCCGATGTTCCACTGCAATGGCTGGTGCTTCCCGTGGTCAATTTCGGTCACCGCCGGCACTCATGTTTGCCTGCGCGCGGTGCGCGCCGCCGCTATGTATGATGCGATCGCCAGCCACAAGGTGACGCATCTGTGCGGCGCGCCGATCGTGATGGCAACGCTGCTCAACGCGCCCGCACCGGAGAAGAAGCCGCTTCCGCACGTAGTTGAATTCTTCACCGCCGCAGCGCCGCCGCCGGAGGCCGTTCTTGCCGCGATGAGAGAAGCGGGTTTCAACGTGACCCATCTTTACGGGCTGACCGAATGTTACGGGCCCGCCGTCGTCAATGATTGGCACACGGAGTGGAACGCGCTGACTCCGGATGCGCAGGCCGTGAAAAAGGCGCGCCAGGGCGTGCGTTATGGCGCGCTGGAGGCGCTCGACGTGCTCGACCCCGAGGCGATGACGCCGGTCAAACGCGACGGCGAGATGCTGGGCGAGGTGATGATGCGCGGCAATGTCGTGATGAAGGGCTACCTCAAAAACAAGTCCTCCACCGAGAAGGCCTTTGCCGGCGGCTGGTTCCACACCGGTGATCTCGGCGTCATGCACCCCGATGGCTACATCCAGCTGAAGGATCGCTCAAAGGACATCATCATCTCCGGCGGCGAAAACATCTCATCCATCGAAGTCGAGGATGCGCTTTACAAGCATCCGGCGGTCATGGCCGTGGCGGTCGTGGCGAAGCCGGACGACAAATGGGGCGAGACCCCCTGTGCTTTCATCGAGCTCAAGCCGGGAACGCAGGCCAGCAACGACGAGCTGATGCAGTGGTGCCGCAAGCATCTGGCCGCCTACAAATGCCCGCGCCACATCGTCTTTGCAGATATCCCGAAGACAAGCACCGGGAAAATCCAGAAATTCAAGCTACGCGAGATGGCGAAGGCGGTGTGAGCGCCGCACGCGCAAGGTGCCGCCGCAATGATTCCAGCCAGTTGGCAAACGCATCGCGAAAAAACGCGACGCGCTCTTTTGAGTGCTCAAGGTCGCTGTCGAATGTTGCCCACCACTCGACGAATGCCCGATTGCCGTCGATGACGGGCGTTACACGCAGTGTCGCCTGGAAATTCCGCGTGTGGATCGGCGGTTCGCTGGCAAAATTGTAGGTCTGCGTCCGATCGATATCCGATAGGGCGAGCAGCTTCTGCCGTCTGCGTACACCGCTATAGAGCACGTTGCGCACGGCGCCCACAGAATCGCCTGACTTGCCAGCTTCGATCTCGCTCTCGCCGGCGCCGTCGACCCAGACCGGATAATTGTTGAAATTTCGGATGGCACCCCAGACGTCGTCGGCCGGCTGCTCAAAGATGGTGCTGTAATAGCTTTTGGACATGTCTATGCTCCACGTGCTCGATGTGCATGAGTTGGCAGTCGAGCGTATTCGCTGCCACCCGATTCCTGCCGGAACACCAGATGCCCGATATTCTTGTTATCAACGACGGCCCGGTCCGGAAAATCCGGATCAATCGGCCTGACAAAAAGAACGCGTTGACGCTTGCCATGTATGAAACCATGGCCGCGGCGATCGAAGACGCGGGAGCGAATGCAGGCGTGCGGTGCCTGCTGATCACCGGGACGGCGGATGTGTTCTGCGCCGGAAATGACCTCAACGATTTCGTCGCGATGGCGACGAGCGGCGGGCTCGGCGCGCCGATTGTGCGCTTCCTTCACGCCCTGGCGCGCTGCGAAAAGCCCCTGGTCGCAGCGATCAGCGGCGCGGCGGTCGGCGTCGGCACCACCATGCTGCTGCATTGTGATCAGGTCGTCGCGAGCAATACTGCCGTGCTGATGACGCCTTTCGTGTCGCTCGGGCTGTTGCCGGAGGCGGGCTCCAGCCTGCTTGCACCCCGGCTCATGGGGCATGCCCGCGCATTTTCGCTGCTGGTAATGGGAAAACCCTTATCCGCTGCCGATGCGAAAGCTGCGGGCATCGTCAATGCGGTCGTGCCGGCCGCCGAACTTGAGAATCAATCGCTCGCGGTCGCGCGTGAAATAGCGGCACTGCCGCCCGAAAGCGTTGCGACCGCGCGGCGCTTGATGCGCGGCTCCGTCGACGACATCGTTGCGCGCATTGATGCAGAGGTGGAAGAGTTCAAAATACGGCTCGCCTCGCCGGAAGCGAGGGCGGCGTTTGCAGCTTTCTTGAGCCGGAAGCGGTGAAAAGTCCGCGCGCGCTCAGCGACCTTCGCGGGCGTAGGGGTCGAACAAGTTGTTCGAGTTGTAGCGTTCGTTAAACGAGCGCTGCTGGCCAAACTGGAACGTGCTGTTGCCCTGCTTGATCGTGGTCTGGCCGTTTTCAGTATTGAACGGCGAAACGGGCGCCAGCCGGTCCGGGGCAGCCGCCGGCTTGTCGAGATCAACGTAACCCCGGCCGCCACTCGCGCCACCCTGATCCTCGATGGTAAAGGCGTGTGCGCCGGACATCGCGGTCACAAGTGTGGCGGCGATAATGAACGCACGGGATGTTGCGCGGATTGTCATGGCGGCCTCGGTGATGCCTCGTGATCGCGAATCTCAGCAGCACAATATGGCTGCACGGCGGCAGGACGCTATTCTACCTTTAATCCGAGCTTCTTCACCAGCCCGCCCCACTTCTTTTCTTCCTGGTTGATGTCCGCGGCGTAGGCCTCCGGCGTGCCCGGAAGCGACTCGGCACCTTCCGTTGCCAGGCGATTCTTCACGTCCTCCGTCATCAGCGCGGCATTGAGTTCCTTGTTCAGACGCGCAATCAAGGCCGGCGGCGTGCCCGCCGGTGCCACCAGCCCATAGCGCAGCGCCACTTCGAAACCAGGCACGCCACTTTCAGCAAGTGTGGGAAGATCAGGCAGCAGGCTCGTCCGCTTGGCACTTCCTATTGCCAGCCCGCGCAGGGTTCCGGCCTTGATGTTGCCGAGCGCAACTGGAATGGGGACGAACATCATCGGAATGTGGCCTCCGAGCAGATCGCCCAAAGCCGGTCCATTACCTTTGTAGGGTACGTGCTGGAGTTTCATTCCGGTTTCAGCCGCAAGATATTCACCGGCAAGATGATTGACGGTGCCGACGCCGGGCGACCCATACTGCAGTGGCGTTGGGGCTGCCTTGGCATAGGCAATCAACTCGGCGATCGAATGCACCGGCATCGATGGGTTTACCACCAGCACGCTCGGCGCGGCGCCAATCATGCCGATTGGTACGAAATCCTTGCGCGGATCGTAGCCGGCATTGGCGTTCATGGCGGGCGCGATCGCCATAGTGGCGGTATAGCTCAGCAAAATGGTGTAGCCGTCGGGCGTGGCACGGGCGACAGATCGCGTGCCGATCACGCCACCGGCACCGCCGCGATTTTCCACCACGATCTGCTGGCCGAGCGAGACCGACAGCTTGTCGGCGACATTGCGGGCCATCACCGTGGTGCTGCCCCCGGGCGGGAACGGCACGATCAATGTGATCGGCCGGGTCGGGTAATCATCTGCGCATGCGAGATCCAATATACCGATGAGCGCGAGGACTGTAAGGGCAATGACCCGCAACAAACGCATGGTGTTCCCCTGTGTTATTCGACCTTGAGTCCGAGCTTCCTCACCAGGCCGCCCCATTTCGTTTCTTCCTTGTCGATGTCGGCGGCATATTCGGCCGGCGTCGATGTCATCGGATCGCCGCCCTCGTTGTGAATTTGCTTCTGGACCTCCGGAGTGTCGACCAGCTTGCGCACTTCCGCGTTGAGCCTGTCCACGATCTCCTTCGGCGTGCCCGCCGGCGCGAGCAAACCGTAATGCAACACGGCTTCGAAGCCGGGCAGCCCGGATTCATCGAACGTCGGCACATCGGGCAACAGCGAGAAGCGCTTCTTGCTGGTGACGGCGATGACGCGAAGTTTTCCGGCCTGGATGTTGCCGAGCGCGGGCGGCAACACACCGAAGGCCATCGGCACATGGCCACCGAGCAGATCGTTCATGACCGGCGCCGTGCCTTTGTAGGGAATGATGGCGACGTCAACGCCTGCATCCGCCTTGAACTGCTCGGCGCACATGTAGCCGCCGGTCCCCACCGCTGATGAGCCCAGATTGAGCTTGCCGGGATCCTTCTTGGCGAGCGCAATCACGTCGGCCACGGTTTTGGCAGGAAACGATGGATTGGCAAGCAGCGCCACCGGCATCGAAGCGACCAGCCCGATCGGCGCGAATTGCTTGCGCGGGTCGATGCCCGCATGAAGGTAGAGGCTGGGATTGATCGAGACCGTGCCAGTGTGGCCGAGCAGCAATGTATAGCCGTCGGGCGCGGCTTGGGTAACCGCGCGCGTGCCGATGGTGCCGCCGGCGCCCGGCCGGTTGTCGACGATGAATTGCTGATGGAAGGCCTCCGACAGCTTCTGCGCGACGACACGCGCCATCGCATCAACCCCGCCGCCGGGCGGATAAGGCACAATCAACGTGACGTTACGCGTTGGATAGTCTGCAGCATAAGCGCCGCCGAGCATCGCGCAGGCGATGGCGACCGTTAGGGCGAGAAACCTGATTGAATGTCGCATTTCCTCCACCATTCTTTTTGTCGCATTGCGGCTGATGAAGCTTACCAGCCCTGATTCCGGAGTGCCTAGTGGGTCAGGTCAGATCATCGCGCTCCAGTTCACGAGTACTTCCCGATAGCCGGTGCCGGACTTCTCGACGTGGCCGACCGACGGGAACGGATAATGGAAACCCTGCACCAGCATCCGTTCGGCCACGAGCATGTCATAAACCTTGCGCCGTGTGGCTTCGGCCTCAACGGGCTCGACGTCCAACATGAAATGCCATTCAGGATGGCGTGCGAACAGGAACGGGGCATGCGTGACGTCGGCTTGGACATAAACAGTCTTGTTCCCTGACGAGACCACATGAGACGTATGGCCGGGCGTGTGACCGGGAGTGCCGATCGCCGTGACACCGGAGATGACTTCCTTGTTCCATTCATAGGTCCGAACACGCTTGAGGAGCTCGCTCGTGAAAACCCGGCGCGTGTTCTTGAAGCCGAAGACGACGCGCGGCTTCGTTGCGCGGCTCATCTCGCCGTCGTCCATCCAGAACTTGTGCTCGACTGCAGGCACCATGATTTCTGCATTCGGGAATGCCAGAGAGCCATCGGCCTTCAAGAGGCCGTTGAAGTGGTCGCCGTGATAATGCGAAATGATAACGGTATCGATTGCGTTCGTATCGATGCCAGCGGCCGCGAGACTGAGCGGCAAGCGGCCATTGAGACCATTGCTCGATTTGAACGCGGCTTCACCGGTGCCAGTATCGACCAAAGCGAGCTTGGAACCGTTATTGATCACGATGGGATTGTAGGGACCGGCGTAGAAGTCCTTCTCCAGGAAGGCTGCCTCAAGCGCCGCGTTGACCTGGTCCTTCGTCGCATTAGCAACGAAATCGTCGCCGATCGGCATACGACTGACGCCGTCGTTGACGACGGTGATTTCGATGCTGCCGACGCGGTAGCGATAGTAGCCCGGCGCCTGCTGGCCACTCTGAGGCGTGGCCGCCGGAAGCGGTGTCGCGGTGACAGACGCGGCGGCGGCAACGACCCCACCCAGGACACTTCGGCGCGAAACGGTCGTCATGACTTGCCCTCCAAGGCGCGGCCGCTCGCATTGATGTCGCGGCAACCCATGACGGTCATACGGCCGGCTTCCGCATTTGCAAAATCGATAGTACAAATGCCGATCATCCATATGGTGAATAGCGATATGCCGACCAAAGATTTTGATTTCAATCTGCTCAAGGTCCTCGACGCATTGATCGCGGAACGCAACGTCACGCGCGCCGGCAAACGGCTTCGCCGATCACAGCCGGCAGTCAGCAATTCACTTCACCGGCTTAGAAACTTGTTGGGTGACGAATTGCTCGTGCGCGGCACTGACGGACTGGTGTTGACCCGCCGCGCCGAGGCGTTGCGCGACCCTCTGCGCGAGGCCATGGCCCTGGTGGACGATTGTTTCTTCCAGGATGCAACGTTTGATCCCGCCCGCGCCACTGGTGTCTACCGGATCAGCACGCCTGACCGCCTGACATTGGCTGTCGTCCCGCCACTGCTCGACCGGCTGCGGCGGCTGGCTCCGAACATGGATTTGCATGTGATGACGGCCGATCGCCAGCAGGCGCTGGACCTGCTCGACCAGGATCTGATCGATCTCGCCCTCGGCTGGTTTGATGAAATGCCGCGCCACCTGAACGCGGAGCTCCTCCTCGACGAGTATCTCTATTGCGTTTTTCGCCGCGGGCACCCGATTGTGAAACCGAAGGCAAAATTCAACATCGAGACCGTGTTGTCGTTCCCGCACTTGATCGTCAGCGCCACCGGCGGCCGGCGCGCGATTTTTGACGACCTTCTGTCGCGCCACGATCTCAAGCGTCACGCTTTGGTGGCGGTATCGAATTTCACCGCCGTGCCGCATCTGCTGGCCGGTAGTGACATGATTGGTGTTTTCACGAAACTCGCGTCGGAAGTATTCGAGAAGACATTCGGTCTGCAGAAGCGGCGCGTCCCGCTCGATGTCGGCAAAATCGCTACCAATATGGCCTGGCACGCCCGTAGCGAACGCGACCGAAAGCACGCCTGGCTGCGCCAGCAAATCAAGGCGGTCTACAAAAGCTTCTGACTTCAGTCAGTCAAAAAGACTCTCGCACCCGGGCATACCCGGGCCCGGCGAAAGCCGATTATTGCCTCTAAAAAATTGAACCAGAGACCGATCCGGTCAGTGCACGCTGGCGTGCCCGTTATGACGCAGCTTTTCGATCTCGTCCTTCACTTGCAATTTGCGCCGCTTGAGCTCCACGACTCTCAGGTCATCGACCGCGGGATGGGTCAGGCATTCGGAAATTTCGTCTTCGAGCGCCTGATGCCGTTTTTCCAATTCCGCAAGGTGCGATTGCATCGACATGCAGTATGTCTCCTCAATCAGTGGCTCTCCACGATCTAAGTGTAGCGCAGACTCGCCACAAGAGCGACGGTAAACCTGCTTTTCAGGCGCGGCAAACCGGCGCAAAGTCTTTGATTGGAGTTCCTTTTTCGGCCGCGCTTGAACCCCTTGTGGAAAACGCGATAATTGGCAGGCTTCTGCCGAGACGGATCGGCCAGTCGTAAGCAAACCAGCGGTGGCAATGACCGACGAGGACGAACGCACGTTGCGGGAGCAGCTGGCGCGCCTGCTTCAGGAACACCGTGACCTCGATGCAGCCATCGAGGCACTGATGACCTCGCCCGGTTCCGACCTGATCCAGGTGCAGCGGCTGAAAAAGCGCAAATTAGTGCTGCGCGACAAGATCCGCCGTATCGAAGATCAGCTTACGCCGGACATTATTGCGTAAGTCTTTACCCCCGGCGCTCCTGCTTGCGTGCGTACATCGCGTGGTCGGCGGCGCCGATCATGTCCTCGGGGGTGGTATCGGCGACCAGCAGCGCCATTCCCACGCTGGCCGCGGCCTCGATGCGCGCCTTACCGTGGATAATCACCACGCGCGTGATGAGCGATTCCAGTTCCCGCGCTTTCGCGAGCGCCTGTTCTTCGCTGGCATGCCAGATCAGCACGCCAAATTCGTCACCGCCGAGCCGTCCGACCACGTCGGATGCGCGCACGTGGCCGACGAGCTCGCGCGCCACCGCCTTGAGAAGCGCATCGCCAGCACCATGGCCATACCGGTCGTTGACCCCCTTGAAGCCGTCGAGGTCGACGAACATCAGCGCCGCCTCCGTTCCGTAGCGCTTGATATGGGCCAGCGCGCGCTTGAGTTCGCGTTCGAAGCCGCGCCGGTTGAGGATATCCAGTAGCGGATCGACGTCGGCACGCGCCTCCAGGTCACTGACGCGCGCGCGCACGACCGCAAGCTCGCGTTTGAGGCGCTCATTTTCGGCCAGAAGTGAAGCCAGTGGAGGAAATTCTTCGGAAAGACGCTCTTGGGGGAGGCCCATCGTTCAGCCCTCGCGAATCGCAGCTGTCATGTCGCAAGAATACCCGTTTCGCCTTGCCAGCGGGGAGCCTCAACCTATAATCCGCCGCTTCCTTCCGCGGGGACACGCGGAGTCGGGGGCAAAATGGCGTCAAAACCAGTCGCGATCATCATGGGCAGCCAGTCGGACTGGGCCACGATGAAGCATGCCGCCAAGACGCTTGATGCCCTCAAGATCGGTTATGAGGCGCGCATCGTCTCCGCACATCGCACTCCCAAGCGGCTTTACGAGTTCGCCGGTAGCGCCCGCAAAAACGGCTTCAAGGTAATCATCGCCGGCGCCGGCGGAGCCGCCCACCTGCCCGGCATGGCAGCTTCGCTGACGCCTTTGCCGGTGCTCGGGGTCCCCATGAACACCCACGCGCTCGAGGGCAAGGATTCACTGCTGTCCATCATGCAGATGCCGGGCGGCATCCCGGTCGGGACGCTCGCCATCGGCAAAGCGGGTGCGATCAATGCCGCATTACTGGCGACTGCCGTGTTGGCGCTGTCGGATGCCGCGGTCGCCAAGCGGCTGGATGCCTGGCGCGCGCGGCAGACAAAAGCTGTGACCAAACGGCCCAAAGATTGAACCCTTGCTGAAACCAGGCGCGACCATCGGCATTCTTGGCGGCGGCCAGCTCGCCCGCATGCTTGCGCTGGCCGCAGCGCCCCTGGGTTTGCGCTGTCACGTCTATTCGCCGGAAAAGAATTCCTGCGCTTTCGACGTCGTGCACGCTGGCACCTGCGCCAGCTATGATGACGAAGCCGCGCTCGGCCGTTTCGCCGGCGCGGTCGACGTCATTACCTACGAATTTGAGAACGTGCCGGCCAAAACCGCTGCATTTCTTGCACGGCGGCGGCCGGTATTGCCGGACCCGCAGGTGCTGGAAACAACGCAAGACCGGCTGGTCGAGAAAAACTTCATCAGCGCGCTCAAGATCGCAACTGCGCCCTACGCGTCCGTTCACAGCGCCATGCAACTTGCCGAGGGCGTGACCGCTGTCGGCCTTCCCGCGGTGCTCAAGACCCGCAGGCTCGGCTATGACGGCAAGGGCCAGGCCAAGATCGCCAAAGGCGGCGACCCCATCGCGGCCTGGCGCTCGGTGCACAACGAACCGTGCATCCTGGAAGGCTTCATCGTCTTCGAGCGGGAAGTGTCGGTCGTGGCCGCACGGACGCGCGAAGGCAAGGTCGAATGCTTCGAGGTGACTGAAAACGAGCACCGCGACCACATCCTCAAGACCTCGCGCGTGCCGGCAAAGATCACCCCGGCAATCGCAAAGCAGGCGCGGCAGGTCGCGACCCGCATCGCCAAGGCCTTTGACTATGTCGGCGTATTGGCAGTGGAGATGTTCGTCGTGCGCAAAGGCCGCCGCCATGTCGTGCTGGTGAATGAAATCGCCCCTCGCGTGCACAATTCCGGACATTGGACGATCGACGGCGCGACTGTGTCGCAGTTTGAGCAGCACATCCGCGCGATTGCGGGATGGCCACTGGGCAAGCCGGTCCGCCTCGGCCATCGCGTCGAGATGACCAATCTGATCGGCGCCGAAATCAACGAGGCACCGCGATGGCTGACCGTGCCGGGTGCTTCCGTGCACATTTACGGCAAGGGCGAGGCGCGTCCGCGGCGCAAAATGGGGCACGTAACGCGGGTCTGGCAGCGCTAGGCGCTGGCGACGGCTAACCCCTCACCCCATATCAGGAAAACGCCCATACGGCGGGCACATTGGGTGCCTGCGAATGGACTCTTAATGCCTTTTCTGCTAGAGCCGCCCGACTCAAAGCCCCCGTTTTCGGGGCTTTTGCCTTAACCCGTCGGACCAACAACGAAGGAGCAAGCGTGCAAGTTCTCGTTCGCGACAACAACGTCGACCAGGCCCTGAAGGCGCTGAAAAAGAAGATGCAGCGTGAGGGCATTTTCCGCGAGATGAAGCTTCGCGGTCATTACGAAAAACCATCGGAAAAGAAGGCACGGGAAAAGGCGGAAGCGATCCGTCGGGCCCGCAAGCTCGCGCGCAAGAAGATGCAGCGCGAAGGCCTGCTGCCGATGAAGCCGCGTGTCGTTCCCGGCGCCGGTGGCCCGGGCGGACCGGGTGGTGGCGCTGGCGGCGGCCGCGGCCGTGGCAGCTCGCCGCGTTTCGGCTGATCGCCGTTTCACCTTAAAGATTTCGCGTTGATGGTGGCGCGGGCCTCAAGCAGCCCGCGCTATTGTTTTTGAAGGCTTTTTCTTCCTAAAAATCATCAACAAGCGGCAATCCCCCGCATCCACGCAACTGTTTATTATTTTTGTTCGCGTATCTCTCGCGGCAGATACCCGGACATGGCCGTGACGTTTTTTGGCCGGCCTGGTGCCCCTTGATCGTTACGGGAGGCCGCTTCGTGGAACGCGTCGATTTCGATCAATATGCCGGACAATACGAGGCCATCCTCGCGGCGCAGACGAATTTCTTCGACGGCGACAGTAACTATTTCGCCCGTTACAAAATCGAGCTCGCCCAGCAACTCGTCGGCAACGTCGACACGGTTCTCGATTTCGGCTGCGGCATCGGCCGCAGCATGCCGCACCTGCGCGAAGTCTTTCCGAAGGCGGACATCGTCGGCTGTGACCCATCCAACGAAAGTCTCGCGATCGCCCGCGAGCAGAATCCAAGCTGCCGTTTCGTCGCGATGGAGGAACTCGGCGAGAACACCAAATTCGACCTGGTGATCGCATCCTGCGTCTTCCACCACATCCCGCCGCAGGATCGGCAGATGGCGATCCGCTATTGCTACAGCCGACTTAAGGAGGGTGGGCATTTCATCATCTTCGAGCACAATCCGATCAACCCGGTGACGCGTCACCTGGTGAAGAATTGTCCGTTCGACGCCGATGCTGTGCTGCTGAGCATGCGTGAGACGATCAACCGCATGCGAAATGCACACCTCAATGTCGATGAATCGAGTTATTGTCTGTTTTTCCCGCAGCAACTTGCGGCATTACGCCCGTTCGAAAAATATCTCCGCTGGTTGCCCATGGGTGGGCAATATTTCGTTTGCGCGTCCGCGCCGAAACCCACACAGACGCGCGCGGCGTAGATCGCCGCGACCTATTTCCAGCAGAACTTCACGTCGGCTTCGTTCCGTTTGCGCGTCGCGTAATATGCCTCGCGCGTCTTCGCATCGTCGAAATAGGCGCTTTCCTTGGCCGCGCGCTCTTTGGCATTCGCAATTGCGCGTTTGGCGTTTTCGGTACGGTCGCCCGGTAAAGCGGGCGCGCGCGCCATGAACATCACCTCATAAGGGTTTGCCCCGACCCACTCCACCGCCTTCGCATGCAGTTCTCTTTGTTTCGCGAGGTCGCAGAAGGCATAGCCATTGATCACGGGCCCTGCCAGCGTCGCAAAGCTGCGGACCGCGTCATCGGCTTGTGCGAGGGCTTGCGTTTTCACGTCGAGCACTTCCGACATCACGACGTAGCGCTCCTTGGCAACGTAGAACCAGAACACGGCATCGTCGCGCAAGCCGACGTCATAGAGACGAATAGCGAGCACCATCATGGCCATCGGCGTGACGACGGCCGGCTTGGCGACGATCATATCGCGCACGGCGAGGATATTTTCACGCCGGTTCGAGCTGAGCAGCTCGTTGTACTGCTGGCCGACGGAAACCTGCGGAGGCTGGCCGGGCGTGCGGCCGGCTTCGTAAAAGGGCTGCACGTAGACGTTGATCTGCCGGACCGGCTCGGCCGCCAGGACTAACAGTGGCCAGACAAACACGGTCGTAACCAATGCAAGCCGCATCTTTATTCTCATCGTCATGCAGTGCCCCTTAACGAAATTTACGCGGCGCTACTCATGCGCTCAACCGCCCGGCGGCCGCAGCTCGCTCAAAAATGCCTTTATCACTTTCGCCGCGCCGTAATCGTCAAGGTTGACATGCCCGCCGAGCGGAAAACGAACCATTCGCTTGGGCTCGGGGGCGAGCTTGAACAGGCGCTCGCCGAAGGCGATCGGCACGATGCGGTCCTGCTCCCCATGCAGCACCAGAAGCGGCGCGTCCACGTGGACAATGCGCTCATCCGAGTGGAAGGTGTCCTTCATGAACCAGCGTACGGGGAGGAACGGGTAGGCCGCAGCACCGACATCGACCGCGGATGTGAAGGGCGCATCGAGAATAAGAGCGCCGACGTCACGCTGCGCCGCGAGCGCCGTGGCGACGGCAGTGCCGAGTGATTCACCAAAGAGCACGATACGTTTTGCAGAATATCGCGCGACCGCAAAATCGTAGGCCGCGATTGCATCGCGAATAAACCCTGCTTCGTTCGGTTTGCCGCTAGATCCGCTGTAGCCGCGATAGGACAACGCAAGCAGCCCGGTTCCGTCCTCGATCAACCACTTAAAGCGGCCGGCACGCAAGTTGAGGCCTCCGGCGTTGCCCTGGAAATAGACCACCACCCGCTTTGCCCCTTTCGGGGCGACGTGCCAGGCAACCAGTTTTTCTCCATCAGCACTGGTCAGCGTGACTTCCTCGGCTTGCGGCAAGCCGGCGGCGGCCGGGGGCGTGCGCACGGTATCGGGGAAATACATCAGCGAGCGCTGGAAGAGATACATCAGCGCGAGCATTCCGACGTAGCCAATGACGACGACAATGAGGAGCCATTTCAGGGCGATCATGCTTCCCCATAGCACGGGAATCTCGGACGTGTTGCCGCAACGACCCATTTCCTCCTACCCTTGTGCAAACCACAGGAGGCCTACGATGCCGCGTTTGCGCTACATCGACGAGAACGAGAAGACTCCGCACACAAACGCGCTGATTGAATCAGCCAAAAAGACCGGCGCACCGGATCCGCGCGTGGTCAGCATTATGACGCGCAGCGACGTCGGCACCGCCTGGGTCGAGTGCTGGAACAAGGTGCTTTACACCGGCAAGTTGCCGCACAAGCTCAAGGAGATGTGCCGCATCAAGATTTCGGTCGCGCATCAATGCGGCTATTGCTCGACTGTGCGCTCTAACGTTGCCAAGGCGGAAGGTCTGACCGAGGCGATGATCAACGACCTGTTCTCTTACGAAACCAGCAAACACTTCACGCCGCGCGAGAAGGCAGCGCTGCGCTACGCCGACTTGTTCAAGCAGGGAGAACACGCAATTGACAAGGACGACGTCTACATCGAACTGCAAAATCATTTCAGCGATGAAGAAATTATCGAGCTTGGCATGCTCTGCGCCCAGACCGACGGCGTCGGTAAGTTCGTGAAATCGTTGAACGTGCTGAGTTGGGAGGACGCCTGCGCGCTCAACCCCAAACTCACCGAGGGCGTAGGTCAGGTCGCGGCGGAATAGTGCGTATCCGCGCGGCCACTGCCGCAGACGGCGATGCTGTTTGGCGCATTCTTGGGCCAACGTTTCGCGCGGGCGAAACTTACCCGCTGCCACCCGATATTTCGCGGAGCGACGCGCTTGCCTATTGGCATTCGCCCGGCCATGCCGTGTTCGTCGCGGAAGACGCGGGCGCGGTCGTCGGCACATATTATTTACGCGCCAACAACCGAGGTGGCGGCAAGCATGTGGCCAATTGCGGCTATGTCGTTGCGTCAGACGCGTTCGGCCGCGGCGTCGCCCGCACCATGTGCGCCCATTCGCTCGATCAGGCGCGTACACAGGGCTTCACTGCCATGCAGTTCAACTTCGTAATCGCTTCCAATGACCGGGCCGTCCGGCTGTGGCAGGACCTCGGCTTTGCCATTGCCGGCCGACTCCCGGGCGCCTTCCGCCACCCCCGGCTTGGTCTCGTGGATGCCTACGTGATGATGCGAAACCTCTGATCTGCTTCGATTATCAGGCCGGGAGCGGGCCAGGCCGCCAGCATCTGTTAAGGATAGTGCGCCGGGAGGGTGAAAATTTGCCGCGGCCCGCGCAACCATTTGTACGCATGCACGTTGCCGCTGCGGGGGTCCCTGCTTCGTCAGTGAAGCGGCATGATCATGACGCCCTGAACGAGTAACCGCGTAGGCAGTCGCCGCCAATGGACGAGTCATACGGATTTCTTGAAAGCGATTTTGAGCGGGCGGTTGCCGCAATGCATCCGCCGCCCACAGCCGACAATGTTATTTCGATCTCCGATGCAGTGCGTTCACATGGCCTCGTGCGCGAACGCGAGCGGCGGTTCCGCGAACTGCTCGATGCCCTGCCCGCGGCGGTCTATACGACCGATGCCGCCGGCCGTATCACCTATTACAACGACGCTGCTGCGAAGCTTTGGGGTCACCGGCCGCCGCTCGGATCGAGCGAATGGTGCGGTTCCTGGAAGCTGTTCTGGCCGGACGGAACTCCGCTTCGTCACGACGAATGTCCGATGGCGGTCGCTCTCAAGGAAAACCGTGCGGTACGCGGCACGGAGGCTACCGCCGAGCGGCCGGACGGGACACGCGTGCCGTTTATTCCCTATCCGACCCCGCTCCACGACGAGACCGGCAAACTGATCGGCGCCGTGAACATGCTGGTCGATATTACGGACCGCAAGCGCGCCGAGGAGCAGCAGGCGCTTCTGGTGCGCGAACTGCATCATCGCGTGAAGAATACGCTCGCGACCGTACAAGCCATCATGGGTTCGACGGCGCGTGTGGTCGACAATATCGAGGACTTCAAGACAGCGCTGTTCGGCCGCATCCAATCACTTTCGAAGACGCACTTGCTGCTCGCCGACGAAGAGCGCGCGGCGGAGTTCATCGAACTGCTGCGCAGTGAGCTCGATGCATTCGACGACGGCACTACCGGACGTATTTCGCTAAAGGGGCCGCAGGTTGCTTTATCGTCCCAGCTTGCCGTTTCGCTTGGCATGGCCATCCACGAACTCACCACCAATGCCGCGAAATACGGCGCTTTGTCGGTCTTCGGCGGCCAAGTGGAAGTGACCTGGAGTGTTACCATCGATGCCAAACGGCGGACGCTGGCCTTCGACTGGATCGAGAGCGGCGGGCCGCCTGTCATGGAACCGGCGCGAAAAGGTTTCGGCAGCCGGCTTCTGGAGTTTGTGCTGCCGGGACAAATCCAGGCAAAGACCAGAATTGTCTATGGCCGCGACGGCCTGCGCTTGCATTGCGTGGTGCCGCTGCCAGCCGACCAGATTTGAGACAAAGGCCGCGCGCGGACTTGTGATCACAAACGCGCCCGGACAGCACTACAATGCTTGTCAGTGGCTCGCGACGTGACGCGATCAAGAGCCGGTATATCAGTTTCGAATCCGACTCCAGGCGCCACGCCATCCGGGCCGCAAGTCCATGGAGGTGGCGTCATGCAAACTTCAAACGTACTGGTCGGCGCGGGGACACGTCCCGCGCAACCGCTCATTCGCACCATTCGTGTCAGTGATTTGCGCGATGCTCTCGCCAAGGGCGTCGACGATTTCTATGCCATGCCCACGCATGCCATGTTCCTCTGCATTATTTATCCGATCGTCGGCTTTGTGCTCGCGCGTCTTACATTCGGCTATTCCGTTCTGCCGCTGCTCTATCCGCTCATGAGCGGATTTGCGCTCATTGGCCCGGTTGCCGCACTCGGCCTCTACGAAATGAGCCGGCGCAAGGAAGCAGGCCTTGAGACCTCGGCGGGCAATGCGCTCGATGTGATTGAGTCGTCATCTGTTGGCGCCATCGCTGCGCTCGCCCTTCTTCTGCTTGTCATCTTCATGATCTGGGTGGCAGTCGCCAACGCCATCTACATCGCGACCTTCGGCTACGCGCCGCCCGCATCCGTCACGGCATTTCTCCACGAGGTGCTCACGACGCCCGCCGGATGGGCGCTGATCGTGGTCGGAAACGGCGTCGGTCTTCTGTTTGCGATTTTAGTGTTGACCATCAGCGTCGTTTCATTCCCGCTGCTGCTCGACCGCGACGTCGGCGCGGCGGTCGCGGTGCTGACTTCGATGCGCGTGGTTGCTCACAATCCGGCCACCATGATGGTATGGGGCCTGATCGTCGGCGCATTGCTGGTCATCGGTTCGTTGCCGCTCTTTTTCGGTTTGACCGTGGTCATGCCGATCCTCGGTCACGCGACCTGGCATCTTTACCGCAAGGCCGTCGAACCGCATGGAGCGCCGACGCCAACGTTCCCATCAAAGCAGGAAAACCACCGTTCCGCGGCCGATTTCCCGGCCGTCCTGTTTCCATGGGCAAAATGACGGCGGCGCTCTGACGTCAGGCCACGGCGGCGTAGCGGCGCGCCAGCATCGACCGTTCAAATTTGCGCGGTGCCATCGGCTTGGCGAACATATGGCCCTGCAGCAGGTCGAAGCCGAGATCGCGCACAACGAGGAAATCCGACTGGGTTTCCACGCCTTCGGCAACCGACCTGGCGCCTGTATCGCGCGCGATCGCCACGATTTCCGCGCAATGCGCCTGCTTGACCCTGTCATCGGCACAGCCGCGGATGTATTTGCGGTCGACTTTCATTTCCACCACCGGCAGTTCGCGGCGACCGGCAAGTGAGGCGCCCTGCGCATCGATGCTGTTGATCGAGATTCCGATATTGCGCGCAGCGAGCTGGCCCGCCACGCGCCGGACCAGCTCAAGTTCATTGATCAGATCTATGCAATCGACCGCAATCAGGAACCCGTTTTGCCTAACCTTGTCCGGAAGATGCCGCATCATGCTGTCGATGAAATGCATGTCCTCCAGCGCCAGCAGCGGCAGGTGGATGGAAATCTGCACTTGATGATTGGCCGCGGCGAATTGCATGGAATCCGCCAGCGACCGCGCAATCACGAATTGCGACAAGCTGTGAAGATACGGATCATTGGCGGCCGGTACGAAATAGGCCGGCGATACGACACCCCATGTCGGGTGCCTTACGCGGACGAGCGCCTCTGCGCCTTTCGGTACCAGCGATCGCGGATTGATCTTGGACTGGTACCACAATTCGAGCCAGCCATTGCAGAGCGCCTCATCAACGTCGACCGGCAATGCCGGTGGCGGCCGAACCGGCAGGAATGAAGCAAGATTTGCGTTGAGGTCGCGGTCGCGAAACGGGGTCCCGAGCGGCGGCAGCATCGCCAGACCGGCTTGCTCGCCAAATTCATGGGTCCGTATCAGCGCCGTCGAACTGCGGCCGCCGAAGAGCATGACTTTGCCGCCGTAAAGCTGGGCCTTCAACGCGTGGAGGAGGGTTCGCACCTCACCCCCGCCTCTGAGCGGGCCGAGCACAATCAGGTCGGGGCGGAATTCACGCAGCATGCCGCGGATATCGAGCGTGTCGGCTTCACATGCGATGAAGCCGAGCTCGTCGAGCATCTCGGCCAGAAACATGCGCACATGGGTCTTGTTCTCGACGACGCAGGCTCGTGGTGGAATTGGCCTACGCCCGAACTGGACGACCTCGCCTCGACGTTTGTCATTATGGTCGCGGATCATGGCTGCGCTCCCTCCCCGTCTGGTTACGCCACAGGTTTCGGGCCGCATAAGACATTTAACGGCACGCCGCCGTCCATACCTTGCACCGCACAATCCTCAGACGACTCCTCTCGCGGTTAACGAGATGATCGCGCACAGATTCAAATTTGATTCAGATGAAAGTATTCAGCGCGACGCGTCGCGGCGCGCGGCGCCAATTACATTGCTTTGACAATGCTCTCGGTCATTTTTTTCGCATCGCCGAGCAGCATCATCGTGTTGTCGCGATAGAACAATGGATTGTCGATTCCAGCATAGCCGGAAGCGAGCGAGCGCTTGATGAACATCACGGTTCCGGCTTTCCACACTTGCAGCACCGGCATACCGTAGATGGGAGAGCTCTTGTCTTCTTCCGCGGCTGGATTGGTAACGTCGTTGGCGCCGATGACGAAGGCAACGTCCGCTTGCGCGAATTCTGAATTGATGTCTTCGAGCTCGAAGACCTCGTCATAAGGCACGTTCGCCTCCGCAAGCAAAACGTTCATGTGGCCGGGCATACGGCCGGCCACGGGGTGGATCGCGTATTTGACCTCAACACCTTCTTTCTTGAGACGGTCGGCCATTTCGCGCAGCGCGTGCTGTGCCTGCGCCACCGCCATGCCGTAACCCGGCACGATGATGACTTTCTGCGCATTCTTCATGATGTAGGCAGCATCCTCGGCCGAGCCCAGCTTGACCGGCCGCTGCTCGGCGGCGCCACCCGCCGGCCCCGCCACCTCGCCGCCGAAGCCGCCGAGAATGACGGAGATGAACGAGCGATTCATGCCCTTGCACATGATGTAGGACAAGATCGCGCCCGAAGAGCCGACCAGCGCGCCGGTGATGATCAGCGCCGAATTGCCGAGCGTGAAGCCGATGCCGGCGGCCGCCCATCCTGAATACGAGTTCAGCATCGAAATGACGACCGGCATGTCGGCGCCGCCGATCGGGATGATGATCAGCACGCCGAAAGCAAGCGACAAGCCGACGATGATCCAGAAATCCAGCGCGCTTTGCGAGACGAAGAAGCCATAAATGAAAAAGATCAGCGCGGCGAACAGCGCGAGATTGATGATATGCCGCCCCGGCAGCATGATCGGCTTACCGCTCATGCGACCAGACAATTTCAGAAATGCGATCACCGAGCCCGTAAACGTGATGGCGCCAATCGCCACGCCGAGGGACATTTCGATCAGGCTTTGCCCGTGGATATGGCCTTCCGTGCCGATGTCAAAAGCCGCCGGTGCGTAGAAGGCGCCGGCCGCAACCAGCACCGCCGCCATGCCGACCAAAGAGTGGAATGCGGCAACCAGTTCCGGCATCGATGTCATCGGCACGCGCCGCGCTATCACTGCGCCGATGCCGCCACCGACCACGATGCCGCCGACGACAAGACCCCAGGCGAGTGGGCTGGTCGGCGGATGTGACCCGAGCGTGGTCAGCACGGCGATGGTCATGCCGATCATGCCGAGATAGTTGCCGCGCCGGCTGGTGTCGGGCGAAGACAGCCCGCGCAGCGCCTGGATGAACAGGACGCCGGCAACCAGGTAGAGCAGCGCGACGAGGTTGGGGCTCATATTGGTTTCCTTGCAGCGCTCACTTTTTCTTCTTCTGGTACATCGCCAGCATCCGCTGGGTCACCAGGAAGCCGCCGAAGATATTGACCGAGGCAAAAACAAGCGCGACGAAACCAAGCGCGCGCGCCCACACCGGGCCGCTATCGTCGCCGGCAAGGGCGACCCCGACCGCCAGCAGCGCACCGACCACGATCACCGAGGAAATCGCGTTGGTCACCGACATCAATGGTGTGTGCAGCGCCGGCGTCACCGACCAAACCACGTAGTAGCCGACGAACACCGCCAGCACGAAAATCGAGAGCCGGAACACGAAGGGGTCGACTGCATTGGCCATCTGTTCCATATCGAGTCTCCTCAGGCCGTCTTCGGCTGGAAGTTCGGATGCACCACGGCGCCGTCGCGCGTGAGCAGCGTCGCCTTGACCAACTCGTCGTCCCAGTTGACGGCGAGCTTCTTCTCTTTTTTGTCAATCAGGGTTTCGACGAATGTCAGCAAATTCTTCGCGTAGAGCGCCGATGCGGACGCCGCCAGTCGTCCCGCCACGTTGAGATGGCCGACGATCTTGACGCCGCCGACGTGCGCAACCTCGCCCGGCTTGGCGCCTTCGACATTGCCACCACGCTCGACTGCAAGATCGACGATCACCGAACCGGGGCGCATTGAGGCTACCATCTCTTTCGTAATGAGACGCGGCGCGGGACGGCCCGGGATCAGCGCGGTCGTGATGACGATGTCCTGCTTCTTGATATGTTCGGCGGTCAGCGCGGCCTGCTTGGCCTGGTATTCTTTCGACATTTCCTTGGCGTAGCCGCCGGCGGTCTGCGCATTCTTGAATTCTTCGTCTTCGACCGCGAGGAACTTGGCGCCCAGACTTTCCACCTGCTCCTTGGTCGCTGGGCGCACGTCGGTCGCAGTCACGACCGCGCCGAGGCGCCGCGCGGTCGCGATCGCCTGAAGGCCGGCGACGCCTACACCCATGATAAATACCTTCGCGGCCGGTATGGTGCCGGCCGCCGTCATCATCATCGGCAGCGCGCGGCCATATTCTTCAGCAGCATCGATGACCGCGCGATATCCGGCGAGATTGGCCTGGCTGGAGAGCACGTCCA
>Ga0265325_10000112_pt1 | contig 55792 bp, 59 predicted proteins | sample 41420metaG_FD_202090 | JGI IMG/M metagenome (GOLD analysis project Ga0265325, IMG submission 202090) | Rhizosphere microbial communities from Carex aquatilis grown in University of Washington, Seatle, WA, United States - 4-14-20 metaG | ecosystem: Host-associated > Plants > Roots > Rhizosphere...
GCGGGATGTACTTCAGGTTTCCAATCTTGGGCAATGTCGATTGATACCAGCCCTCGACGATGACGAATTGTATGTTTGGAAGAGCTCTGGCGAGAGCAAGTGTCAAATCGAGACCTTTTTCGGGGATGGCACCAACCATCATCACTTCTGGGAATGGGCTACGCGGTCGCTGACCAGCTACTTGTTCGAAGGCTGGATAAAATAATTCCAGGTTCCCAGAACAATGCGGTAATGCGCTGTTTTTAACGAACGAACTAACTGCGAGCGCAAGGTCAGGATCACCTCTTAGAACCGACAGTCCACTTGAAGTCACGGAATGTAGCCACCCTATAGTCTTCGCACCGCGCGCTCTCGCTATCCGGACTATGTCGTCGCTGCCCTCATGGGAAGTCACAACGCAGCGTACATTCTGTGCCTTTATCAAGTGCTCCAGGGTAGGCACAATCTCAGCTTGAGGCAGGTCGTAGATGTCCTGCTTGTTCCATCGATAAGGAACAGAATGATCGTGGAGGCCATAGACGCGACCAAAGGTTTCCGAAGCCCAAGGGAGTTCTCTGGTTCCAACATGAAAAACTCTCCAACCGTTCTTCGCTAACTCCGTGCCGAGTATTTGGGCGGAACGCTCGGCGCCTCCCAGAAAATGGGGCGGTGGAAGTCGGCGCCATACGAAGGCAACGGCGGGCTTAGACATTCATTCCAGATAGGAGGGGGCGAACCGCGCCCCACAGCCGACCCGCAATTTCGTCGCCAGTAGTGCATATCGCGGACTTCCCGCCGGCTCGCTCGAATGCCGCGCAGTTCGCTTCACTGTCATCGACGAGAACGGCATCCCCGAAAGTCATATTATGTGCAGCTAACCACGCGCCGAAGAAACCCGCCGCGTCTTGTTTGAGACACCCCAACTCGGACGAACATAAGATGTCGTCAAACGTATTAGAAAAATTGCGCGCAATCGCGATTCTTGCGAAGCAGTCCATATTATCTGTGGCCAATACCACTAGGCATTGCGCCCGAATTTTCTGAATCGCTTCCTCTGCCCCATCATCTATTTGCATCCGCAAACAATCCTTGTGCAACTGCCGAACAAAGTAATCTTTCCCAGCTCTAGGTATTGAAGGGATATAGCTTCTCGACAAAATATCGCTGGTCGTATGCGTGCCTCTTAACCATCCATCCAAGAACTCGGAGTCACTAAAGAGAGCATCGACGAATTGTTTAGCAGCTTTGTAGTTTCTGCCCTTACTTTTTGAGAGTAAGCCGGACCAAAATGGCTCGTCGCACAACACGCCGTGCCAATCAATGAACAGGACGTTTCGCCAAAGTGGGAGGCGAAGGTTGGGTTCAACAAGAAAATTTCTTTTGTTGGTCATAGTGTTCATCGACAGATCGCCTCGCGACAAGCAGCGGCGACCTCTTCTGCTTTTGCGCCCGCGTCTACCGGGGTACAGGGCCAGTCCCCTCTACGTTCTGCGCTAAAGTATCCGTTAAACTGATCAATGAACCGAGCTTCGGTGAGTAGAGCTGGTAGTCTCTCCCGACCAGCGGCTCGCACCTTCACAACGGTGGGGGATGCCACAAGATGAATCGTGACTTCAGGTTTGGGGCATGTCGCAGTGCACTTTGTGATGACGTCCCAGCATTCGTCGCAAAATGCTTCGTCCCATACTCCCAGCGCGAAGACGTGAGCGACAAGTGTTTCTACGGTTCGGTCGAGAAGGATGGTGGCTCCCTCGGGTGCCTGATCTGCCAGCAGGCGCATTCGGTGCTCTTCTAGTCTTGCGAAGTACCGGACTGCCTTTAGCTCATTTTCCTTAGATTTCGGTTCAATTGATGGGAATGTTGAGCCCGACAAAACAAAATGCATAAAGCAGGGCACCAAGATGCAGGTTCCTGGCAACTGCTCCATCAAATTTTTGCAAGTAGTTGTTTTCCCAGCCAAGGCCGTGCCTTCTATTCCAATAATCCTCACATTGCAGGCTCTCAACTGTGGGCCATCGGAATGATTCGCACGCCCGAAGCATAACACACATGAGATAGCTGGTCGGCGGCGTCCACCTGAGGCCGCCGCCGAGCCGCATTTGTCTCCTCATTGTCTCCCGCGCGATGCGCGAAGCGTTGGTTTGCGGTGTTCATCGGTGAACACCGCGCCAAGCGAAAAGACAACAGGATCAGTGAGTTAGGTGCAGCTATGAGTCGGTATGAGCAGCCATCAAATTAAATTACAAATCAGGTGCTCTACCAGCTGAGCTAAGCCGGCACTCAAGCCGATCAAATACTTAGAACGCCCGAGGAAGGCAACCGGGCAGGAAATCCTGTCGCGTTAAAGCCTCGCCGGGGCATCGCGACGTCACCATTTTGTCGTAACGTCGCGATGCGTGCGCAGAGCTAGTTTGTGCGTTTCGGCGCGCCAGAAATACCGAGGCTCGCGCGAAGGTCGCTCGTGTTCATCATCTTGCCGTCGCGCATGACGAGTTCGACTTGGCGCAGCTCGGTGATGTTCTTCTGTGGGTCGCCGTCGATCAGCGCGAGTTCGGCCAGCTTGCCCTTCGCGAGCGAGCCGGTCTTGTCCGCCATGCCGTACACATTGGCCGGATTGATCGTCGCGGTCGCCAGCGCGTCCTCAACCGACATGCCGGCTTCGGTATAGAGCTGCAATTCGCGGATCAGCTCGAAACCTACGCCGTCGGTGCCAGCAAGGACAAAGATATGCCGCTTGTTCAACTCGACGACGAGATCCTTCAGCTTGTTGAAGCTCGCCCGCATCGTCTCGCGTGAGAGATCGGGCGTCGGCGCCATGGCGCTCGACAGGAACCCGCGCGCGAACTGCGAGGGCAGCGTATCGACATAGGGAGCGTCCGCGGCCGGATAGGTGCCCGCGTCGGGGACATACAAATCCTCGAATGTCACGAGCGTTGGATCGACCGCGATGTGGCGGGCCGCGAGTTCGTCGAGATAGGCCGTCATCATCGGCGAGTGGAGATCGACGTCCTTGGCGTATTTTCCGGTGCCGGTGAAGCGCGCCATGCCGTTCGAAACCTTGATGACATCGTCCGGCAACGCCTGCGCCATTACCCAGTTGATGTGCGTGATCTCGTCATAGCCGGCGTGCACGGCTTCGAGTGGGCGCATCCCGTGGGGGATGTGACCGTGGACATGAAGGCCGAGCTTGTGCGCCTCATCCGCCATCGGTTTGACCCAGGCCGGATCGAGCGAGCCATAGAGCTTGATGGCGAAATAGCCTTTGTCCTTGGCGTGATGAACCGCCGCGACGGCTTCGGCTTCGTTGTGTACCACGTAGGCGACCTGTGCGGTGTACGGCCCCGGCCCGTCGATCAGCAAAGAAGGTACGATGCGCTGGCCGAGGAGTTGCCGGTCGTCAATGCGCTTCTTGCGCGCGAGGAGTTCGTTCTCCTGGTTGCCGGGATCGCGCACGCTGGTGATGCCGGACGCGAGCAGCAGCGGGCCTGTCGAATCGTCGCCATAATGCTGGTGATTGTCCCAGAGGCCGGGGATCAGCGTCTTGCCTGTCCCGTCGATCACTTGCGCGCCCGCGGGGACTTTGACCTTCACTGACGGACCTTCGTCGGCGACGATCCCGTTGTTCACGACGACGGTCATGCCGGTGAGAAACTTGCGCGCGTCGGCATCGTAGAGTTTGACATTGGTGAACGCGACAGCGCCCGCAGGCGTCTTGGCGATGGCGGCGTATTGCGCCGGCGCGAGCTTGGCCAGCGCTTCATCCTGCGCTTTGCTCATCGCTTCGCCCACGTTCTCCCAGCCTGCGGGAAGAAGCGAGACGACGCCGGGGTTGCCGAAGAATTTGTCGCCGTCCATCCACACCGGGAACGGCGACAGACCGAAGCCAGTGATCGCGTAACAGGTGAGGGTCTTTTTCTCTTTGCCGTTATTCACCTCCAGAGTCGTCAGCGGAGCGATGGAGCCGTGGCCGGAGGGAAGAAGGTCAATCGAGTGCGTCGGCGATTTCAGCATCGCCTCAATCAGGAAGACGAAGGAATCGAAGGTGCCACCGAACGCCACATAGGCGAGATTGGGTGCCGTTTTGCCGGTGCCGTGATCGACCGGGCTCTTATAGGTATAGGTGCCGTTCTTGACCTCGTAGGTCTCCGCGGCATCGCCCTGCGGCGTATGACCGCGAACGATCAGGCTTTGCAGCGTACCGTCGGATGCAAAGCGGTTCTGCTCGTCGATCTCCGACACGAATCCGCGCAGGTTAAAGCTGAAGCGCGACCAGTGCGTACCGTCCTTTGCGGTCCAGAGTGCCGTCTGGCCGTGGTTCGAGACGCCGTTGCTTGAGGTCAGCGTCCAGATTCTGGCGTCCGCCGGCGGCTTGGCGAGCTGATCGTCCGGCGTTTGCGCCGATGCGGGCGCAGCAAAAAGTACCACGGCAAGGAATGCAGCTTTGCGGATCATCGATTTCCCCGAATTGTGCCCAGACAAGCCTGTCACCTAGGGACGATTTCGGCCGTTTGAAGAGGCGCGGTCAATGCTGCACCGCCGAAATCACGTGTTTGTGGGGGCGCTTAGCTCCGCTCCCGGCTCATACCGGCCCCAGCATTTTCTCAAGCGTCGACAATTCGTCCGCTTCTCCTGCCGGTTTGTCCCATCGCAGGCGGTTGATGCGCGGGAAGCGCATCGCGACGCCGGATTTGTGCCGGGTCGAACGCTGCAGCCCCTCGAACGCGACCTCGAACACAAGTCCGAAATCCCTGGTGGCCTTCACCACCCGCACGGGTCCGAACCGGTCTACCGTGTTGTCGCGCACGAATTTGTCGATCTGTTTGAGTTCTTCGTCTGTGAAGCCGAAATACGCTTTGCCCACCGGCGTCAGTTGGCGATCGCCGTTGGCGTCCTCGCGCCACACGCCGAAGGTATAGTCGGAGTAGAAGCCGGAGCGTTTGCCATGACCGCGCTGGGCATACATCAGCACGGCGTCGATCAGATGCGGGTCGCGCTTCCACTTGAACCACGGACCTTTCGGACGGCCCGCTTCGTAGATCGAATCCCAGCGTTTCAGCATCAGGCCTTCGGCGATACGCGGATCGCCCTCGGGCGGGCCGGCGCGCAGCGCGGCAAGTTCTTCCCAGCTTGAGAACGGTTGCAACGGCGACAAGTCTATCCGCGGCGAATTCGTATTGCGAACGAAGGTCTCGAGCCGCGCGCGCCGTTCGCGAAATGTCAGGTGACGGAGATCGTTCTCGCCGTCCAGCAACAGGTCGTAGGCCCGGATGGCCGCCGGAAAATTCGCGATCAGTCTCCTGTCCGCCATCTTGCGGTTCAGGCGCTGCTGAAGATCGCCGAACGAAGCGACCGCACCGTCGCGCATCACCAGCAACTCGCCATCGAGCACGCCTTCGAAATTCAGGAAATCGATGACGTCAGGAAATGAGCCGCCGATCTCATCGCCGGTGCGGCTGTAGAGTTTCTTCTGCCCGCGTTCGCTCACCGCCTGCACGCGGATGCCATCCCATTTCCATTCGGCAGCAAAGTCCTGCGCATCGAGCTTTGCGAAGTCGGATTCATCGATGGCCTGCGCGAGCATGACGGGTCGAAAACGTCCCGGCGCATCGGCGGTCGGCTTGCTGCTGCGCTTCTCCAGCCATGCGAACAAATCCTCAAACGGCGGTTCCTGGCCGTGCCAGACTTCCTCGATCTCGGAAATCTCGACATCGCCCAGAGCGGCGAGCGCCTGTTTCGCCAGGCGCGCGGAAACACCGACGCGCAAACCGCCGGTCAGCAATTTGAGCAGAGCCCAGCGTCCGTCGGGATCAAGCGCATCGAGCCAGCTTTCGAGGAGTTTCTGTACTTCGGCGCGCGTCGCTGTGCGCAAAGCATCGACGACCTCGGCGAGTTCGGGTTCGCGATTGGCGCCGGGCTTGGCGGGCCAGACCAGCGCGACCGTTTCCGCGAGATCGCCAACATAGTCGTAGGAGAGCGCGAACAACTCGCTGTCCATGCGCGCTTCAACGGCTTTGCGGATGAAGGCCGGCTTGGCGGCGTCGAAAGAGAGCGCACCGGTCAGCGCCGCCAGGGCCCAACCGCGTTCGGGATCGGGTTGGTCGCGCATGAAATCGCGCAGCAGCGTGAGCTTGCCTTTCCTTTGCGGCGTGAAGGCGAGGCGGTCCAGCAGATTGGCGAAGGCGCGCATCAAGGCAGTCGCTGATAAAGATTGACTAACGTAGGTTTGGGATACTGGCTGTAGAGGTTCGACCAATGTCCGCCGAAGCAGTGTTTTTGGGTAACGGTTTATCTTGCTGGGGTGAATGCAATCACTCTGGCGGCTTATGCCTTGGACAAATCGCAAGCTGGAAACGGCGGGTGGCGTGTATCTGAAAGCAATTTGCTGCTCCTCGGTTTTATAGGGGAAAGCCCCGGAGCTTTCGTGGCGCAGCGAGTCTTTCGTCACAAAACTCGCAAAGTGGAATTTCAGATAGCATTCTGGCTCTCTGTTGCATTGCAGCTTCTGCTCATCGGCCTTGTCTTCGTAGTGCTGAATAGTGCGCATCAGGCCTCGCCTTCGTCTTCGTCGTAGCCGACGAGCGACAACGCGCGCGCTTTCTGGCCGTTCAACGCGCACCAGCGCAGCAGGGCTTCTTCGCCGCCATGGGTGATCCAGACTTCGCCGGGCTTGAGTTCTTCGAGGGTGCCGGTGAGTTCGCCCCAGTCGGCGTGATCGGAGATCACCAGCGGAAGTTCGACCTGCCGCTGCCGCGCGCGGGCGCGCACGCGCATCCAGCCTGACGCAAAAGCAGGCAGAGGATCGGCAAACCGCCGCGACCACCGGTCGTCAATTGCGGATGGTGGCGCGATCACAATGGCGCCTGCAAAGTCTTTCTTTTTTCCTTTCTCGGCGGTTGCAGGTTCCGTGGGGCCGAGATCGATGCCGAACCGCTCATAGAGCGTGTTGAGTTTCTCCATCGCGCCGTGGACATAGATCGGCCGGTCGTATCCAGCCTCGCGCAACAGACGGATGATGCGCTGTGCCTTGCCGAGCGCATAGGCGCCGACGAGATGCGTGCGTTCGGGAAATTGCGCGACGGATTTCAGAAGTCGTGCAATCTCATCGCTCGCGTCCGGAAAATTGAATACCGGAATCCCGAACGTCGCCTCCGTCACGAACACATCGCAGGGCACCGGTTCGAAAAGCGGGCAGGTCGGATCGCGGCGACGTTTGTAATCGCCGGAAACGACGATGGTCAGTCCCTTGCAGCGCACAACGGCTTGCGCAGAACCCAGAATATGACCGGCGGGGACAAGCGTGATCTCCACGCCATCGCGCTTGATCTTCTGCCCATAGCGCACGGCTTCGGTGCCGCCCGCAAAATCCTCACCATAACGGGCGGCCATGATGGCCAGCGTCTCTTGTGTCGCCACGACCGCGCCGTGACCGGAACGGGCATGATCGGAATGGCCATGCGTGATGACCGCGCGCGCGACCGGCCGTACCGGATCGATATAAAAGTCTCCCGGCGGACAATAGAGACCGGCGGGCGAGGGGCAGAGAACGCTTTCAGGCTTGGGCATGGGCCATGATAACGCGCGATCCGGCCGGATTGCACCGCGTTGGCTCCGTGTGCGCGTCTGCGCTATGAGAAATGCCCAATGAACGATCGCGCCTGGGAGGACATGCTCGCGGAATTCCGCGCGCTCGGGGGAGCAGCGGATAACATCTGCCTTCGCGAAGGGGCTCATGGTCGCGGTCTTTTTCCCGTCGATCCTTCCCGTCCCGTCACGGTCCACATCCCGGACAATCTTCTGCTCGACACGGCCGATGCGCGGTTTGAACGCGGGTTGTTTCGCGTGTCTTCGGGCTCGAGGCTCGGCGCCCGCGAGAAAGCGTTTCTGGAAAACTATGAGAACATTTTTTCCTGGGGCGGAGGCGGCCGCGCCGAAATGGAGCGCTTGTTCGAACAGGGTCGTGCACTGCCGGACGATCTTCGGCGCGCACTGAAATCCGAATATCATTGCGGCGACTGGTTCGATGATGTGACCGACGATTTCGTCGCGCAGAAATTCATCGCCACGCGTTGCATCGACCGCGGCGGACGCAAGGTGCTGATGCCGATTGTCGAACTGGCGAACCATGGCGCCGGCCCCACGATTGCCGTGAAAGACGGCGTCGGATTCCAGGGCGCGTTCTCGGGCGAGATTCTTCTCAGATACGCGGCATTCGACTCGCAGGGAACATTCGCGACCTGGGGCTTTGCCTGCGAAGAGCCGCAAGCCTTCAGTATCGCACTGGGCGGAAAGGTCGGACAAAGCACGGTGCATATCGGCCGCGAACTTGGCCGCGTCGCGCCAGCCGGCACCTATTGGGTGCCATCGTTCGCGCTGCAGAACGGTGTCGCGAAATTGCCGTTCCTGATGCTCGGCAACAAGCAGCACCCCCGACTTTGCAGGACAATCTTCTACAAGATCATGCGGGACGCCGGGCTTTCAGGATTTGAAGAAGCGTTCGACACGGTCCACCATGCCAACAGAATGCATTTTCTGAATCTGCTCGCGGCGCTCGAAGACATCGACGGCGCGATGGCGAGAACCCTGCGCCGCATGGCCCGGTTCCAGCTGCAGGCGCTTTCTTATTGTTATGGCGGTGTGTGAGATTCCATGGCTTTTTAGGATTTCCTTACACTGTATTTGCCGCGATTTGCTGATGCGGAACGGGACGCTATCGATTAGACTTTCGCCGCTGCCGGACAGCATTTGGCCAAAGTTCAAAAACCGGAGGAGTAACGATGACAACGCGCTCTATGATCGCCGCGATTGCCTTGGCCTGGATGCCTGCCTTTGCTTCGGCGGAGAGTGTCGTTACCTATCACAACTCCAACCAGCGCGACGGCGCCTACACCATTCCCGGCCTGACGACGGCCGCCGCGGCCAACATGCAGATCGATACGAAGTTCAATGGCACCGTCAGCGGCCACGTCTATGCCCAACCGCTGTTCTGGAAGCCGAAGGGCTCGGACAAAGGGCTTGTGATCGTCGCGACGGAATCCAACATCGTCTATGCGCTGAACGAGACGAGCGGAAAAGTCGTGTGGCAGACGCAACTGGCCGATCCGATGCCGCTCAATCAGCTGCCGTGCGGAAACATCGATCCCATGGGCACCACGGGAACGCCGGTGATCGATCCCGCCACCGGAACGCTCTATCTGGACGCGATGACCAAGACGAACAATGGCGCGCGTCACATGGCCTACGCGCTTGCGCTCACGAATGGCTCGGTCGTCTCGGGTTGGCCGCTCGACATGCAGGCATTGCTGACCAATCAGGGCGCGACCTTCGATTCCTCCATCCATGGCGAGCGCAGTGCCCTGCTGTTCTTCAAGAACAAACTCTATGTGAACTATGGCGGACATTTCGGCGATTGCGGCTCCTATTACGGGACCGTTGCGCAGATCGATCCGGGCACGGCGACTCTGGATGCCAACTGGCAGACGCGCGCCAGCGGCGGCGGCATCTGGGCGCAGGGTGGCATCGCAGGCGACGGCACCTATCTGTTCATCACCACGGGCAATACGTTCGGTGCCAACGATTGGTCCGATGGCGAGGCCATTATCCGTCTTCATCCAGGCCTCGCCCATTCGAGCGACACGCATGACTACTTCGCGCCATCGAATTGGAAAACCCTCGACAACAACGATCAGGACCTCGGCGGCACAGAGGCGTTGCCGATCGATATTCACGGGAAGCGTGAGGCGAAGCGCGTGATCGCGTTCGGCAAGGACGGCAACGCCTATCTCGCGAACCGCACCAATCTCGGCGGGATCGGGGGCCAAATTCAGGTGCTGCAGGCATCGAGCAGCGCCATCAGAACCGCGCCGGCCGTCTATGAAACCGATACGTCCACATCCGTCGTCTATACCAATTCCGGCAATAGCCATTGCTCCGGCAGCAACATCACCATGCTCGATATCGCGCCAAAGGGGGCCAATCCGATGTCGTTCGCGTGGTGTGCGAACTTCAGCGGCGGCGGCAGCCCCATCGTGACAACGACGGACGGTACGGCCAACGCCATCGTCTGGGTGCCGGGCGCGGAAGGCGACAACGAGCTGCACGGCTTCGACGCCACGAGCGGCGCGACGGTGTTTTCCGGCAGCGGCACGGCCATGAACGGGTTGCATCACTTCCAGACGATCCTCGCGACGCAGAAGCGCTTTTACATCGCGGGCGACGGCAAGGTGTACGCCCTCTCCTGGAAGTAGCGTTCAGTCCGCCTCCAGGATCAGGATCCGGCGATCGACATTTTCTCCGGCACGATCGCGCCGCCGGAAATGACCATGGTCATCGCCTGGTCGGTGGGAATGTCGAGGAATACGAGACCGGAAACCGGGACAACCTGCAAGAAGCCCGCGGTTGGGTTCAGCGCGCCGGGCACATAGATGGCGGCAAGCTCCGCGCCGGTGTTCGCATCGAGGAAGATGCGCATGACGAATCCCACCGTCTTCATGCCCTCACGCGGCCAGTCCAGCAGGACAACACGTTGGTCGTTTCCCGGACGCTGCTGCAGGACATCCAGAAATTTCTTTGCGGCGGAATAAATCGTCTGCACCAGCGGAATGCGGCTGATGATCCGCTCGAACAGGGCGATGAGCCGCTGGCCAATGACGCGCGAAGCGATGGCGCCGATGAAATAGAGCGCGAGCAGGGCGACAACGACCGCCACCGCCAGCCGCATGCGCGGGTCGGCAAGCCACGGTGTTGCCGCCGGAAACCGCCGGTCGACAACGATAATGAGTTCGGCCGCGAGCGGTCCGCCGAAGGTCGACAGCACGCCCAGAAGGAAGTTGAACACCAGCCAGACCGCGAACAGGGGCGCGACCGTCAAAAGTCCGGCAATGAGATTGCGCTGGAATCGGCTGCGCCGCCGCGGCGTCTCGTCCATGGGACCTCCGGTGAAAGGGGTAGACGGATTCGCGCCGGGCGATAAGGTCGGCTATTCCAGTTCCGTTCTCATTTTGAAGGCCCCATGACCCGGTATCTTGTCACCAGCGCGCTTCCCTACATCAATGGCGTCAAGCATTTGGGCACGCTCGCGGGTTCTCTGCTGGCGGCGGATGTCTATGCCCGCTTTCGCCGCGCGCAGGGCTTCGAGACTTTGGCGATCTGCGCGACCGACGAGCACGGCTCGACGACGGAGCTGGCCGCGCAGGAAGCGGGCATGGGCGTGCGCGCGTTCTGCGATCAGCAATATGTGCTGCAGAAGAAGGCCGGCGATGGGTTCGCGCTCGCCTGGGACCATTTCGGACGCTCCTCCAACCAGCCCAATCACGATCTGACGCAGCATTTCGCGCGCCAGCTCTGGAAGAACGGCCACTTGGAAGTACGCACGACCAAACAGGTCTATTCCAACGCGGAAAAGCGATTCCTTCAGGACCGCTTTGTCATAGGCACCTGTCCGCATTGCGGTTACGACCGCGCGCGCGGCGATCAGTGCGAGAATTGCACGCGCGTGCTCGATCCGATCGATCTCATCAAGCCACGTTCGGCATTGTCGGGCTCTTCCGACATCGAGATTCGCGACTCGACACATCTGTTCCTCAAGCAATCCGCGTTCGTGCCGCAACTGCGCGCGTGGATCGACGCGCACCGGAACGATTGGTCGCCGCTGGTCACCTCCATCGCCAACAAATGGCTCGATGAAGGCTTGCAGGACCGCGGTATCACGCGCGATGTCGAATGGGGTGTGCCGGTGCCGGACGACATCGCGGACGGCAAGCTCAAGGGCAAAGTGTTCTACGTCTGGTTCGACGCGCCCATCGAATATATCGGCGCGACGAAAGAATGGGCCGATGCCAATGGCAAAGGCGATGCGTGGCGCGACTGGTGGTTCGGCGATAAGGCGGACGATGTCGTCTATTGCCAGTTCATGGGCAAGGACAATGTGCCGTTCCACACGGTCGGCTTTCCGGTCACCATCATGGGCTCGGGCGAGAAATGGAAGCTGGTCGACAGGCTGAAAGGCTTCAACTGGCTGAATTTCGACGGCGGCAAATTCTCGACCTCGCAGCATCGCGGCGTGTTCATGGATTCGGCGCTGGAGATTCTTCCCGCCGATTACTGGCGCTATTACCTGATGGCGAATTCGCCGGAGAGTTCGGATTCCAATTTCACCTGGGAGCATTTCGCGGGCCAGGTGAACAAGGATCTCGCCGATGTGCTCGGCAATTTCGTCAACCGGGTCACCAAGTTCTGCGCCGCGCGCTTCGATGGCAAGGTGCCGGGCGAAGGCGCGTATGGCGAAGAAGAAAACGCGCTGATCGCGGAGCTCGATAACCGTGTCAAAACCTGCACGGAATATTTCGAAGCCATCGATTTCCGCAAAGCGCTCGCCGAACTGCGCGCGATCTTTGTGGCCGGGAATGAATACCTCACACGCGCCGCGCCGTGGACAGCCATCAAGACGGACCGCGCGAAAGCCGCGGTGGGTGTGCGCATGGGGCTTAATCTGGTGCACACATTTTCACATCTTATCTGGCCGGTGATGCCAACGGCTGCGCTTGCGATCCACAAGACGATCCAGCCGGTAGCCGGCATCGACGGACTCATCCCATGGCCCTCGGCGCCGATGGCGAAGGAGCTGGACCAGCTCGCGGCCGGACAGGCGATCACGCCGGCCGACGTTCTTTTCGCCAAGATCACCGACGAACAGATCGCAGAGTGGAAACAGCGCTTCGGCGGCTCGGAATGACGATCGGCGTCAGGCTGATCACGCCGGAGGACTACGAATCCTTTCGCGCTCTTCGGCTGGAATCGTTGCGGCTGCTGCCGGCCAATTTCGCCGCCGACCTTGCCCAGGAGGAGGCGTCACCGAAAGAGAAATGGCTCAGGCGGCTGGCGAGCGCATCGTCTTTCGGCGGTTTCGTCGATGATGCGCTCAGCGGCATGGTCGTGTTCTCGCGCCCGTCGCGGCCGAAGCTCGCGCACACCGGCGATATCGGCGCGATGTATGTGCGCGATGGCGCTCGCGGTACCGGCCTTGCGGATGCGTTGATGACCACGCTTCTGAAACATGCATCGACCGTGGTCGAACAGGTCCAGCTGACCGTGAATGCCGAAAACGCGCGCGCGATCAAATTCTATCAGCGTCACGGTTTTCGTGAGATCGGCCGCATCCCGCGTTCGCTTCATGTCGGCGACCGCTACTACGACGACATGCTGATGTTCCGGTCGATGACTTAATGCCATAGCATCGCGATAGCTGCTGCAATCAGGATCAGCGCTATCGTGAACAAGCCGGCGCTGACGGAGGGCTTCAAAGCCGTTCCCAGCCTTCGCGGCCAAGCGCTTCCATCGGCTTGAAGCGCGCCTTGTAGTCCATCTTCTCGCTGCCCTGTACCCAATAGCCGAGATAGACATGCTGCAAATCGCGCACCCGTGCCGAATGCACATGATCGAGGATCATGTATGTGCCCAGGCTGCGAGCATCCTCTCCGGGATGGAAGAAGCTGTAGACCATCGACAATCCGTCGCGCAGCACATCGCTCAGCGCGCAGGCGACAAGTGCGCCGGGCTCGCCGTTTTCGCCGCGGCGGCGATATTCGACGATATGGGTATTGACGGGCGTCTCCTCGACCATCGCCACATAATCGAACAGCCCCATATCCGACATACCGCCGCCGGCATGGCGCGAGTCGAGATAGGTGCGCAGCAACGCGAATTGCTCACGTGTTGCTTCGGCTGTGACCTCCGTGCACACGAGATCGGCATTGCGCCTGACGATGCGCCTCAGGCCGCGCGTGAAATCCATCTCGCCGGCAATGATGCGCACCGACACGCAGGCCGAGCAGCTCTCGCACGCCGGCCGGTACGCGATCGACTGGCTGCGGCGGAATCCGGAATGGGTCAGGGCTTCGTTCAGCGGCTGCGCGAGGACGCCGTTCAAACGCGCGAAAACCTTACGTTCCGTCCGCCCCGGCAGATAGGGGCATGGCCCCCCCGGTGTCAGAAAGAACTGCGGAACGCGTGTATCGCGCTGGTTGGTCACGGTCCTGTCGGTCTCACTTCTAAGCGGCGATTATGACAAGGGATTCGGCGTCAACGCCAGTGCTTTAACCGATCAGAGTTGATGACTGGGCGGAGCGGGCGGTGCTTCGCGCAAAAGCGTGATGCTGAGCCTGCGGTTGGCGGAGCCGTTCGGATCTTCCGGCAGCAACGGTTCCGATCCCGCCTTGCCCGCGACTTCGTAAATGCGATCGCTCGGCAGCCCGGCCGACTGCAGAAGCGCGCGCCCGGCATTGGCGCGATCGGCGGACAATTCCCAGTTGGTCTTTCCGCTCGCCGCGGTGAACGGCGTCGCTTCGGTGTGTCCGCTGATCGAGACGCGATTGGGCAGGCGATCGATGATCTTGCCGACTTCGGCGAGCAGGCGCTTGGTGTAGGGCATCGGTTCGGCGGTGCCCTGCTGGAACATGGGCCGTCCGTCCTGATCGACAAGCTGGATGCGCATCCCTTCCGGCGTCTGATCGACGATCACCTGCTTGGACATCTGCGCGAGATCGGGATTGTCCTGGATCGCCTGATGAATCGCTTCGGCGGCGTGCTCGAACTCGCCGTCCTGCGCCGATGACGTTGAACGGTCGTTGGCATCGCCGGCGCCGGCTTGCGCGTCGGAAGATTGGTTGTCGTTGCTCGTGGCGCCGCCCTGGCTCGTCTGTGCCTGCGTCGATTTGGATTTGCTGCTGGGCGATGACGGGCTGTTTTTCTGGAACACGGATGCGGCGCCGCCGGCGCGGGAACTTTCCTGTCCCATGACCTGACCGCCCAGCACGCCGCCCGATCCGCTCAAGGTCTGTGCAATGCTCTGCGGCGCGAAATAATCGGCGATGCCGCGCTTCTGTTCGGGCGTGGTGGTGTTGATGAGCCACATCAAGAGGAAGAAGGCCATCATCGCGGTCACGAAATCGGCATAGGCGACCTTCCACGCGCCGCCATGATGACCGCCGTGCCCGCCCTTTTTGACGCGCTTTATGATGACGGCGTTTTCGCCTGCCATGTTCCTGTCCCACCAAACGACCCATTCCGCACGGGAAGGCGATCTTTGTCGCCCTTGCCTCGTCCGGTTTGGTGGCGACAATGCCAGAGACCCTGTTAAGCAAGCGTTGAAACCGGCAAACTCGCAAAATGAGCTTCGATACCAAGGCTTTCCGCCACGCGCTGGGTTCGTTTCCCACCGGGGTCGCCGTTGTGACCGCAATGGGCGGCGCGGACCCCGTGGGCATGACCGTAAACTCCTTCGCGTCCGTGTCTCTCGATCCTCCGCTGGTGCTGTGGTGCCTGAAGAAGGATTCGAACCGCTATGCAATCTTCGCCGAAGCGGAGGCGTTCACGATCAATGTGCTCGGCACCGAGCATGAAAGCGTATCGTCCCGCCTCGCGAAACAGGGTGAACATTCTCTGCACGATGTCGATTTGCTTGAAACGGATCTGGGGCCGCCGGCGCTCGCCGACGCCCACGCGGTGTTCGAATGCGAACGCGAGGCGGTCCACGAAGGCGGCGACCACCTTATCTTGATCGGCCGCGTCGTGCGGTTCGCGCGCCGGGACGATGGCGCGCCGCTGGTGTTCTATCGCGGCCGCTATGGCGCTTTGACGGCCTGAACGCCAGCATTCAGGAGATATGTGCGCACATCCGTATCCGGCGCGGCGGCGGCACCGGGTTGTCGTGTCTGCAAATCATCCAGCGAATAATCCATCCGCGCATCGTAGGTCCGCTCGATCTGGTTGCGCAGATTCTGTTCGGCATCATACCAGGCGCGCTTGACCTCTCCGTCCGCGCAGGTCGGGGCCGTCGAATCCCCCCAGCGGCGCTCGATGCATTGATAGGGATCGAACGACATTGCAAACAGGCGTTCACGTGCCTCCTCGTAGCTCAGGATCACGCGGCTGCCGTCGCTGTTCGCATAGACCACCCGGCAGAAGCGGGTCGCATCGTCATAGGCGCGCAACAGGTCGCCGGCGATGTCGCTGCCCTGGTAAGAGAGATGCGGATCGCGACTCGCCGCCATTTCGACGAAGCGCTGGGCCATGTCGCGCAGATGCTTGAAAGCGGTCTTTAGCCGCGCATCGCGCGAGGGTGTCGAGTACAACTCCCAATCGCCATCCGCGCCGTAGATATTGTAGGGCAGACGGTCTGGCTCCGGCCTGTTCTCCATGCCCCTGGCGATCGCAAGAGCCGCAGCCTGCGCGCGATAGCGAAGATCCAGGCAGTTCGAACGCCCCATATCCGCGATCTCGCCGATGGGATCGAACAGCAACGTGCCGCCCGCAAGCTGCGCGCGGACATAGTCATAATAATCCAGAGTTTCGCCGTTCAGCGCGAACGTGCCGTTGGCCCAGTTCGCATCGCTGTGTCTCTTGCCATTCCCAAAAAACTGTTCGTCGGAGAAGTCGGCGATATCGCCGTTCGATGCGACCTCCATGTGGCCGCCGACAAGCACACCGTCTTCGCGCGTCGTGAACCCGACGAGCCGGACGGGGCGCCAGTTCTTGAAGCCGGCGCCGACCGACGGCTTCATACGCGAGAAGCGCAGGTCGTACGTCATCTGCGTCAGCGAAAAGTCGGTATGGGCATCGAAGAAATGGATGCGGCCTTTCGCGTCCACATCGAACACGATCCCGACATGGCCCGCCGGATCGTAGACGATTGTGCCCGGGCGGATAGACGCGGGAGCGATCTTCGGCGAATAGAGATCGGGCTCAAGCGGTTCTTCCAGATCGGGGTGAATCCGGTAGGACGCAGACGAGACCAATTCGCTAAGGCGTCCGATGATTGCATAGCCGTTCGCCCCGCTCGGAACATCGAACCGTTGCGTCACCGCATTTCCCTCGCGGCTGTAGCGCTGATCGCGCGTCTCGCCTCCGCGTGAATCGACCGCGCTCTCGAACGAGAACGGCAGTCCGCGCTTCCAGGCGAAATAGAAGCGCAGGAGATAGGGAAGCTGGGCACAATCCGATTTGAAGACGAACGCGGGATTGTCCGTGTCCCGGAATGGATTGGCGCTGCTGTGCAGGCACATATCCAGCGTGCTGCAGTCGGAGTTTCCGATTGCCGCGATGAAATCGCGATAGTCCCGCTCGTCGGCCTCGCTCCAGCGGTCATGCCGGATTTCATAGGCGTAGGCCTGCTCGTGGGCAGCTGCTGCGTCCAGCGAGTGCAGCATGAACGCCGCCAGGAAAAAGACGAAGAAGAAGCGCATCTCAGCGAACCTCGACTCGCTTCGATCATCATACAAAGCCTGGATGACGCCAGCGCAGCCACCCCCGGATAATCCTGGGGACAGGACATTTTGACCCTGTAGCCCATCCGCAACGCTGCGATGCCGAATGCTTCGAAACGGGCATTGTCACATGTCCGTCACATAACTGTTACGTCCCTGTCGCCCCCCACTGGAATTCATCCCGCGGGCAGAAAGAGCGGCCACGAGGGGACGAATTGGCGTCCTTCCACGCGACGGCCGGTCTTGTCCTTGAACATTGAGAGAGGGTTGCATGAAGGGGAAAACAGCATTGATGGCCTGCGCCGCGATCATCGCTTTGACGGTGTCCGCCAACGCGGCATCGAGCGGCAAGTCTCAATCGGACGGGACCTCTGCGAGTTCGCAGCCGGTGGACACGGGTCCGTCGAATGCGGATCTCGAGGCGCGCATTTCCGCTCTTGAAGCCGAAGTTCAGGCCTCCGAGCAGCGCCAGGCCAAGATCAACGACGATACGTCCAAATGGTCGGACAAGCTGGTGGGCTGGTGGAACAACACCACAATCGGCGGCACGGCGTTCATCGATTTCAGCAATATCGAGCACAAAGTCTCGGGCGTGAAGCAGACGGATGACGGCACGAACTTCGACGTGAAACGCTTCTACATCGCGGTCGATCACAAGTTCGACGACGTCTGGTCGGCCAACATTACAACCGACGTGACCTATGACAGCACCACCAAGGCCAGCCAGCTCTTCCTCAAGAAGGCCTGGTTGCAGGCGAAGGTGTTCGGCGATGCGTTCGATGTTCGCGTCGGCGCGTCCGATCTGCCGTGGGTGCCTTTCGTCGAAAGCCTCTATGGCTATCGCTACGTTGAAAACGTCATGATCGATCGTACGAAGTTCGGCACGTCCACCGATTTCGGCGCGCATTTCTTCGGCAAGTTCGCCGACGGTCTGCTCGCGTATCAGGTGTCCGTCATCAACGGCGATGGCTACAAGAACGATCCGATCGGCGGCGGCGTGAACCGCTCCAAGGACCTCGATGTTGAAGGCCGCGTCAACCTCAACTGGAATGGCTTCGTCGTTGGCGTCGGCGGCTATGACGGTCACCTCGGCAAGGACGTCGAGGGCGCGACGGTCTACCACACGGCGACACGCTTCGACGCTGTTGCCGCTTATTCGACCGGCGACATCCATGCCGGCATCGAGTATTTCAGCGCCAGCGACTGGAACAACGTCACCACCACCACGAAGGATCATGCCGACGGCTATGGCGGCTTTGTGTCTTACAAGTTCCTTCCGGATTTCGCGGTGTTCGGCCGGTATGACTATGTGAAACCGAATGGCGACACGAACAACAAGCTTCATGACAACTACTACAACTTCGGCGTGACCTGGAGCGCGACGAAGATCGTCGACCTGTCGCTTGTGTACAAGCACGACGATGCCACTAACGGCACGCTTGCGACCTCGAACGGTACGATCGGTACCACCGTTCCGGGTGCGAGCGGCGCGTACAACGAAATCGGTCTGTTCACACAGTTGAAATGGTAACTAACTAGAAGTTAATGCAGCCTGCGGATATCGCCATATCCGCAGGCTGTACTGCTTCTGAAAAGTTTTGAGACACGGTCCCGTTGGGGGACGAAAGACCAAGCGAGGAAATTATGAAAACCACCTTCAAGATGGGCGTCGCCGCGATCGCCATCGCGCTTACGGCCGCCTCTGCGGCTTCCGCCGCGAATTTGAACGGCGCGGGCGGCACCGCCATCTATCCCGTGCTCAGCATCTGGGCGCAGAAATATCACGATAAGACCGGCAACCAGATCAATTATCAGCCGATCGGTTCCGGCGGCGGCATCAAGCAGATCGAATCGAAGACGGTCGATTTCGCGAATTCCGATAAGCCGCTGGTGCACGCCGATCTCCAGAGCAACAATCTGGTCCAGTTTCCGCAGGTCGTGATCTCGATCGTTCCGGTTGTGCATCTGCCCGGCGTCGGCGCTGGCCAGCTTGTGCTGGACGGTAGGACGCTTGCCGACATTTTCCTCGGCAAGATCACAAAGTGGAACGATGCGGCAATCAAGAAGCTGAATCCGAAGGCGTCGCTGCCGAACATGGCGATCCTCACCGTCCACCGTTCCGATGGTTCGGGCACAACGTTCAACTTCACCAACTATCTGACCAAGGTTGCTCCTGAGTGGAAAAGTGTCGGCTCCGACACATCGGTGAGCTGGCCGAATGGCGTTGGCGGCAAGGGCAATGCCGGCGTTGCCGGTACCGTGCAGCAGACGGTGGGCTCGATCGGCTATGTCGAATACGCCTACGCAAAGCAAAATGGCCTTGCATGGACCGACATGATCAACAGCTCCGGTGCGCGTGTGAAGCCGACAATGGGCGCGTTCCAGTCCGCTGCATCGAACGCGGACTTCTCCAAGGTTCAGGATTTCTACGAAATCCTCACCAACCAGCCCGGCGCCGAGAGCTGGCCGATCACAGCCGCAACCTACATGCTGCTGCGCAAGGACTATCCGGTGGACAAGAACAAGGAAATTCTCAAGTTCCTCGACTGGGCGCTCCATGACGGCAAGGCCGATGCCGAGAAGCTCGACTACGTTCCTTTCCCGGACAGCGTGATCGGCCAGATCGAAGCCTCCTGGAAGGCTCAATTGGGCGGCGCCTGGTAAAAAGCACATCGGCACCGCCTCGCGCGGCGCCATCGTAGATCAGAGACAGGACGGAGCGGCTGCTCCGTCCTGTTGCTTTCCGGGAGGACCTAAAGTCGCTCTAAAAAAATAACTATTTGATTTTAATACATTATTTGTAACAGATAATTTGCGTTATCATCTTGCACGTTATTATAAGCCAGCTTATATACCTGCGATGATGGATACTAAGACCCCACCCAACGCTCTCGAACGGGACCTCCTGATTGTCCTGCACGACGTGGCGCGGCTGACACGGACCCGGTTCGATCAGGCCGCGCGCGCCTTCGGCATGACCCGTGCCCAGTGGATCATCCTCGCGCGCCTCGACCGTCAGCCGGGCATCTCGCAAAACGAGCTGGCGACGATCTGCGAGGTCGAGCCGATTACGGTCGCACGCCTCGTCGATCGCCTGGAAGCGCGGGGCATGGTCGAGCGCCGGCCCGATCCCAGCGACCGTCGCGTGCGGCGATTGCACCTTCTTCCGGCATCGACGCCGATCCTCGCCGAGATCGCGCGCCACAAAAAAAGCATCCATGCGGATCTCACCGACGGCATTACGGGTACGACGCTGAGCACCATGCTGGATGGACTTCTGCAAATGAAAACGAAATTGACGGCCGAGCCTGCGAATGACGCCAGGCTTGCAGCGGCCGGGGAGTAAGTATCGTGGCTGCGTTGAGATCTGAATCCGTCGCCTATGAACCGCTGACGCGCCGCTATGGAACGCATGTGAAAGGCGCCCTCGCGGAGCTATGGGCGGACAAGGCGCGCCTGCGCCGCATCGCGATGGTCTGGGGTGTCGCCCTGGTCGCCGCGATCGCGCTGATCGTGTATCTGACCGGTGGCCGCTATGTCGGCACCGACGATGCCTATGTGCATTCCGCGAAGCTGATGGTCTCCACCGACGTTTCCGGGCTGGTGCAGGACGTCGATGTCAAGGAAGGCCAGCACGTCAAGAAGGGCCAGGTTCTCTTCCGGCTCGATCCGAAACCGTTCCAGATCGCGCTCGAGAACGCGAAGGCCGCGCTTGCGCAATCCGTGCAGGATGTCGAGTCCACGCGTGCCACTTATAAGAGCATGATCGGCCAGATGGCGGCGCAGCAGGCACAGGTCAATCTCGCGCAGTTGACGTTCAACCGCTATGTCGCGCTTTCCAAGGCCAACGCCATCGCGCCGTCGCAGCTCGATCAGGCGCGCGGTACGCTGCAGAGTGCGCAGGCAACGCTGATTTCGTTGAAGCAGACGGCGGACGTTCAGCTTGCAAAACTCAACGGCAATCCGAACCTGCCTGCGCAGCAGACCCCCGACTATCAGAAAGCGCAGGCGAATGTCGATGAGATGCAGCGCCAGCTCGATCACGCGGTTGTACGCGCGCCGTTCGACGGCATTGTCAGCGAAGTGGATTCGCTGCAGCCGGGCACACTTGTGATCTCCGCCATGTCTGCGTTCACGACGACGAGCGCGGTTGGCATTGTGTCGGAGAAAAATCTCTGGATCGAAGCCGACATGAAGGAGACCGATCTCACTTATGTGCGCGAGGGCAATCCCGTCGATGTGACGGTCGATACCTATGGCGGCTGCAAGTGGCACGGTCATGTCAACACTGTCTCCGCCGCCAGCGATTCCGCGTTCTCCGCTTTGCCCGCGGAAAACACCAGCGGCAACTGGGTGAAGGTCGTGCAGCGCATTCCGGTGAAGATCGCGCTCGACAAGTCGAGCTGTTCCGCGCCGCTGCGTGCGGGCATGAGCGCCGTCATTTCCATCGACACCGGCAAGCGCCGCTGGGACCGTATGCTGACGGGCAGTTAAGCCCATGAGCGCCCACACCGCGCCGCACAGCGCCGAACATTACGACAGTCCCGTCGCGGTCTGGGCCGTGCTGATGGGCTCGATGGCGGGTGTCCTGATGCAGGCGCTCGACACCACGATCGCCAACGTGGCGCTGCCTTACATGCAGGGCAGCCTTTCAGCCTCGCGCGATCAGATCACCTGGGTGTTGACCTCCTATATCGTCGCGGCGGCCATCATGACCGCGCCGGTCGGATGGATCGCCGCGCGTTTCGGGAAGAAGAACTTCCTGATGATCAGCCTCGCCGGCTTCACCGTCACATCCATGATGTGCGGGCTGGCGCAGTCGCTGGAGCAGATGATCATGTTCCGGCTGCTCCAGGGTGCGTTCGGCGCAGCACTCGGCCCGCTGTCGCAGGCGGTGATGCTCGACATGTATCCGCCGCAGAAGCGCGGAAACATCATGGCGATCTGGGGCATGGGCGTGATGCTGGGCCCGATCCTGGGCCCGACGCTCGGCGGCATCCTTACCGACACCTACAACTGGCGCTGGGTGTTCTATGTGAACGTACCGTTCGGCATCGCGGCAGTGAGCGCGATCTTCCTTTTCTTCAAGGACACAGCGCGCGACACGACTCTCAAATTCGACTGGTTCGGCTTTGCAGCGCTGGGCGTATGCCTTGCGTCGCTGCAATTGATGATGGATCGCGGCACGAACAAAGACTGGTTCGAGTCGCCGGAGATCGTCATCGAAGCGGTGATCGCCGGCACCGCGTTCTATCTCTTCATCGTCCACATGCTGACGGCGCCAAAGCCGTTCATTCCGCCCAAAATATTCAACGACCGGAATTTCTTGGGTGGATTGGTGCTGATGTTCGTTGTCGGTGCGGTACTGCTCGCCAGCTCCGCGTTGCTGCCGCCCTACCTGCAAGGTCTTGGCGGTTACACCGTCACCGACACCGGTCTTCTGATGGTACCCCGCGGTATCGGAACGATGATCGCGATGATGTTCGCTGGACGCATGGCGTTGAGATTCGATCCACGCGTCCTGATGACGTTCGGCGCGACATTGATGAGCTGGTCGCTGTGGGCGATGACATTCTGGACGCCGCAGATCAGCGTATCGACGCTGATTTTCGTGGGTGCGGTCCAGGGCTTCGGCATGGGCTTCGTCTTCGTGCCGATGAACCTCGTGGCGTTTGCGACCCTTGCGCCGCAATTCCGTACCGACGGCACCGGCCTGACCAACCTGATGCGTAACATCGGCAGTGCCATCGGCGTCTCGCTGACCACGACGGTTCTGGCCTACAGCGTGCAGGCAATCCACTCGCAGAACATCCGGTTCGGATCGATGTTCAACCGCGCGCTCGGTGTCAACGGGCAATCTCTGATGATGAGCCCGCAGATCCCGTTCGGCGTCGCCAATCTCAACGGCCTGATCGAGATGCGTGCCGAAGTTCAGGCCTATGCGAACGACTTCCTTTTCATGTTCTATATCTCGCTTGCGGCTTTCCCCGTGATCTGGCTGATGAAGCGGCCGAATTTCAATCCGGGCGAAAAGGTTCAGGTCGAGGTCATGGAATAATGCGCGTTGCTTTTCTGGGTCTGGGTGTCATGGGATACCCGATGGCGGGCCATCTCCGGCGCGCCGGCCACGATGTGATCGTCTACAACCGAAGCGTGGACAAGGCTGAGCGCTGGGTCGCGGAATATGGCGGCGCGAGTGCCGCGACGCCTTCCGAAGCCGCGGATGGCAGGGACGTTGTCTTTGCCTGCGTCGGTCGTGACGAAGATCTGCGCGCGGTCACGCTGGGCGACGGCGGTGCGTTCGGCGCGATGAAGAAAGGCGCGGTGTTCGTCGATCACACCACCGCGTCCGCCACGATCGCGCGCGAACTTGCGGCGGTCGCGGCGAAGTCCGGTTTCGGATTTGTCGATGCGCCAGTCTCGGGCGGCGAGCAGGGCGCGAAGAACGGCCAGCTCACGATCATGTGCGGTGGCAGCGAAGCCGATTATGCGAAGGCTGAGCCGGTGATGGCGGCCTACGCCAAACAATGCCGCCTCCTGGGCCCCGCCGGTTCTGGTCAGCTCGCCAAGATGGTCAATCAAATCTGCATCGCTGGCATCGTGCAGGGCCTGAGCGAGGCTTTAAGCTTTGCGCGGGCCGCCGGTCTCGATGCCGAAGCTGTCGTGAGCGTGATCTCAAAGGGTGCTGCGCAGAGCTGGCAGATGGACAACCGCCACAAGACGATGCTGGCTGGCGCGTTCAATCACGGCTTTGCCGTCGAATGGATGCGCAAGGATCTCGGCATCTGTTTCGATGAAGCCAAACGCAACGGCGCGCAGCTGCCGGTGACCGCAATGGTCGACAAATTCTATGCCGAGGTCGAGGCGATGGGCGGCGCACGATGGGACACGTCCAGTCTTTTCGCGCGGATGGAAAAGCTGCGGGGCGACGCGTGACGGAGGCAAAGCCCAAGGCCAAGTCCTACCATCACGGTGATCTGCGCAACGCGCTTCTGGATGCCGCGCGCGCGCTTCTGGAAGAAGGCCCTCTTGCCGATCTGAGCCTGCGCGCGGTCGCGCGCCGCGCCGGTGTCAGCCATGCCGCGCCGTATCGCCACTTTCCCAACCACGAAGCGCTGCTCGTCGAACTGGCGACCGAAGGGTTCGCGGAATTGCGCGCGGAGATCGTCGCCGCGGCGGGCGCTCAGGGCGTGGAGTCCGATCGCATCGCCAAGATCGGCGCGGCCTATATGCGCTTTGTCGCCAGGCGTCCCGCGCTTGCGCGGCTGATGTTCGGGCCGCAGCTTCCCAACCGTGAGCAATTCGCGTCCCTGGGCGAAGCTGCGGACTCTATCGGCGCGGAGATCGGCGCCGCCTTGCACGACCCGGCATTGGGTCTTGCGGTGTGGGCCGCGGTGCACGGCCTCGCCATGCTGATCCTGGAAAACGTGATCGACCTCGGTCAGCGCCGTTCGGGTCTGGACGTTCTGCCGTCGCGCGCCGAGATTCTGCTGCGCAGCCTGTTCATGGTGAAACGCAACTGACGAGCGTCGCTCGAGCTGTTCCGCCGCTAGTGTATCCCGGCCTGATATCCGTGCATCTGCCAGTCTGAAACATTCTTCTGTTCGCGCAGACGAATCCGGTCCCACGCCTGCTGCGTGAGGCAGATTTCCTGAGGCAGCACCGTGCCTTCGTGCACGGGATGATGGCAGATGAGTTTTTCGCCGTTCGCCGAGGTCTGCGGGGCGTTCTGTGCCGTCCGAGCATCGGTGTGTTCGGCGCCGGGGAGCGTCGAGGTCTGCGCCATGGGTTCAGGTGCGGCGGCCGCTGCAGCAGCGGACGTGTTGGCGGGATCGGCAATTGTCGCGCCGGACATCGACAACACAAATCCGGAAACAAGTGCGAAAAACATCACGCGCATGGCGTCTCTCCCTGGCTGACCTCCATGCTGGCGTGCATCCGCGCCGGCCGCAACCCCAACGGCCGGGTTTCACAGCGAGTTGATTGTCTGTTTCAGAACATTGTCGTGCGGCGAGTCCGGCGTGCTCGGGGAACTCGCACATCCGGACTCAACCCGCTCGGGCCCGTATTATTTCACGGGGACCGAGTAGCTGTGGACTTGAAAGTCGTTCACGGCTTTCTGCGTCTGAAGGCGCACTCTCTCCCACGCGCGCTTGGTCAGGCAGACCTCCTGGCGCATCAGAACGCCTTCATGAACAAGGTGGTGGCAGACGACCTGCTCGGAGTCGTTCGTTGTCGCCGAAATGGGTTGCGCCATCTGCTCCGGTTGCGGACCCACCATCTCGGTATCGGCCAGCGCGGGTGCGGCGAGAGCAAGCGCCAATCCGGCAGTAGCGGCGAGAATCGTCTTACGCATGAATTCCTCCTGTATTGGCGTTCATGCTGATGCGCTCTGCGGCAGCGCGCAAGCGTCACGCGCGCCTCTCACGCCGAGTTGATGAGATCATGCTCGCGTGACCGCAACGATTGTCAGGATCTTGTCAGCAGCTTCGCCGCGTCGCGCGCGAAATAGGTGAGGATGCCGCTGGCACCCGCGCGTTTGAAAGCCATCAGGCTTTCCAGCAGAACGCGCTCACGATCGAACCAGCCGCGTTCGATGGCGCCCGTCAGCATCGAATATTCGCCAGACACCTGGTAGGCGAATGTCGGTACCCCGAATTTTTCTTTCACGCGTTGAAGCACATCGAGATAGGGCATGCCCGGCTTCACCATCACCATATCGGCGCCTTCGGCGAGATCGAGCGCGACCTCGCGCAGCGCCTCGTCGGTGTTCGCCGGATCCATCTGATAGGTACGCTTGTCGCCGGTTAGCGCCTTCGCCGATCCGACGGCATCGCGGAACGGGCCGTAGAACGCGCTCGCATACTTGGCCGCATAAGCCATGATCATCGTGTTGCGGAAGCCCTTGGCTTCGAGTGCCGCGCGGATCGCGCCGACGCGGCCATCCATCATGTCGGACGGCGCGATGATGTCGCATCCGGCCTCGGCCTGGACGAGCGCCTGCTTCACCAGAATCTCGAGCGTCTCGTCATTGGCGACATAGCTGTCGATCAGCACGCCGTCGTGACCGTGCGAGGTGTAGGGATCGAGCGCGACATCGCAGAGCACGCCGATCTCCGGCGCGGCCTTCTTGATCGCGCGCACGGCGCGGCAGATCAGATTGTTGTCGTTGGTCGCTTCGCGTCCGTCCTCCGTCTTCAGATCGGGATGGGTGTTCGGAAACAGCGCGATCACGGGAATGCCGAGATCGCGCGCTTCTTTCGCCGCTTCGACCGCGAGATCGACGCTGAGGCGTTCCACACCGGGCATCGAGGCGACCGGCTGACGCGTGTTCTGTCCGTCGATCACGAACAGTGGCCAGATGAAATCCGCCGGCGTCAGAACCGATTCCGCGACCATTCGGCGCGACCAGTCATGGCGGCGAAGACGCCGCATGCGGAGCGCGGGGAAAGCAGAGTGTGTCATGACAAAAGCTGTCCAATAAGCCCTGCGTTCGCAGGGTTGAACGGATTAACGACAGTGACCGTCCCGTAGGCCGCGCCGTCTTGCAAGTCTTCGCTCAAAAGATGCGTACATCCGCGCGCGGCACAAACGGCCAGCAGACGGGCATCCCAAGTCCCCAGGCGATAGCGGTCGAGCAGCGTAAGCACGTCACCGATAATGCCTATGTGCGGGACGAGCAGCGGGAAGTAGGTGAGATAGCCTCGCACGGCCTTTGCCGCGTCGCTTATCGATAGCCGTGCCTTGCGCGTCGTAACGTGCATAAACTCGACAAGGCTTTGCTCGGTAAGTCCCACGTTTTTTCCAACCGCGCTCGAGATCAGACGGTGTGCCGCACTGTGACGGATTCCAGCGCTGCTGTCGGTCGCATAAACGAGGATGTTGGTGTCGAGCGACAACATTGTTCAGCGCTCGTGCATTTCGTCGCGTGTGAAGCCTTTGCCGCCGAGATCAAAGCCCTTCTCCAGGAAGGCGAGGAATTCGGCGAGTGCTTTTTCGCGCGTCTGTCTCTCTTTTTCCGACTGCGCCGGGCCAATCTGTGCGATGGCTTTGCCGTTGCGTGTGATGGTGACGGTCTGGCCGTTTTCCGCTTCCTTCAGAATCTTCGAGAAGCTACGGTTCGCCTCCCTCGCACCAACAGTTGTCATAAGATTCTCCGGTACCGTTTATTGTCACTACCGTAGTGACAATGTCAATGAATTGCAAGCGGAAACAAAGACATGGACTTTTCCCTGAACGAGGACGAACGGGCCATTGAAGACGCGGCGCGGCGGTTCGCGCGCGACCGGCTGGCCCCGTTCGCGGCGGAGTGGGACGAGAAAGCCCATTTCCCGATCGACCGGTTGCGCGAGGCCGCTGCGCTGGGCTTCGCGGGCATCTATGTGAAGAGCGATGTCGGCGGATCTGAGATGAGCCGCCTCGATGCCGCGATCATCATGGAGGAGCTTTCGGCCGGCTGCACATCGACGGCGGCGTTCATCTCCATCCACAACATGGCGTCGTGGATGATCGACCGCTACGGCAGCGATACGCAGCGCAAGACGTTCCTGCCGAAGCTGACAACAATGGAGTTGATAGCGTCCTATTGTCTGACCGAACCGGGTTCGGGATCGGATGCCGCGGCGCTCAAGACTCGCGCGGTGAAGGACGGCGATCACTATGTGCTGAACGGATCGAAGGCTTTCATCTCCGGTGCCGGCACATCCGATATCTATGTCTGCATGGTGCGGACGGGCGAGGACGGGCCGAAAGGCATCTCGTGTCTTGTGATCGAGAAGGGCACGCCGGGGCTCTCGTTCGGCAAGGCCGAAAAGAAGATGGGCTGGAATTCGCAGCCGACGGCGACGGTGAACTTTCAGGATTGCCGCGTGCCGGTGGCAAACCGTCTCGGCGCCGAAGGCGAGGGCTTCCGCATCGCGATGAGCGGGCTGGACGGCGGGCGCATCAATATCGGCGCGTGTTCCGTCGGCACCGCGCGCGCGGCGATCGAGGAAGCCAAGACGTATGTCACCGAACGCAAACAGTTCGGAAAGCCCATCGCGGATTTCCAAGTGACGCAGTTCAAGCTCGCCGACATGGCGACGGAATTGGAGGCGTCACGCCTGATGATCCGCAACGCGGCGTCGGCGCTCGACAAGCGCGATCCGCGCGCGACCATGCTCTGCGCGATGGCGAAGCGCTTTGCCACCGATATGGGCTCGAAGATCGCCAACGACGCGCTGCAGCTTTATGGCGGATACGGGTACCTCAAGGATTTCCCAGCCGAGCGGCATGTGCGCGATCTGCGCGTGCATCAGATTCTCGAAGGCACCAACGAGATCATGCGCGTGATCGTGAGCCGCGAGATGTTCCGGCAGTGACGGATGAGCCTCACGTCCTGTTCGAAAAGCGCGGCGCGGCCGGTCTGATCACGCTGAACCGGCCGAAGGCGCTGAACGCGCTGACGCACGGCATGTGCCTGAGCATGACGATGCAGCTCAAAGCCTGGGCGGTGCATGACGATGTGAAGGTCGTCGTCATTCAGGGCAGCGGAGAACGCGCGTTCTGCGCCGGCGGCGATATTCGCTCGCTCTATGAAAGCGGCGTGAACAAGACGCCCTATGCGCTGAATTTCTATCGCGACGAATACGTTCTCAACGCGCTGATCAAGCATTATCCGAAGCCCTATGTCGCGCTGATCAACGGCATCGTCATGGGCGGCGGCGTCGGCGTGTCGGTGCACGGTAGCCATCGCATCGCCAACGAGACGACGACCTTCGCCATGCCGGAGACCGGCATTGGCCTCTTTCCCGATGTCGGTGGCAGCTATTTCCTGCCGCGGATGGAAGGCCAGGTCGGCATGTATCTCGCGCTCACCGGCGCCCGGCTGAAGACTGTCGATACGCTTTATTCCGGCGTCGCCACGCATTTCGTGCCGATGAAGGATTGGCCTGCGCTGATCGAAGATCTCGCGGCCGGAAAATCCGTGGATCGCGCCGTCGATCGCAAGGGTGAGGAGTTACCGGCGGGATTCCTTGCCGGCCATCGCACCTCCATCGACAAGATTTTCGCACGCAATTCCGTCGAAGAGATTCTCGCCGCGCTCGATGCCGACCACACCGACTGGTCGCGCGATACAGCAAAGACCATCCGCGCCAAATCCCCGACGGCGACCAAGCTCGCGTTCCGCCAGGTGCGCGAGGGCGCGAGCCTCGACTTCGACGATTGCATGAAGATGGAATGGCGCATGGTGAACCGCGTCGTCGCCGGTCACGATTTCTACGAAGGTGTGCGCGCCACGATCATCGACAAGGACGGCGCGCCGAAATGGAAACCCGCTGAGCTTTCCGAAGTCTCGAACGCTGATATCGACGCTTACTTTGCGTCTCTCGGGAGTAAGGAATTGTCCCTGTAACCCACACTTGTCATGGCCCGCAAATGCGGGCCATCCAGATGGGCGTGGAGCGTGACTGATGCATGGATGGCCCGAATAAATCGGGCCATGACAATTTGGTTTGGAGATAGAAGATGACCAACATCGCGTTCATCGGCGTCGGAAACATGGGCGGGCCGATGGCACGCAATCTGCTCAAGAGCGGCGATGGCGTGACGGCATTCGATCTGAGCGCCGCAGCGCTGAAACCCGTCACCGATGCGGGTGGCAAGAGCGCTTCCACCGCGCTCGATGCGGCGAAATCCGCCGATGTCGTCATCACGATGCTGCCCGCGGGCACACATGTGCGCGGTGTTTATCTCGAGAAAGAAAGCATCCTCACCGCCGCAAAAAAAGATGCGCTGCTGATCGATTGCTCGACCATCGACATCGATTCCGCGCGCGCGGTGCATGAGGCTGCGGAGAAAGCGGGCTTCGATTTCCTCGATGCGCCGGTCTCGGGCGGCACGGGCGGCGCGGAAGCGGGCACGCTCGCCTTCATGTGCGGCGGCAGCGACAAAGCGTTCGCGCGCGCCGAACCGATCCTGCAGAAGATGGGCAAGCGCATCGTGCATGCCGGCGGCGCGGGTGCTGGGCAGGCCGCGAAAATCTGCAACAATATGCTGCTCGCGATCTCAATGATCGGCACGTGCGAAGCCTTTGTGCTCGGCGAAAAGCTCGGTCTCGATCACAAGAAACTGTTCGACATCATGTCGGCCGCATCTGGCCAATGCTGGTCGCTGACGACCTATTGTCCCGTTCCGGGACCGGTGCCGGCCTCGCCATCGAACCGCGAATTCACGGGCGGTTTCGCGACCGCGCTGATGCTGAAGGACCTCAAACTCTCGCAGCAGGCGGCGCAAAATGCAGGCGCGGCAACGCCGATGGGTGCGGAAGCGTTGCAGCTTTACGCGCTGATGGCGGCCAAGGGGAAGGCCGGAATGGACTTCTCCGGAATCATTGAAATGTTGCGCGGCGTTCTCTGATAAATTTTACGACGCTTTAATCAATCGCCCCTACTGTCGCTTCCATAACAAGGTGGGCTCCGCCAAAGCGGAGAAAAAAGCGATGACAGCATTGGCCAAGCCGCAGGCAGCTGCGGCGCTTGAGGGCGCGCAATCGCTCGGCAAGCACTATCTGGAAACACTCAATCTTGTTGAGCGTCTGCATCGGCAATTGCTCGATGTCATCAAGGACGAGCTCGACCGCCGCGACGAGCGCGAGATCAACAGCGTGCAGGCGCTGCTCCTGTTTAATGTCGGCGATCAGGAACTGACGGCGGGCGAATTGCGCACGCGCGGGCACTATCTGGGCTCGAACGTCTCCTACAATCTCAAGAAGCTGGTCGAAGCCGGTTACATCCATCACGCCCGGTCGGAAGCCGACCGCCGCTCCGTGCTGGTGCGTCTGACGCCGAAGGGCGAGCAGGTGCGCGCGATGCTGGACGAGCTGTTCGAGCGCCATCTGGGTTCGCTGGAGCCGGTCGGCAATGTCGCCGAGCGCGACCTCGAAGGTCTGAACACGAGCCTTCGCCGTCTGGAGCGTTTCTGGATCGATCAGGTCCGCTTCCGCCTGTAGACGTTGGCCGAACTTCTGGCAAAGTGCGCTTCCGTCCGGAGGCGCCTTTGCCGTTTGCGCGATCTCATCTCACTCATCACTGGAAGTTCTACGCCTGCTTCCTGTTCGGGGCAGTCGTTTATCTTCTGCTGAGCACGCTTCCACCGCCGGTGCGGTTGCTGGCGGGTGGCGATGCGTTCTTCGCAAGCTACATTGCGATACTGGGTTTCATCGCCTTGCACATCACCCCGAAGGAGCTCGACCGCAGGGCGGATGTCGAAGATGAAGGCATCTTCCTCGTCATCCTCTTTGCGCTGGTGATGATCGGTTTCACCCTTTTCGCGATCGTCACGCTGCTGCATCAAAAACAGGCCGTCGATCCTTGCGCGATCGCGCTCGCCGTTGCAGGCGCGCCGCTCGGCTGGTTCATGCTGCACATGATGATGGCGTTTCACTACGCCTATCTCTTCTATTCGGAGCCTGGAAAGAAGGCGGGCAGCGGGTTGAGTTTTCCCGGAACCGACGAGCCGGGTGCCGCGGATTTCCTCTATTACGCCTTCGTGGTTGGCATGACGTTCCAGGTTTCCGACGTGCAGGTGACCTCCACCCGGCTCAGGCGGATGACGCTCGCCCACTCCATCGTCTCGTTCTTTTTCAACACCTGCCTGATCGCCATGGCGGTTAACGCCGTTGTGGCCATTGCGGCATAGGCGGTCTGCGGCGTTTTTAGACAAGATATGCGACACGATGCCTAGGATCGCGGGCCGCCGCTGGGCTAATCTCCGGCCCGGCCGCGGGAAAGCGGCACTGAGGGTCGTGATGGCGTTCGCTTACCTGAACAGGTTCCGGGAGGCTTTGACGGGTCTGCGCCGCGAGGGCCGCTACCGCGTCTTCGCCGACATCGTGCGCGCCCGCGGCGACTATCCGAACGCCGCTTTCCACGCACAAGGCGCGCAGCGGCCGGTGGTGGTGTGGTGCAGCAACGATTATCTGGGCATGGGCCAGCACCCCAAGGTGCTTGCGGCGATGCACGAAGCCATCGACACCACCGGCGCCGGTTCCGGCGGCACGCGCAACATCTCCGGCACGACGCATTATCATGTGGAGCTTGAGCGTGAACTTGCCGACCTGCACGGCAAGGATGGGGCGCTGCTGTTCACGTCCGGCTTCGTCTCCAACGACGCGACGCTTGCGACGCTGGCAAAAATCCTCCCCGGCCTGATCGTTTTCTCGGATGTGTTCAATCACGCCTCGATGATCGAAGGCATGCGCAACGGCAATGTCGAAAAGCGCATCTTCAAGCACAACGACATGGCCGATCTGGAGCGGTTGCTTGCCGAAGCCGATCCCGAGGCGCCCAAGCTGATCGCGTTCGAATCCGTCTATTCGATGGAAGGCGATTTCGGGAAGGTCGGGGCGATCTGCGACCTCGCCGAGAAATACGGCGCGCTCACCTATATCGACGAGGTACACGGCGTCGGTCTCTATGGTCCGCGCGGGGCCGGCGTTGCGGCGCGCGACAACCAGATGCACCGCATCGACATCGTGGAAGGCACGCTGGCCAAGGCGTTCGGTGTCATGGGCGGCTATATCGCGGCGTCGAATGAACTGATCGACTGCATCCGCTCGTTTGCGCCGGGCTTCATCTTCACGACCTCGCTCGCGCCCGCGATCGCGGCCGGTGTGCTGGCCAGCGTGCGGCATCTGAAGGAAAGCGATGTCGAGCGCGAAACGTTGCAGGCGCGCGCGGCGCTGCTGAAAGACTTGCTCGCCAAGGCCGGTTTGCCGGTGATGGAATCGCCGAGCCATATCGTGCCGGTGTTCGTGGGCGATGCGACCCTGTGCAAGGCGGTATCGGATTCGCTGCTCTACGATCACGGCATCTATGTGCAGCCGGTGAATTATCCGACCGTGCCGCGGGGCGCGGAACGGCTACGCTTCACGCCGTCGCCAGCGCACAGCGAGGCGATGATCCGCGATCTCGTCGGTGCGCTCGACTCCGTGTGGACGGCGCATCGCCTGAAACGCGCCGCCTGATGGCCGCGGCCAAAGGCGAAATTTTTCTGGAAGTCGTCATTCAAGGTGCGTTCGCGAAAGCGACCGCGATCGATTCCGCGACGGGAATCGAGGCGAGTGTCGTGGGTCCGGCCAACGCCTCGCGCGCCGCACTTGGCGGTGCGGCGAAGCGCAAACTGGAATATCTCATCAAAAAGAAGTCCAGCGATTTTAGATAACGGAACGATTTAGAATCTAAGTGTCATCCTTTAATCGCCCATAAGCCGTCCAGAAAATCACCAGTCCGACAATGACGCCGATTGCGCCATACGCAACGTCCAGCCAGTTTACGGCCCAGCCGTGCCTTTGTGGGTAGCCGACAATGGCGTCGATTGTATCGGCTCCGCGCCAACTCACTGTGAAGGGCAAAAAAAATCCTAAACCTGCGGCGGTGAGCCAATTTCGGTATCCATATCTGTGAAGCATGCACCATGCGGGAACACCTAAAAGTGTTAGCCCTCCGGCCCAAAGAAAAAAGGTGACTGCGAATACCCCGAACCCCCAACTCAGATCGTCCTCTCCCACAAACCGTGTGTGAGGCACGAAAATCATATCGAATGTGAAATAAGCGGCCATACAGAGGCCTGCAATCAAAGCGCCTAAGAGAACGCTTCGAATGATGTGGGGCGGCCATGAATTTGTATAGATGAGTTTCGCCATTCACGCTCCCAAAGGCATGTACATCGACAGTATCACATTGGAGTGGTCGGTTTTATCCGCGCCGGCTCTTCTTGCGCGGCGGCGTTGAGGATTTGCCGAGTCCGATCTTCTTGGCAAACTCCGAACGCTGCGCCGCGTAGTTCGGCGCGACCATTGGATAGTCGGCCGGCAGGCCCCATTTGCTGCGATACTCTTCCGGCGACATGCTGTAGCGCGAGCGCAGATAGCGCTTGAGCATCTTGAGTTTCTTTCCGTCCTCCAGACACACGATGTATTCCGGCGTGACAGATTTCTTGACGGAGACAGCAGGCTTCTGTGTCGTCTGCGGCTCCGATGATGCCGAGCCCGCAAGTCCGCCGAGCGTCGCATGGACGCTCTTGATCATCGACGGCAGTTCGCTGACCGCGACCGAGTTGTTGCTGACATAGGCCGCCACGATATCGGTCGTGGATTTCAAGAGATCGTCGGATTTCGATGCGGGCACGTCGCCATTGTTCGGTTTCACAATACTCTCCAAATACAAAGAGACTCAGCCCAGAGATTGAACGATAGCAAACAAGGACAAGACCAGCGCAAGTCTTGTCCAAGTCTTTCCTTTACAGCCTATCTCTTGCCTCTATCCTTGGTTGTGTGCTCGCGGACCGAAAAATGGCGGCCTAGCCTGTGGATAGAGCGTCCTCCGCAATCCATCTGGCGCAAGATTTGGTAAAGGGGTAGGGGTAGCGCCCCGACAGGTACGAGACTCTCCCAGAATTGGGGTTCCGCCACGGGTCAATGAGGTGAGGCATGTCGGCAAAGGCGGAAGCGGCAGAGAATTCGGGCTTTTTCAGCCAGGGCCTGCATCAGGCCGACCCGGATATCGCCCGCGCCGTCGATGACGAGCTGAAACGCCAGCAGGACAAGATCGAACTGATCGCTTCCGAGAACATCGTCTCCCGGGCGGTGCTGGAGGCGCAGGGCTCGGTCCTGACCAACAAATACGCCGAGGGTTATCCCGGCCGGCGCTACTACGGTGGCTGCGAGTATGTCGATGTGGTGGAGGAGCTGGCGATCGAGCGCGCCTGCCGCCTCTTCGATTGCTCTTTCGCGAACGTGCAACCGCATTCCGGCGCGCAGGCGAACCAGGCGGTGTTCTTTGCGCTTCTGCGGCCCGGCGACACGTTCATGGGTCTTGATCTCGCGGCCGGTGGCCATCTCACCCATGGCTCGCCCGCAAACCAGTCCGGCAGATGGTTCAGGCCGGTGCCTTACACGGTGCGCCGTGAGGATCATCGCATCGACATGGATGAGGTCGCGCGCATCGCGCGGGAGAGCAGGCCGAAGCTCATTCTTGCCGGCGGCTCTGCCTATCCGCGCATCATCGATTTCAAGCGCTTCCGCGAGATCGCGGATGAGGTCGGCGCCTATTTCATGGTCGACATGGCGCATTTCGCGGGTCTCGTCGCCGGCGGCGCGCACCCCAATCCGCTCGAACATGCGCATGTGGTGACGACCACGACGCACAAGACGCTGCGTGGTCCGCGCGGTGGCATGGTGCTCTCGCGCGATGAAGCGTTGGGCAAGAAGATCAACTCGGCGGTCTTCCCGGGCCTGCAGGGCGGGCCGCTGATGCATGTGATCGCCGCGAAGGCCGTGGCGTTCGGCGAGGCGCTGAAGCCCGAGTTCAAGCTCTATGCCAGGCGTGTGATCGAGAACGCGAAGGCGCTGGCCGAGACGCTGCATGCGGAAGGCCTTGACATCGTCTCCGGCGGCACGGACACGCATGTGATGCTGGTCGATCTTCGCCCCAAAAAGGCGACGGGACGGCCGACGGAAAAAGCGCTCGACCGCGCCTATATCACCACCAACAAGAACGCTGTGCCGTTCGATACCGAGAAGCCCGCAATCACGTCGGGTATCCGTCTCGGCTCGCCCGCCGGCACGACGCGCGGCTTTGGTCCCGCCGAATTCCGCGAGATCGGCAAACTCATCGTTGAAGTGGTCGATGCCGTGGCGAAGAATGGCGAGGCGGGCGATGCCGCGGTCGAAGCCAGCGTGCGCGAGCGCGTCGGCCATTTGTGCAAGCGTTTCCCGATCTATTCCTAAGGACACATTTCGATGCGCTGCCCTTTTTGCGGACATGACGACAGCCAGGTGAAGGACAGCCGTCCCTCCGAGGACAATTCCGCGATCCGCCGCAGGCGGCATTGCCCGGCCTGCGGCGGACGCTTCACGACCTTCGAGCGCGTGCAGCTGCGAGAGCTGATCGTGGTGAAGAAAAATGGCCGCCGCGAGCCGTTTGATCGCGACAAGCTGGAACGCTCGCTCGCGCATGCGCTGCGCAAGCGTCCGGTCGAGGCCGAGCGTGTCGACCGCATGGTCACCGGCATCGTGCGTCGCCTGGAAAGCCTCGGCGAGAACGAGATTCAGGGGTCGATGATCGGCGAGCTGGTGATGCAGGCGCTGCAAAGCCTCGACAAGGTCGCCTATGTGCGCTTCGCCTCGGTCTATCGGAATTTCCGCGAGACCAAGGATTTCGAGAATCTGATCGGTGAGCTTGAGGGCGATAAGGAATAGAGGTCACGCGGAGTCGCGGAGGACGCGGAGTAATGGATTCGGCGCGCTCATTGGACGAAATAACGGGTGCGATCGTCGATGCCGCGCTCAAATTGCATACGGCGCTCGGTCCGGGACTCCTTGAATCTGTTTATGAAGCGATCCTCTATCGCGATCTGCAAAAACGCGGCTTTCAAGTCGAGCGGCAGAAAGCTGTAGCTTTTGAGTACGACGGTCTTCGGTTCGAAGATGGTTTGCGCATCGACCTCTTGGTCGATGCGCGAGTGATTGTTGAGATCAAATCTGTCGAAAAGTCTGCGGCGGTCCATGGTAAGCAGGTCCTCACCTATTTGCGCCTCATGAATTTGCCGGTCGGACTGCTCATAAATTTCGGCGCACCGACGCTGAAGGAAGGGCTCCGACGTATTGTGAACGGCTTGCCGTCATCCGCGTCTCCGCGCCTCCGCGTGAATCAACCTCCTGAGCCACCAGCTTCCGAGTTGAAGACAAGGTTTGGCGATGAATGATCTTTCTCACATGCGCCATGCGCTCGCATTGGCCGAGCGTGCGCTGGGGACGACCGCGCCGAATCCCGCCGTCGGCTGTGTGATCGTCAAAGATGAGCGTGTCGTCGGCCGCGGTTGGACTCAAGCCGGCGGTCGTCCTCATGCCGAGACGATGGCGCTGGCCGAAGCTGGTGAGACAGCGCGGGGCGCGACGGCGTATGTCACGCTGGAACCATGCGCGCATCAGGGCGAAACGCCGCCTTGTGCGAGCGCGCTTGTGCAGGCCGGTGTGGCGCGCGTGGTGAGCGCGGTGGGAGATCCCGATCCGCGTGTCAACGGTAAGGGTCTTGCGATGCTGCGCGAGGGCGGCGTCGATGTCACAACCGGTGTGCTGGAGAAAGAGGCCGCCGCACTCAACGCCGGATTTTTTCTGCGCGTGACGAAGCACCGTCCGCTGGTGACGCTGAAAGTCGCGCAGAGCATCGACGGCAAGACGGCCACCGTCTCCGGTCAGAGCAAATGGATCACCGGTCCTGAGGCGCGGCGTTTCGGTCATCTCCTACGCGCGAAACACGACGCCATCCTGATCGGGATCGAGACCGCGCTCGCCGACGATCCCGATCTGACCTGCCGTATCGCGGGGCTCGAGGATCGTTCGCCGGTCCGCGTCGTGCTCGACACGCGGCTGCGTCTCGAGGACTCGTCCAAACTCGCAAAGACCGCGAAGCAGATCCCGACACGCGTCTACACCACCGCCAGTGGCGGGAGCCTGCTCTCTGCGCGCGGCGTCGAGGTTGTCCGTGTCGCGAAAGACATTCGCGGCCGGCCCGATCTCGCGGCAGTGCTCAAAGACCTCGCCAAATTTGGGGTTACCCGGCTGCTGGTGGAAGGCGGCGCGAGCGTCCATGCCTCTTTCCTCGACCGCGGCTTTGCCGACCGGCTGGAGATTTTCCGCGCGCCGATTTTCCTGGGAGCTTCCGGCCGTAGCGGCATCGACGCGCTGGCGGCGCTCGATCTTGACGAAGCGTCCCGTTTTGTTTCGACAGGCACGCGAAAACTTGGGCCCGATATGCTGGAATCCTTCGCGGCCAGAGCCTAAAAGGGCGCCATGTTCACCGGAATTGTCACCGATGTCGGCAAGGTGCGCCACGTGGAGAAACGCGGCGACACGCACATCGTCGTCGCCACGCATTACGACGTATCCGAGATCGAGATGGGCGCCTCCATCGCCTGCTCCGGTGCGTGCATGACGGTGGTGGACAAGGGCAGCGCGAAGGATCGCTGGTTCGCGTTCACCGCGTCCGGAGAAACGCTATCGAAGACGACGCTGGGCGCGTGGAAGGTGGGCGAAACCGTCAACCTCGAACGCCCGATGCGCGTCGGCGACGAGTTCGGCGGTCACATCGTCACCGGTCATGTTGATGCCGTGGCGGAGATCGTGAGCGTGAAACCCGAGGGCGAATCCGTGCGCCTGGTGTTCGAGGTGCCAAAGAAGCTCTCCAAGCTCGTGGCGGCGAAAGGCTCGGTCGCGCTCGACGGCGTGTCCCTGACGGTCAACGATGTCGATGGTTCGCGCTTCGGCGTGAACATCATCCCACACACCCAGAAGGTCACGACTTTCGGGCGCGCCAAGCCGGGCGGACAAGTGAATTTCGAAGCCGATCTGATGGCGCGTTATGTTGCGAGGCTGGTGCAGCCATGAACATGCCGGTCTTTCACGATTATATTTCCGAGATCGAGGAGGTGATCGAGGCCGCCCGCAACGGCAAGATGTTCATTCTCATCGATGCCGAGGACCGCGAGAACGAGGGCGATCTCGTCATCCCCGCGCAGATGTGCACGCCGGACGCTGTGAACTTCATGGCGAAGTTCGGACGCGGCCTCATCTGCCTTGCGCTCACCCAGGAACGCGCCGACCAGCTCAAGATTCCGATGATGACGGCGGTCAACGGCACGCCGAACCAGACCGCGTTCACGATCTCCATCGAGGCGAGAGAGGGCATCTCGACGGGAATCTCCGCGCACGATCGCGCGCATACGATTTCGGTGGCCATCGACTCGACCAAGGGCCCGAACGACATCACCTCGCCGGGCCACGTGTTCCCGCTGGTCGCACGCCACGGCGGCGCCCTGGTGCGCGCGGGGCATACCGAAGCGTCGGTCGATATCGCGCGCCTCGCGGGGCTGACGCCGGCCGGCGTGATCTGCGAGATCATGAACGACGACGGCACTATGGCGCGTCTGCCCGATCTCGTGAAATTCGCGCAGCATCACAATCTCAAGATCGGCACCATCGCCGACCTCATCGCCTATCGCCGCAAATACGATCATTTCGTAAAGCGCAGGGTCGAGGTGCCGTTCCAGAGCCACAATGGCGGCGACTGGACGATGGTCGTCTATGTCAACGAACTCGACTACGCCGAACACATCGCGCTGGTGAAGGGCGATATCTCCACGCCGGAGCCTGTGCCGGTGCGCATGCACGCGATTAACATCTTCACCGACATGCTGGCCTGGAAGAATTACGAGCCCGATACGCTGGGCGAGGCGATGCGCATCATCGCCGAGAAGGGCCGTGGCGTCGTCGTCGTGCTGCGCCAGACCAGGCCCACTTTCGTCACCGACGCGCTCTCGCGGCGCGCCGAGGACGATATCGACCGCAGGCGGGTGAAGGAATATGGCGTCGGCGCGCAGATCCTGCTCGATCTCGGAATCAAGGACATGATCCTGCTTACCGATACGCCGGAGAAAAAGGTCGTGGCGCTGGACGGTTACGGCATCGACATCGTCGGCACGCATCCGATCCGCGGGCAATCCAAGAGCAAGGCATGATCACACCGAAGATTCTCATCGTCGAGTCGCGCTATTACAATCACATCGCGACCTCGCTGCTCGACGGCGCGACCGCGGCGCTCGATATTGCCGGCGCGCAATTCGAGCGCATCACGGTCAGCGGCGCATTGGAGATTCCGCCTGCGATTCTCTTTGCCTCACAGGGCGACAAGGGGTTCGACGGCTATGTCGCGCTTGGCTGCGTCATCCGCGGCGAGACCTATCATTTCGAGATCGTGGCGGGCGAAAGCGCGCGCGGGCTGATGGATCTGGGTCTCCAGCACGGTCTTTGTGTCGGCAACGGCATCCTTACCGTCGAGAATGAGGAGCAGGCCGAGGTGCGCGCGCGCCGCGATGGCGGCGACAAGGGTGGCGATGCCGTGCGCGCCTGTCTCTCGCTGGTCGGCGTGCGCCGGCGTTTCGGCATGGACCGATGACCGACCGCAGCGGACGCAGTGCCGCACGCCTCGCGGCCGTGCAGGCGCTCTATCAGATGGAATTGACCGGTACCGGCGCCGAGGAGACGGTGTTCGAGTTCGTCGAACATCGCTTCGGCAAGGAGGCGGAGACGGGAACGGCCGGCGAAGTCGATTCCGAATTCTTTGGCCGCCTCGTGCGCGGCGTGCCCGAGCATCAGGAAGAGATCGACGTCGGGATCACAAAGGTTCTGAGCGCCGACTGGCGGCTGACCCGCATCGACTCGATCCTGCGCGCCATCCTGCGCAGCGCCGCGTACGAGCTGATCGCATGCAAGGACGTGCCGGCCAAGGCGGTGATCGACGAATATGTCGATGTCGGTCATGCGTTCTTTTCGGGCGACGAACCGTCCTTCGTGAACGCGGCGCTGGACAAGCTCGCCCACCGCAAACGCGCCGCCGAATTCGGCGAAACCCCGCCGGACGACGAGCTGCAGTTCTAGGCCTGTCAGACCGTTGCCGCATGGGTTCCCTGTTCCTCGCGCGGCTTGAACCGCGTGCGTTCCGCCGCTTACGCTCTGCTGGACGCATCGAAGATCGGGGAGACCATGCAGACGAAGCGAATTTTTCTGGCGGCGGCAACAGCGCTGACGGTGTTTTGCGGTGGCGCAGCCGTGGCGGCGACGACCGTGTCGATCTCGTTCGACGGCTTGTGCGATGGCATGGACATCTCTGCGAACAACTTCAATCGTACTGCCCTCGAAACCGGGAACGGTTGTGATTTGGGCGTCAATTTCGGCGCCGGGACGATTGCTGTGATCAAGGGCCGTGGGAAGGTGATCACTTTTGCCGTCAATCTGAGCGGCAAGGGCGGCAGCGCGTATCAATACGTCTATGTGATCGACTATCCGCTGGTGACCGGCGGCAGTTGGACCAATTTCTACACGACCGACGGCAAGACGATGGGAAAAATGGGCGGCGGCACCTATACGGTCAGCGACGGCACGCCGCGCAAAGCCAGCAGCCTCAAGAGTTCGACCGAGCAGCCCTAGACCGGCTCACGGACGAGAATACCCAGCCGTTCGGTTCAAGCCACCGGTCTTGAAACCGGAGAAATGTTCCCTAAATGTTCTTATTGGTCTGCTGGCTTTGTGGTCGGCAGAGAGGTTGATATTTGTGTTGCGGTGCAGCGAAAGGAAGAGATTATGTGGGCTTTACAATGATTTGAGTGCAACAGGCGGCATTTGAATTGCGATTTCGAATAAAAAATGCCGCTTCCGAGTAGAAATTTTCTAAGCGCCATTGATCCGACCACTTTCCGAAAAAGTCCGATGCTGAAATCAGCATCGGGTACCCCTCCCCCTCCGAAACGCGTGGTTCAAATGGGCAGTGGGCCGAAAAGACGGAGGGGCACTAGGATCGGACCATGACGCGTCTCTCCGAATTCGATCTGATCGAGAAACTGTTCGCGCCGCTGGCGACCTCACCGGGCGCGTTCGGCCTGAAGGACGACGTGGCGACGGTCGCGGAGCGTCGCGGGTGCGAGTTGGTTGTAACCGCCGATGCGGTCGTGGCTGGTGTCGATTTCTTTCCGGGCGATCCGGCGCCCGGCGTGGCGAAGAAGGCGTTGCGCGTCAATCTTTCCGATCTCGCGGCCAAGGGTGCCGAACCGTTCGGGTATCTCCTGACGCTTTTGATTCCCAGGGAGATCGGCCGCGCTTATCTCAAGGAATTCGCGGAAGGTCTGGCGCAGGACCAGGAACGGTTTGGCGTTTCGCTTCTCGGCGGCGATATGAGTGCGACGCCGGGTCCGTTGTCGATCGCGATCACCGCGTTCGGGCATGTTCCGGCGGGACGGCTCGTTCGCCGCAGCGGTGCGCGTGCCGGCGATCTTGTTTTTGTTACGGGGACCATCGGTGACAGTGGCGGTGGGCTGGCGCTTTTGAAAGAACCAGCGCTTTCATCCTCTGCTTCGGCCCATGACTCGCTGATCGGCCGTTATCGTTTGCCCGAACCGCGCATCGCCTTTGCGCCGGCAGTGCGCGATGCGTCCGCGAGTATCGATATCTCGGATGGGTTGCTCGCCGATCTAGGCCATGTCGCGGAAGCCTCCGGCGTTCGCATCGTCGTGGCAGCGGACAGAATTCCGCGTTCGCCCGAATTGAAAGCGCTCTGGGGCGATGGCGAAGAGGCGATTGTCCGCGCGGCCGCCGCCGGGGACGACTATGAGATCGCGTTCACGGCTCCCACTTTGATTCAGGATGCGCAGACGCCCGTGACCTGCATCGGCCGCGTGGAACAAGGCTCCGGCGTGGAGCTGCTCGATGCCGCGGGCCGCGAAATCGCCACGCCGCGCAAGGGGTACCGTCATTTTGAGCGGTAACCTTTCATTAGCCATGATTTGCGAGCCTTTGCGAATGCGCCCTCTCGCGATTCCGGCGATTCTGCTTGCGTTGGCTGCTTCGGCGGCTGCGGCCGAAGACGCGCCGAAGAAAAAGGTGGAAGAACCCGGCACGCATGTGCAGATGCCGTTTCTCATCGCGCCGGTGAGCGTGGACGGCAAGCTTCAGGGTTATGTCTATATTTCCAGCAAGCTCATTGCTTCGACGCCCGCGGCCTCGGTCGAAATCCGCGAGAAGATGGCGTTCATCCAGGATGCCTTCGTGCGCGACGTGAACGCCCAGGATGTGGCGAGCGGCCCCGATGTCTCGCTGATCGACAAGGCCGCGTTGACAAATCGTCTGGTCACCGACGCGCGCCGTATCGTGGGCGCGGCGAAGGTCGCATCCATCACCTTCACACAGATGCAGTTCTCCACGCTGCATCCAAACACGACCACGGCCGACGCGTCGGCGTTCTCGCCCGCGACTCAACAACCCGCGGCGGCCGCAAAAACTCCGGCCCCATCGCCCGGTGATTCCAAAACGCCTTAGAGTAGCGGCCTATTGCGGGCCGTCGATGATGGTCAGCACGTCCTGCGCGTGATGCGCGAGGTCGGCGAGATCGGTCGGCATGTCCTCGCCGGATTTGCGCGCCCATTCGATCAGCCGGCGTGCAACACTGGCGAGTTGCGGTGCAGCTGCGATCATGCGCGCCTGTTGCTCGACCTTCATCGGATCGAGATCGTATTCGGCGCCTGGCACGCGCCAACCGCCCCATTCGGTCTCGGTCGTCATTACCACCGGATAGGTACCGGGGATCGGGTGACGTGCGCAGTCTTCCGTCGCCTGCCATTTGTTGCGCGCGCGCATCACGCGCCAGCGCTCGGCGCCGTTCACATTGTGCTCGGCGACGGGTTCTTCGGATTGCAGTTCGTCGGCGGTGAACTCGCGCCCCAGCCCGACATCGTAGTGGACGCGCAGCGGCTCATCGAGGCCTTTCGCCCAATGCGGCACGAGGTGTTCGATCAGGGCCCAGGTGCCGACCGGTTTTACGTAGACGCGCTGGCTCTTGTGGAATTGTGCCTTGGCCATTTTCCGATCCTGCTTACCTCGCGGAAGCGTAGACAGCGCCTATTAAGCGGGCGTTAAAATGCGGTCTTGGCCTTTAATCGTGGGCGTGTTTTATCGTCCGGAAATAACGATATTCGAGGGAACGCATGAACTTCGACTTCTCCGACGATCAGAAGCAGATCAAGGATCAGGCCCGCAAATTCCTGAGCGAAAAGTGCACGACCAAGACCGTGCGCAAGCTCTATGAGGGTTCGGGAACCTATGACGCGGCGCTGTGGAAACAGATCGCGGAGATGGGTTGGATGGGAACCGCGATCCCCGAAGAATTCGGCGGTTTGGGGCTCGGCTATCTGGAGCTTTGCGTCGTTGCGGAAGAATTGGGCCGCGCGCTGGCGCCGGTGCCGTTCTCGTCCACGGTCTATCTGTTCGTGGAATTCCTGCTTGCCTCTGGAACGGACGAACAGAAGAAACGCCTGCTGCCGAAGATTGCGTCGGGTGAATTGATCGGGTGCTTCGCGCGCGCCGAGGGCCCGGGTGCGGTCACGCCGAAGAATGTGCGCACGACGTTCAAAGGCGGCAAGTTGTCGGGAATGAAAGTCGCGGTGACAGACGGCCTGGATGCGCAGTATGCGGTCGTGCTCGCGCGCGGGTCCGACGACGCGGGTGAGCGCGGATTGCAGTTGGCGCTTGTCGATCTTTCGGGCAGCGGTGTGAAGAGAAAAGCAGTGACCTCGCTCGATCCCTCGCGTGGTATTGCGGAAATCACATTCGAGAATGCCAATGCCGAAGCGCTGGGCAAACTTGGCGAGGGTTGGTCGATCGCGAGCCGCGTGATGGACCGCGCTGCGATCCTGATCGCGTTCGAGCAGGTCGGCGGCTCCGATGTCTGTCTGGCGATGGCGAAGGACTACGCGATGACGCGCTATGCCTTCGGCCGCCAGATCGCCTCGTTCCAGGCGATCAAGCACAAGCTCGCCGACATGTACATCAACAATGAGCTCGCGCGTTCCAATGCCTATTACGGCGCCTGGGCGCTCTCCACGGGTGCGAGCGAACTGCCGCTCGCCGCTGCCGCCGCGCGCGTCTCCGCGACGCAGGCCTTCGACTATGCATCGAAGGAGAACACACAGACCCATGGCGGTATCGGCTTCACTTGGGAAGCGGATTGTCACTTCTACTACAAGCGCTCCAAGCAGCTGGGTCTGGCGCTAGGTCCCCAGCGCGCGTGGAAGGACAAACTCGTCACCGAACTGGAGCAGAGCAACGCCGCATGAGGTTCCTCTTCGACAAGCTACGTGAAGGGAAATACGACCGGCTGCGTGTCGAGCGCGGCGATGGGGTCGAGGAGATCGCCTGCCCGAAGATCGGCGGCATTCCGCACGACATGGTGCATTTCGCCGTCGAGAACGTGATGCAGGGCGACGGATTCCTGCGCCGCGTGGCGGACGGAGAGGCGCTGAGCTTCCGGATGGCGCCGAACGTGACTTCGGATCAGATGGAGCGCCTTGTTGAGGTGATGCAGGCCGACGCGATCAGCGGCTATCCCGACGCTGCCGATCTGATCGACATGTACCGCGTCACCTGCGACGCGCGAGACGTTGCGCCCTATCCGGTCACGGAAGCTGACATCGCCGCGCTGCGCGAGGAGATGGCGCGCTTGGGAAAACTTTGGGCGGCGACGCCCTCGGGCAGCACGCTCGCACTCGAATTCGAACATTAGAACAGCAGGGAGAACCGCCCATGGATTTCGAAGACAGCCCCGAAGAAGCCGCGTTTCGCGCCGAAGTGCGTACCTGGCTCGACGCCAATGCGAAGCCTCGTCTGCGCCGGGAAAGCGGCGATCCGATGGACGAACGCTACGACGCGGGTGCGATGCAGCGCGCGAAGGAATGGCAAAAGACCAAAGCGGAAAAAGGCTATGCACGCGTCACCTGGCCGAAGGGCATGGGCGGGATCGGCGGCACGCCGATGCAATCGATCATCTACAATCAGGAAGAAGCAAAATACGACGTGCCCGCGGGGGCGCCCTTCGCGATCGGCCTCGGCATGTGCATTCCCACGGTCATGGCCTATTGCGGCGACGAGACCAAGCAGCGCTATGTGAGACCCGCGGTCGAGGGCACGGAAGTCTGGTGTCAGCTGTTCTCAGAACCGGCGGGCGGCTCCGATGTCGCGGCGCTCAAGACCCGCGCGGTGAAGGATGGCGATACCTGGACGATCAACGGATCGAAGATCTGGACCACGGGTGCGCAATTCTCCGACTACGGCCTCCTGCTCACCCGCACCGATCCGAATGTGCCCAAGCACAAGGGTCTGACCATGTTCCATCTGTCGATGAAGGCGGCCGGAGTCGAAGTGCGGCCGATCAAACAGGCGAGCGGCGCATCGGGCTTCAACGAAATCTTCTTCACCGACGTGAAGATTCCGGATTCGCAGCGCGTCGGCGAAGTGGGGCAGGGCTGGCAGGTCGCGCTCACCACCTTGATGCACGAGCGTCTGGCGGTCGGCGGCGGACAGGGCGGTGGCTTGGATGTGCCACAGCTGATGCAGCTCGCGCGTTCGCTTGAGCTTGAAGACGGTCCTGCGATCAAGAATGCTGCCGTGCGCGAGAAGATCGCGGAGTGGTATGTGCGCTCCGCTGGCCTAAAATATACGACCCTGCGCACGATGACGGCGCTGTCGCGCGGCCAGCAGCCGGGACCGGAAGCCTCTATCGCCAAAATCGTCGTGGCGTCCAAGCTTCAGGACATCTCCGCGTTCGCCATGGAACTGGAAGGCGAGACCGGCGTGCTCACCGGCGATGAGGCCCCGATGCATGGCAGCTTCCAGGGCGGATGGCTTGGCGCACCGGGTCTGCGTATCGCGGGCGGCACCGACGAGATCCTGCGCAACATCATCGCGGAGCGCGTGCTGGGTCTTCCGGGCGATATCCGAGTCGACAAGGACGTCGCCTTCAACAAGGTGCCGACAGGACGTTAGATGGGGTCTTTGTCCGCGATCCGAACGGCATTATGGTTGAGATGAATTTCCAAAACAAAAAAAGACAGTTCAGGAGGATAACATGCTTGGCTACGTCACGGTTGGTACCAACGATTTCGAAAAAGCGAAGACCTACTTCGATACATTGTTCGCCGAGCTCGGCGGCAAGCGCACGTTCGCGAACGACCATATGCAGGGTTACGGCAACGGCGCCGGCGGCATGGTCATGATCTGTACGCCGAACGACGGCAAGACGGCGACATTCGGCAACGGCACCATGTTCGCGCTTGCGGCGCAATCGCGGGAAGTTGTGGACAAGGTCTACGCCAGGGCGATGTCATTGGGCTCCAAGGACGAGGGTGCGCCCGGCGAGCGCGGAAACGGATTCTATGGCGCCTATTTCCGCGATCTCGACGGCAACAAGTTTTGCGCCTTCAAGATGGGTTGAGCGCGATAGAGTCGCCCTGCATCAAGATCTGCGTGATTGCGCCTGCGACCGGGCTCTGTTCCGGTTGCGGGCGCACCCTTGAGGAGATCGCGCGCTGGGGTTCGATGAACGATGCTCAACGTGCAGAGATCATGCGGTCGCTGCCCGCCAGGCTGTCGGGCCAAACCGTCTCACCAACGCCGCGACCATGAAATAGAACGCGACGGCGACGACGCCGCACGCCGCTTCCACATAGAGCAGGCCGCTCGCGCCCCAGCGGTCGTGTCCCCAGCCGTCGATCATCGTCTGATAGATGATGGGCGCGTTGGAGATGCCGGCGAGGAGATTGTATTTCGTTGCTGCGGCACCTGCACCGATGGCTTCCAGCACCACGGCGCCAAAAGCCGCGTAGCAGAAACCCATCACGAACGCGTAGGCACTGGTGAAAATCACGAACATCAACTCGGTGCGCGGTGCCAACGCCATCAATGCCGCGACAATGGCGAGCGCGATACCGAACACGCAGTAGGCGAGCTTACGATCCATCCTGTCGCAGAGGATGCCGCCCGCGATGCAGCCAACCATCGAGACGACGCCGCCGAGCGCACCGTTGACGAGAGCGACTGCATCGGCGCTTGCGTGCCAGTCATTCGCCACCGCCGACCATAGGTTCTGCGCTGCGCCGACGCCGATGGGGATCAGCATGATGAAGAAGGCGAGAAAGCCCAGACGCGTTTTGACAACATCCCAACACTCGCGCCCGACATTGACGAGGCTGGCCAGATAACTCGCTGCGCGGTGTTCATGCTGCGGCTCTTTCAGCCAGAGCGTCGCGAGCGCTGACAGAATACAGACCGCGCCGAGCGCCGCTCCAGATACCCAGCCATACGAAACATGCTGCGCGAGCCAGAGACCGGCGCCGCCGCCCAGCCCGCTGCCGCCGAGATTGCCGGCCTGACTCCAGCCTCCCGCGCGGCCTTTTTCCTCCACCGTTGTCGCGTGCGCCATCAGACTGTCTGCGGCCATGCAGTTGAACGAAGATGTCAGGCTGAAGCCGACGCAGAGCGACTCGATCAAGACGAGATTGCCCGATGTCGGTGCGACCATCGCGGTCGCGATCATCAAGGCGCCTGTCACGATGGCGGAGAGCAGGAACCAGCTTTTGAGCGTCAAGGTGGTATCGACCAGCGGCGCCCAGAGCACTTTCCATGTCTGCGGTAGAAGACTGAATGCCACGAGTCCCGCGACCGCGGCGACGCTCACGCCGTTCTGCGCGAGCAGATAGGCAAGCGTGACGACGACATATCCGTTGGTGATGCCCAGCGGCAGAAACAGAATCAGAAACAGGACCGGGTGGGCTTTGCCTTCCGGCGTCACGTGTTCGGGCATCGGCAATCCCTTCGGCGGCGGCCTGACGCTAGCCCATGGAAGTCATGCCGAACATAAGCATTTCAAACGGTCAGCCGGCGTCTTCCAGCGGTTCATGGCCCAGGGGATAAGGCTCCAGTGCTTTTCCTGACAGCGCGCCGAGCCAGTCGAGGCCTTTGCGAAGTTCTACGTTCTTGCCGATGACGATGATTGAGGCAGCGTCAGTCGCCGCGGCCGCTTCGCCGATCCCGGCCAGAGTTGTGACAGCAACAGACTGTTTGTCGGATGTCGCATCGGCGACGAGCGCGGCAGGCTCGTTCGCGTCTCGGCCGGCGGCGATGAGCTTTTCGGCAATCTCGCTTGCGAAGCTGCGCGCCATGTAGAGCACGACCGTGGGCGAGCCATGCGCGACAGCGTGCCAGTCAAGATTGGGAAGCTTTCCATCCGCGCCGTGACCGGTGATGAACATCACCGCATGATTGGCGTCGCGGTGCGTCACCGGAATGCCCGCATAGGCCAGCCCGCCAATACCGGCTGTGACACCAGGCACGATGCGGAAGGGAATATTCGCGCACACGAGAGCCAATGCCTCCTCAGCTCCGCGGCCGAACACGAACGGATCGCCGCCTTTCAATCGCAGAACGCGCTTGCCTTTGCGCGCGAGCGCGACAAGCGTGCGCGAGATATCGCTCTGCTTGCAGGATTTCTTGCCGCCGCGCTTGCCGGCATAGACGATCTCTGTGCCCGGTCGCGCGAGTTTGAGGAGTGCCTCATTGATCAACGCGTCGTGCAGCACCACATCGGCGTTCTGAAGCGCATGGATGCCAAGCGCCGTGATCAATCCCGGGTCGCCGGGACCCGCGCCCGCAAGCCAAACACTCCCTCCCTCGAACGAAGGAAGGCCCAAAGCATCAAGCGGGTTTCGGTTCAGCGAAACGACGTTTTCGCCCATTTTACTCTCTCACATTGTGAATAAAACTATATCACACATAGTGAATGTAGGAAGTGCTATGCCTAATTAAAGAAATCCGGCAAATGACGGGACTTTTGGCGGTTCCAGCGGTTATAGAGGCACCGCGAACCGAGCCCTCCAGAGCCATGCCCGACCAAATCCGCAGCGACCTGAAGCCCAACACGTTCGAATACGAGATGCAGCCGCTCATCACCCAGAACGGCTTCCGCGAATACGACGCGCGCTGGCTGTTCGGCAAAGAGCTGAACCTGACGGGTGTGCAGTTGGTGGGCTTGGGGCTCGGCACCTATCTGCACGAGCTTGGAATCAAGCCCAAGGTCGCAACCGGCCACGACTATCGCTCCTACGAAATGTCGATCAAGCAGGCCTTGATCATCGGATTGATGCAGGCTGGCTGCGAAGTCGTCGATATCGGGCTTGGCACCACACCGATGGGTTACTACGCGCAATTCGCGCTTGATTGCCCCGGCCTTGCGATGATCACCGCCAGCCACAACGAGAACGGCTGGACCGGCGTGAAGATGGGTGCGCAGAAACCGCTCACCTTCGGCCCCGACGAGATCAAGCGCTTAAAAGCCATCGTGCTGGGCCAGGAGTTCAAGCCGCGTGCCGGCGGCAGCTACTCCCGCGTGGAGAATTTCCGTGAGAAATATCTCGATGAGCTGACAAAAGGCCACAAGCTGTCGCGTCTGATGAAGGTGACGGTCGCGTGCGGCAACGGCACCGCAGGTTTGTTTGCGCCGGAAGCGCTCCGCCGCATCGGCGCGGAGGTGACGGAGTCAGAATGCAATCCCGACTACAACTTCCCGAACTACAATCCGAACACCGAAGACCTGCACATGCTGGACGCCATGGCGAGGGCGTTAAAGGCAAACGGCTCGGAGATCGCGCTCGGCTTCGATGCCGACGGCGACCGCTGCGGCGTGGTGGATGACAAGGGCGAGGAGATATTCGCCGATAAGATCGGCGTGCTGCTGGCGCGCGACATGTCGGCAAAGCGGCCCGGCGCGAAATTCGTCGTCGATGTGAAGTCGACCGGCATCTTCGACATCGACCCGATCCTGAAGCAGAATGGTGCCACCACTGATTACTGGATCACCGGCCACTCCTACATGAAGCGCCGCTGCAAGGAGATCGGCGCGCTCTGCGGTTTCGAGAAGAGCGGACACTACTATCTTTGCGATCCGCTCGGCCGCGGCTATGACGACGGTATCGTCGCCGGCATTGCTGTGCTCGAGATGCTCGATCGCGCCGGCTCGAAGAAAATGTCCGATCTCGTGGCGACGCTGCCCAAGACCTGGGGCTCGCCGACCATGGCGCCGGAATGCCCGGACGACAAGAAGTACGGCGTTGTCGATGCGATGGTGAAGGAATATCAGGATGCGCAAAAGAACGGCGAGCAGATCCTCGGCCAGAAGATCAAGTCGCTCGTCACCGTCAACGGTGTGCGCGTCACGCTCGAAGACGGCACCTGGGGTCTGGTGCGCGCGTCCTCGAACAAGCCTTCGCTCGTCGTGGTGGTGGAGAGCCCTGTCTCTGACGCGCAGATGCGTGCGATGTTCAAGGACCTCGACGCCCGTTTGCGCAAACATCCGGAAGTCGGCGAATACGACCAGAAGATCTGAGGTGACGCATGGCGCAGGTCGATGAATACAAGGGCGAGCGCATCACCGTTTTGAATGACGGCAAGCGCTGCATCCATTCGCGCTATTGTGTTTTGAACCTGCCGAACGTGTTCAAACCCAATGTCGATGGGCCGTGGATCGATCCCGATGCCGCCGTGACGGAGGCCTCCATCGCCGTCATCACCAAATGCCCGTCCGGCGCGCTTCGCTATCGTCCCGAAGGCGCGACGCCGGCCGAAGGTGTGCCGGGCGTCAACACGATCCGCGTATGGGAAGACGGTCCGCTTGCCGTTCACGCTGAACTAAACGTAGGCGGCGACGCATCGAGCCATCGCGCGACGCTCTGCCGTTGCGGGAAGTCCTTCAACAAGCCCTATTGCGACAAGATGCACGAAAAGGCTGCATTTAAGGCCACGGGCGAGCCGGAGAGCGGCGAGACGGAAACGCTCGCGGTCAAGAACGGTCCGCTGAACGTGACACCGACAAAAGACGGTCCGCTTCATGTCGAAGGCGCGCTGGAGATATGCTCGGCGAGTGGCCGCACGATTACGCGCACGACGGAAACATGGCTCTGCCGCTGCGGTCATTCAAAGAACAAGCCCTTCTGTGACGGCAGCCACGAAACCGCAGGCTTCAAGGCCGACGGCAGCTAGTCACTCCGCATCGTGGAAAAATCGGCTTCGACCCTGTCGTTGCGATGATCTCTACAGGAAGATCGCCACATTCTGGCGGGCCGCGATCACGGCTTCACCGCTGGCGTTCCAGACCGTCATCGTTTGCGCGGAATAACCCTGCGCCGCGGCTTCGGCGCGTCGGCGAGCGCGATCAGCGGCGCAAGTCTGGTGCGCGCGCGTTCGTCGCGGTGGCGAAACCAGATGAGATATTCCGGATCGGCGCCAGGCGAGAACGGGCGCGCGCCGCCGCCTTTGCGGCTCTCGAAATGCTGCTGGAACGTGATGTTTGGGCGATCGGCCGGAAAGAACGGTTCGCTGTCCGCCGGAGTCGAAACATCGGGCATCGGCACATCGGCGTAGGTGAGCTTGGAAATGCGTCCGACGCCAAAGTTCAGGAGCGCGCGCGTGGCCAGCCCCGCGTCACCGGTCAGATCCACGCCCATGAACACGGCGGACTTGCCGCGCCGGAGCACGGAGGCCGAGATCGACAGCGGCCCCGATGCGGGTCCGACGAACGCGAACTGCGCGGACCGCAAGGGCGGAAGGTCGGGCACTCCGCGGAGCGCCGCCTCAACGCATAACGCTGCGGAAAGACCGCCGTAGGCGGTTCGGCCCTGCAACCAGTCGGCCGGAATTGTGATGCGATATCTGTTGTCGTCTTCCGCGATGGAAGACATCAGATCAATGAAGCTGGTCATGGATTATCCAGGTGCGATGGCGAAAGTGTGCCAGCCGCGCCATGCGCGAACAAGCGTCAGGCAGCTTCGCGGTCCTGATGCTGCTGCACGAGCGAGAGCGCGTCGCGCAGCGTTTGCAGATTTGCGCCGCGCAGATTGCCGTTCTCTGCCAGATGCCGGCGGAACAGGCGCGCGCCTTGCCGGCCGTTGAACAGGCCCAGCATCGGCTTCGTCAGGCGATTGAGCGGAACGCGCTTGTCGAGTTGCTCCGACGTGTATTGGACATAGGCCTCGACGGCGGCATCGAATGAAACAACATCGCCGCCGAAGAAGCAGGCATCGACATCGGCCAGCATCGCGGGCGAGTGATAAGCCGCGCGGCCCAGCATCACGCCATCGACATGGGCCAGATGCGCCTGTGCTTCGTCGAGCGTGTTGATGCCGCCATTGAGAACGATCTTGAGCTTGGGATGCTCCTGTTTCACCCGGTAGACGAGCGCATAGTCGAGCGGCGGCACTTCGCGGTTCTCTTTCGGCGACAGGCCTTCGAGCCAGGCCTTGCGTGCATGCACGGCGAACGTCTTCACCCCTGCGCGGGCGCAAAGCCCGATTACGTCGCGCAATGCCCTCTCAGGATCCTGATCGTCGACGCCGATGCGGCACTTCACGGTGACGGGAATGGAGACCGCATCGCGCATCGCCGCCACGCATTCGGCAACAAGATGAGGCTCCTGCATCAGACATGCGCCGAAACGCCCGGACTGCACGCGGTCAGACGGGCAGCCGACATTCAGATTGATTTCGCTGTAGCCGAATTCTTCGCCGACCTTCGCGGCCTCGGCCAGCTTCGCCGGTTCCGATCCGCCGAGTTGCAAAGCCACCGGATCTTCGCGGCGATCAAAGCCGAGAAGCTTCTCACGATTGCCGCGCAGGATCGCATCCGCCGTCACCATCTCGGTGTAGAGCAGGGCGTGGCGCGTGAGCTGACGATGGAGAAACCGGCAATGCCGGTCAGTCCAGTCCATCATCGGGGCCACTGCGAAAATTTTCTCGTTGATTTTCAACGATTTAGCCTTTAAATTCAGGGGTCTAAGCGTGAACGTGTGCACGCCCGTGTGCACTCATTTACGCCCATTTGTTCTCACTTGCGACCTCTCACTGCACACGGAGTGCACACGCCTTGGCCACCTTCGTCCAGCTCCCTTCCGGTAATTGGCGCGTCCAGATCAGGCGCAAGGGCCGCTATGTGGCTGAGAGCTTTCGCCGGCGCAAGGACGCCGAAGAGTGGGCGCTCGACGCCGAGCGTCGAATCGATCGGGGTGAGACGCCCAGCTCCCGCGCCAAGATCGACCCCACGACCTTTGGCGATCTAATCGATCTGCACCTTGAGGACTTGAAGGAGATAGGCCGCACGGCGCGTCGCTCCAAAGCTTTCTCCCTCAACCAGCTGCGCCAGAAGCTGGGCAAGGTCCGCCTCAAGGACCTGGATCGGGAACGCCTCATCAAGTTTGGCCGCGACCGCGCGCGCGAAGGCGCAGGTCCCGTCACTCTCAGCATCGACTTCACTTTCATCAAAACGATCATCTCGCACGCCGCAGCGGTGCACGGAATTCAGGTCGCCTCCGAGCCTGTCTTTCTCGCTCGCATAGCGTTGAAGCGCCTCGGCCTTGTCGGAAAGGGCAGGGAGCGTGATCGCAGACCCACTGAAAAGGAAGTCGATCGGCTCATCGAATATCTTGACTCCAATCCGCGCCAGCTCATTCCAGTCGGCCGATTGGTTCGCTTCGCGATTGCCACCGCCATGCGTCAGGACGAGATTTGCCGCATCTGCTGGTCGGATGTGGATGCGGAAAAGAAAGTCGTCATCGTCCGGGACCGCAAAGACCCGCGCGAGAAAGATGGCAACGATCAGAAGGTACCGCTACTCGATGCTACCGGCATCGATGCGTGGGCAGTGTTGCAGGAGCAACGTGCTGCTTCGCCGAAGACCGAGCGTATCTTTCCGTACAATGGTCGTTCTGCCGGTACGGCGTTCCGGCGTGCGTGTCGTGAACTTGGCATTCCGAATTTGCATTTTCACGATCTTCGGCACGAGTCCGCCAGTCGATTTTTCGAGGCGGGCTTCACGATCGAGCAGGTTGCTCTTGTTACCGGGCACAAGGACTGGAAGCAGTTACGTCGTTACACGAACCTTCGACCCGAAGACCTTCGTGGCACGCGAAGGAGCATTCGCACGCCGCTCAAGATCGTCCGCAAGAGTCATGACCGCTGAATATGTGACGTGGCAGATAAAATTGCCCGCGTCATCCGGCGATGGGACCGCCCTGATCGAGCGCGCTCCTCAGGTGTGTGACGTTCAATCAGGGCTGCTTGTCAGCCGCTTTTGCGACCGGCCTCATCGAGAGAGGCAAAGTCTTCGTCGCTTAGACGCACGTCGACCGCGGCGACATTCTCTTCTAGGTGCTTAAGCTGTGAGGTACCGGGAATGGGCAGTATCACAGGACTGCGCCTGAGCACCCACGCCAACGCGATCTGGCTTGGTGATGCGCTGTGCTTTTTGGCAATTGCATCCATCACCGAGCCTGGCTTGGCAAGGCTGCCGGACGCCAACGGAAACCAGGGGATGAACCCGATGTTGTGCTTTCCGCAATAATCGAGGACTGCCTCGCTTCCGCGATCCACGAGGTTGTAGCGGTTCTGGACCGTGGCGACCTCGAAGACCTTCGAGGCCGCTTCGATTTGTTCGACGGTGACCTCGCTAAGCCCGGCGTGCTTGATGACGCCGTCGGCGAGCAGCGATTTGATTGCGCCGAACTGCTCGGCGGCCGGCACCTTGGGATCGATGCGGTGAAGCTGCCACAAGCCGATCTGCTCAACGCCGAGTTGCTTCAGGCTCTTACGAGCTTCCTTGATCAAGTAGTCGGGCCTGCCGTTTGGCGTCCAGCCGTGCGGGCCTGTTCTTTCCAACCCGGCTTTGGTCGCAATCAACATGTCAGGATACGGATGGAGGGCTTCCTGGATCAGCTTTTCCGACACGTCGGGTCCGTATGAATCCGCCGTGTCGATAAAATTCACGCCGAGCTCCGGCAGGCGCCGGAGTGTGCGTAGACATTCCGCACGGTCCGAAGGCTCACCCCAGATTCCGTCACCGGTGATACGCATGGCGCCATAACCGAGGCGGTGGATGGAAATGTCACCACCGATCTTGAACGTTCCGGATTGCGCAGCACTAGCCATGAACAGCTCCTAGTTTCGGCATCGGTTGATAGGGAAGCGGGCTTCCAGGAATCATTATCTGTCCGCGGCGCCCTTATTCTTTCGTCGATAGACTTAATCGCATGACGCCTCAGCAAAAGACGGATCGAGAGCTGGATAGTCTGTATAACCCTTCGGTCCGGCGCCGTAGA
>Ga0265325_10000115_pt1 | contig 54808 bp, 51 predicted proteins | sample 41420metaG_FD_202090 | JGI IMG/M metagenome (GOLD analysis project Ga0265325, IMG submission 202090) | Rhizosphere microbial communities from Carex aquatilis grown in University of Washington, Seatle, WA, United States - 4-14-20 metaG | ecosystem: Host-associated > Plants > Roots > Rhizosphere...
TTCGGGCGTGATGTGATCTGCGGCGATAGTGAGGTCTCCCTCGTTCTCGCGGTCTTCATCATCCACGACCACAACCATGCTCCCGGCGCGAATCTGCTCGATTGCGCTTGGAACATCAGTAAACCGAGAATCCTGGATCAGAAGATTCGGCTGCATAGGTGAACTCTAGCGAGGCAGGCGCGCGGAGTTGTCAAAGCGCTGTCATTGGATTGTCACAAGGACCTGAAGATCGCTTGGAGAGCGCTCGCTTCAAGGATTAATAGGCGCACTGAAGAAGCCGCTGCTGACTAATATGTAGAAGTTGAATTTGTGTCGTATGGATTGCCGAACTTGTTGGAATGGGTCATGTTCATGGGACTGGCGATCGGGGCACTGACGCTTCCCAAATCCACATCGTGCGTGGAGAAGTGCACAGGTCTGCCAAGGCCTTCGAGGAAGGACTGCGGCACACCCTCAATCCAGATTTTCAACTTGTAATCGCCCGCCGGAATGCCGCGGAGGACGATTGAGTTATGCGCGTCGGCGATGGCATAAAGCGGCGTTGTAACAGCGAGAATAACTGCGCTCATCTCCGGATGGATGTTGCAAAAGATGTACGACACGCCCTGCCGGGAAAACGTAACCGACTTACTGGATCCCGCTTCATAGAGCCCGAGGTCAAAACGTTTGCCTTCAAAGAGCGAAAAAACATTGTGGTAGAAGGGATCGGCGTTGGGAAATTGCACGACACTTCCAACTGGAATCACCTGTAGATGGGGAATGAAGGTGCGGTTTTTCTGCAGTAATGTGTAATGATCGCGCGGAACGAAGGGGAGCGAAGATGTTCCCGGCAGGGGTTCGAGCCAGACGACCGCAGGTACGGCACGGCGGCTTCCAGGCAAAGATGAAACGATCCGGAGGCGCAATTCAAATCCAGAGTTGGTTGCTGGCTGATCCTGCGCGTGAGCAATTCCTGCAGCCATTGCGGCCGCACATAGCAGACCATTCATCAGTGCTCGGCGGTTCATCAGAATTTGTACCCCGCGCCCAGGCCGATGATGTTGCTTGCATTCGGAACGCCAACAACCGGTGCGCTCTCGAGGTAGCGATACTCCAGTGAGAACAGCAAGTAGGCGCTGGGACTGTAGATCACATTGGCCGTGAAGGTGCGATTTCTGGCAAGATTTTGTGCCACCGAGCCATCATAGACAAAATAGCGCCGCAAATCGTTCGCGAAGACATTATCCATGCCGTACGCTTCATTGAACTCGAGGCGGTCATTCACTTTTTCCTTGAGCTGTGCCCAACCGCCTGCATCATTGAGCGGACGGAAGTAGTAGCCGCCGGTGTTGGTATTTGGACTATAGGCGAAATCCTTGTAGCCTCCAGCGCCGAGGCCTCCGAGCGCCAGTCCCCGATAGGCGCTGCCGGAAAACTGCAAATGCGCGACGAGGAGCAGCCGCGCATCCAAAGTTGCCGCCCAAGAGTCGTATCTGTTCCCCAGCGAACTGGCATGGCGAGCAAAGTAACCGCCGGCACCGATCTGGTTGCGATCATCTGCCTGCTCCGATCCAAGCAAGGCAACGCGTGCCTCGACGCCCGGACGGGAACTGTGTTCTGCGCTGCTTGGTGGTGTTGGATTTGAAGATCCCGACGGCGAGGTCGGTGGCGTGAGTGGCGCGTCGCCCACGTCAATCATCGCTGCCTGCAGCTGAACGCCACGAGATTCAATCGCTCCGATTTTCTGCGTAATTCCAACCTGAGGGTTCCAGGTCCAGAGATTCCCTGACCAGGCAAGAGCCGGCACAGATGCAGCGGTCAGTGAGGTTGGAGCATCGGCACTGAGGATTGGACGATCGAGTGCGAAGTAAATCTCAGTCCGATCCCAGTAGAGGCCGGCATGAGCGGTGCGCAGGCGGAGCAACCCCGTACTCGTGTTGTAGAGGCCGGAATATGTCGCGGCAGACGCGCTCGCGGCCGCGCTTCCGTAGAAATCCATCCGGAGATCGGCAGAGCTGTTCGCGCCAAACAGGTGAGGCCCGCGCGCATCAAAGCCCAGCGTTGTCTGCCGCACCGAAGCTCCGCCGCTGCCTTGTCCCCCGGTCGCGAGCGCAGGATTTGCGGCCACATCGACGGCAGCAGTGTTTACAAAGCCGTTCAGCAACACCATCCCGGTAATTTTGATAGGGTACTTTGATTCGCTCTCGACTTTGGATTGCTCGTGGGTAGCAATCTCGGAATCGAGAACCGTCTGATGCTCCTCAAGATCCTGGATTGCAGTTTCCTTCGATCCTGGTGGTTCTTCGGGCGAGGCCGAAACTGGACTGGGAGTGGAATTGGTCTGTGCCAGCGGCGGAACTGCTTCGTCCTGTGGCATCTGGCTTCGCAATACCGTCAGTTCCTTCCGCATCTCATCCAATTGCTGTTGAGACTGCTCGAGCTGCGTCTGGACCTTCGTCATGGCATCGGTCAGCTGTTGAATTTTCTGGGCAAGAACCGGCTGATCGGCGGCTTGCGCAGAGGTCCGTGGCAGAGACGGCACGAGCAGCAGGATGGCGAGGGTCTTCCATCCGCCGCAAAGGGTCAAGCCGTAATTCCGGTTTTGTTTACGTCCGAACATTCTCATCTGCGATCACCTGCTCGTGACGAGCGAACTCTGACGCTTGAGATTGGCTATACGCCGAGAGCCCGCGCGCCACTTTCATTTGAAAGATCGTCTCGCCGGCGCGACTGCTTAGCAAGACAACCTCTCCGCCATGCTCCAAAGCAATGCAGTGAGCGAGGGTAAGGCCAAGTCCCGTTCCCTTTTGCTTGCCTTCACTCACAAAGGGCTCAAAGAGGCTATTGCGAATATTCTGGGGAACGCCTGGGCCATTATCGATTACGTTAATGAGGATTTGACTCTCCTGTGCTTCGAGAGTTACCGCAACATTGGCTGACGAACCCAACGATCGAGCGGATTGACAGGCGTTGAGGAGCAGATTGGAGATCGCGCGCTCGATCTGCTTGCCGTCCACTGCCGCGGCAGTGAGCGTCGGGTCGCCGCAATTCATCGCCAAATTCACGCGCTCTGCGTCTGGATGCGTCCGGACCAAGGCCACTGCCCGCTCGACGAGTGTTGCCATCAACTCTGGTTGTCTTCTAACGCCGGCGCCAGTGCGGCTGAAAATCAACAGCGACTCGATCATGTCGGTTGTTCCGCCCACCGCCGCGCGAACTTCTCCAAAAATATCCGCGCGTTCCTTTTCTGAAAACCTGTCGGAGGCGAGGAATTCCGCATTTGCGTAAATGGCAGCCAGGTAATGGCGCAAATCGTGAGAAACCGAACTGGCCATGCGGCCAATCGTCGCCAGGCGCTCGGATTCGAGGACCGCCCGATTGGCTTTCTGAATCTCACTACGCATTCTGGCAAAAGCGGTGCTCAACTGGCGCACTTCCTGAGTGCCGGAACGCGGCACATCGTGTCCTACATCCCCGAGCCCAAACGCGCGCACGCTGCTTGAGAGCTCTTCAAGCGGTCGCGTCACCAGGCGCGAGACAACGATCATCAGCGCAGTGCCGGAGAGAAGCGCCAGCAGACCAACCACGAGCACCATTTTGTCAATGCGGCTGATGGAAAGCTCCGCGGGTGCGAAGGACTTGAGGACGACCAATTCCAAGGGAGAGGTCGCCGTTGCGGAAAGATCTTCGCGCGTGGAAAGAAATGGCGTATCGTCGAGCACAACCGCCGCAGGCTCCCGAGAGGTTCCGGAAATCGACAGGGACTGCCGGGCCAGGCGCGCCTGGGCAGCGGTATCGAGTGTGCTGGCGAGGATTTGACCGCCGCTGAGGAAGGTAGCTTCAACGCCCGTGGGCTGGCTGATCTCGCGAACGGTGCGCTCCATGGAATCTCCGCTCACAACATATCCCAGCAATGTGCCCCCCTGGTCGCTGCCGAAGTAGAGGGGCCGCAAGGCGCAGGCATAAAGAGAGCCGCCGTAGACTAGATAATGCTTGCCGGGAGAATCAAGTAGAGTCCGCAATCCCCGGCCTAGAGAGGCGTCGGTCGTGACATTTCTTGTCGAATAAGCAGCCACGACCCGGCCACCGGGATCGGCCAGAACAAACAGATCGGCGCCGCTGAGGCGCCAGAAGTCCGTAGCCCCATTCTGAATGGTGAGGTCATCTCCGCTGGTCATCAGCGCCTTGATGGTTGGCAGTTGGGCAAGGAGGGCATTTTCACGCTCCAGAGTTCCCAACCGCTCGGCTTGTAAAGTCTGGAAGGCAACCACTGAGTGATCCAGGTCGCGAGATAGATCGCTTGTCACCTGGTTTAATAGTTGATGGCGAATAAGAAGAAGGCTGAGTCCGGTGACGACCGCAATGATGGTGGCCATCGCCACCACCAAAAGAACATGCGTTCGCACGCCTTCCTTTTCGAGCATGAGTGATCCTGGGTTCGAAGCGTCGTTCGCCGGTATTTGATCCGAACGATCGTCAGGGGACAAATTTGTATCCAGCGCCGTAAATCGTCACCAGATGCTTCGGATTGGTCGGATCCGGCTCCAGCTTCTGGCGTAACTTCAGGATCTGATTATCGACGGTGCGCGTCGTTGGATAGAAATTGTATCCCCAAACCTCATTCAAGAGTACATCGCGGGTGAGCACCCGCTCGGCATGGTCGGTGAAGAATTTCAGCAGCTTGAATTCGTGTGCCGTCAGCACGACCGGCCTCCCGCTGCGCTGAATCGTCATCTTCTTGAAGTCGACTTCGCACTCGCCAAAGCGATACGTGTCTTGCGGAGCGGGCTTACGCTGCCTGCGGATCGCTGCCTGAACCCGCGCCGTCAGCTCCCGCGGGCTGAACGGCTTGGTGACGTAATCGTCAGCGCCCAGCTCCAGCAGCAGAACCTTGTCGGCGACTTCACTGATCGCGCTCAGCACAATAATTGGAATTTCGCTGGATTGCTGCTTGAAAATCCGGCAAAGTTCCCGCCCGGAGATGCTGGGCAGGATCAAGTCAAGAACCACCGCGAGCGGCCGTTCGCTGCGGAACAGATCCAGCCCGCCCTGGCCGTCTCCGGCGATCAGGGTGGCATAGTGCTCATGGGCAAAGGCCCTCTGCAGCGTTCGTTGCATGCGAGGGTCATCCTCAATGATCAGGATCGTGCCGAGACTCATCGCGGGGGGAGGTCCGTTTTGCGGTTCGGTTGCTAATTCCATTGCATTGACCATGATATTTGCCCTTTCAATGATATTTTCGCTGATTCAGGCCCGTTTTCGTAGCTGAATTGGCCAAGAAATTACAATGGGATGACAATTTTGGAGTCGAGCGCCTTTGAGTCTGCGCATTTCACCGGACCCCAATCAACAAATGACGGAAGGATTCTGCGAATTCTCCGCACGAGACGATGGATGATGAGCTTGAATCTCAGATGCTTCTTGCTGTGAAGTGCGAGCCTGCTCGATCAGAAGACTTATCACGATGATTGACCACAGTGGGAGCAAAAGATCGAACGGACCGGCCTCCGCCAGACCGCGCACCATAATGTAAGTCAGAAGTGAGAGAAACAGGACCCTTGTCGGGCATAGCTGCAGCTTGCGTAGTTGCCGATAGAGGCTTCCATAGATTCCGGCAAGAAGAACAACGCCGACGGCGCCATACGCATAAAGCTGCTGCAGCAATTCGTTCTCTGCGTGCCTTGCCTCGAACATTTCACTTCCGAACGGGGGTACGACCTTCCACCAGGAATCAAATCCGTGTCCGATCCAGAGGTTCCATGGGCGAGCGGTGACCCCCGCCAGCGCGTAAAGCCAAATGGCGGTGCGGCCGGTAAAAGTCTCTGCCTGGTTGCCGGCGGTTGTATAGACGTCGTAATAGGCTTCAAAAAGCCCCCAAAACGCGAAGATGAGCACAATCGCGGAGGTCAAAAGAACAACTTTCGTTCTCCTCCGCATCGATCTATCCATAATCAGCAGCAGGCTCTCGCTCACCAGGAAGGCAACTAGCGTGGCCTTGCTCAGGCTTCGAACCAGCGTGACGACGAGGAAGAATTTGGCGAAACTCCACTTTCCCTGGTCTTGGCGCGTAAGGTACTGAGCGAAGAAGATTGCAAAGGCGCAAGTGTTCGCAATCTCATTTGTGGGGAAAAACTGCTCATCACCAAGACGGAGATCTGACGCCACCGGCATCATCCAGGCAATCAGCGCGAGAAAACAAGAGCTCCAGATGAATCCTTTCAACATCGAGTAGCAATCGTCGATGGCGGAGCCGCTGCGAAGAATTAAGAGAACACTCCCAACATCGACGACCAATCCAAACCAGTAAGCGATGGAATTAAGAAGCGACGCCGATTCGGTCCACAGAAGACTGGCGCCGGAGAAAGCCAGAAACAGCAGCACCCAGCGAACCGCCGGTAGTTGCAGCATCGAGCCGAGAGTCCGTTGGTTGGCGCCTGTCGAATCGAAACAGACGAGCCCAAAGAGAATCAGGTCCAGGCTAAAGGTCAGGGCGCTTCCAGTGCTGGGTTCAATCCCCAACAGGCGCGTCGAAAGTAGCACAATGCAGAGGCGAAAGGAGAAAAAGAAGCCGACTGCGAAGGAAAGCCCCCGGACCGCAGCCCGCTTGAATTCCGCTGTCTCCGTCAACGCGATCTCTGCGCCCACAGCGCCTCACTAACTGTCCAGGGTCAAAGCCCTTCTAGGCCACCACGTGCACTGTGAAAATCATCGAACCGTGACCGGATCCGCAAAATACAGAGCAATGACCGACGAAATCGCCGGTCTTGTCCGGGGTAAATGTGACTTGGGCCGTTTGGCCGGCCTTGACTTTCATGTCCACTCCCACCTCGCGAATGCGAAGCCCGTGGCCGACATCCTTGCTGGTCAGCACCAGCGTCACGGGCTGTCCCACTTTCACTGTGATCTCGCCGGGCTTGAAAAGAAAGCGCTGCGCCGTGATCTCGATGCGCTGCGGCGTGGCCTGAGCCGTTGCCAAAGGGGCAGAAAGTGCGGCGGCAAACGGACTAAGAATCAGAAATAGAAGCAGAGCCGGTTTTTTCATGAGTTCTCCTGTTGTTATTTGCAAGATCGCTTTTGGCCGAATGGACTGGAACCTACCGATGCAAAACTCTCCACCTAGGGATTCAGGAACTCCAGAACCGCTTTCACGTCAGGATCACTGAGCCCAGCGCGCACTCGCATATGCGTGACAATTGTTCTCGAAATACCAGGCGAGAATCCTTCCGGTTCCTGGTGGCAGCGGAAGCAATTCTGATGGAACACCTGCTCTCCGCGACTTGAGTGCGCAGTTCGAGCTTTTCCCGTGGCAGCCGGAGGCCGAGATTGGGGTTGCTGAGGTTCACTGTTCATCTGGCCAAAAGCCGCGGCCGTGGCGAACAAGATGCAACCAAGCATCAGTTGCTGCACACGCTTCATCGTTGCTCCTCCGTGGACATTGAATTGCGACATCCGGAAGGTGACCAAGTCTTCACGACCGCCCATCGATGTCGCATGGACAAAGCCTAAAACCCCTGCTGCGGCGCTGTGTCACAGCAGCGTCTTAAGGTTGTCATCAGATTGTCTTGGGTATCCGCGCCGAAGTAAGTGACGTTGACGGATCCAAAGTTTCAAGTGCGCGCATAACCGCATGACAATACGCTGACATTTGAACGACCCGCGCCTGACAACTGACCCTCCGACGCTCAGTAGCCTTTGAGTCAAAGGAGCGCGACAGCCGTGCGGATTATTGAGGATGCGGAGACCGAGCGCCGTCCTCCCGTCAATCCGAGGTGGCGAACGGCCATCAGGCTTCTGGGATTGCGCCAGCGCATTCAATTTGCCCTGCTAACCGGAGCCAGAATTGCGGTCGGAGTTTGCGATCTGGCCCTCGCGACGGCAATGTACCTGCTCTTTCTTCTACTGCAAGGCCGCTCGCCGGCCCATCAATTCAAGTGGGCGCCAAAGACAATTCTCGCGGCCGCATTTCTCACATTGATCCTCGTTGCCGCTCGTGCCGTTGTCGACATTTGCACGTCACGCTCTGTCTTTCGCTACACCCAGAGCCTCTATACCAATTTCCTGCTTCGGCTCACCCACGGATACAGCGAGATGCAGTGGACTCAATTCGTCATGCGCAACCGAAGCGAGCTGACGAACCACGCGCTCCACACGGGGCGCGAAGCAGCTGATTTCTACCACCGCGGTATCGAGCTACTGGCCGGAGTCGTAGTCGTCGCCGTCATGACGGCGGCCTTTGTCTGCCAAAGCCTGGTTTCAGCTGCATGTTCCGCGTGTGCCGTCGCGGCGTTGTATTGCGTGCACCGGCTCATCATTCGCAAGAAAGTTCAGCGGTCGGCCTCAAATCGCGAGAAAGTTCTCGGCAAGCTCCGGCGAAGCATCGCCGACATGCTTTTGGCAGGCAAGGAGATTCGCACCTACGGAAACCAGGCGTTCTTTCAAGAACGGATTGGCCGGCAGGCGGAAAGCGCAGCGGCAAGCAGCTTACGCGTGGCGTTTCTTCCGCAGGTTACGCGAACGATAACGGATCAGGGCGCTGCATTGGTGTTTCTCGGTACCGTCGTCGCAGTTCAATTGCGGCACGGAGACGCACCCCAATTGCTATCCCTTCTTGTGTTCTACTTCGTGCTCTCTCGACGCCTGATTCCTCTCATAAGCCAGATCTCGTATCTCGCCGGTCAGATGGAAGGCTCATATGAGAACGTAAAGGTTTTGGAAGCGGAACTGACGCAATGCCGGAAGTACCGCACTTTCGCGTTGCCTATGCGCTTGCCGGATGCAGGTCTGGTGATGCAGATGAATCAGGTGAGTTTTTCATATTCAGGGGGCTGGCCAATCCTGCGAAATGTGAATCTATCCATGCGCAAAGGCGAGACGATCGTGCTTCATGGGGCCTCCGGCATTGGCAAGAGTTCGCTGCTAAACCTGATCGCGGGAGTCTCGCAACCGGCAACCGGTGATATTCGTGTCGATCGCGCGAGTATCGCATATGTGCCGCAGGAAATCCCTCTCCTGGATGACTCGATAAGGAACAATCTGCTTTTTGGTTTACCGGGAAAGTGCGACGAGGAGCTGATGAAGGCACTCGAAGCTGCCAGGCTGGACGAATTCGTGTCCGCACACCCGCTTGGTCTCGATGCCAACGTCGGCGATAACGGATCTTTGTTTTCGGGTGGACAACGGCAAAGGCTGGGTCTGGCGAGGGCCATCTTGCGGGGGTACCAGTTACTTCTTCTGGATGAAGCGACTTCGGCCCTGGATGAAGACAACGAGCGCGAGGTACTGGATAACCTGAACACCTCCGGGATGGCCGTTTTGCTTGCCACGCATCGTGCGCACGCACGCTCGTTTGCTCATCGCATCTTCCGGCTTGAGGAGGGTTCTCTGGTGGAAGAAATCAACAAGAACATGCCCGAAGGCGCGCAAATATTTTCTACAACTACGTAACGCTTCGTCAGTTGTCGACTCGTTGAGGGCGGCATCAGAGGAGTGGTTGACTGGCCACCGCTTCGGCGGACTGATGTGCAGCGGCCCGGTAGATTCCGATCATGCGTTCCACATAATGCGGCAACGTAAACTGGCGCTCGATCCTCGAGCGCGCGGCTCTGCCAATCGCTTCGGATCGCTCTGGGTTATCGTAGTGCCAAAGTATGGCCTCGGCTAGCGCCGCCACATTTCTTGCTGGCACTATGGTGCCTTCGATTCCTGGTGTTATGCAATCGCTTGCGCCGGATTGCTCAGTGGCAACCACCGGAAGTCCGCATGACATTGCTTCGAATATCACTCGGGCTAACCCCTCATTGACCGATGGAAACGCAAACAGATGAGAAGCGCGGTACCATTCTGCGAGTTCAGCTCGCGGCAAAGGACCCAGGAATCGCACATTCGGGAGCGCCCACAGCTTGATAAAGCGGCGCATCTCGGGCGCAACTTCTCCGATTAAGACCAATTCCGCCTGTGCCAGACCCAGTTGGTTCCAGGCCTGCAGCAGATAGGGGATACCCTTTAGAAGCTCAACTCTACCTACATAGCACACGCGGAACATGTCGCGTGGCGCGGCTTTGGGCGGCGGCGCAAAGAAATGATGATCCACGCCAGCGTTGACAATGATCGTTCGTCCGGCATAACCCGCTTTCTCAAAGCTTCGCAGTGCGACCTGAGATGGAACCAGAATGAAGTCGGCGAGTTCGAATTCGCGCTCCATTCGTCTGGTTAGTGGCGCGGGAAGTGTTGCCCGGCAATCTCTCGGACGAACACTGAACGTCTCGCACTCCACCAGCACGGCACGCTGCCAGTCGCTGGGGTGCACTGTGGCTTGCTCAATGATGACGACAGAACCATGTTGTCTGGCCCTCTTGATGCAGGCAAGACAATTGCCGGTCCATCCATGAAAGATGGCGACTGGTGGAATCCACCTCGAAGCAAGCCGATCTGCGTAGGCGGTTGAAACTACGATCGGCAAATTCCATGCGCGCTTGCTTCCCGGCAGCCGCCTCCATCCAGCCCAAATGAGCCGATTAATGAGCCTGTACCGGCGATACCGGCGCACCAGCTTCAGTCCGTTAGAACCATCGGGATCGAAGATTTCCACTCCGGCGGGAAAGGCGATCATGCGCCGCAACGATCCGTCGCGCTGCAGCCTTTCGGCGACTGCCATTTGAAAAGGTCGAGAGCCGACCGACAATGCGACGGTGAATGGATTGGAGTTGCCTGACACCAGCCGCCTCCGGCGTGACCTGGAACTATCGAGGCTCGATCGGTCGCGCCCTTACTTCGCTTTGCCTTTCCAGGTTGGGAAAAGAAAGCGATAGGCGATGCCCGTCTGCCAGATATTGATGTCGCCAGTCGATGCGAATTGGCGCGAGTAGCTGGTATTGATGCGCACTTCATGGGGGAAGTGGTAGTCGAGACCAAAGTCAGCTCGCTGCGTGTTCACGGCAGGCAGGCCATCTCTGGGGCCGGGCGCCAAGCGAAACGACTGCTGCATACGAAAGAGAGGTTCCAAGCGGCCCAATGGGCTGCGAAAACCGCCAAACTGAGACAAACGGTAGCCGGCCTCAAACCAGTATCCCTGGGCATGGGGGGTATGGGCGAACTCAGATCGAAACCTGAGCGGACCGCCGATCGGCTCCCACCAGAGATGCATCCCCTCAAAATTTTCATGCGTGCCGTAGAGAGAGCGGCCATAGGATCCGCCGATCTCCAGCCCTTCAGCAGGAAAGTAAATCTGGCCCTGTCCTCCGCTGGAACGATTGGCCCCGAAATACTGGCTTGTACTGTTGCCCGAATAATAGGCGGCATAGCTGATGGAAAACTTCTGGGTGGATACGACGGAACCACGCACCATTCCTCCGACGCTGGATCCCGTATTCATGTTTCCAGCACCGTAAATCAACGGAGGGTCTTGAAAGTTCTCGATCCAGATCTGCGTGAGGCGCTCGTTGTAGGTTCCGAATGGAGTGAGGAACTCTCCGCCGACAATGGTGAGGTGGGGGCAGGCAATGACGTCGGCCTGGAGGTAGTCTATTGTTTTGAAGACGGGGTCCCGCATATAGCCGCCGCTCGGGTTGGGAGCGAAGACGTCCACGATAGACGCCCGGGTCTCGGCGAGTACGTGCTGCCCTAACGGCGCCACCAGTTCGGGCTTTGCATAAAGCTCGTAGGTGGTATTTCCACCCTTTGTGTCGGTGAAAAAGCCCACACCGCCGGAAATCAATGGAACGTCCTGCGCCGCAGCTTGGTTCGCCGCGAAAGCGCTGGCAAGAATCGCAACGACGAACATCACGACCCGGGCAAGAACGGCAAAATATGGGTAAAACCTCGCACTCCGCATGATTTCCAAAATAGCGGTATTGGGTTTCGGTCGTGTCTCCGGATCGTCTGTCTTTTGTCAGTTGATTGTCATTCCTCAAATCGCGAAAAGGTTACGGAATTCCTGATGAACCCATCTCGCAAGCCGAGGTCTATCGAATCGACGCCTGCAATCGCGGCGACAAGTCACGGCCCATCCCGGAACTGCCGATTGGTTACCTGAAGTTGATGCCGAGAAGCGCGTCATTTCTGATAACCCAAACGGGTTACTACCAGCAAAGCTTTTCCCGTTGGGCCTGTACAAAATTGACCAGTTTTACCATTCTTCACATGGGACACTCGCCTTGGTAAGGAGATTCATCTCCCAGTTGAGGCGAACCATGAATTCTGTTTCTCAGCGGACGCGAAGGACCCGGAAGCCCGGTTCCGAGCCTTCGCCAGTGTGGTTCGCAAGGCGCCAGTTGACCGTCGCTGGTGACGCGTATGCAACCATTGAATGCTCGGAATGTCTGGGAACTTTTCCCAAGGCTCTCAGCGGCAAACTTCGGCCAGTCAATGTGACGGAATGCCTCCATTGCGGAAGCCCTGTTCGTTACGCAATTTTTCATTCGGCCGATATGGCATTTATGTTGCCGTTTCGGCACGAGCGCTTTACTCCAACGCCGCGCGTCGACCGATCAAACCGTTGAATCTACAAAGTTGATCCCTAAAACGCAACGGGGATGAGGCACGCCGATTCTGAATTGAACCGACACAGGAAGGTGTTCGATTCGGAAGTAGATATGAGGGGGTACAATGACGCTTCTGCCAATGGTGCTGATTCTGTTCATTTTTCAGTGGGCCTTGTGTGTTCCGCGCGAGTTGATTCCTGAATGCGGATGCGCGCTTCGACTATGACAAGAAAGTCGGCTCTCGGGCCACATCAGCCACAGCAGCCACAGCGCCAATGCGCGCGACACCTAAGCTGCCGGAGCCGGAATGCTTTCTGGCGCGTTGCAGAACAGCAGTGTGATTCTTGTTTATGACGGGTAAATGGAGTCGGCTTCTTGTCCGAGCGGCAGTGGCTATTTTCGTCATGCTCGTGCCCTGCGAAGGCTCGTTTGCCTACTCCGTTCTTACGCACGAGGAAATCGTTGACCTGCTGTGGACATCCGAGATTCAGCCTCTCCTGCTGCAGCGCTTTCCTCATCTGACTGCAGACCAGATCAAAGATGCTCATGCCTACGCCTACGGAGGCTCGGTCATCCAGGATCTTGGCTACTATCCTTTTGGCAACAAGGAATTCAGCGACCTGGTTCACTACGTTCGCAGCGGCGACTTTGTTCTGGAACTGCTCCGCCAAAGTCAGGACGTCAATGAGTACGCATTCGCCCTCGGCGCGCTATCGCACTATACGGCAGATATTGATGGTCACCCAGCGGTCAATCAGGCTGTTGCACTCCGCTATCCGAAGCTGCGAGCCAAATACGGCAGTTCCGTTCGCTATGCGCAGGACACAACGGCCCATCTAAAGACCGAGTTCGGCTTTGATACCTTGCAGGTAGCGAAAAATCGATATGCGTCGGACCAGTACCACGATTTCATCGGGTTCAAGGTCACGCTGCCGCTGCTGGAGCGGACCTTTGCCGTCGTATACGGGATGAAACTGCAAGACGTGCTCGCGCACGAGGACCTGGCGGTCGGCTCGTATCGCTTCTCAGTCAGCAGGCTGATTCCTCAAATGACAAAGGTCGCACTCCAGACGCACAAGAAGGACCTGATGCGCGAGACGCCTGATTTTGCAAAGAGGAAGTTTCTGTATCGCCTGTCGCGTTCCGATTATGAGCGGGAGTGGGGAAAGACCTACTCGAAGCCGGACTTGGGTACGCGGGTTCTCTCCGTGCTTTTGCGATACATTCCGAAGGTTGGGCCCTTCAAAGGACTGGGGTTCGATAACCCTACGCCGCAAACCGAAGATCTATATATCAAGAGCATCAATGGCACCGTCGATCAGTACCGCCTCTTCCTCGAGGAGGTGCACGCGGGTACGTTGGTCCTGCCCAACTGCGATCTTGATGACGGTAAGACAACCGAAGCAGCGGAGTACACGCTCGCAGACGAGACCTATGCCAAGCTGCTGGCCCGATTGACGGCGCAAAAGTTCGATGGCACTTCGTCACAACTACGCGAGAACATTCTCGACTTCTATTCCGATCTCTCGCTCCCTATCGCGACCAGGAACGACCCGGCTCGCTGGCAAGACGTCTTGACCGATCTTGCCGAATTGAGGGCCGTAACCCCTGCCCCGGCGAGGTGAGCACTGAGCCCCTCTCGGGCACAGCTCCGGCTTCAAGGTAATTGCTGCGCCTGGTCCAAACTGCTCAGACTCACGCGATTTGTGCCGCTACGCTCAAGAACGTTGGAGCCAGCAAATGGCGGCCCCAACAGGCGTGACCGGATGAACGCCGGTCGACGCTGTACCGCCCTCTAGCAACGTAGACGCCACATGAATTTTGATCGGGGCGTCTTCCATGAAACAACACGAATCGTATCAACGGAGGTGACCAATGAATAACAATCGAGTGAACGGTACGGCCGACGAAGTTGTGGGAAGCATCAAACAAAAAGCAGGCAAGTTGACGGGCGATACGCCGCTCCAGGTAAAGGGTATGACTCAGCAGGTAAAGGGAAAACTTGAGAATACTCTGGGTAAAGCCCAAGATGCGGTCCGCGGAAGCAAGCAGGAAACTAAGCTGCAAGACGACCCACGCAGTTAAGTTGAGTTTAGTTCAGTTGAAGGGCAACTCGAGTTGCCGGACGCAGTTCTTTTGAATGCGACAGGATGAAGCCGGCATGAACTGTAATCCATGGTTCGCGCAGCAATAAGCCGGCTTCGTCCCTCTTGGCCGTGCCGGTGCCGGAGAAGTCACAACGTTGATCGGATAAGCCTTCATGAGCAGTCGGTGCAAACTCTAAATTTCCATTGCCGACATCCGCCCCATCCCGCTGGATTCGAACGCTGCTGAAGTCGCTTGGGCCCGGGATCATAACCGGGGCTGCGGATGACGACCCATCAGGTATCGCTACATATTCTGTTGCCGGCGCCCAACTTGGAACTAAGCTGCTATGGACGGCGCTGCTTACTTGGCCCCTGATGGCTGCAGTGCAGATGATGTGCGCCCGCATCGGCAAGGTCACGGGCCAGGGACTGGCTGGAAATCTCAAGCAGCGATTTCCGAAATGGCTGCTGCTCGTGGTTGTCGTATCGCTCTTGACCGCCAATACCATTAATATTGCCGCGGACCTGGCGGGCATGGCGGATGCGGCGTCGATGCTGTCGGGGATCAGTTCACGCTGGTTCGTCGTGGCGTTTGCGCTCCTCATTTCGTGGGCAACCATCCGGCTCCAATATCAGCAAATCGCGAACGTGCTGAAGTGGCTGGTTCTTGTGCTTTTCGCTTATCCCATTACGGCGTTCGTAGTGGGAGCCGACTGGGGCCAGGTACTGCACGCCACTTTCATTCCCTCCATGCCGCATACAAGGAATGAGTGGGCAACGCTGGTGGCGATCCTTGGCACCACGATCAGCCCGTACCTTTTCTTCTGGCAGGCGAGCGAGGAAGTGGAAGAGGAAAAGGCGGCTGGACAAAGCACCCTCGCCTCGCGCAGGGGCGCAACACCCGAGGAGCTTGAATTGAGAAATTTCGACGTGGGTGTCGGCGCCTTCTTCTCGAATATGGTCATGTTCTTCATCATCCTGACCACCGCCATCACCCTTAACCGGCACGGCATTATGAATATCGAGACTTCCAGGCAAGCGGCCGAGGCTCTGCGGCCGTTTGCGGGCAACTTCGCTGCAACCTTGTTCACACTCGGTATCGTGGGAGTCGGATTTCTTGCCATCCCGACGCTGGCTGGATCCACCGCATATGCTTTCGCTGAGACTCTGGGATGGCGACAGGGTTTGAGCAAGAAACTAGCCGGCGCGCGCTGGTTCTATGCTCTGATCCTGGTGTCGACGGGAATGGGTGTCGCGCTGGACTTTATCGGCGTCAACCCGGTAAAGGCGCTTTACTGGACGGCAGTCATCAATGGATTGCTGGCGCCATTCCTCCTGGTCGCAATCCTGATTGTGGCAAGAGACAAGAAGCTGATGCAGGGCCAGCCGAGCTCCCGCCTGGGATGGATCGTCGTGGCAATTACGACGATAGCCATGTTCGCAGCGGGCTTTGCCATGTTTGTTGTATAGGCGGCAGGACTAAGCAACTTCGGGAGACTTGCATGCCCGAGCTGCCGACCTGTGCAATTCAACTCTGTCTGCGGCATCGATCATGCGGAGGCCTCTAACCTTCCAGATTGCAAAGCAAGCACCGGCCACGAGCACGCCGGCGAACACACAAAGCAGCGGAGTGGACCATCGCAGCAGCGGCCCAGACCACAGGCGGATAGCGTGGCGCCCGTAGACGACGCCAAGCCAGGCGACGAAGGAATAACGCAGGGTGCGTGCCGAGCCGTAGACAACGACGAATCGCTGGCGCGAGACGCCAAGCGCGCCGGCGGCAATTGCAAATGGCAATATCGGAATCGGCGGTGGAAGCATGGCGGGAAGAAACACGGCGAGGATGTGGTGACGCTCTACCCATCCGGTAATTCGCCCGAGAAGGCGAGCCGGCACGTAGCGGTCCAATGCCCCTTCACCGCCTCTGCGCCCGAGGCTCCATGTCGTGTATCCACCCATGATGCTGCCTGCAACGGCGAAGGCGGCAAGCGACCATGGATTGCCTCCGTAGGCTACCAGCCAGAGAAGCAGCAGGTCAGTACTGCCGGGAATTGGCAGTGGGACGGGTGAGGAGTCGACGACAGCAACTGAGAAAAGCCCCAGCGCTCCCAGGTGCGTAAGCCAATGTGGCAAGAGTGAACCTCGATTCATCATGCTCATACAGATGAAGCCTTGCATCCTAATGGTGAAATCGATCGTGGCCCCGGCCCATCATTGACCTTTTGAGATGACTCTGTGTTGAATCAGTTCAGTGAGGCCTGCCTTTGAATTTGGCGCGCGTGGATGGTTACTCTGGCGACGTGGAAGCCGGCAAAACTCGTAACACGCAAGGAGTCCAACTCGGCGGCGTTGAACCGCCCCCTCACTGCGGGAAGAGTCCGAGCCAATGCCCGATGGATCGCGGTCTCGGCTGTTCTGCCGAGTGCCTGCGAGGAGTAGGAGTCTGCTAGCCACATAAAGTGCCAGCCAACGCAGCGGATTGCGGCGTCCAGTTCTGTTGCCACTGTCTCTGTCGCCTCTGCCCAGCCCTTGGAGAAAGGCTCCTGGCGAAGAGTGAACTGACTCGGCAGGATGCAGCCGTCCCGCAGGAACATTGTGTTTATCTTCACTGTTGCCGACTTCCCGGCGGCCTGAGCAACCGGTTCCGACCAGAATCGGTTACGATCGGAATCGCGGAGGGTGCGCGGGCTGACGAGTGTTCAAGAGGAAGAGTCCTAACTGAGGGTGGAGCGTTCTTCGACACACTTCCGGCGGGCTTGGTCCTTGTTGCATTGGGTTCGCTCGCTGGCTTTTTCCAACCCAACCTCATGGCTCGCCGAGCTGCGAAGTAATTCTCAACGTCAATTTCCTTGATCAGGGCCATTGCCTGCTCCAGTCATTCCGAAAAACTCCTCTACGGCCTTTTGGTGGCCGCAGAGGATGATGGGTAGGAGTTACTGCAGGCTTCCAGTCGTGGCGTTGGCCGGGGTTCCAATAGCCGCACCCGATACGACCAGTTCCACTCGCCGGTTCTCTTGCCTCCCGGCGGAGTTGTCATTCGAAGCTACCGGCAGCGTATTGCCGAATCCCTGGGCGGTAACGGAGTTGGAAACCACTCCCTCTTGCACGAGGTAATCGCGAACGGATCCCGCACGGTTCTCTGAAAGCTTCTGATTCATCTCATCGCCGCCAACATTGTCGGTGTATCCGCCGACTGCAATGTTGAGGCCCGGGTATGCAAGCAATATTCCGGCCACCTTCGCCAGTTTCTCTCGCGCACCAGGCTTCAACGAGTATTGCCCGGTGTCGAACAACACATCGGACATGCTGATGATCAGTCCCCGCGCCGTGTCGCGCGTCTCAAGAATGGTGTTGAGTTGCTCTGACAATTGCGCGCGCATTGCCGCCTTGTCACGATCCGCCTGGTGTTCATTTTCCTGCGCTTGCTGAGCTGCCAGTCGGGATTGATCCGCGTCAGCCTGGGCTTGGGCCGTTGCGGCCTGGGCGTCTGCTGTAGCCGCCTGGGCGGTTGCTGCGGCGGTCTGGGCGTTGGCCGCATCGATCTGAGCCTGTTCCTTTTGGCGGGTCGCTCTGTCAGCCTGCGCCTGCGAAAGTGCCTGCGCATCCGCAGAAGCCTGGCGTTCGTTCTCCCGGCGAACCTCGTCGATTCTTTTGACGGCGATTTCTCGCGCATCTTCCGCGGTCTGCACGGTCTGGCGAGAATCGGCGATCAGCTGTTTCTGATTGTAGTTTCTTTCTGTTGCATAGCTGTCGGCAGTGTTCATCAGCTCGACAGCGTGCTGATAACTTTCGCCGGCATACTGCTCGGCACCTTCAGATCGGGCGATACGGAGTGCATTGCGCGCTTCAAGAAACTCCAAAGGCAGCTTGGCATCCAGAACCACGGGATCGAACTTGTATCCGGTCGGGAGATATCCGCCGCGCTCCATGAGTTCGTATTTCGCATGCACAGTTTCGGACGTTCCCTCAGTGTCGGCTCGGACGATATTCTCGAGCACAACGACATTGCTGGGTTGGCGAACTGCGAAATAAGGCTCCGCCGTAACAATCAACGCGAACGCCTGAAGATTCGTGGTGGCCGTCAGTTTGCTGCGATCGTTATCGCCGATCAAGATTTCTCCAAGGTTGACTGCGTGGCCGTCAGGAGAGATCGCCCACAACACATAAGTCAGATACTCGGTGCCAAAGGTGATTGGGCTTCGCAGGTTTCCAAAGGTCGCTTCGACTTCCAGCGTGCCGCGTTTGCTGCGCACTTTGGCTTTTCCGTTGGCTGAAGGCAGCAAATTGGTGCCGGCCAGGTCCACGTCCGTGGCTCCGCCGCGATGTTGATAGTCAATGGCGTCGACATTACGACTGGTCTCGTTCACGGAATATGCGGGCAACGCCCCGACAGGTACGGTGGCGACCGGCTCCTGCGGGCTGGCCTGAACAAAGGCGCTTAAGCTAAGTACACTTCCCATTACGAACAATAGCGTGTGCTTCACGATTTCTCCTGCAGTCACAAAGACTGCCGTATTGCGTTGTTGTCGTACGTTGGTGGGCGACACCGTGCCGGCATCGATGGTGCGATCGGTCAACGCCCAACGCGGAATTGATGGAGCTGACCAAACACCCCATAGAGATTTGCGATCCACAAGACCAGAACAATAACAACCAGGCCGTTCAGGATCGATTTGACTTGACTCTGCATGGGGATGAACCTGTTCACGAGCCACAAAAGAAGCCCTGCTGCAACAAGTGTGATGAGTACGGTGGTAAGCGGCATATCGTGCTCTCCAATCATTTTTCAGGCGCTGTGCCCAAGGGCGCATTCAGGAAGTTACGAACGATTGACTCAGTTGGCGTGGGAGTCTCCAGACAGTGGAGAACGATTACTCCGCTTCGTTTCTATTCTTCCAACTCAATGGAGAAAATGCTGAGTCATAATGCTCATCGGAAGGGCAAAGAGGGCAGCAATTGAGGAGATCCAGCTTCTTTGGAAGAGCGGGTGATGCGGCTTGCGGGATAGTGCGGCATGGGGCAATGAGGCTGCAAGCAAGCTCTGCGGAAGACGGGCGGTCCTTGCGGCCAGCGCGGTTAGCGGCGCGGGATCAAAGACAGGTTATTACTCAAAATGAAGACGACGAGCGCTATGGCCATAAGCAGCACGCACACCCAGAAGCGCCAGTCGCGATGCATCCGATGCCAGTATGGGCCGGGGTCCTGTTCACCATGGTCGCCACTATTTCCTTCGTGGTTGTGCCGGTTTCCTGTCATTTCGCCTTCCTTTGCATTGTCAGATTCCTTAATCCAAGTGTGGGCGAGATTTCGCTACACACCGGAGTCGCGCGCAAGACTATGGTTTTTGAGTTGCAGCGGCATTGACCTCGACGGGTCTGTCTGCTCCGGGCGTGGCCGAGCTAACCGCCGGTGGGGTGGTTGCAGCCGGTATCTCGGTGCCGGCGGGATAGATCAGAATCTGAATCGAGCCCCAATCCGCGTCAAGGTTCGCGCCCGATCGCTTGCCTTGACCTATTGTCTTAAGCTGGCTGTCGTCGAATCCAAAGTTCTCGACCAGATACTCGCGAACAACCATAGCCCTCGCCTGGCTGAGGACCAAATCCTTCTGAGTATCTCCATCCATGCCGGTAGACACCACGACAACCGCAACTCCGAATGGCGCCTGGGCGAGGAAGTCGCCAGCGTCTTTGAGTGTCTTCTGATTCTTCAACTTGGCCGAATCACGGTCATCGAAGATCTGTTTGCCTGCGTATGTGAATGTCTTTACGGGTGTAGTTTGCGGCAGCTCAGGGATACTATTGGCGGCCAAGTCGGTCGAGTCTTCGTACCCACGCTTCTTGAAATATCCGCTCAGGAGGAAATTATGTTTCAGGGCTTCCATATTCTCCTGGAAGTCCGTGATACCGGTTTGCGCCTGGAGCATCGTGTCGTGGAGGGTCGCCGTGGTCTGTTCCAGGTTTTCGTAGACCTGCTTGTCGTTCACGAGCGCTCCAACCGTTCCTTGTCCCGAGTCGATCTTGGAGCTTATGGAATTGAGATGGGCCGTGGCCAAGGTTGTGTTGAGCACGGCCGCTTGACTGCTATCAAGGATTGCGTTCGTCTTCGCGAGCATTTGTCCCAATTCAAGCGGTTGCACGCTCTGGATGGTCTGGCCGTCCCCCACATCGGCTTGCCCGGCAGACCCAAAAGAAATGGACATGAACTGATTGCCCAACATCCCCTCGGTCTCGATCGAAGCCACGGAGTCCTGCTTGATAATCGCGTGCGTGGATCTGGCGAGCTCCATGATGACGGTGACCTTTTCTCCCGGCTTGTCCGGCAACTCGATCCCCGTGACTGTTCCGCTGTGCACTCCGCCTACCTGCACGTCGGCGCCGTCAGCCAGGCCGGCTACATTTACAAACTGCGCCTTCAGGTTGTATGTGGAACTGAATAGATATTCCTTGCTCCCGATGATGAAGACACCAGCGGCCAGAACTGCCAGTGTCGCAAAGATGAATGCCCCTAACCTCGCCACTCTCGACATAAAACCTCCTACGATTGCTTTAGAAACTCCTTCACAAAGCCAATGTCACTTTGTTGAAGTTCTTCAAAGGTGCCCTCGATCAATACGTTGCCCTGATCCAGCAGCGCAAGGCGGCCTGCTATCGTCCTGGCGCTATGCAGATCGTGCGTCACTACGATGGACGCCATCTTGCGCTCTCTCTGGAGCTTGAGAACCAACTCGTCGATTTCTCCGGAACTGATGGGGTCGAGGCCGGCCGTTGGCTCGTCGAGAAGCAAGATCTCCGGCTCCAGAGCAAGCGCCCGCGCCAGACCCACGCGCTTCTGCATCCCGCCTGAGATGTCGGAGGGCATCTTATCGATGTTGGGGTCTAACCCCACCTCGGCCAGCAACTGCCCAACACGATCGGCTCGCTCCGACTTGGGCATATCTCTGCGATGGTGCTTAAGCGGGAAGGCCACGTTCTCCCTGACGGTGAGCGAATCGTAGAGCGCCGCCTGCTGAAACAGGAAACCCATCTTCTTTCGGATTTCTCCCATCCGGTCGAGGGCCAGGCCGGCGATGTCCTTGCCATGGATGCGAATCGCTCCAGAGTCGGGCGTATCGAGTCCGATGATGAGCCTCAGAAGCACGCTTTTACCCGTGCCGCTGCGTCCCAGCACGGCCAGGGTTTCTCCACGCCCGACGCGCAAGCTGATCCCGTTCAGGACCTTGTGACCGTCGAACGACTTGTACACGTTCTCAACGGCAACGACAGGCGCAAGACTGTCTTGCTCTGTTTCCGCTTGCTTTGTGGCAATGTCATAAGATGTGGCCATAATTGTTTTACGAAGGCTTGAACAACGGTTAATGGAAGAAGACAAGGATGAATTTCACAAGAACGACGTCGGCAAGAATGAGGAAGAGCGAGGCCAGCACCACCGAGTTGGTAGCTGCGCGGCCCACACCCGCGGCTCCTCCGCGCGTGCGCATTCCCTGAAAGCATGCGATGAGACCAATGATCAGGCCGTATACAGCAGTCTTGAATGTCTGCGGCAGGAATGCATCAAAAGTGGCGCCATTAAAGCCGTTGGTAATGAATTGATGGAATGAGAGCGGCTCAACCATGGCCTGTGCAAACCAGCCAGTCAACAAAGCGCATGCGTCGGTGGCAATCGTCAGCAGCGGAAGCATCAGGATGCAAGCCAGTATGCGTGTTGCTGCCAGGAGCCTGTAGGGGTTGATTGCGGAGGCCTCAATGGCGTCGATTTGCTCCGTCACCTTCATCGATGCCAGCTCAGCGCCCATTCCCGCGCCTACACGCCCACTTACAACGAGGCCGGTAATGACCGGTCCCATGACCTGAATCACGGAATAAACCAGAGTGACAGGGAACATCGATTTGGCGCCAAATCGACTTAAACTGTAGCGGGCTTCGAGTGAGAGGATAACGCCAATTGCGGCGCCTGCCATGGCGACCAACGGCAGAGACTTCGAACCGACTTCGTCAAGCTGCCGAATCAGTTCTCCCCATTCATAGGGCGGAGTCACCGCGGCCCGCAAGACGCGCCAGGAAAAGATGCCCAGGCTGCCGAACCACTCGAGAAGCCCGTTAAACAGCTTCGCCGGATAGCTTGCAATCGAAGACAGAGGTTCCACCGCACGCTCTGGAAGTGAAGGGTTGAGGCCCGCGACGGATGTGAATCCGCGGTCACTCATTGGTTCGGACCTTTACCAGGCGAGCCGTGCGCATTATTGAGATGCATGCGTGAAATCAGGGAGTGGGGTCCACTATAGAAGAACTCCAGAGCAATGTTGCCGCCTACGTTTTCCAGCAAGGTGTAGTTGCCCATCCGAAACGCATCCTTTGCCCCGAAGCGGTCCGGATACCATGCGTAAACGGCGGTCACGGAACCCGCGTAGGGCGCGGCAAGCGCGGAGAAAGAGAAGGCGCGATGGCCATCTTCGCCGCGGCGCCCTGCCAACGTAGAGATCACTGCGTGCCGCAGCCGAGGAAATACGCCCTTGCATTCGCAGCGGTAGTACAACGTATCTTCCTTGAAGGCTTCCGCAAGCCCATAACGCGTGGTTGTTCCGATTGCCGCGATCCCAAAGTCAGACCCAAATCGTTTGCCGAATCCAGTTGCTCCCTGGCCCCATTCCGGTGGTGAATTGGTCCACTGGTTAACTCCCGCCGCGACTCCCGCGCCAACAATCGGATAGGGACCGAATGCGTCGAATGCGTAGTTGCTCACTTTCGTTCTTTCAGTCGGCCGATCATAGGGCAGATCAAATATCACTGGGGCCGTGATTTCCGAACTTGCAGAAGGATCTTTAGAAGAGAGGTTTGACTGCGATCTCGCGAGCGCCGGCATTGCGGCCAGGGCCGCAGTGACCAAGACCAGAAGCGTCGCCTTGTGAACCTTGAATTCGGCAGGATTGATGCCCGAGTGGCCTGCACGCCATTTCGCCAGGCAAGCCCAGCTAGCCAATCGAGAGTGCGAGACTGAAACGCATTTGGATAACCACATCATTTCTCCTTTGGCCCGCATCGCCCATTCCACGGACGGCATGCGCCACCGAAAGGCTTTCGCATCGCATGGCTTCACCATCAGTGATGGTCGCAGAGTCAAGATGCAGAGGGATGGTCACATTTGCTCGGAATCGCAACCTGTCTGCTAAACCCCATCGAGGCAACACTCGGAGCATTTATGCTGCCGACCGTGTGTGTAAAACAGCACAGTTTCGCATTAAAGGTCAGAGGAGAATTCAAGAGATCGTCTGTTTCACGATTCGCTGAGGAGCTTGCCATGCCTGAAATTCATGCATTCACTTCTGTTCCGACGAAGATTTTGTTGCCCATCGACTTCAGCTCATCTTCAAAGGCAGCATTGGAGATGGCAGCCGACCTCGCGAAGCACTTTCACGCGGTGCTCCATCTTGTGAACGTGATCCCGATTTTTCCCACCACTACTCTGCCTGACCTGGTGCCCGAGGCAGATTTCATCCAGGAGGCGAGGACATTTTCGGAACAGCATCTCGCCAAATGCCATGCAGCACTTTCGACCAGGGGAGTGAAGTCAACTTCCAGTATCGAGGTCGGAAATGACATCGCCGGAAACATCATGCAAGTGGTGGAACGCGAGCAAATTGACATGGTCGTGATCTCCACGCACGGAATATCCGGCTGGCACCCGCTGGTTTTCGGATCCATTGCCGAAAAGGTGGTAAAGCTGGTGCAGTGTCCTCTCCTGCTTCTTCGCTCAGCCAAGCCTGACGCCGACGAGAAGATTCCGGCCAGACAGTCCACGGAATGGTGGTAGTGAAAACGGCGTCCCGATCTCGCAGCGCAAAATGATGCCGGGCTCCCTTCGCATTTCCAAAAGTGGTCAATATTGACCAGACGGCCGCTTTAAACGTGGGCGATGATGGACAGAGATTGATGGTATTTGCGGTTGGTCGCGTGTGGGCCCTCTCCATTTTGCGCAAGTGCCCTGGGATCGAGTCGGACCTGCACTGCCGGCGCCTGGTCGGAATCTGAGACCCGCTCTAATTTTCAAGAGCAATGCATTCGCTGACCTTGGTCCACCCGCCACAACCTCTAAACCCGGCATGAAGAGACGAAGCTTCCCCTGACCACAATCGTCCAGCCAAGGGACCAACCTGCTACGAGGTAGCATTTTGACGAGCGATAACAGAAATACATTCGATTCCGCGGCCTTCCTTGCAAACGCCGGGCTCGGCAGAACCATCATCGAGTTGCAGCCAAAGCAGACTTTCTTTTGCCAGGGAGATACAGCGGACTCTGTGTTCTATATGCAAAAGGGCCGTGCAAGGGTGACTGTCGTCTCGCAGACGGGCAAAGAAGCCACCATCACGCTTTTATCCGCCGGCGACTTTGTCGGAGAAGAGTCTCTGGCGGCGATTACGGGGCTGCACATGGCCACTGCCACTGCAGTGAACACCTGCACGGCACTCAGGATCGCCAGAGACGAAATGGTCCGAGTGATGCATGACGAGCCCGAATTCGCTGATCTGTTTCTGAAGTTCCTGCTGACCCGCAGTATGCGAACGCAGGCTGACCTTGTCGATCAGCTGTTCAACTCGAGCGAAAAGCGTTTGGCGCGGATTCTCCTCTTGATGGCAGAGTTCGGTAAGCCCGGCGAACCGGAAACCTTCATTCCGCCCGTCACCCAGGAAACACTGGCGGACATGATCGGCACTACCCGGTCCCGTGTCAGCTTCTTTATGAATCGTTTTCGCAAGCTCGGGTTTATCAGCTACAACGGCCGCATCCAGGTCCATAAGTCGCTCTTGAATGTGGTGCTGCTCGATCAACTGCCTGACCACAACGCGCAAAAACCCGCCATTCTCCCCATCCCCTAGCTACGTAAGTCCCCCCTGTTTCGCGCACGCGCTAGAAGTTGCAAGGCGCTGCGCCGTACCGCCAACTTCCGGCGGCTTCCTGCAATGCTTTGGGTCGAAACTGACCCTTCCGGCAACAGAGGAACTTACTTCCCTGATCCATGGTGATATCTCGTGTTCTTCTCGGCCTGTTCATGCAGGCAGCGTTATCCGCGCGTCATCAGAGATCCGAAAGAGCAATACTGACCAGAACCTTCAAGTGAGAAGAATGATCCTGTTAACAGGAGAGAATCGACCATGACGGAACAATTTGAGAATCACGAATCGACGAAATTGGAGGAAGAGACACCCTCGGAAGTAACGGCAGAAAAGCGGGTTGAACGGGTGGCTGAGAAAGCCGCGGAGAAATCCACTAAGACCGTGCAGCATTATGACGAGGAGCATCCGATCTTTTCAAAATGATCGGCTGACACGGGTCATTCACTTCAAATCGACGAGGGATGCCCGCGCGGCGATCTTTGGTAACGGAGTCGGGGATGGCTGTGCGTCTGCCGTGTATCGGCAGCGCGGTAAGCGCTGTATTACTGCGCATGGTGCGATCAGGAGGCCCGCCGCGGCGAATGCAGCGGGGCGATGGAGAACAGATGACCGGAAACAAACATAACCATGAAGGCAACAGTGGCGACAGCGGTGAACCTGAACCCGGTCCTTACTGGAAGCGCATGCATCGTGACTGGCGCTTCTGGATTGGAGCGGTTTTCATGGCGGCGGCCTTGTCGGTCTACGTGCTTAGTGGCAATCTGGCTTGGGTTCCGCACGGACACCCACAACAGGCGTTGCCCGCAACCGGTCCGTGATCGTAGCGCCCGATCAACCCAGTGATTGAGCGGCCCGCTGGCACAAGCCATCCGCAGTGACCGCCGTTGCCGCGGGAGCAGAAACGCGGTTCTGCTCGCCTGTACATGATTGAATCTTTATTGAGTTAGTGGTGCGCCCGGAGAGATTCGAACTCCCGACCTACTGATTCGTAGTCAGTCGCTCTATCCAGCTGAGCTACGGGCGCACACATGCGGCTTCAGGGCGAAGCCGACGAACCTTTGTCAGAGTATCAAGGCCGGAGCGGCAATCGCCAGGCTGCCCGGCAACCGGTGGATTCAGGCCGGTCAATCTCGGGCTTTTCACTAATATTGTGATGCTTAAACAGAAAGGCCTACTCAGCTGTCGCTCAAGTAGTAATTTACGAGTGGGCGGTCATCCGACCGGAACCGTCGACGCCCGGGCAAGTCTGGCTCAAGAAACTCGAAAAACTACCCCTTTGCTGCGAGAGAGGGGGGCCAAACCAGACGGAAATCCCAACTGGCTTTGGCAATCGACCAGATCAGGCGAGAATCTGATTCCATGCAACAGATGCTGTATCGTTCCACCGGTCCTTACTTCTTGACTTGTACGACCTCGCCCTTCCTGCGGTTGGCTTCTGCCAGGTCAAGACGGATCGCGTCATCGTCCGGCGCCAATCTGGCTGCGGCTCCAAGGCTGGCGATCGCAGCGTTTGTATCCCCCAGCTCCAATTGAAGCTTGCCCAGCTGATAGTAAACCTTCGGATCATTCGTTCCGGCCTGCTGTGTCAAGCCTTTGAGGAGCGACTCTGCTTCACTCTTTTGATCGAGGGCGATCAACGTCAGCGCAAGGTCATATTTCGTATTCATGTCGGCCGGATTGAGATGAAGCGCCATACGCAACTGCACTTCCGCCTTCGGGTAGTCCTTCTGAGTTGCGAAGGCTTGCCCAAGAGCCATGGGAACCACGGCCAGATTAGGATTTGCAGCTTCCAGATTCTCCAGGCGAGCGATCCCTTGGTCTACATCGCCGGTCTTCACCAGAGATTCGGCATAAGCGTAAGCAAGCAGTGGAACAGTATCCAACTGTGCGCCCAACGGAGAAAGTGTCTTGAGGGCGCCGCTGTAATCCGACACCATGAACTGGCTCATGCCCAGAGGCACAAGCGGACGAGTGTCGTCAGGATGGGCATGCATGTACCGGCTGAGACAGATCACAGCCTGACGGTAATCCTTGGCACCAAATGCTGCCCGCCCCCAGTTGTAGTCCAAACCGTACATCTCAGGATTCCATTCGGAAGCCTGCTTAAAGTAGTCAGACGCTGAAATGTAATCCTCGTTCTGCGCACTGAAGGCTCCCAGGTTGTTGAAACTGTCTGCAATCACAGGTCCAAGCTGCTCCTCGAATTGCTTGACTCTGGCTGCGGCAGCGGGATCCGTGACCACATCGGCCTTTCGAGAAGGGAATCTCACGATTGACTTCCCGGCCAGATTGGCTGCGTCCAGCTTTCTATTCTGGAGCAGCAAGTCTTCGGCAGCTTTCATCTCTTTCTTTCCTTCTTCGGTCTTTCCCTCCTGGATCAGTAAGAGACCCAGTTCGTAATGAGCGCCGCGTATCTGGTAGTGGTTCCGCGAGGGGTCCGTGCAAACTTGAATTGCCCTGCGCAGAGCGACTTCCTCGTCTGCATTCCTCCCCAACTGGCTGTCAAGGTCGCCCAACATCAGAAAAGTATCGTCACTATTAGGGTCTAGTTCTGCGGCGCGAGTAAGGTCGCGCAAAGCCTCGGGCAATTGATGTTCGCTCATCGCCAGATGACCGAGCTCATAGTAGCTATAAAAGTCGTCAGGATGAAACGACAGTTCCGTGCGGAATTCTGCTTCAGCTTCGTGAAAGGCCGTGTCTCCGGATCTGCTCAGGTAGGACGCACCGAGGGAGTAATGCGCATCGGGAAGCTTGTTATTTCTCGCCAGGGCCTTCTTGAATTCAGGGATGGCTTCTTCAGGGAAATCGGCATTCGCGTAGGCGAGGCCAAACTGCATATGAATCTGAGCTGAGTCGCCGAATTGGGCCAATATCTTGCCAAACAGTTTGATCGCGCTGTTCTTATCGAGCCCTGCGAGATACGCCTGAGCTAGGGCATATTGATTTTCGAAAGTCGGGCTGATCGCCACAGCTGCGAGAAACTGGTCTGTGGCTCCATTGACGTCAACAATGCCGAGAAGGACCTGGCCTAAAATCCAATGCAGCTTTGCCACTCTCGTGTCTCTGACATTCTTCGGAGAGGCATCGATCAATTCCTGAGCCAGATGCCGGGCTTTGGGCAGATCGTGCGCGTCTAATGCCGCTTCCGCATAGTCCATCTCCAACGCAGAGTCGTTTGGAGTAAACACGAGGGCCTCGTCGAACAGGGGCGCTGCCTGCGAATACTCTCCAACCTGGGCCCGGCCATTGGCGACCCGATGCAGCGCCTCGGCGAGAAACAGCTTGTACTCGGAAGCTGCCTTCGCCTGGTCTCCCTTCCCTTGGAGGGTCTCCGCTGCATCAAGATGCGCCTGCAACGGCGATTCCGTGGAATGGGGCCTCGAGATGCTCTGGCCGGATACAAAAGTAGCGAACAGCAGGATCGCACTAATGCTGGCGCAATTTGATAATTTACTTTCGAACAATCGAATGGGTCGCATATAGGTGGGTCACTCCAGGGTTGCCGAAATGGCAATCGTTCGGGATTCCCGGCTCCTGCGAGCTGTCCGGTACGTGTTTTCCGCCTCGGCGAGCGCTGACGGAAAGGTCAGAAGGGGCAAGAAAAAGTCGGGCGGTCAATCGCTCATTCCTGGCCGTATGAGTTGTCGCTCCCCGGAAGATCTGTGTGAATGTGCCACGGAATGCTTTCGTTCGAAACTTCCGGATGATCGCTCAAAAACGTAAGCGAGCGGGTGAGCGCCTCCGGATCATTCTTCTCGGTGAGAAGCAACGCCTGCTCCTTCTCGGCCTGCGGTTTCATGCCCATACGCCGATATAGAACCGACAGATTGTAATGTGCTGCCACGTCGTCCGGGTCGATCGCTTCGAGCGCCTGGAACTGCTCCATCGCATGTTCGTCATCGTCTCGCTGAAAATAGGTGACCCCAAGTTCGCGCCGCGCATCACGCGACTGGGGAAACTGCTGGACTACTTCCTGAAGATCCGCCAGTTCTGCATCGTTCTCTCCGGCTCTTCGTTCCAGGAGCGCCCGGTAATAGAGGGCCCGGGCGCTATTCGGGCTCAGTTTTAGCGCCTTTTCGATTGCATTGCGCGATGAGGCAAACTTCTCCCACTCGATCTCGGTCAATGCGATATTCGTGTAGCCGTCCGCGTAATCGGGCCGCAAGCTAACCACTCGCGAAAATGCGTTGACTGACGCGGCGTATTGAAGCTGATCGAGATAGGCGATACCGAGGTTATTCCAGCGCATCCAGTCGGGATTGTCTTGAGGATCCGGCGCGGCCGAGAAGTTATCGCCGATTTGGAGCGTCCGGGTACGCGAGGCGATCTCGACCACAGGATAGGCAGGATGGTCATTGCCCATTACGTTATTGATATAGCTCTGCCTGTAATGGCGGTAGTTCACTTTCGCGATGACGGTGATAGAGCCCTTGATGTCGGCGGGAACTCGAAAGCGGTATCGCACAAGCGTCGACCGGCCCGCCGGAATCGTGTTGTCGTAAGCGACCGAGTGGATGGTCTGGACCTGGTGGTTATCGACAAACTTGCCGTCCTTATCCACGATCCGGTTGGTAAAGCTGTGTGCGCGGGGATCGAGGTTGCCGTCGGGTTTGAGAAAACCGCTGTGATAGATGTCTTTGCCTTGTGGATCTTTAACGATGAATTCTACCCAGGCTTCATATAAGTCGCGAACCTCGGGAATTAACGAGTGCCCGATGTTCTTATTCTGAATAACTACATACGCGTCGAGGATGTCATTCGGGGCGATATGGAATGGCACCGATCCAAGCGGCCCGATTATCTGCTCCTCATTGGCCTTTTTGATTCCGAAGATATCGACGTTGAGATAGTCTCCGGCTTGGAGGAATTTGATTGTCTTGTCCAGTTGCTCATCGAATCCGTAATAGAACGGCACTCCTGTATTTCCTGCGGCCCAGCTATGCGATGCGAAGGTTCCATCTTTTGCGCCGTAGTCTGGCAGATCGTTTGGAGCGCGCTTCATGTGGCAGCTCTGGCAAGTCTTGAAGTCACCCGTATAAAAGGTGAGCGGATTCCTATGAGAAAACTTCGAATTCTGCCATTCGTCGAAAACGGTGAAGGCGCTGAGGAATTTATATCCGTTCAGATGTTCTGGCAGGTTCGCCTTATGACAGGCGGCGCAAAACTCTGGAGTGCGGTAAAAGCTTTGCATGACGGCCCGGGAATGGCGATCGGAGTGCTTCAATATCTCGTCATACGGAACTTCCCCCGGGATGCGGTTGCCGTTTTCGTCCACCATCACCGACGGGACGCCCATGACATAACCGCCATTGCCGCTGGTAGACTTCAGGCCCTGAATCGAATGACAGACCATGCAGGTCAGGCCGTTGTCGTCGAATTTCCTGTCGACCTGCGAGTTTTGAGTGAGGGCGCCACTGACCACTCCAATCGGGTTGTGGCAACTATCGCAATGCCGGGAGAATTCAATGCCCTTCGTTTTGTTGAGAAGATTCACGCTGGTCCGATAGAACGGCTCACGGAAGGAGTTCGAGTGCAGCGCCTGACGCCACATGTGATACGCCTGCTGATGGCAGTGGGCGCAGTAAGTTGCGTCGGGAAAAGCGCCAGGTTGAATAAAGCCGCCACCCTGGACTTCTGGATTTCCCGGCGCGAACGGGAGATCCGTACCAAAGCGATAGTTGTAAGTGGATCCAATTTTGTCGGAATACTGCTTGCGCGCAGCATCCGGCTCCTGCGCGGATACAGTGGTGCAAAGCGATATACAGACGAGGGTCATCCCTAAGAGAATGGCGACGCCACGCGAAGGCAAGCGCGGGGCCAATGAAGGCCTAAGATCGAGAGTCATTTGCGGCCTCCATATGTTCTGATTTTCAAGATGGTGTGCGATTGTCACCGTGCACTCCTGGGTCAACGAGAAATTGACGAGCTCCTCACTTAGCCGGCGTCATCTGTTTCGCGATGCCATCGTAAACGCTGGGTATAACGCCTTTGCCTTCCTCGATGACAAAGTAACGATCGACGCTGGGAAGATTGACATGCTCCACAGTCCCGGTGCTGGCCCAGTGGATTTCCACTGAGTCAACCGAAGCCGACTGTCCAATACCAAAATGAAGGCGCTGATCATTGGAGGACTCATAGCTTCCTCCGCTCATGACGTCTTCCCGGCGGCGGATCCCGCCGGCCGTCAGATAGACCGTCGAACCAACTGCGTCGCGGGGACTTCCTGGACCGCCGATAAGCTGGATTCCTACCCAATGGTTATGGTCTGGATTCACATTGCGCAGCAAAACGGGAGTGTGGTCGATGCAATTCATCACCACGTCGATCTTGCCGTCATTGAATAGATCGCCAAAAGCCGCTCCCCGGGCGGGGATGACATCGGCGAGCCCCGTACCTTCAACAGCCGGCATCGTCTCAAATTTCTTGCCATGATCGACGTTATGAAAGAGCAGCGGACGTTCTGCATAGCTGGTTCCCCAGTCATGCTGCGCCGCGTCAGGGAACACATGCCCGTTGGCGAGAAAAATGTCTTTCCATCCATCATTGTCGTAATCGATGAATTCCGTGCCCCAGCTCAGAAATGGATACGTAACTTCGTCGATTCCGGTCCTTGCAGTAATTTCGGAAAAATTGCCGTTCCCTTTGTTCTGGAACAAGGTCTTGTAGTCGTCTGAGAACGTTGTGGTGTAGAGCCCCACTTGGCCGGTATTTTCATAATCTCCAACACCCAACCCCATGGAAGCCGTCTCACGGCCCGACCGATTCAAAGCAAAGCCGGAATAGTAACTCGCATCTTCAAACGTGCCATCGCCATTATTGATGTACAGATAGTTCGAAGAGGAGTCGTTTGCAACCAGCAAATCGACTTTGCCATCGTTATTTACATCAACGAAGGTAGAACTGAAACCGTAGTAGTGTTTCGCATCGCTGACGCCGGCTTTTTCGCTGACGTCGGTAAACGTGCCGTCGCCGTTGTTGTGAAAGAGATGGTCAGGCTCGCCCTCCAGGCCTCGAGGTCCGCAGCTCTCATTCACCCCGCGATACTGGCAAAATCCCATGCGAGCTGAATCTGAACCCGCATGTGGTGGATGTGCCATGTCGTAGTGAACGTATCCGGGAACGAACAAATCGAGTCGTCCGTCTCCGTCGTAATCTCCGAAGCTCGGGCCGGTCGACCAATTACCGAGGGTCACGCCGGCTTTTTCAGCCATGTCTGTAAATGTGCCATCGTGGTTATTGTGATACAGGCGATTCTTACCGAAGTTCGTAACATATAGGTCCGGCCAGCCGTCGTTGTCATAGTCAGCAACAGCGCAGCCATAGCCCCACCGATCATTGGTTACACCAGCGAAATTGGCAACATTGGTGAAGGTGCCGTCGTGGTTGTTGCGAAAGAGCGCGGCATGTGGCGGCTCGGTCTTTCCGTCCATCGCATCGTAAGTCGAGCCGTTTACAAGATAGATATCCATCCAGCCGTCATGATCGTAATCAAGCAGGCAGACGCCGGAACCAGTTTCCTCAATAATGTATTTCTTCTCGGGAGTGCCCATCGTGTGGTGCCAACTCGTCAGGCCCGCCTGAGCTGAAATGTCCTCGAGGACAATCGGGCCAGTCTTGACGAATCCGCCTGCCGTTATCGGCCGATGCTCTGAATCGAGTACAGGTGCGAATACACCCGCCGTCGACGAGCCCCCCTGCGGCGCGGCCTGAGGGTCCGCACTTTGCGATGGGGAGTGAATCGTCTGTTCCTGCACCTGGCCGAACATAGATGGGGGTAGAATCGCTATTGTTCCGGCAAACGTCCAGACACACACCTGCCTCCAGTGAACCGATTTAAGCATTGGGGAACTTTATGACCTCCGCGAAATCGTATCAAGGTGCGAGAAGGTCCCACATCCGCCGAACGGATGATGAAAATCGCCTCCGCATCGCTCATCCCACAGAGTCAGCGTTTGAGTACCACTCAAGACATGCGCTCAGATCATCGGTCCACTCTTCATTCGGCGTTAACGGCACTGACTGGATCACGTTGATGAGCGACGGATGAATGGGATGAGGGCGAAGCCGGCTCGCCAATGTGTATCGAAAGTCCGGCCAGCGGTAAGTGGCAGCCTGAATATTGACGGCTAAAATATCGAAGTCGTCGAAGGTATAGGAGCGCCCATGTGCCGTATCGGCCGGAACGGATCGGCGTGCTCCCCCGGTTTCGATACCCTTCGCGCCCCTGCCCCTCAGTTGACTCTTCTTCACTTCGAGGGCGTGCGCAACGTCAGAATGTTGCCCGCGATAGGTGCGCTTGAACTTCGCGGTGGCGGGCTGCAAAAGCGCGAAATCGATGCGCGCCAGCAAGCCATCTCGCTCAAGAAGCAGGTCACACGGCGAGTAGTCGGCCTGGGAAGCGCGCAATTTCCAACCGGAATCGGCGAGAGAGGGAACGATGAGTTTCTTGAGAATCGCCTCTGCGATGGTGCGTCTGACCTTGCCTTTTGTGGGCCTTGAAATGCGACGAACCGCCTCCAGAATTGTGCGCGCTTCGTCTGGCCACTCATGGCGATTGGTGTCGCTGCATTCTTCAATCACTTTCCTGAGTGGCTTTACCGAGTTTCCCATCGTCGGTCTGTCGCGCGTACCTGCCGCGCTGCGGCTTCGCGAGGATTCCCTTTCTTGGTGACTTCTATGTCGCCAATTGGCTTAGTTATGGAAGTGGACCGGTTGATCGGCCATCGAACCCGGCACAGGAAGTATGCGCCGGATCATGAGTTTAACCGTGCTTTCGATCGCGCGCCTCCGTCGAAAGGATGAAAAAAACTGCCACGTTGTCGCGTGAAGAACCCGATGCCTGCTGTCGATGCAGAAATCGTCAGCATTTGGATCGACCAGGGAGTCATCCGATGGAACCAAGACACGTACCATTTGCTGACGCGATACTGAACGCGGTCGGTAGCGCTACCCATTCGGTAGTTGGAATCTTCAGGGCCTTCCCAAATCTTCATTGAGCTGATTCCCCTGATCGCGCTCAATGTCCAGGCGCTGCTCCTGCGCATATGTTTGGGGGCGGAGCGAAACTCCGAATCCGAGGGGCAGGTCTGCATGAAATCGCACGAGGGTCTGAAGGTCGAAACAAAAAGCCGGCTTTGCGCGGACGAGCAGCACAAAGAGAAACGAGCTTAGTTCGAGGATTCGAATCATGAAACTTAGAAGCGGAAGATGGGCGGGGATTGCAGCGGGCGTTTTCTCGTTGCTCGCCATGACATGCAGCGCTCAAAACACTTGTCCATGGCTGAACGCAGCCACTGCTTCGGGTGTCCTTGGAGGTTCGGCGAGTACAGAGGTGAGCAATACCGGCGTAAGTGCCGGGGTTTGCGTGTTTCGACTCCAGAACGGAGTCGCCAGCGATTCACTGCGCATTGTGGTTGCGAAGGCGAATAAGCCGGAGAACGCTGGCAAGGAAATGTTGCCCTATGAGTCGAAATGCAGTTCCTCTGGAGTGCCACTGAAAGGCGTGGGCAATGAGGCGGTTCTATGCGTGTGCGACACGGACAATTTGAAAGGTGAGCTGGTGGTTGGGCGTGTCCGCGACAACATATTCTCCGTAGCAATCTATTCCAGCACAGGAGATGACCCTGCAGCGACGAAAGATGCGCTTGCGGACAAAGCAGAGGAGATTGCGAAGCAGGTGGCGGGCATTTTGTTTTAGAGAAGTTTGATGACAGCGCTGGACGAAAGTAGCCCGGCAGTCACCAACACGCATACGGACCTGAAGTTGCGCGGCACTGCAATCCATTTGGAGAGCCAATGACCAGAAAGATCTTCCCCATCCTCGCCTGCCTTTTCGCGGCCGCGTTTGCCGCGCACGCCCAGAGCAACTACGCTGTGGTCGGCGGATCGATTCTCGATCCACAGCAGCGCCCGATTGCCGGAGCGAAGGTTCACATCCTGAGCCGCAAAACCGGTGCGACGCGTCAGGTGGTGTCCAACGAAGCCGGCCTTTACGCGGTCGTCGGTTTGGAGCCCGGCGCGTACACGCTCACGGTGGATAACCCTGGATTCGAGCAAGCCACGCAATCGGTCAATCTCGAAGTTGGCCAGCAGGCCACAATCGACTGGCAATTGAGCATCGGCTCCGAAAAGCAGAGCGTGACGGTGCAGGCCTCGGGTGAGTTGCTGAAGACTCAGGACGCGAGCGTGGGCGAGGTGGTGGATCAACACTCCGTCGATTCGCTGCCGCTGAACGGCCGTATGCTGATCGATTTGATTCAGACAGTGCCCGGAGCTCACATCAGCCACGGGGCTGCAACTGGCGACATGAATGCGCTGTATTGGCGGCCGGGCCAACGGTCGGCGGTAAGCATCGGCGGAAGCCGGCCGAACGCGAATTACTTTTTGCTGGACGGGGTGACTAACACCGACCCGACCTTCAATGCCCAGAATCTGAGCCCGTCTCCCGACGCGGTGCAGGAGTTCCAGGTCGAAACCGGCAGCTATTCGGCCGACATTGGAGGCGCCGGAGGCGGGCAGATCAACATTGCAACACGCTCCGGATCGAGCCGTCTCCACGGCGCCGCGTACGAATATTTGCGCAACGGCGATATGGACGCCCATTCTTTCAATCAGATGGGCACGTCAAATTTCTTGGTGCAAAACAACTTTGGCGCCTCGCTGGGCGGCCCCGTGATCCGTGCCGGCAAAACTTATTTCTTCATGAACTATGAGGGCCTGCGCCACGTTGAGGATGACACCATGGTTCAAACGGTGCCGACCGCAGCCGAGGATTCCGGCGATTTCAGCCAGAGCGGGGTTGATATCTATGACCCGAACACCACAACGGCGAACCCTAACTATAACCCGAGCTTGCCGGCCAGCCCGTCGAATCCGCAGTACATCCGCCAGCAGTTTTCCTACAACGGAGAGCTGAACGTAATTCCGCCGAACCGGCTCACGCAGGCTGCATCGATCATGCTGAATAAGTACACGCCTCAGCCCAACACCATGGATATGGGCGGTATGACGATGATGGGCCAGCCCACGGTCATCGGCGCGGGCAACGACGCGAACAATTACCTGCAGACCCTGAAGGAGCGCATGACCAATGATCAGGGCACGGCGCGCGTCGATCGCAGCTTCGCCAACGGCGACTCTGCCTTTATTCGCTACTCGCTGGGAAGCGAATTTGGATTTATGCCGCAGGGGCTACCCGGCTTCGGTTTCAATCACAACAACTTGGCGCAGCAAGGGGCCCTGGCCTGGACGCACATCTTCTCGCAGCACGCGGTTAACCTAGCGTCGCTTGGACTGTCCCGTCTGGCCATGACACATACGACGGAAAGCGCCTACAAGAACGACATCGTTGACGAATTGGGAATTACGGGCCTGGTCAACTACCCGAGGCAGTATGGCGCGCCCTACTTCAACGTGCAGGGATTTACTCCGTTCGGCGACAACTGGCTCGCGACTCCCATGGAGGTGTGGGACACATTGGCTGAGGGCCGGGATTCGCTGAACTGGCAGATTGGCCGCCATAGCGCCAAGTTCGGTGGCGTGTATCAGCGATTCATCTGGCCGATGTGGGCTTACGTGCAGTCGCGCGGCTACTACCAGTACACCAACGGCTATACCACCCAGTACGCGCTCAACGACGGCGCCACAGGTTCTTCCCTCGCCAGCTTCTTGTTGGGGCTGCCCGCGGTGCGTCAGGCGCAGACCAGCGGCACTCCCCATATGCAGTTGCGCCAGTGGAATGTCGCCGGCTTTGCGCAGGATACCTGGCGCCTCACCAATTCGACCACGCTGACATACGGCGCCCGTTATGAGTTCATGAGCCCGCTGGTCGATATCGACTACACGAACAGCAATCTCGCAATCACAAATGGTGTGCCGCAGATCTTCATCGGCGGCCAGGATGGGTATCCGGCCGGACTGATGTATGCCAACCGGCTCAGGTTCGCGCCCCGGCTCGGCCTGGCGCAGAGCTTTCCGCGATTGGGCTTGGTGGCGCACATCTCATACGGCATCTTCTACACGCCAGTCGATATGAATACGTGGTGCAACCAGCGCCACAATGAGCCGCTCGTGTTTCCTCAGACTTCGCAGAGCGATCCCTACATTCCCTCGATCACTACGCTCAACTTTCCGTCCCCGGTGATCGGAACGACGGTGACCAGCTTCACGGCTCTTCAGCTGCATGCGCCGCCGCAGTATATCCAGCAGTGGAGCGTTTCCCTCGAAAAGCAATTGGGCAGCGAGACAACCGTCGAGATCGGTTATCTGGGCGCCGGCGGCTTCCACTTGCAGCGCGCTCATCTCATCAACAATGCGCAGCCCGGGCCTGGCCTGATCCAGCCACGACGGCCGTTCCCCAAGGTCAGCTACGCGCCCAACACCACCCTCCCGTCCACGGTTGCCGTCGGTCCCACCTTTAACACGGACCACCTTACCCCTTTGAGTACCATCAACCTGCTTGAAAACACGGCGCAGAGCTGGTACGACGCGGGCTACGTGAATGTTCGGCACCGCTACGCACATGGCCTCAGCTTCCTTGCCAACTACACTCTTGCCAAAGAACTCGATAACGCGCCGGATTTCCGCTCACCGATGTTCGAGGCTGCTACCCCGCAGAACAACTACAACCTGAATGCAGAGAAAGGCCCGGGCTGCGACGTCCGCCAGCGCGTCTCCGTGAGCGCGGTTTACTCGTCATCGGCAGTTAGCGCCAACCACCTGGTTCAGGAATTGACCCGCGACTGGCGTGGTTCCGCTGTCTATCAGATCCAGACAGGGTTCCCTTTGACCATCTCCGTCTTTGGCGACACCGCCAACGCGGGGACTGTTGTCGGCGAGAATCCCATTCGCGCCAATGTCGTCAGTGGGCAGAAGGCCTTCCCATCCGGCACCCGGAACGCGACCACCTGGTTTAATCCCAACGCATTCGTTGCGCCGCCCGCCTACACCTTTGGCAACGTCGGCCGCAACACGATTTACGGCCCGGGAATGCAGACGATGGATCTGGCTTTGGACCGCGGATTCAACTTGACGGAGAAATCCAGGCTCGAGGCGCGCGCTGAATTCTTCAACGCATTCAACCACACCAACCTTGGAGCCCCTAACCGCTTCGTGAATACATCCAGTTTTGGCAGCATCACGGAAGTGAGCACGCCGGGGCGCGAGATCCAGCTCAGTGCTCGTCTCTCGTTCTAGGGTTTAGCTGCTTGCCGTCGAAGTCATCACTCGGAGATTCTGAGGGCATTTAGGGTCGACGTAATTCGATTCCAATGGCGTTCTGTTTAATTGTCGATCGCGGTTGAATTGTCGCCCACCCGTAATTTATATCTCAGCCAACAGTCCTTGGCTTGCCGCCAGGAATTCGGCCAGTATTTGCGAACCCGATCCACCTGGCCGTAAAACCGGCTACCGAGAGAAGTGACTTCCGAAGCTGAGCACGGTTGAGAGTCACATGGACGCGTAGCCGAGTGCACAGCCACGTGGATTACCGCGCAGCGGAAATCGTCAGTCTGCCCGGCAACTAGTGAATTTAGGCCGGTCAATCTCGGGCTTTTCACTAAAATCGTGCTGCTTAAACACAAAGACCTGATCAGCTGTTGCTGAAGTAGTAATTTACGAGTAGCCGGTTATTCGACCGGAAGCCGCTCGGAGACCGCATCGGCATCGAGGATCGCTACACTTACGTGCTCGACAACCTCAAGACCGTCCGCCTTAATCCCGGCTCCTGTAGCCCGCGCCGCTTCGAGCTGCCCGTCACCTGTGGCCTCCTCACCGTAAACTCGCACTGAGAAATCGAGCCGGAAATCGTCCAATCGCCCCTCACCTCCTGACCTGTTGACTCGGCCCGCACAAGTCCCGCATTTCGGGACCGGCACCTAAGTCATTCATGCTTCGTTTACAGCCGCGATGCTCGAATCATCTGCAGGGCGCCGCTTCGGCGAGTTACGCAGACGGTCGATCTTTAAGACCGCCTCAATCCAGGAGCCAACAAAATGGCCTCCCGCGCAATCCCCCTCTGTGGATTGCAGCTTTGCAAGTTGCTCTTTCCCTCCGCTGCCATCACAGCCGCTCAAATCACAACCGCAACTCCCGCGCAGGCACCGGTCGAATCCGGCGCTCCAATAGCGGAGTTAGCCATAGGCTCGACAACCGATTTCCTCTTGATCCCGGGATCGGACTTCGACCGCCCCGGGGCTTGTGCCAAGGATTGAGTTGAGGCCGGAAAGGCAATCACGCATATTCAAAGAAGGAATGAGGTAGCGTATGTCCTATCCCATCAAGCTGATGTCGTGTTCGGCTCTCTGCGCGGTAATTGTGTTATTGGCTCCTGATAACCTTCGTGCGAGCAGAAAGACGAGAGATTCTGTAACTTCGACGTATAACCATGTTTTTTCAGTTTCTGTTGTGAACAACTCAGAGAAATTCGTAGCTGGGAGAAACTCTTTTTGTGTGATGTTCACGAAAGCAGCGAGTGCAGAAGCAGCGCCCATGAAAGATGTAGTGGTTGACTTCGCGCAGCGAGTCGGAAAGATTCTGACCTGCCCCCGGAAAACTCAACCAGTTGAAGCTGGAGTTCTCTCGTAATCTAAGCGGGAGGACGGAGTATGAAAAAGAGCCGGTATACGCAAGAGCAGATCATCGGGATTCTGAAGCAGCATGAGGCGGGTGTGAAGACGGCAGATCTAGGCCGGGAGCACGGGATCAGTGACGCTACGTTCTACAACCGGAAGTCCAAGTATGGCGGTTTGGATGTGAGCGAGGCGCAGCGGCTGAAAGCGATGGAAGATGAGAACCGCCGGTTGAAGCTTCTGGTGGCGGAGCTGAGCCTGCACGGCGAGGCGCTGAAGGCAGTCATACGAAAAAACGGTTGGAGCTTGCCGGTCTGAGGGAAGAAGTGGCATTCGTCTCAGTCGAGTTCCGGTTGAGCGAACGCACGGCCTGCAAGCTGCTTGGGGTGGAACGGTCGAGTTATCGTTATGAGCCTCGACCGGACCGCAACATCGAACTCCGCGAGGCGCTGGTGAAGCTGGCTCGGCAGAAGCCGCGTTACGGCTATCGAAGGCTGCATGTCCTGCTCCAACGCCGAGGTCACGAGGTCAACGTGAAGCGTGTTTACCGGCTGTATCTTGAGGAACGGCTGGCGGTCCGGCGCAGGAAGCGGAAGCGGCTGGTGCGGGATTGTGCTCTGGCGCCGCGACTGATCCGGCCTAACCAGGAGTGGGCGATGGACTTCATCGTAGATGGGCTGGCAACTGGGAGGATGGTGCGGATCCTCAGCGTTCTGGATGCGTATACGCGTGAGTGCCTGGCGCTTGAGGCCGACACCAGCCTCGGCTCGGGACGTGTAACGCGTGTGTTGGAGAGGTTGATCGAAGAGCGTGGCCGGCCGGAGAACGTGCGCTGGGACAACGGACCAGAGTTCACATCGCGTCGCATGCTGGGCTGGGCGGAAGACTGGAAGGTTGGGCTGGTGCACATCCAGCCGGGAAGGCCGATGCAAAATGGACATGTCGAGAGCTTCCACGGAAGGCTGCGCGACGAATGCCTCAACGCGCACTGGTTCCGCACGCTGAATGATGTAAGGAGCACCCTGGCAAGCTGGCGTCATGAGTACAACTGCGAACGTCCGCACAGCTCGCTCGCCTACAGGACGCCGGAAGAGTTCCGGCAAGCAGGCTATGCAAATGTGGAAAGCACAGAACGCTTCCCACATTTACACAGCCTCGACGGCGGCTGCGAGATAATCTCGAAGCCAAACCAAAACCGGGAAACTCCGGTTATCAATGGTTGAGAAAATGGGGGCAGGTCACTTTCACAGGTACAGATTCGACGACATCCGGTGATGGACCGTGAGCTCCGCCAAGCGGATACTTTTGGCACCCTCAGACGGCGATATTCCGAAAGACTCATCCTAGCCGTCGGGGTATGTCCCGGAGAAAATGCAATGTGTTTTGACCGGATGGCATTGTGGCGAGGAACAGCTGCACCCAGTAGAGATTTCCGGGCGCAAGTCAGGAGGAACCAAGCTCGTCGGATGTCTCGTTACGTTACCGCCGAAAACGTGCGACAAACCTCACCAGCAGTAAGTCGCGACGACGTCCGGAGCGCTCGGAATCTGGTTGTTGACCGTGGTATGCAGGACGACCTCAATGTTCTTCGTTTCCCAACCCTTCGGAAGGGACTTTGCCAATTTCGAAATGGACTGTGGATCCGTGATGAACTCTCCAGCAGCACGAGTTCCTGAATATCCGACTCCGGCGATTACAAAGACGACCTTTCCGTTCCAAGTATTCAAAAGTCTCGCGGCAATCCCGTAGGTCTCCGAGCGATCAAAGTTTGCAGTCCATTGCTTATGACTGTCAAAGCGGTCCACTATCGTGCTATGTCCCTGGAATCCAAAACGGAGTCTCTCAGTCATGTTGAGTGTCCAAATGTTGTTGTGGGCACCAATCAGGATTGAGGGACTTTGGCGAATGTCACCATAGGTCACATCATTCACAAATCGGACATCAAGCTTTATATGCCGTTGCGCTAGAACGTATCCGATCTTTGATAGTGCCACGGCATCACCAATCGTAAGGTAGGTGTCCGTAGCGGGATTGATGTACTTGCTATCAATGGGGCCAGGTGCCAGCGGGATATAAGGATGGAGTCCCATCTCCTCAAAGCGGCTCTTGGGATGGTCTTTGTAATACTCATCTTCACCCGCGTTGGAGAGCTCATAAAGCGGATTATTACCCATTCCAATTAATACCGTGTTGGAGTTCTCCAGAACCGGAGACCAGAACTTGTTGAAGGCCCGCTCCTCGGGGGATGGAAGGTAGAGCAGCGCTGCCAAGGTCAAGACCACCAACGAGGCGCCGGCCACGATCAACCACCAGCGATACCTGAGTCGCACAGGCGATGGCTTCTTGCCAGGCCGCTCACGCAACGTCGGCAGGATTATCGCCTCAACTGGCGGATCGGTCGGCTCGGGTACTCGCGGATCCGACAGCAATTGAGCCGAGGCCTTGCCGGCCCACTCGAAAACCGCTCTGAACGAGCCGGACGGGATCCTGATCAGGACGGGTTCTTCAACTGCCGTTTGATAGAAAAGTGCGAGGCGCTTCCTCACTTCGGCAACTCGTAAGCGAACGATCGGATCAGCGTTCGTGTCGTAAGCGGGCTGCCTATTGAAAACGCTGGCTCCGATAACCCGCTCCTTGAGCGTCTCGAGTTGGCCGGCCAGAGTCTCGTCCACGATGTGTTGAAGCAAGTGCTGGGTCTGCTTGCTGGTGCGAAAGGGAGTGCTTTTCAGGATCGCAGACAGGGTTTTTCGGACTTCGGACGCGGGGACGGGTTCCGAGGTTTCCTGCCGGTCATGAGAGCCAACTTCGCCAACCGAGTTCTCCATGAATGCTCCCCTGTCCTGCCATTTTTGACGTGCGGTACTGCGGCCGATTGGCAAATGTTACGCCCTCCTGATGCCATTGACTACAAGAAAGTTAGCGCTTAATTCCTTCGTGCTCTGTACCCGATAGAACGTTGCGATCCGTCTTGCCGTAAGCGTTTATTTTTGCTTGGCTTCAGGCTGGCCAGGCTGGTGGCGACATCCATATATCACCCAGCTGAGTCACTCTGCGCCCCCGGGGTCTTCCCCAAAAGGTGCTGGGACACATTGCAAATGAAATCCCATTGAGGGACCGTCGCCAGGCGATTGTTCTTCACGTCCAGTCCTGCTCGTGCAATGCAAAGGAGATCGAAACCTTGAACAACCTAGCCAGTGGTGCAGTTGGGAATCGGCAAAATGAACCCTTTCTCGTTCCGAATCGTCTGGTCACACTGACATCGCAAACATGTGCGCAGGTGACTCTGCGAACCTTCAAGCGTCTCGGACGGTGCAGTGCGTTGATCGCCTGCTGCATCTTTGCCTTCGTCATGGTCATGTCATCGGCTGCCAAGTTGTCTGCGCAGACCTCCGGGTCGGTCTCCGGACACGTCGCCGATCCGACGGGAGCTGTGATTCCTGACGCCAAGGTCGCCCTGAAAAATGTGGGGACCGGCGCGGAACGCTCCACGGTCACCACCAGCTCAGGCGATTACCTTTTTCCCGACGTTCCGCCGGGCGTCTATAACATTCAGGCCACGCACCAGGGCTTCAAGGCCGCCGAGAGCAAAGGCATTGAAGTGCAGGTGCAGCAAGCGCTGCGCCAGGACTTCGCAATGGCGGTAGGAGAGGTCACGCAAACCGTCACGGTTGAAGCGACAGGCGCTCTTCTTCAGGTCGAGAACGCCACACTCGGCACTGTGATTGAGAACGCGGCCGTAAACGAGCTACCGCTGAACGGCAGAAACTACCTGAGCCTGGTGGCACTTTCGTCGAACGTCAATACGCTTGCACCTGCGTCAGGTCAGGCCAGCGCGCGTATGGGCACCGAGCGCGCCACGCAGTCAATCTCAGTCGGCGGCCAGCGAATTATGTGGGACTACTACACGCTGGACGGCGTGGCCAATACCGACCCTGATTTTGTAACCTATGTGACCCTGCCCTCTCTGGACGGCATACAGGAATTTAAGGTCCAGACGGGTGTCTATCCGGCTGAGTTCGGGCACGAGGCTACGCAGGTTAACGTCGTCAGCAAGAGCGGCACCAATACCTATCACGGCGCCATGTACGATTTCATCCGTAACAACACCGCGGATGCAAATCCCTATTATTTTCCGTACAACGCCGCCCCTCCCAGTGTAGCCCCCTTCAAGTGGAACGACTACGGATTCGAACTCGATGGCGCCATCAGGATTCCCAAACTCTACGATGGACGAGACAAGTTCTTCTTCATGGTCGACGACGAATGGAAAAAGATCCGCTCCACCGGTTTTGGCTCTGCAACCCTTCCCTCTCCAGCGATAGCAGGTGGCAATTTCCAGGGCTTCACCACCGCCGCCGGAGCGCCGGTCATCATCTACGATCCGGCAACCGGAGACGCCAACGGCTTCGGAAAGACGCCCTTTCCCAACAACACCATTCCTCCAGGCAGAATAGCGATGCAGTCCACGGCGTTGCTGAAGTACCTGGGGACAAGCACGGCACCGTACTACTCGGGTGGTTCGCCGGTCGCGAACTACGGGTACGTCACCAAGGGACCACAGGATCGTCAGGGCTTGACCGTCCGTGGAGATTACATCCAGTCCCAGAAGTTGCAGTTTGCCTTCCGCTACAGCTCGGGGAACGAAGACGTTCTAAGCACTGGATTCATGGGAGCGGGCAGCAAGATCATTACCCAGTACTACCAGTACATGGGTTCCAACACATTCACCATCACTCCCCACATTGTGAACGAAGCACGCTTTGGATATACCCATTTCTTCAACTCCCTTGGTTTGTTGGCGGCATACACAAACAATGTGGTCGGCGGGCTCGGCATCCCGGGACTGAGTGCCGGCGACCCCTCAACGTGGGGAATTCCAGACGTTGCTTTTAACTCGGGGCCAGCGGGAACAACAAAGGCCATTTGGGGCGCTGGAGGCGGCCTTGGGGATCGCGGCGGGGATGGGCCCTACGTTTTGAATGATCCTACCTGGCAGATCGTCGATAACGTCTCTTGGGTGAAGGGCAAACATTCGTGGCGGTTCGGATTCGAGTACAATCGCCAGACGTTTAATCAGTTGGGCAACCAGTTCTCGCGCGGGCAATTCAGCTCCGAGCCCATCGCCACCGCCCTGCAATCGGGCACAGTCGGAAACGCGACGCTCTCGGGAGGCGATTCGCTCGCCGATTTCCTGCTCGGCGATCTTTACCAGGCGACGACTGCAGTAGCTGTTGCGGACGCGAATTACGTGCGCAACGTGCAAGCCTACTATTTCGATGACACCTACAAGATCATGCCCAAGCTCACGATTTCAGCGGGCCTCCGGTATGAACTGACCCCTCCATGGAACGATACCTTTGGCAATAACTTCAACGTCGATGTTCAGGTGATGCCGAAGCTGGGCGACATCAGCACCACGTACCCGGAGAGCCAGTGGCCCTTCTATGTCCGCCAGGGCAACTGCACACCCGCAAATGTGTATCAAGGCCTTTCGATCAAGTGGACAACTACCCACGGCCCTCAGCCGGTTTGCAGCAACGGAATATTGCCCAATGGTCCACTCCTCGATACCCATTACCTGGGTTTTGCGCCGCGATTCGGTATCTCGTACTCACCGACTTCGAGCACGGTGATTCGCACCGGCTACGGTATCTTCTACACGCAAGACATTGGCAACGCGTACTTCGACATGGCTCGTAACATCGCCGGCCGTGTGACGTATACAAATACAGACTCGGCCTCGGGAATATTCGGTAATTCCAGCCTTACCTGGGCCAACGCAACGCCGGGTGCTGGCGGTGGTGCAATCGCAAATCTTCCGCCGAGCACCGCGTTCGCGAACGCGGTCAGCCATAAAACCAGCTACACCGAGCAGTTTATGCTCAATATCCAGCGGCAAGTTGGACAGGACTGGTCGTTCGAAATGGGATACCAGGGTTCGGTGAGCCGTCATCTTTATGGGTTCAAAAATGCAAACATTGCAACTCCATACGGATACATCGGCAATGGCGCTGCCACTACGGTCGCCTCTCGAACCCCTTTCGCGAACATGGGGGGAATCCAATATGTGCACGACTGGGGCATTGCCAATTACAACGCGTTCAGCATAAAAGCTACCCGCCGGTTCAGCAAAGGCCTCAACGTGATCGCTTCGTACACCTGGGGCAAATCCCTCGACGAAACCAGCGGTGTTCGTAGCCAGGGAAATGAACAATTGTTCCCCCAGAACAACGAGTGCCTCCCCTGTGACTACGGCCGTTCCGCATTCGATGTGAGGAATCGCATCGTTGGCTCGGCACTTTACGAATTACCCATCGGCCCCGGCAAGCTGGTACCGATTGAAAACAAGGTCCTGGATGCCGTGATTGGCGGCTGGCAAGTGGGCGGCATCTTTACCCACCAGACCGGCGCTGTCGGGTATCCCCTCCTCGGTTATGACAACGCCAGTGTTGCTAACCCTGGCGGCAACCTGGATCGGCCCAATGCAACCGGGACCAGCCCTTACCTCAGCGGGAGTGCGAGAACGCTGAACGTATGGGTAAATAAAGCTGCCTACACTCCCGCCGCCCCCGGTTTCTACGGAAACGTCTCGCGCGGCAGCTACACAGGGCCTGGGATTACCAACCTGGATGCCTCGTTGCATAAGGTGTTCAACATGCCTTACAACGAAAAGCATTCGTTGTCGATCCGCTTTGAGGCATTCAACTCACTCAATCACCCGAACTGGCCCAATCCGAACTTGACTTACAACTCCTCCACTTTCGGCCGTATCACCGGAAACACCAATCCCGCAAACGAGGTACCGCTGATGCGCCAGTTGCAACTCGCAGCGAAGTACCAGTTCTAGGTTCCCGACATTATGAACCTGTCCGCTGCAATGGCCTGCAGTGGTGCCCTGCCCCAGGGCGAAAAAACAAAATCGCTGGGGGTGGGGCACCCGACTGTGGCACCTAATCAAGCGTTCAGAACCTGGTGTGCAACGGTTGCAAAGGAGTTCTTCGACAAATTGACTGTGGTTTCTCAGCACCGGATGCTTTTTTGTCCCCGAAGGTATCTTGCGTGCTGCGTGAGTCGCTCGGGCGACTACGACGAATCTGTCAGGGAGCAAGGTCCTCGCAGTATCGCAGCTACCGAATCACTGAAAAAGCACCTTCTGGAGCACGAAGGTCTCTCAATCTGAAAGTGTTCTCGTTATTGGAGGCGATTTGAAGAGACGCGGCATAACCCTTCTCGTTTTTTTCGTCGTTGCTTCGGTCATCAGCATTCACGCTCAAAAGGCGTATGGATTGCCGGAACGATCGGATTATCTGCAACCGTTCCCGCCGCATCACGTGATCGGCAATATCTACTTCGTGGGAAGCAGGAGTCTCGGCATTTATCTAATCACAACGTCTAAAGGCAACATTCTCATCAATGCGGGACTGGAAGATTCCGTACCCCTGATCCAGCAAAGCATTGAGAATCTCGGGTTTCGCTTTGCCGATATTAAGATACTGCTGATCAGCCATGCGCATTTCGATCACAACGCCGGCGCGGCGCTGATCAAACAAATAACCGGGGCCAAGTATGAAGTGATGGACGCGGACGTGCCGGTGGTCGAGTCGGGAGGGCGAAAGGATTTCTTCTACGGGAACGCGCCAGATATGCTTTATGCGCCGACGAAGGTGGATCGTGTCCTGCACGATGGCGACAGTGTTAGGCTTGGCGATACCGTCCTGACCGCGCATCTCACGCCCGGGCACACCAAAGGCTGCACAACTTGGACAATGAAGGTTGGCGATGGCGGAAGATTATACGATGTCGTGATTGTGGGCAGTCCGAATGTAAATCCGGGATATAAGTTGGTGAATAATACGACGTATCCGCAGATTGCTAGCGATTATGAAAAGATGTTCCGCGTGCTGCGTTCGCTGCCCTGCGACGTGTTTTTGGGTGCGCACGGGGACTATTACAACCTGGAAGCCAAGTTTGCTCGATTGCACCCTGGTGGCGTGAACCCGTTCATTGATCCCATCGGGTACAAAAACTATCTGGATGAGCGGGAGCAGGCATTTCGTGCGGAGTTGGCGAGACAAAGTAGGGAGAATCGCTGACATTCTCGGTTTGTTTTTGACTTCGCTTACCTTGACGACGCGGCAAATCGCATTTCAGTTAGGATGGGCTTTATGCGCAAGGTTCTCAGTTCACTTCTATTAGGCCGACGCGAGGCGAGACATCCTGCTTCCCGAGTTGGGACCGAAGGCTGCACCGATCACTTTCGGTGATCTTGCCACTGCTGCTGTCGAGCACGCGAAAACGCATCTAAAGAGCTGGCCGGACTATGACTGGAAAGAGAGAGCACTTCAGGAGCCATTCGGCTACCGGCCAGCGGCAGAAGTCACTCCCGAAGAAATCGATCAGTGGCTCACGAAGAACACACGGACGCCGGCGACGGCAAACCGCTTCAGGGCCTTCTTTAGTCTCTGCTACCGGCTCGGGATAGAGAACGGTAAGGTCCCAATGAATCCCGCGCGTCTCGTCCGCGCCCGCCGTGAGAACAACGCGCGTCTGAGATTCCTGAGCCGCGAGGAATATGAACGGCTACTGCGCGTCATCCACCGGGACTTTCCCCGCCAGGTGCCGGCATTCGTTCTGAGCGCGTACACCGGTATGCGATGGTCCGAGCAGTTCAATCTCAAATGGTCTCAGGGAGACCTCAAGCGTCGCGTGATTCGCCTAGCGGAGACCAAAGACCCCACCGGCCGTGTTCAATCACCGGCACGGAATGTTCCTTTGAACTCGGTTGCATTCGCCTCTCTGGAAGAACAACGATCCATGGTGAATCACAAGGCTGCTGAATTGGTGTTCCCGGAGGCACGGGACTATTGCCGATTCTGGTTCGAGCCTTGTCGAGCCGCGGCCAAGGTCACCGGCTACACATGGCACTGCAACCGCCATACGTTCTGCAGCTGGTTGGCGATGGCCAGAGTCTCCATCAAGGAGATCCAGGAACTCGCCGGCCACAAAACAATTGCGATGAGCGCTCGCTATGCACACCTGTCTCCGGATGTGACGGCCTCTGCGTCCGAGAGAATGGTCGGCCCGGCCACTGCCTGATTAAACAGCCACCACTGCCGGATCCAACAGCCACTAAAACAGCCACTAGCCGAAAAGAGCCGTCTGAGAAATGATTCTCAAATTGCCATTAACCTATTTTTTTTGTTTGATTTGAATGGTGCGCCCGGAGAGATTCGAACTCCCGACCTACTGATTCGTAGTCAGTCGCTCTATCCAGCTGAGCTACGGGCGCACACGTGCGGCTTCTGGGCGAAGCCGACGAACCTCTGTCAGAGTATCAAGGCCAGAGCGGCAGCGCAAGGTTCTAGCGTGGGCGTCGGGCTCGGGCGGAGGTGCAAGATTCGAACAGCAGCGCGACGGGTCTAGACCGTGGGCGGAAGTGCTGTTACCGGTGCTGGCGCCGGCAGAATCGGCTCCTCAATTGCGATGTCGAGCCCCGCCTCGCGGACCAGCTTGGTGACAACGGCGGCGTTGAGGCGGGTGGCGTCGTACTCAACATGAAGTGTGCGGGAAGCAGCATCGAAACTCAGCTTTCGAATGCCGTAAACATCGCGCGCATGAGCCAGGGCGGTCGCGACTTGCTCTGTCGGCGCCGTTGCGTAGCGATAGACGATGTCGACCGTGGTCATGAGAACAGGATAGCAAGAAGCCGGTGCGCAGGGCCTTCGCGCTCAAAGGCTGTTGAGATAGCCGACAATTTCGGGGCTGGTCCACTCCTGCGGGCCTACGAGCTTGCTGCGGATGATTCCTTTGCGGTCGATGACATAGGTTTCGGGCCACATATCCGTGTGATAAAGCTTGGCGGCTGATTGCGATGGATCGCGGACAGTGATCAGGTCGACGTGACGGCGAAGGATGAAGGTCGAATACGCCGCAGGATCGTCGTCAATGCTCACGGCAAGAATCACGAGATCGGGATCCTGATGGTGGAGCGCAAGGAGCGAAGGCAACTCCTCGACGCACGGCATGCACCAGCTTGCCCAGAAGTTGAGCAGGACAACCTTGCCGCGATAGCTGGCCAAGTGAACGGTAGAAGTGCCGTCGGAGACTGTGAAGTCGGGAGCAGGCTTGCCGGTTTGCGCGGGATGCGAGCCGCGATTGCACGCCGGCAGCAGGGCTAACGGAAACAAGAGCGCCAGGATGAGGCAACGAGGAAACCGCACATCCTTATAATACGGAGCATGAGGCCGGAAGAAAAACGGTGCGATTGAATGAGTAAGGATGAGGGGGAACGAGGCGGGACGAGAAGCTGGAAACGTCGGGCCCCCGACAGTTCCTCGTCGTCGGGGTACAAACCGGTGCTGGGCCTGGCCGATCCCGCGGATGACTCGCCCCCGGCAACAGATTGGCGCGACTGGGCAGGCAAAGCCGTGCCGGGGACCGTTTTCGACCAGCCCGAGCCGGAGCAGTTGATCGAGCTGACGGTTATTGTTCCTGCACGAAACGAGGAAGACTGCCTGGGCGAGTGCCTGCAGTCGCTTGTCAATCAATCGGAAGACATCTTCGAGCTGGGCCGCGACTGGGAGCTAATCGTCGTCGACGATCACTCGACCGACCACACGGCTGAGATTGCCCGCGGATTTGCCGGAGTCACGCTGCTCGAGGCGGGCAAGCTCGAGGCCGGCTGGACGGGCAAGGCCAACGCGGTTTGGACGGCGGCGCGGCGGGCCCGTGGCCGCTGGCTGCTGTTTACCGATGCCGATACGGTGCACGAGCCTGGCGACCTGCGCCGGGCATTGCATGAGGCCGAGCGGAATAAAGTGGGCATGTTGAGCTATTCGCCTCGGCAGATTGTGAGTGGGCTGGCGCAGCGCTCACTCATGCCGCTTGTTTTTTGCGAATTGGCGCTGGCCTATCCACCAGCCAAAGTCTCCGATCCGGCCCATCGCATCGCCGCCGCCAACGGCCAGTTCCTGCTTGTCGAGCGGGAAGCTTATCGTCGACTCGGCGGGCACCCCAGCGTGGCCGGCAAGGTGCTGGAAGACGTGGAGTTGGCATTTCTGGCCAAGCGGCGCAAGGTCGGCCTGCGCATCCGCTATGCCGACGATGCCGTCTCCGCGCGCATGTACCGCAGCACGGGGGCGATGATCGAGGGCTGGACGAAGAACCTGAAGCTGCTCTTCAATAATGCGCTTGTGCTGGCGGTTTTCCGGGCCGTAGATGTTTTTCTTCTTTTTGGCCTGCCGATCCTGGCCTACGAACTTTGGAACGCGCGGCTGGGCGCGCACGGCCTCGAGTGGCTGGGCGCGGGATGGGTGCTGGCATTGTTGTGGCTGCGTACGCTTTTCCGGTTCTATTCCCGGGTAGCAAAGTCGAATTTTCCGTTCCTTGATTGTGCGCTGGCGCCACTTGGCCTGCCACTGTTTGTGGCGCTGCTTTATCGCAGCTGGTTCCAGCACCGCATCCTCAAGCGCGTAAGCTGGAAGGGGCGGAGTTACGCATCGTAGGACGAGTTCTGGCGATTGCTTTTGAGCCAGTTACGAAACGTGACGAGGTTTTTCGATCCCACGCAAAATCGCCTTTGCTCTGTGAAACCTTTGTCGGGCTCCAGAATCTCATCAATGAGGGCAGGAATGATCTTTCTAACGCGGCGGGCGACGTTTTCCGCATCGCATTACTACTGGATTGAGTCCTGGCCCGCGGAGAAAAATGAGCGCGTCTTTGGGAAATGTGCGAATCGCAACGGCCACGGCCACAACTACACGCTGGAGGTCACCGTGGTCGGCGAGCCTGATCCTGTGACAGGCTTCGTCGTCGATCTCAAGTGGCTCAAGGGCGTGATGGAGAGCGAGGTTCTGGCGGCATACGACCACAAACACCTGAATCTCGATGCGCCGGAATTCAAGCGGGCCATTCCGACCACGGAGAACATCGCCATTGGGGCATGGAACCGTCTGGAACCAGTGGTGAATGCGGCTGGAGGAGCGCGGCTTAGCCGCATTCGCGTCTATGAGACGCCGGAGATCTTTGCCGAATATCGAGGTGAGGCGTGAAAGCGTACTTTGGTCGCCGTTACATGATCAGCGCGAGCCACCGGTTGCACACACCGGCGCTCACAGCAGAAGAGAGCCGCACGGCATATGGCAAGTGCAACAACGAGAACGGCCATGGTCACAATTATTTTGTTGAGGTGCTGGTGGGTGGGGCTGTCGGTGCGGAGATGGGAATGGTGATTGATTTGGTGGAACTCGATAAAAAGGTACGTACCGAAGTGCTGGACCGGTTCGACCACGCCAACCTGAATCTCGATCCGTTGTTTGCCGATCGCGTGCCAACGACCGAGAATTTCTGCACGGCGATCTTTGATTTGTTGCGCAATTCATTGCCCGCGGGCGAGCTCGAGCATGTTCGCGTGGAAGAGACGGAAAACAATTTCTTTGAGTGTTCGGCGAGAGGATAAGAGACGATGGCGCATCCGATTGCGGTGAGTAAACCCGTTCGTGGGTCAATCATGGCGGACGAAGGGCTGAGCGGCGTCAGCACGCAGGAGATGTATCGCGAAATCTTGAGCCGCCTGGGAGAGGACCCTGATCGCGACGGCCTGCGCGCGACCCCTGAGCGCGTGGAGAAGGCGATGGCCTTTCTAACCAAGGGCTATGATCAGGATCCGGCTCGTGTCCTGCACGGAGCGTTGTTTGACGTGGACTATGACGAGATGGTCATCGTCAAGGATATCGAGATGTTCTCGCTCTGCGAGCACCATATGCTGCCCTTCATTGGCAAAGTGCACGTGGCGTATATTCCCAAAGGCAAAGTCATCGGCCTCAGCAAGATTCCCCGGCTCGTGGAGGTCTTCGCGCGCCGCCTGCAGGTGCAGGAGCGGCTGACGCGGCAAATCGCTGACACCATTCAGGAGGCAATCGCGCCGCAGGGCGTGGGCGTGGTCATTGAGGCGAAGCATTTGTGCATGATGATGCGCGGCATCGAAAAGCAGCACTCGTCCACCGTGACCAGCGCCATGGTGGGCTGCTTCCGGCAAAAGGAGACGCGCGCAGAGTTCCTCTCGCTGGTGCGGCAACCGGGCACGGGGATCGTCTGAAACAAAGAGTGAGGCTGGGCGGCTTTGGGCTTGTCTCTCGCCTCAGGCCCCCTGCGCAACGGGCATCGACAAATACTTTCCGCGAAGCTTGTTAGCCGCCGCGAGCGCCTGGCGGAACTTGCGGCTGCATGTTTCAGCAATGCGCTCCAAAAGCACGACGTCCCGTTCCGGGGTCAGGATCTCACTTGCGATTTCATGCAACTGATGCCAATCATGCCAGTCGCCAACGCGGCGCTGCACGTTTCCCAATGCCTCTCCGAGTTCGGAATTGGCGTCGGAGGAAAGCTGCAGAATGTACCGCAGCTCCTTCACTTTGAGCCGGAAGGCGTGGATGTTCTCAGCGTTGAGCGGCGGCCAGTCGCCCAGCTCGCGGACAACGTTGGCTGCGGCACTATGGATCCCCCCATGCGAGGGGGCAACTAGTTCGTTTGCCGATGCCGCTCTTTCCGCTTGAGCCTCCGCCCTTCGAATGAGGCTGGAGTACTCTTTCAAGTTTTCCCGCGCCGCCCCGCGCCGACGGCCAAGTACGCGCCGCAATTCCACGGCATTCTGTTGGCGTGCAATGCGGAGCTGTTCAAGGAGGCGGGTGAGGGAATCGGCTGGAACGTGGCGTGCCAGCCGGCGCGCATTGCGAATCAACACGTCCATTTCGCGCACTCCGCCGGCCGCCTTCCGGATCGCCTCAATCGATTTGAGCAGGCGCCGCGATTCTTTACCCTCCAATTGCGACAGGACGGAGACAATTGCCTCCACCCTTCGCGTGGTGGTGCGCAGCCTGTGAACTTCTCCGGGCGGAGGGTCTTTGGGCAAGCTCTTGAGGGTTTTGCTGAGCTCCCGCACCGCCTTGCGCGCGCGTTCCAGTTCTTCGGTCATCTCTCTGTTCCTAGCTTGGGGCGTTACAGGCCGGGTTGGCAAGCCACCATATCGGGGCTAAAGTGATGATGTGAACGGGCTTCTTGTGATCGATAAGCCGGGTGGCATCACCAGTCACGACGCGGTGAACCGGCTGCGGCGCATCACTGGAGAGCAGTCAATCGGTCATTTGGGCACCTTGGACCCCATGGCCACTGGCGTTCTGCCCCTGTTGATGGGCCGGTTTACGCGCCTGGCGCAATATTTTTCAGCGGCGGAAAAAAGCTATACCGGCAGCATTCGGTTTGGGTTCGCGACCGACACCTATGACGCCGAAGGCGAGCCCTCCGACCCTGACCGATGGCCGGACCTCGCGGCAACGATGACGCTCGAACGGGTACGCACGGCTGCCGCGCGCTTCCATGGCGAGATGCAACAGATGCCACCGTCGTTTTCAGCCAAGAAGATTGACGGCAAGCCGGCATACAAGCTGGCCCGCGAAGGCAAACCGGTCCAACTAAAGCCGGCCCGCGTTCGGATCGAATCCTTTGTGATTGAATCTCTTGAGGGCCCCGAAGCCAGCTTCACCATCGACATCAGCGCCGGTGGATATGTGCGATCCGTGGCCCACGAATTGGGCCGCGACCTGGGTTGCGGGGCGCACTTGAGCCGCCTGCGACGCACACGTGCGGGCACATTCACATTGGCGGCGGCGCACACACTCGAAGAGCTGGAGGCTCTCGGCGGAGATTCCGCGGCATTGGAGGATTTGTGTGTTCAGCCCCGGACTTTGCTGCCGGAGATGCCCGCCGTGACCGGCGACGGCCAGGCGCTGGGCCGGTTGCGCAATGGCGCGCAAG
>Ga0265325_10000116_pt1 | contig 54673 bp, 42 predicted proteins | sample 41420metaG_FD_202090 | JGI IMG/M metagenome (GOLD analysis project Ga0265325, IMG submission 202090) | Rhizosphere microbial communities from Carex aquatilis grown in University of Washington, Seatle, WA, United States - 4-14-20 metaG | ecosystem: Host-associated > Plants > Roots > Rhizosphere...
CCCTCCGGCGGCGGGGTCGGGTCCGCGGACATCGCCCGTTACCTCCTTCGTCCCCAGAACCCTTGGACGGTCAGGGTGGGACAACCTATTAGCGGGCGGGTGATCCACCCATGGTTGGACACCCCACTTCCAGCACAGCGTGAGGCCGCCAGCGAATGATCGTGAATGGGGCGCCCGCTCTGTTTCAGGAGAGGAGTCAGGGCTTCTTTGGGGTGAGGCGGAACAGGCCACCGGTGCGGGAATCTTCGATTGCCCACAGTGCGCCGTCGGGATCTACTTCAACGTCGCGGATGCGCTTGCCGAGGGACCAGCGTTCGGCGGGCTTGGCTCCGCCCTTGCCGTCGAAGGTGATTCGGCTAAGCGACATGGTCGACAAGCCGCTCACGAAGGCAGAACCCTTCCACTGCGGGAACATTGTGCCGTTGTAGAAGAAGAGATTGCCTGGGGCGATCACCGGCGTCCAGTAGATGACCGGCTTGGTCAGGTCGGAGCGCGTGTCCGGGCTGTCGATGGGGACGCCGTCGTAGTTGACTGCGTAGGAGACGAGTGGCCAGCCGTAGTTCTTGCCAGGCTCGATCAGGTTGAGCTCATCGCCGCCGCGCGGGCCGTGCTCAACTTCCCACAACCGTCCGTCGGGTGCAAAGGCCAGGCCGTAGGGCGTGCGATGTCCCATGGTCCATGTCTCCGCCGGCGTGAGGTTAGGGCCAGGGAAGGTGTAGGTGCGCAGGACGGGAGCAGTCTTTGCGGCCTCGGTATCCTTTGGCGGATCGATTACGGGCACGGAGGCTGCGCCTGTTTTGCCAGCCATGGGATTGCCGGGTGCTGGCTTGCCGTCGAGCGTGAGGCGCAGAATTTTACCGAGCGGCTGGTTGGGATCCTGGGCCGGCGTCATACGTTGCCGATCGCCCGAGGTGAGGTAAAGGAAGCGGCCATCAGGAGAGAAGGCTACCTGCGCGCCGAACTGTCCGCCCTGGCCTCTTTCGCCATCGTGCCAGATGACGTTCAGACCTTCAAGACTCGCAGAGTCCTCGGCGATTTTGAGCTGGGCTCGTGCCAGCGCCAGGCTGGAGCCGCCATCACCCGGTTCCGCATAGGTGAGATAGACGTTGTGATCCTTGGCGTAATGCGGCGAAATAAATACGCCGAGCATGCCGCCCTGTCCACCTGCAAGAGCGGCGGGAACATTTGAGACGGGGGTCTTGGCGCCCTGCTGGGTGACCAGCCACAGCGCGCCGGGCTTCTCGGTGATCAGCATGCGCCCGTCGGGCAGGAAAGCAATTCGCCAGGGTTGTTTAAACTCCGCCACCTGGGTCATGTCGAAAGGCAGGCTGGTCTCGGGCTTGAGTTCGCCTGCGTTGATCTGCGCATTGGCATGGGTTGCCGCGAGGGCTAAAAAGAGCCCCGCAATCGCTGGAATTTTCATTTGGCTTTAAATCTCCGTTTTGGTTGGGCCGGCGCCAAGTCCATCTGGCTCTCTCGCTAAGTTAGCAAGTTGGAGTGGCTCAGTCCAATTAGACGAAACAAGGTGGGTCAAAGTTGGTGTGTCGAGCGGGCGCCGTCCCACGGGACTTCAGAGGAATTATTGGTGCACTGGACCCCGCGCTGAAGCGGCTGCGGAAAAAGTCAACCGCGAGTTGGAATTGCGAAATTGCATTCCCTCAGGGGCTAAAGCCCTGCTGCATTTTGCAGGCGTTACGTACGGGCTGAAGCCGGTACCCTTCAACAACAACGATTGAGTTATTCGTCAGCCTGTAAAGCCCCGGCTATTCTGCAGGTGTTTATGTATGGGCTGAAGCCGGTACACTTCTTTGGGTTTGGCGTGCGTGTTACAAAGCCGGCTGATTGGGGTTCGTGCTATCCCAGGTCTCAGAAGCGAGACCTGGGGCACCCGGCTAAGGTGCGCGTCGACTCGTTTTGTTTCAGGCGGGGTTGGTGTAGACGAGGCGGCCTTCGCTGATGGTCCAGCGGATTTTGCCACGCATGGTCCAGCCGTCGAATGGCGTGTTTTTAGCCTTCGATTTTGAATCAGTGGCGCGATAGGTCCACTCGGCCTTGGGATCGAAGACGACCACGTCAGCATAGCTGCCAATGGCGAGTGTGCCGCGGTTTTTGAGTCCGAGCAGAGCGGCGGGCTGGGCGCTGAGCAGGCTGAGGACGCGGCCGATTGGCATCTTCCACTCCTTATGCAGCCATTGCAGCGAGAGGCCGAGCGCGGTTTCGAGGCCGGTGATGCCGTTGGGCGCGAGCTCGAATTCCATTTCTTTTTCGTGCGTGGCATGGGGTGCGTGGTCGGTGGCGATAGCGTCGACGACACCGTCGAGGATGCCTTCAATCATGGCGTCGCGATCTGCGGCTGAACGCAGCGGCGGATTCATTTTGGCGTGCGTGTTGTAGAAGCCGACGTGCTCTTCAGTAAGCAGGAAGTGATGCGGAGCCACTTCGCAGGTGACGCGCAGGCCATTGCGGCGAGCCTGGCGGACTGCGGCCACGGCGGCTGCTGTTGAGGTGTGTGCGACGTGCAGGTGGGCGCGCGTGTCGCGCAGTTCGGTGACGAGGCGAATGTCGCGCTCAACGATTTGCGATTCTGCTTCAGTGGGCATTCCGCGCAGGCCGAGTTTGAACGACACGGGGCCGAGGTTCATGCTGGCGCCCTGCGTCATGCGCGTGTCTTCAGCGTGCTGAATGACGCAGAGGCCCATGCGCGCGGCGGCGGAGAGAACTTCGCGCATGACGCTGTCTTTGAGGATGGGGCGGCCATCGTCAGTGACGGCGACCGCGCCGGCAGATTTGAGAGCGGCAAAATCATTGATGGATTCGCCTTTTGATCCGCGCGTGGCGGCGGCGATGGGAAAGACGCGTGCTAATGCGAAGCGCTCCGGCGCCTGCATCCAGCGAGTGATTTCCGGCGAATCGTTGACCGGCACGGTGTTGGGCATGGCGGCGACGGAGGTGAATCCGCCCGCGGCTGCCGCGGCGGTGCCGGTGGCGATGGTCTCTTTGTATTCCTGGCCGGGCTCGCGCAGATGAACGTGGATGTCGATGAGGCCGGGAGCGATGGTGAGTCCTGTTGCATCGAGAACGTCGGCGCCGTTGGCGGTCTTCAACTTTCCGGGGCCGGCGATTTCTGCAACGCGACCGTCTTTGAGCAGGATGTCTTTTGCGGCATCGACGCCGGCGGCTGGATCGATAAGATGTCCGTTGCGAATGGCAATCGCGTTCATACGCGTGCTCCTTGCGGAGTAGACAGAAGCGCCCGCTCCATGACGGCCATGCGGATGGCAACGCCGTTGGTGACTTGCTCGAGGATGCACGACTGCGAGCCGTCGGCAACGCCGGCGGTAATCTCCATGCCGCGAATGATGGGGCCGGGATGCAAGACAAGTGCAGTGGGCGCGAGTGCGGCCAGCCGTTGGCCGGTGAGCTGATAACTGGCCTTGTATTCCTGCAGGTCGAGTTGCAGACCGGCGAGCCGTTCGGCCTGTATGCGCAGCATCATGATGACCTGCGAGCGGCGCATGGCGGCTTCAAAGTCGCGTTCAATCTCAATGCCGGGTCCTGCGCCGGTTGCGATTTCGGGCAACAGTTCTTTTGGACCGCAGAGGACAACCTTTGCACCCAGACGCGGCAGCAGCAGCATGTTGGAGCGCGCTACGCGGCTGTGAAGGATGTCACCCGCGATGGTAATGGTGACGCCGGAGAGAGTTTCGGGAGTGACGTTGGTGGCGCCGTGGCGCAGATGCGCGAGGATGGTGCGCAGATCAAGCAGCGCCTGGGTGGGATGCTCGTGCATGCCATCGCCCGCATTGACGACCGGCAGGCGAGTGGATTCCTCAAGCAGCCACGCCGCGCCTGATGAGTTGTGGCGAAGGATGATGGCTTCAGCGCCGAGCGCGCGCAGCGTGAGGCCAGTGTCTTTGAGTGTTTCGCCTTTTTCAATGCTGGAGCTGAGATTGGAAACCAGCGTGGTGTCTGCGCCGAGAGATTTTGCCGCCAGTTCGAAGCTGGTGCGCGTGCGCGTGGATGACTCGTAGAAGAGAAGAGCGATGCGGCGCTTGGCGAGAATGTGATCGCGCTTGAGCGGGTCTTCCTTTTCAAGGGCGGTGGCGCGTTCAAGGATGCGGCCGACGCCTTCAACGTTCAGGTCCATGACAGAGAGCAATGAACCCGGATGATAAGGGAACGGCGATGCAGGAACTGGAGGTGGGTGAAGCGGGCGTCGAACAGCGGTGGCGGGATTCATTTTTTCAGCTTTCGGATTTCAACTCTCAGCCTTCAGCTTGTTGGTGGTGAATTTGGTGGCTTGCTTTGCCATGCGTTGACTCCCGGCGAGAACTCGAATGCAGGAATCGAATTCTGATTCGCATTCCCTCGGGGGCTAAAGCCCAGTTGATTTTGACAAGGCTGATGTACGGGCTAAAGCCCGTACCCTTCATTTCAGCCCGTGCTCTTCACTAAAGCCCGTACCCTTCACTTCAGACTGAATTCTTCACTTAATTCTGAACCCTTCGCTTCTTATCAGCCTGTACTTTTCACTTAGCCTTGTGGAACTAACTCGACCAGCAGCACCTGGTCGTTCTGGTCGATCTCGTGGAACTTGACTTCGATAATTTCGCGGCTGCTGGTAGGCACAGCTTTGCCGACGTAGGTGGCCTCGATTGGCAATTCGCGATGGCCGCGATCGATGAGCACGGCGAGCTGAACGCGGCGAGGACGGCCGTGGTCAAAAAGGGCGTCGAGTGCGGCGCGCACGGTGCGGCCCGTGTAGAGCACGTCGTCGCAGAGCACGATGTCGCGGCCCTCGATATCGAATCCGATAGCTCCGGGCGTGACTACGGGACGAATGCCTGCGGTGGTCAGATCGTCGCGATAAAACTGAATGTCTAGAAATCCGGTATCGACTGGCCGCTTCTCAATGCCGGAGATGAGCTTTCCGAGCCGTTCGGCCAGCGGAATGCCGCGGCGCTTGATGCCGACCAGGGCAAGGTCTTCACTGCCGTTACTTTTTTCGACGATTTCGTGGGCCAGGCGCACCAGAGTACGCTCGATCTCCGAGGCGGACATCAGCCTGCCCTTCAGACGCAGATTGGGGTTGTCTTGGGATTCGCTCATAGTTGCACTCTCTTGGCTTTTCTCTCGACGGATGATACGAGGGTTTGCCGGTTCAGGGCAAGTTGTGGAGATGCAAGGATAAATCATGGCGGGGGTGTTGTTCGAATCGCCAGCAAATTAGCGAGTCAGCACGCCGCTGCGCGGCGATATCGCAAGTTAGCTGGAGCTCGTTGTATTTGGGTCTGTGGTATCCCAGGTCCGAAAATCCGGACCTGGGGCACCCGGCGTTTGTGATATCCCACCCATCTCGTGATGAAACTACGAGATGGATGGGGCGCCCGGAATTTAGCTGATACTCGAATTGAAAATGCTTCAGAACAGATCGGGAATGTTGTGGAAGGCGATGCGGGTGGGGGCGGCTTTATAGGCCGTGAGCATGGTGGCGGGGGCAAGAGTGCTGAGGCCGTATTTGTTGTTGAGCTCATCCATGGCTTTGAGCAGGCGGGAGCGGCTCTGCTCGCCATCGAGCGCGTCGAAGAGGTTGAGCGAGTGGAGGTGGTCAGGAACCAGGCCGTTGAGCTGCACGCCGACGAAGTAAGGTTGGTCGTATTCAGCGCCGGCGGGGCAGCTGGCCCACAGTCGGCTGAGGGCTGCGATGAGGGTGGGATTGTCCTGGCATTCGCTGAGGCGGATTTCGTTGTGCCAGCCACGGGTGGGCACGCCGAAACGGCTGACCGGGGCTTTTTCTCCGCGCGGAACGGCGAAGCCAATGGCGAGGCCTATGCTTGGCGCCCAAAGATTGGCTGCACGCAGGCGCATGGCTGCTTTGTGCAGGAGCTTATGCGCGACGGCCCAGGCTTTCTCTGCCGTGCGCATTTCCGGGGCCAGCACATGAGAGTGGCTGATGGACTTGAGATGGTCGTGCTCGGCCATGTCAAAGTCCTCGCCCTGCAGCCAGTGCCAGAGCCGCTGACCCCAGACGGAGCCCCACAGCTCGCCGGTCTGCTCGCAGTTGAGCGCGAGCAACTGGGGCATGGTGGTGATGCCTTTATCGTTCAGGCGCTTCTCAGTGCGGGTGCCGATACCGGGCAGATCGCGCAGTGTGAGGCGGCTGAGAGCCTCAGGCAGAATGTCGAGCGGAAGGGCGACGAGGCCGTTGGGCTTTTCCATGTCGCTGGCGATTTTTGCCAGGTAGCGATTGGTGGCCAGTCCGACCGAGCTACGCATCATGGGGCCAACGGCTTCAGTAATGCGCGCTTTAACGCGGCGGCCAAGGTCCATGGCAGCCAGCAGCGGACGTTCGCGCCCGATGAGGCGGCAGGCCATTTCGTCGATGGACAGGACGGCGGTGACGGGCACGCAACTTTCAACGGCTTCGACGATGCGGTGATGGAATTCTGTGTAGAGCTCGTGACGGCCTTCGACGAAGACGATGTCGGGGCAGAGGCGTTTGGCGTCGGCAACTACGGTTCCGGTGCGCACGCCGAAAGCCTTGGCCTCATAGCTGGCGGCGATGCAGACGGTGGTATCGGCCATCATGGGGACCACGGCGACGGGCTTGCCGCGCAACTCGGGGCGGACCTGCTGCTCGACCGAAGCAAAGTAGGAGTTGAGATCGACGAAGAGCCAGTTGACGTACGGACCTGGGAGGGCTTCAGAGCGAGTTGGGGCAACGGTGGGAGCCAGGTCCCGGAGCAGTTCATGAGAATCGGATTCGTCGAAGTCGGCTGATTCAACAGTTTTATTTTCTTGAGGTAAATCGTCCTGAATGTCGGGATCATCCGGCGTGAGATTGGGCCGGATGTTCGGTTCCGATTTGGGATTCATTACCATTGTTACTCTATGTTCGCCTTTTATTCCCCAAAATACAATTTAAAACGCGGAAAGATAGTCCATAATCAACTCAACAGCACGCAGATTACGTCTAAATAGATAGCCCCGGCGCGTCTCCAATCCGGGAGCCCCGATCTGGAGCTAGAAGGCCGAACACTTATGATGGGACTTTTTCATTGGCTAGAGGTCAACGCGAGTGTCCTCGCCGTCCTGGTCACTGTTGGTGTGGCCGTACTCCTGATTTGCTGCCTGGAGTGCAGCGACTGTTCCAAAGTCGATAAGGACGACCTGTTCAAACGCCACGAAGTTTAGCGAATTTGCCTGAGTAATTGAGGCGGCTCGTCTCTGAGATCGCAGGTATGCCTTTTTGTTCCCAACGCCACAACTGAATGTGACTATTGCACCGGCAGAGATTTGAGGTATTGCTCAAACTGCGCCAGGATGCGGTTGTACAAGTGCGTGCGGACATCCGGGCCTGCGATGGAATGCGTTTTGCGGGGATAGATCTGCAGGTCGTAGGGAATGCCGGCTTGAATGAGCGCCTGGATAAACTGCACGGTATTGCCGAGGTGTACGTTGTCGTCGCCGGTGCCGTGCACCAGCAGCAGACGGCCTTTCAAATTGGCTGCGGAGTTGACGACAGAGAAGTCTTTGTAGCCGGAGGGAAAGTCGGCCGGTTGGTTCATGTAACGCTCGGTGTAGATGGAGTCGTAGTCCTGCCATGACGTTACGGGAGCGACGGCTACTCCGGCGCGGAAGCGGTCGGAGTGCGTCATGGCATAGAGCGTGAAGGTGCCTCCCCAGCTCCAGCCCCACCAGCCCAGGCGTTTGCCATCGAGCTGCGGATATTTTGTGAGCGCAGCATCGACCACGGTCAACTGATCTTCAAGCTGCACGGGGCCAAAGTTGTGCCAGGCCGCCTGCGCAAAGGCGCGCCCGCGGTTGGGCGAACCGCGATTGTCGGCATGGAGAACGGCGAAACCGTGTTGTGCGAGCAGTTCGTCGAAGAACAAACTCTCGCTCCACTTGTTGCCGACAATCTGGGAACCGGGGCCGCCATAGGGATTGACGATGAGCGGTACTGAGGCGGGATTGGCAGCGCCCTCAGGCAACAGCAGAGTGGCGTAGAGTTTGCTGCCATCGCGGGCTGAGACTTCAAATTGTTCTGGTGCGCGGAGGTGGTAGGTCTCGAGTGCTCGGGTTTGCCAGAACACGTTGCATTTGCCCGCCGTCTGGCACAAGCGAAGAACGGGCGCGGCGATGCGCGAGGATGCGCGATCGACAAAGCCGCTGCCCTCAGGCGAGAAGTTGCCGCTGTGGAAGCCTGCGCCGTGGCTTAGCTGTGTTTTCTTCCCGTCAAAATCCACGCGCCACAGCTGTTGTTCGAGGGGATTGCCTTCGTTCGAGGCGTACTCAATTTGCTTGCGCGAGAAATCGACGTTGTAGATATCTCCTACGTCGAAGTTGCCGCTTGTCAATTGCCGTACCAGTTTGGCGGTGGCGGTACCGGGGCTCTGCTTATCGAAGCTGTAGAGGTAGAGATGGTTGTTGCTGTCGGTCCAATTGCTGAGCACGATTGCGCCGTCTTCAATCCAAACGCCGTAGTTGTCGTCGACGAATTTGTCGTCGCTGATCTGGAGCACGGACCGCGCCTGGCCGCTTTCAGGATCGGCAAGGTAAATGTCGCGATGCTTGTGATCGCGGGTGATGGTTTCAATCCACAGGGTGCGCCGGTCGGCCCAGCCGAAACGCGGAATGTAATCCTGCCCTTCTTTAATGGGCAGCTTGATCCAGACTGGTTTACCGCCACCGCTGCCGACTACTCCGACGCGCACATCGGGATTGGGGTCGCCGGGTTGCGGATAACGCTCGAAGTCAAGCGTTGCGTGCGCCGGAAGCCAATCTTCAATGGGATAGCGCGGCACTTCTTTTTCGTTCATCTGCAGAAACGCGAGATGGGTTGAATCGGGTGACCAGAAATAATTGCTGCGCGTTTCAAGCTCTTCGTCGTAAACCCAATCCACTTTGCCGTTGAGAATGTCGGGGCTATCGGATGGAGCCACGACGACTGCGGGCGTACCAGTTTCGCGCAGCCGCACAACGGTGAGGCTGTTGTCGCGAAGGAATGAGACTGATTTGCCGTCGGGCGAGAATTTTGGATCGTCGCCGGAGCCCGCGCCTGTGTATCCGATCTCAATGCCGGTGCTGTTGGCGAGGTCGTAGATCCACAGATGGCCGTCGGCGTCGAACAGCAGATGTTGCGAGTCGGGCGCCCAGATATAGCCCGCCATTTTGTAGCGCTGGCGATGGTCGCGATCTTTCTCTGAGGCGTCATCGCGGGTAAGCGGAGCGAGTTTGGCGCGGCTGATCAATACATGAGGATGGCCTGAGGCGGGATCGAGATCGATCAACTGTCCGCTGTCGAGGTAGGTAAGGTGTTTGCCGTCGAGTGACCAGGTAAGCTGCTCCGGCGCAGTGCCGGTGATGGAGCCGTGGCCGTAGATGGCGTCGACGGTGAGGGGCTTTTGCGCGGACTGCGCGAGGAGAGCCACTGAACTGACGGAGATGATGGCGAGGACAAAACGGAATGATGCCGTAGGCAAGGACGTTCCTCCATGAAAGGAGTTTCTATGGATGATAGCGGAAGGCAGGGTGCTTCGTATTGCAGGGCGCGGAGGAAGGGGTGTATGTTCCGGCTATGCATTACATGACGCCTGAAGAGCGACGGCAGATGGGCCAGTCACGGCGCAAGCAGATGGGCCGCGGCGACCATGGCGAGTTGAAGTCAAAGTCGAGAAACGTTGGTGCGCTTGCGCTGGTAGAGCGGTCGATGAAAGGCAGAGTGCCTGCGCTGGTGAAGTTGAAGTATGAGCTGATGGCGCAATCGCCTTTTGGCTACTTTCGCGGCGCAGTGCCGGTGATGGCGGCGGATCTTGCGGCGTTGCCTTCGACCGGCATTATTGCGCAGATTTGCGGCGATGCGCACGTACGCAACCTGGGCGCATTTGCTGCACCGGATGGGCGACTGGTTTTCGACATCAACGACTTTGACGAAACGATTCGCGCGCCGTTCGAATGGGATTTGAAGCGCATGGCCGCATCGCTGGTGGTGGCCGGTCGTGAGTCGGGGCACAAGGAATCGTTGGCGCGCGAAGCGGTGGTGAAATGCATTGAGCGTTACTGCGCACTGATGCGCACCTTCTCGAAATTGCCGATGCTGGATGTGACCCGCTACCAGGTGCATCGGCTGAACAGTGTGGAGCCGGTGCACGCGGCGCTGATGAAAGCTGAGCGCGCGACGGCGCAACATGCGCTGGAGCAGTTGACGGCGCCAATGAAACAAAAACGTTCAGGCGATGGTGAGGAACGGCACTTCAGAGAGGTCAAGCCATTGCTGAGCCGCGTAACCGGGGCGCAGGCCGCGGCGGTGGTGCGATCGCTCGGTCCGTATGGCGAAATGCTGGAGCCGCAACGGCAGCATTTGCTCTCGCTCTACAAGCCAGTGGATGTGGCGTTCAAAGTTGTGGGGACTGGCTCGGTGGGTCTGCGCGACTACTGCATTTATTTCGAGGGCAACGGAGAAGGCGATCCGCTGTTTTTGCAGATCAAGGAAGAAACGGCATCGGCGTACGCGCCCTATCTTCCGGACGCGCACCCGGCGCAGCATAACGGCGAGCGCGCAGCGATGGGGCAGCGCGCCATGCAGATGCAGTCCGATCCTTTTCTGGGCTGGACGCATATTGGCGGGCGGCAGTTTCTGGTGCGCCAGTTGAACGATCACAAAGGCGCAATCGATGTAGAGGATCTGAGGAACGGCGGATTGGAAGCGTGCGCCGTGGTCTGCGGCGAACTGCTTGCGCGCGGTCATGCGCGGTCCGGTGATCCATTGATGATTGCGGGCTATCTGGGGGCGGGTGGGGGATTTGCTGACGCGCTGGCCGAGTTCGGATCAGAGTATGCGGATCAGACGGTGAAGGATTGGGAGGAGCTGAAGAGGAAGCGGAAGAGCTAGCTACCAGCTTTCAGCTATCAACTATCAGCTTGATTGTGGTGATCTGGGGGGCTTGTTATCCCATGTCCCAAAATCGGGACATGGGGCACCCGGCGATACGGCTGTGAGATGGATGGGTCACCCGACCGCTTTTGCTCGGTGTAGATGAAAACCGCCCCTCGGGGGCTAAAGCCCCTATTACTTTGCATGGCTCCATGTACGGGCTGAAGCCCGTACCCTTCAACAAGAAAGCTCTCATCGAGTTTTCAGCGGGGCGCTAGCGGATTTTATAGATGTCGTAGGCGTGGAGGCTTGCTGCTAGTTTGAATCTCTCTTGCAGTTGAGTGATTGTTGCTTCGCGTTGCGGAGTGGGGTCGGCGGTCAGTTGCAGATTGCGTTTTACGATGAGCCAGCGGATGTTGTGTTGGCTTGCTGCTTCCGCGACTTGTGCGGGCGAGAGCGGGTCGGCGGCGCGATCGAAGAGCAGCACCGGAAACTGCGGCGTGCGGCCGGTGGCGAAGTAGAACGGATCTTCGCCGGGGATGAGAGTGATGCCGTCGGTTTGTGGGATGTTGGCGTTGGCGTAGCGAAGCAGTTCGTCGAAGTCCTGCAGAAACGGGCCTGGAGTGGACAGGCCTTTGAGCTGCGGGAATGTTGAGTGCTGCACTGGGTCGGCGGGAAGCTGCGCGTAGGACAGCCGCTCTTCGCTGGTGGTGTAGAAGGCGCCGCAGATGAGTAGAGTGACTGAAATGCCTGCCGCAATGGCTGGCGTGATCTTGCCGAGGTCGAGTGCTGGTGATTTGAATTCCGCCAGGAACGCTGTCATGTCGGCGATGAGCAGGATGAGCAGCGGCCAGATTGCGTAGGTCGATCCCCAGAGTTGCTGCGACATGAGCGTGCCGTGGATGGCGATCAGGATGAGGATCGGCAGAATCGGCGCGATATGGAAATGCAGGCGCCGCTCGATGCGGAGACTGCGCAGGTTCCACAGAGCCAATGCAGCGGCGAGAATCAACAGCATTGGCCACAGGGCGAGCAGGCTGTCGCCGCGCTCGTCTGCATCGTTGTAGATAAACAGCGTGCAGAGTGTGTATACGAACGGTGCGGCGAAGAGAAAGAGCGCGACGAGCTTGGCCCATTGTGCTTTGGCGCGGCGAAGAAGCGCGAGCGCGGCGATGATGCACGGCAGCTTCCAGAGCAATTGCGGATCACTGTAGACACTGAGCATTTGCTGCGGACCGGGCAGCCGACGCTGGGCTGCGAACTGGATGGTCCAATGATAATAATTGCCGAGGCCGACGGTGAAATGCAGTACGAGCAGAGCTGCCGAAAGAGTGGCCGCGATGCCGGTAAGCACGGCGAATAGTGGCTTCGTCGACAATGCGCGGGCGGGCGAATCGGGTGCTGGCGGCTTGAGAAGCCCGGACAATTCGGCGGCAAGCGCGACGGCGAGGATGCCGCAGGTGGCGGCCAGAAATGGGAGGCCAATGTTCTGCTTGAAAAAGACCGGCAGGCAAAGGGCCGCGCCCGTGATGATTCCATAGAGCCATGACGAAGTTTGGCTGAGGCGCTGCAGCAGATAGATGGCTACGAGGATGGAGAAGGCGCAATCGCAGTCGTAGGACGGGAGCGGCAGAATGCAGTAGATGCCGAGTACCGTGAGCGGCGCGGCAAGAATGAGCGAGACGAGCCAAGAATTGTTGACGCGGCTTAACAGCGAATGCAGCGCGATGCGCCATGTGAGAGCAGTGCCGAGGCCGCCCACAATGGCTGCGTACAGCACGTGATGGAAAAAGACGCGGCCGGTGAGCCGGATGATGGCTGCCTGGATGAGGAATGTGAGCGGGGCGTGGGCGAAAGGGAAATCGCGATAGGGAAGCTGTCCCTGGGCGATGCGCGCGGCGGAGTCGAGCACGTAGCTCAGGTCCCAAAGTACGGCAACGTGTGCGTTCTGCCAGAGGACCACGGCTGCCGTGGCGGCAAAGATGCCGATGGCGGCAAGCCAATCACGCAGCCCCCAGCGCGCCGGGGCCTTCAGCATCCGCGACGGTAGTAGTAGGCCCAGCAGGGGGCGGAGCAGATGGCCATCAGCAACGCGACGAACCATCCGATCATCGTCCAGCCAAGGAAGACGTTGAGCAGGAGGATTGCGGTGGCGTTATGCGTGTTGCGCGCGGCGGCGATGATGGCTGGCGCGAAGTAGAGTGCGAGGGCAAAGAGCAGGAAGTGCATGGTCGCTCCTGGGTGGTCGTTCCTCCGTTATTACGCAGAGTTTACTCCGGTTGTTCCGCGGTTGAATGTGGATTCTGGTTCTAGAATGAACCGGTATGCCCACAAGCGTTCGTTCGCACGCAAAGATCAACCTGGGTCTCGGCATTGGTGCGCCGCGAGCTGATGGTTTTCATGCGCTGGCCACGGTTTACCAGACGATCGAGTTGCACGACGTGGTCACGGTGACGGCACGGCCGGCTGCGGTGACGGCTTTGCGACTGACCTCGAATGACGCGCGCGTGCCGACCGATGGGCGGAACACGGCGTGGAAGATGGTTGAGCTGGCGCTCGAGATGCTGGGGTTGACGGCCGAGGTCGAGATTCATATTGAAAAGCGGCTGCCGGTTCAGGGTGGTTTGGGAGCCGGGTCGGCCAATGCGGTGGCGGCTTTGGTGGGGTTGGATGTGGAACTCGGGGTTCGTGGTATCCCAGGTCCCAAGAGCGGGACCTGGGGCACCCAAGATCCTTGGCTTGCTGGGCGGTTGGAGATTGCGGCGCGGGTGGGGTCGGACGTGCCGCTTTTCTTGATTGGCGGCACGGTGCTGGGGCTGGATCGGGGGCAGGAGGTGTATCCCCTGCCGGATGTTGAACCTACGTGGTGCGTGATTGCCACGCCGGAGGTGGGGGTTTCAACGCCGCAGGCTTTCCGCGACTGGGATGCGTTGTGCGCAAAGGAAGGTTTGACCCCGGAGGCAAGTGCCGGTAAACTGAATGAGTTGAGCCGCGCCTATGCCAGCGCCTTTGCGGGAGTAATCCCCGAGGGAGGGCAGGGAGCAGGCTCCTCCGGTGTCCTCGCCAGTAACGACAATGGCCGCGAGGACCTTGCGGGACCTCAAGAGTCCGCGCTTGTCCGCACCGGGATCAGTAGCTGGATCCAGAACGACTTTGAACGAGTTGTTTTTCCCCAGCATCCTTCCCTTGCAGAGATCAAGCGTTTACTTGCGGGTGCCGACGTTCCGGAGGCAGCCTCGTCCCTTGTTGCCATGCTGTCGGGGTCCGGTTCGGCGCTCTTCGGGTTGTACCTGACCCGCGGAGATGCGGAAGCGGCTTGCGAACGTTTGCGGCCGGCAGGAGTGAAGAGTTACCTGACTCGCACTCTGTCGCGCGCAGCCTACTGGCGTGACATGCTTTCGCATTGACAGTAGTCCGTTGTGCGGGAGAAACTCGCGAACGGCTGCTCATGCTGGGCGATCGTCTAATGGTAGGACAGTGCCCTTTGGAGGCACTTGTCTAGGTTCGAATCCTAGTCGCCCAGCCAAGATTTTGTAGCCGAGAAACAGCCATAGCCAACCAGCATGGAGGTAGTCGGAAATGGAAGCGGGAACAGTGACGGTCACGACGGAAGACAAGCAACCCGAAGCCGCGACGAAGGACTTGGCGGCGAAAGATGCGTCGCAGGACGGGTCAAAGGCCAAGGACGGGGCCAAGGACGGCAAGCCGGCCACGGAGCGCAAGCGTGCTCGCAATTTGAGCGAGGACAAGCGCTTCAGGCTGTTTTCTGGAACTGCGAATCCTGAGTTGGCTCGCAAGATTGGCGAGCACATCGGGGTGAAAGTAGGCGAGACCAAGCTGCAGCGCTTTGCTGATGGCGAAGTCTTCTTCCAGTTGCTTGAGAACGTGCGCGGAGTCGATGTCTTTGTCGTGCAGCCGACCTGCTATCCCGTGGATCAGCACCTGGTGGAGTTGCTGGTGATGATTGATGCGCTCAAGCGCGCATCAGCAGCGAGGATCACGGTGGTGATGCCCTATTACGGTTATGCGCGCCAGGATCGCAAAGACAAGCCGCGCGTGGCGATAAGCGCCAAGCTGATTGCCGATCTGTTGACGACGGCGGGCGCCAATCGCGCGCTGTTTGTGGATCTGCATGCCGCGCAGATTCAGGGCTTCTTTAATATTCCCGTGGATCACCTTTATGCGAGCCCGGTGTTGGTGAGCTACTTCCGCGAATTAAATCTGCCCAACCTGATGGTGATTTCGCCTGACCCAGGCGGAGTGGAGCGAGCGCGATTCTTTGCGCAGAAGATGGGCGCTCCATTGGCGATTGTGGACAAGCGCCGCACGGACATGAACGTGGCCGAAGTGATGAACGTGGTCGGCGATGTGAAGGGCAGAACGTGCTTGATCATCGACGACATTATCGACACGGCTGGAACGCTTGTAAAAACTGTTGATGCACTTTTGAATGCAGGCGCCACGGCAGTGTATGCCTGCGCGAGTCATGCTTTGCTTTCAGGACCGGCCATCGATCGTATTGCCAATTCGCGGCTGGAGCAGGTGGTGGTTACAGACACTGTCCCCTTGCGCGAAGCGGCACAGAAGTTGCCCAAGATCAAGGTGCTTTCCATTGCCGGCCTGCTGGGCGCGGCGATAGAGAGCATTCACATGGAGACGAGTGTTAGTACGTTGTTCAATTAAGTGAGCAGTGGACAGTGAACAGTGTTCCTGCTCGTAATAACAATTCGGCTGGCGTAAGGCGCAGTGCTCAGTAATTGAACCTTTTCACTGACCACTGACCACTGTTCACTGAACGCCGGCTTAACAAAGGGAGCGGATGCCTTAAGGCCCGTGCCCGAGAAAAGAAACGAGAGACGAAATGCCTGAAGTAGTCGCAGCAAAGCCCCGAGTGGGCAAGTTCAACAAGAATGCCGCGCGTCGCGTACGTGTTGCCGGCAAAATCCCCGCAGTTATTTATGGCCCGGGCTCAGAACCGGTTGCCGTAGAAGTCGACCCGAAGCAGATTTCTCGGATTCTCTTTTCCGAAACGGGTCACAACACGATCTTCGACGTTGAGATTCCCGGCCATGCCACTGCCAAGGCCATGATTGTTGATTTTCAGCGCGAGCCGATCAAGGATCAGCTGATCCACATCGACCTGAAGCGTATTGCTCTGGATAAGGCGCTGCGCGTGAAGGTGCGCGTCAAGCTGCTTGGTATCCCGGTGGGCGTGAAGGCCGAGGGTGGAATTCTTGACCAGGTATTGCGCGAAGTTGAAATCGAGTGCTTGCCGGCCGACATTCCGAGCCACATCGATGTGGATGTGAGCGAGCTTAAGATGCACCAGGTGGTGCGCGTAAGCGGTCTGCCGCACTCCGACAAGATCAAGTACCTGAACTCAGAAGACGCTACTGTGGCGCACGTTGTTTCGATTCGCGAAGAAGTTGCTCCGGTGGTTGAAGGCGCTGAGGCTGCAGTGGTCGCGGCAACAGGGGCTACGCCGGCAGAGCCGGAAGTGGCGAAGAAGGGCAAGCCCGACGCCGAGGCTCCGGCGAAGAAGTAAGCCTTGGCTGACGCGACCGCAAGTATGGATCGGCGAACCCCGTTTCTTGTGGTGGGGCTCGGTAATCCCGGTCCCGAGTACCAGTGGACTCCGCATAACGCAGGGTTCATGGCAATTGACCGCATCGCCCAGCAAGAGGGCGTTGTGGTGCAGAACCGGCGCTGCCGGGCCGTAACAGCAACCTGCCGCATGGCGGGTCGCGAAGTGGTTCTGGCCAAGCCGGAAACTTTCATGAACCTGAGCGGGCTTTCAGTGGCCGCTCTGGTTCGGGAATTTGAAGTTGATCCAGGCAGGGACATGCTCGTAATTTACGACGAGCTTGACCTGACGCTGGGCACCTTCAAGATCAGGGAGCGCGGATCGCCTGCCGGGCACAACGGAGCCCGCAGCGTCACCGGCGCCCTGGGGACTCAGGAGTGGTTGCGACTGCGCATTGGCGTGGGACTGGACCTACCGCCTGAGGCCGTAGCCGCTGGTGGCGGAAGGCGGGGAGGCAAGGAATACTTGCTCTCGCCGATGCGCAAAGCGGATTTGACGATTCTGGACGAGGTGCTTGACCGGGTGGCAACGGCTACGCGGCGCACCCTTGAAGCAGGGCCGGCAGCCGCGATGAATGAGTTTAACCGGAAGGAAGACAGGGACCAGGGGCCAGGGAACAAGGATCAGGATTAGCGACAAAACGAGTTGTGATCCAGGAACCGGCGACTGCGAACTGAGAGTTGAGGGCTGAAGCGGAGTGAGGCTTCGGCGGAAAAGGAATCAAAAAGATGTCCCGTTTGTATGAGGTTATGTTTATCGTTCGGCCAGATGTGGCCGATGAGGAAGTCGACAAGCTGGTGGCCGGCTTCACAACAACAATCACCACGGGTGGCGGCGCGGTCAAGACGGTTGAGAAGATGGGCCGCCGCAAGCTTGCCTACATGGTGCGCAAATTCAACGACGGCAACTACGTTCTGCTGACCATTGAGGCGGATGGCGCCGGAGTGCTCGAACTGGAGCGTCGTCTGCGCGTGACCGAACAGGTGATCAAGTTCATCACTGTTCGTATGGATGAAGAAGAAAAGCGGTTGGCGAAGGTGAAGGCACTGCGCGGAACTCGTCGCAAGCTGAGCGCCGAGCCGGCGGCTGCGCATGCTCCCGCTGCACCCGCACCTGTTGCAGCTGCTCCGGCTGAAGTTGTGGAGCCTGTGCAGGCAAACGCGTAGTTCTGAGTTCTTGTTAATTGCCGCTGCCGGTTGAGATTTAAAAAGGCACGGCCCGATCCATTTGCGTTGCGGCGCCCTTGTGCGAGTTGCAACGCGAGAGAGTAGAAGAGGAAACAACATGGCTGATGAAACAGTAGGCAAGGCGCCTGAGACGGGCGCAGCACCACAAGGTGGCAACGACGGACCACCGGCGCGATCTGGTGGTGGCGGTCGTCCGCAGGGCGGTCGTCCCAGCGGCGGACCTGGCGGACGCGGAAAGTTTTTCCGGCGCAAGAAGGTCTGCAAGTTCTGCACCGAGAAGATTGATGCGATCCCTTACCGCGATGTTCGGTTGCTGCAGGGGTTTGTGGCTGAGCGCGGCAAGATTGTGCCTCGTCGGCTTACCGGCGTTTGCACCACGCACCAGCGCCGCCTGACCCGTGCCATCAAGCAGGCCCGGAACATCGCCCTGCTGCCGTTTGCTACACGGCACTAGAATGTTGGCCGCTTGCGGCCAGATTTGAATATCGCGCGGCAGCCGGATGATCGGTCGCTGAATGTACCGCAGGGCAAACGGAACACCGCACGGATGCGAGGCTGTGAGCTTCTGAGCCGTGGGGAGGAAATCGGCCCCGACGCCGCCCGCACAAATTGGAGAGATTCACATGGAAGTAATTCTGAAGGAAGACGTACCCAACCTGGGACTCCGCGGAGACGTGGTGAAGGTCGCAGAGGGTTACGGACGCAACTACCTGCTGCCCCGCAAAATGGCCATGCAGGCTACTGAGGCCAACAAGGCAGTGATTGAGCAGATGAAAGATGCCGCAGCGCGCCGCTCAGCAAGCGAGAAGTCGCAGGCTGAAGAGCTGGCCTCAAAGCTGGCGCCGGTGGAGCTCAGCTTCACGCGCAAGTCGGGCGAAGCGGGCCACCTGTTCGGCTCCGTTACTTCGGCGGACATTGCCGCCGAACTGGCAGCGAAGGGCTTCGACATCGATCGCCGCAAGATTCAGCTCACCGATCCTTTGAAGACTGTGGGAGACATCACGGTGGGCATTCGCCTGCACCGCGAAGTAACCGCGCACATCAAAGTAACGGTTTTGGCTGAAGCTCAGGAAGACGAGACGGCCGGAGCAGCGAAGGCAGAAGCCGCAGTCGAATAGTTTACAACCGAACGGATGGCCGCGCCGCATCTCGCTCATTGCGAGAAGCGGCGCGTGTTTTTTTGCGCTTAGTACAGAGCGCAATTTTTAGAAGAGCTTTACCTCTCCAGTGCCGCCGCTCAGGACGATGAGCCTCTTTAATGTTTTGGTAAGTTTGGCCTGGAAGCCTGGCCACTGATCGGCCTTCTGTTGGGAAAAGAGAAACCTGATCCTGTTGGCGGGAACGCTTTCGTCTACTCGGCCGGATTTGTCGTAGCAGGTTCGCGCCCGCGTGCCGCTGACGGAGACCAGTGTCAGGCGAAGAAGCTTTTCACGCGTCTCGTGTGTGTCGCTCGGGTCGAAGACATCCCATGCGACATCGTTCGAGTTCAACGCATTCATAAACAGATCACAATGGCCGCCGGGCTGCGCGATGGTCATCACGTTGGTGCTCCAGTTGAACGTGACTTCGACGTTGTCGTTGACGCCATCCTCTGGGGTGAGCAAAAGCAGCGCGCTGCGAACATATTCAAACAGCTCAGGAGCAGCGGCCTCGGTCTTGGGTTCGGGCCTGGGTTGGTGCGCAGGAGTTTGTGCAGTGCACGCGGGGAGAACTGAGATCAACGCCGCGGCGCAGATGCGTGCCATTTGCCTCATGAGTAAGCTGCTCCTTTCTCTTGCCCGGTTTTCTATTCAGTGTGGGCTGAGTATAACCCTGAAGCAGGAGCGGAATCATTCACAATCGCTAGCGGCTGGTTCCGGTTGGTACGTAACGTAGGTACCGCAGCCAGCAGGCCTCGCGTGTAGGCGTGCGCCGGCGCGCTGAGCACTTGGGTGCTTGGGCCCGACTCAACCACTTCTCCGGCGCGCATGACCGCGACGCGGCTTGCCACCTGGCCCACGACCGCAAGATCGTGCGAAATGAACAGCATCGCCAATCCATACTGCTGCTGAAGGTTGCGCAACAGATCCAGCACCTGCGCCTGCACGGTGACATCCAGTGCGGTGGTGGGCTCATCGGCAATGAGCAATTTGGGATTGTTGATGAGCGCCATCGCGATGAGGATTCGTTGCCGCTGGCCGCCTGAAAACTGGTGGGGAAAATCACCGTAGCGCAATGCAGCATCGGGCAGGTCGACGGCCTCAAGCGCAGCGATAGCTTTCTTTTTGGCTTCGCGCCCGGACCACGATGGATAATGCGCCGCGGCTGCCTCAGCCACCTGGCGACCGATGGACATGACAGGATTGAGCGCCGTCATCGGCTCCTGAAAGATCATGGCGATCTCCCGCCCGCGGATCTGGCGCCACTGCTTCGCCTGCAGCTGCAGCAGGTTGTTGCCGCGCCACAAAATCTCGCCGGAGACTTTTGCGGCGGGGCCCAGCAGTCCAAGGATGGCGAGCGCCGTTGCGCTTTTTCCCGACCCCGATTCACCGACCAGTCCGAGCACTTCTCCTTCGTCGATGCTCAGGCTGATGCGGCGCACCGCATCCATTGCGCCGAAACTGACGCACAGATCGCGAATCTGGAGAAGAGTGCCCATGCAGTTATCGTAGAGCACCGGCAGTGCGGAAATGGCAGGGAAACAGCACGGGTGAACCTCGGCCGGCATCGCGGGGCTCCGTCGTTAGATGGCCGGAAGTTGATGGGCAAACCGCTGACCTGCAAGGGACTAGGCGGCACACATTTCCAATAAAGCCATTGCCCTTGGCACGGGTTTGAATTAACTTCAAATACCAATCGACTTTTTCCCTGGAGGCAAAACCGATGCCCCGGATTGTACGTTGCTCTATCATTCAGGCTTCCAACGCTGTGGCGGCGACAGAGCCGCTGGCCGTGCAGAAGAAGGCCATGATTGAAAAACACCTTGGCCTGATACGCAAAGCTGCATCAGACGGTGCGCAGATCGTTTGCCTGCAGGAGATATTCAACGGGCCGTATTTTTGCGCGGAGCAGTCGGTCAAGTGGTATGAAACAACGGAAGCCGTTCCCTCCGGGCCGACTGTGACGCAGATGCAAGCTCTCGCAAAGGAACTGCATATCGCCATGGTTGTTCCTGTTTATGAGGTGGAGCAGGAAGGGATTTTTTATAACACCGCCGCGGTCATTCAGAACGACGGCACGTATCTGGGCAAATATCGCAAGACTCATATTCCGCACGTTGCGCCGGGCTTTTGGGAGAAATTTTATTTTCGGCCCGGCAATCTGGGCTATCCGGTATTCGATCTGGGCTTTGCAAAGATTGGTGTGTATATCTGCTATGACCGGCACTTTCCTGAAGGCGCACGCTGCCTGGGGCTGAATGGCGCGGAGATTGTGTTCAATCCTTCTGCAACCGTTGCGGGCTTGAGTGAGTACCTGTGGAAGCTGGAGCAGCCTGCACATGCCGCTGCCAACGGCTATTTTATTGCGGCCATCAATCGCGTGGGAACCGAGGCGCCGTGGAATATTGGCGAGTTTTACGGTTCAAGTTATTTTGCAAATCCGCGCGGGCAGATTGTTGCGCAGGCGTCGCGCGATAAAGACGAAGTGCTGACGACGGATTTGAATCTGGATGAAATTGCAGACGTGCGGCGCACCTGGCAGTTTTATCGCGACAGGCGACCAGATTTGTATGGGCCTATCGTGGCGTCGTAGCGGGCGATGTAGTTGGTTAGTCCCCTGAGGTCGATATGAGCATTGCGATTCTACCCGACGATCCGCAACTGCGGGAGCGTTTTGGCGAATTAAAGCCGCCGCTCACGGCGCAGGCCGCAGTGATTGAGGCCAATCGTTGCCTGAACTGTTTTGACGCGCCATGCACTGCCGCGTGCCCCACGCATATCGACGTTCCCGGATTCATCAAGCGCATTGCATCAGGAAATTTGCGCGGATCAGCGATGCGTATTCTTGATGCAAATATTCTTGGCGCCAGTTGTGCACGTGTTTGCCCGGTGGATGTGCTCTGCGAAGGGTCCTGCGTGCTGCATCGGCAGAATCATAAGCCGATCCAGATTGCGCTACTGCAACGTCATGCTATGGACAATTTTCACGCGTCGAGCCGGAAGATACCCGCTGTGCCGCGCATTCAAAATGGTCCGCGTGTTGCGTGTATCGGCGGCGGACCGGCGTCGCTCGCATGTGCTGCGGAGCTTTGCCGGCGCGGTGCGCAGGCCACGATCATCGAACGCCGACCGCTGCCCGGTGGACTGAATACCTACGGAGTGGCCGAGTACAAACTGCGTGCTGCCGATAGCCTGCGTGAAGTGGAGATGATCCAGAAGATGGGCGTCGAATTTCGGTTCGGTGTGAGCGTCGATTCGGCGAGTGTGTTGCGGGAGCTTGAAGCGGAATTCGATTACATCTTTCTTGGGCTGGGCCTGGGCGCAATGCAGCGGCTGGGAATTCCCGGCGAAGATTTGGAGGGCGTCGTCAACGCGCTTGAATTGATTGCGGGCTACAAGATCGGGCACATTCGCCAGGTCCACGGGACGGTTGTTGTTGTGGGCGCAGGCAACACGGCGATTGATGCTGCGAATGCCGCGCGACGGCTCGGTGCGCAGAAGGTGTACATGGTTTATCGTCGTAGCGAAATCGACATGTCGGCCTTCATTTTCGAATACGAACATGCGAAGCAGGAAGGGGTGCAGTTCCTATGGCGAATGCAGCCGCTGGCCATCAAGCCGGACGCACATGGGCGTCTTCAACTTGAAACTGTGCAGATGCAGACGATGAATGGAAGCCTTGTGCCGGTTCCCAATTCGCAAACAACGATTGACTGCGACATGGTAGTGCCGGCGATTGGTCAGTCGCCGCTTGCGCAACTGGTTCAGGACTTGCGCGGCGTGGAAGTGCGCGATGGGCGCATTGTTGCAGATCGCGCGACGGGGAAGACTGGAAATCCGCGTTACTTTGCGGCCGGTGATTGCGTGAACGGAGGGCGAGAAGTTGTGGATGCGGTGGCCGGCGGGCAGCGCTCGGCGCGCGCGATTCTGCAGTCTGCGGGGGTGACATATGCCTGACATTCGAATTCGTGGATTTGCAGGAGGCATCAATTCGCCTAATCCATTCTGGCTTGCTTCGGCTCCTCCAACAAATACGGGCGAGATGATCATGCGGGCGTTCGATGCGGGCTGGGGCGGTGCCGTTTGGAAAACCATCGGCGAGCCGATTACGAATGTGAGTTCGCGCTACTCGGCAACGGACTGGAACGGCCTGCGCATGATGGGCTTCAACAATATCGAGCTGATCAGTGACCGCAGCATTGAAATAAATCTGCGCGAGATGATGGAAGTGAAGAAGCGTTATCCGCAGCATGCAGTGATTGCGTCGCTGATGGTGGCTTCGAATCGCGAGGCATGGCACGACATTGTGGCGCGGACAGAAGATGCGGGCGCGGATGGTTTGGAGCTGAATTTCGGATGCCCGCATGGCATGAGCGAGCGTGGCATGGGGTCGGCCGTAGGTCAGGTGCCGGAGTATGCGCAGATGATTACCGAATGGGTGAAGGAGAAAGCGCGCACGCCTGTGCTGGTAAAGCTCACGCCGAACATTACGGACATTCGCGCGGTTGCGCGCGCGGCCAAGCGTGGCGGGGCTGACGGATTGTCGGCGATCAACACCATCAATTCGATTACGGGGATTGATCTGGATACACTGACGCCGCGACCGAATGTGGACGGCAAGAGTTCGCATGGCGGATACTGCGGGCCGGCGGTCAAGCCGATTGCGTTGAACATGGTTCAGCAGGTGATGTCCGATCCGGATGCGGCGCTTCCGTTCTCAGGCATTGGCGGCGTTGCCACGTGGCGGGATGCGGCGGAGTTCATTCTGCTGGGCTGTGGCACGGTGCAGGTTTGCACGGCGGTGATGCACTACGGCTATCGCATTGTCGAAGACATGATTGAAGGTCTAGATAGCTGGATGGATGAAAAAGACTTCAAGACGATTGAGGATTTTCGCGGCCGGTCATTGCCAAAGGTGACTGAGTGGAAGCACCTGAATTTGAATTACAAAATTGTTGCGCGCATCAGCGAACAGAAATGCATTGGCTGCGATCTATGCCACATCGCCTGCTGGGACGGAGCCCATCAATGCATTCATCTTGATCGTGAATCGGGGCCAGTTGATGGACATATAGAAATGCATCCTATTCCTGCGATGAGTGAAATGCAGAGTCGCGCCGCGATTACGGAGACGCCGGTGTCGCGCAAAGAGCGGGCGACAGCGGGTTTGGGATCGGATGCGACGCCGCTCAGCCGCATTCCGCGCGTGGATGAAACCGAGTGCGTAGGCTGCAATCTCTGCTCGCTGGTGTGCCCTGTGGATGAGTGCATCACGATGGTGCGGGTTGAGAACGGGTTGCAGGCGGATACGTGGGCTGAGCGGGCGAACGACGCGCGCGAGACACGAGTGCAGAGGACTTGACCCCGTTGAGGTTCGTGGTATTCCAGGTCCGAAAGTCCGGACCTGGGACACCCAGCTTCAATCCTGATCTGACCCCTTGTGGGAGCGAGTTAAAACTATGGCGAGTGTGCTCATTCAGAACGGATCCATCGTTAACGCTGATTCAACAGTGCATGCAGATCTGCTGATTGACGGTGCGACGATCAAAGAAATTCGCGCCGGTATTCCTGCGAGCGCCGCGCAAATAGTGGTGGACGCGCGCGGATTATTGCTGCTGCCTGGTGGTATCGATGCACACACGCATCTTGATATGCCGTTTGGCGGATCGAAGTCTGCTGACGATTTCGAAACGGGCACGCGCGCGGCGGCGATCGGCGGCACAACAACGATTGTGGATTTTGCCATACAGGCACGCGGCACAAAGATGCGCACAGCGCTGGATACGTGGTGGAAGAAGGCTGAAGGCAAAGCATGTATTGATTACGGTCTGCACATGATTGTGACGGATCTTCCTGACGCCGGTCTTGAAGATATGGACGAGATGGTGCGCGAGGGAGTGGCGAGTTTCAAGTTGTTCATGGCCTATCCGAATGTGCTGATGGTGGACGATGCCACGATTTTCAAGGCGCTTCGGCAGACTGCGAAAAATGGCGCGCTGATTTGCATGCACGCTGAAAACGGCTCTGTCATTGATGTAATCGTGCAGCAGGCTTTGGCAGAAGGCAAGACCGCGCCCATCTATCACTCGCTTACGCGGCCGACGGTGGCTGAAGCAGAGGCAGTGCATCGCGCCATTGCGATGGCAGAAATTGCAGGCGTGCCGATTTATATTGTTCACCTTTCGAGTGAAGACGCATTGAACCAGGTGCGCGAGGCTCGCGATCGTGGCTTGCCTGCGTTTGCTGAAACCTGTCCGCAATACCTTTTGCTCTCGCTGGAGGACGTTGCCGATATTGGCTGGGAGGGTGCGAAGTATGTGTTCACACCTCCTCTGCGCGAGCGGCGCAATCAGGCCAAGCTTTGGGACGGTTTGCGCGCCGATCATTTGCAGGTAGTTTCGACGGATCATTGTCCATTCTGTTTTGCTGACCAGAAGGCGCTTGGGAAAGATGACTTCACGAAAATTCCAAATGGCGGCCCTGGTATCGAAAATCGATTACAGCTGTTGCATCATCACGGCGTGGGGCAGGGAAATTTCTCAATCAACCGGTTTGTTGAGCTGGTTTCGACTGCGCCGGCGCGCATCTTCGGCATGTATCCCAAGAAGGGCGTGCTGGCCGAGGGCAGCGATGCCGATCTGGTGTTGTGGGATCCGGCTGAGGACTACACGATTTCGGCGGCAACGCACCATATGCGCGTGGACTACTCGATGTTTGAGGGTTTTCGCGTGCGCGGCAATGCGCGCGATGTTTACTCTCGCGGCGAACTGATCGTTTCAAAGGGAGAATTTATCGGCAAGCCAGGTCGTGGGAATTACCTGCGTCGCGATGCGCGCGGAGGAGCCTGGACATAGATGGTTGGAAGTCTGGACGTACGGGCTGAACAGACTGAGGCAAGACTGCAAAACTCGTCGGGAGATGGAATTCGCATTCCCTCAGGGGCTAAAGCCCAGCATGCTTTGGGCTTTTATGTACGGGCTGAAGCCCGTACCCTTCAACATCAAATGCATGGAAAGCCCGCACCCTTCAGGAGGTCCCGTGAGCGTTCACGACCCGTCACTTTCAAATCCCGACTTGGCGCCAACTACGCTGGAGCAGCGGAAGTGGGGCTTTTATAACTACACGGCGCTTTGGTTTTCAATGTGCATGGAGATCACGACATATCAGCTTGCTTCCTCGCTGATTGCCAAGGGCATGGATTGGAAGCAGGCGCTTGGCACTGTGCTGTTGGGCAATTTGATTGTGCTGGTTCCCATGTTGCTGAACGCACATGCTGGCGCCAAGTACGGCATTCCGTTTCCTGTGTTTATTCGCGCGCCGTTTGGAGTGCGCGGGGCAAACATTGCGGCGCTGCTTCGAGCTGTTGTGGCTTGCGGCTGGTTCGGTATTCAGTCGTGGATTGGCGGCACGGCTATTCACGCCATGCTTGCAGTGATCTGGCCTGGCGCAGCGAGCAATCAGGGAATATTGTGGGCTTGTTTTCTCGGCTTCTGGTTGCTGAATATGGTGGTGGTGTGGCGAGGCGTTGATTCGATTCGGCGCCTGCAGGCCTTCGGCGCGCCATTTATGTTTGTGATGGCGGCCGCGCTGTTGATCTGGGTGCGGATGAAGGCGGGCAGCTTTGGCGAAATGTTGTCCACGCCGAGCGGCTTTCATTCAACAAGCGAGTTTCTTGCCGTGTTCTTTCCGTCGCTGACGGCAATGGTCGGCTACTGGGCAACGCTTGCGCTTAACATCCCCGACTTTACGCGCTACTCGAAATCGCAAAGCGCGCAGTCGTGGGGACAGGCATTCGGGTTGCCGGTGGCGATGGTGATCTACACATTTGTAGGCATTGCCGTAACGTCGGCCTCAGTGGTGCTTTTTGGTCGGCCGATCTGGAATCCTATTGAGTTGATTGGCGCATTTCATCAGCCAGTTGTCGCGCTTGTGGCGTTGATCGCCATTTTGATTGCCACGTTGAATGTGAACATCGGTGCGAATGTGGTTTCGCCTTCGAATGATTTCTCGAACCTCTATCCGCGACTGATCAGTTTCCGCACCGGCGGGCTGATTACGGGTTTTCTGGGGTTGGCGATGTGTCCATGGAAGCTGCTGGCCACGCCGGATGCTTACATCTTTGGATGGCTGGTGGGCTACTCCGGCCTGCTTGGACCGGTGGCCGGCATCATGGTTGTGGATTATTTTCTAATCCGCAAAACGGAGCTTGACGTGAACTCCCTTTATCATCGCGATGGCATTTACTACTACACGAAGGGCGTGAATCCGACCGCGATGATCGCGCTGGTTCTAGGTGTTGCGATCGCGCTCATCGGCGTATTTGTGCCCACGCTGCACTTCCTTTACGACTATGCGTGGTTTGTTGGGTTCTTTGTCGCGGGCGGCCTTTATCTGGTGATGATGAGGGCGACGGCAAGCGCCGTCCTTGCACAGCCCGAAGAGAATGGGGAAGAAGTGGCATAAACAGGGGGTGATCGAAGTCGAATGTGCTGGAAAGTCGAGGCCGCATTCCCTCGGGGGCTAAAGTCCTTCTCATTTTGCGGGAGTCATGTACGGGCTAAAGCCCGTACCCTTCAGCTAAAGCCCTTACCCTTCGGCAAACGCTCGCACCCTTTAAAAACGACACTACCGATGGATGTTTTGCGGGCAGTCAGGCCGTGCAGCTTTAAGGCTGCAATCCAAACATGGAGTCTAAGCTTCGACCAACGCATCGGCGATGGCGAGATGCTCGTCGAGTGCTGCGATGCCGAGGTCCAGTTCTTCTTTGGTGACAATCAGCGGTGGCGCAATGATGAAGTGGCTTACCCATGCCTGGATGGAGACACCGCTTGCCATCATCTTGCCGGCGATCTGATCGACGACGAGCGGCTTGCCTTCGACTTTATCGCGCATGGTGTTGAAGAGCTGTTTCGTTTTGCGATTCTTCACGATCTCAACGGCGAAGAAGAGTCCGAGGCCGCGCACATCGCCGACGGAAGGGTGCTTGGCTTTCAACACTTCGAGCTTGGCACGCACATATGGCTCAAGTTCGGCAGCGCGTTCGACAACTTTCAGGCGTTGCATCTCTTCAATGGTTGCAACCGCTGGGCCGAGCGTTAGAGGATGCGCTTCGTACGTGTGCCCGTGCGCGAAATAGTGATCTTCAAAATACTCGGCAATCCTGGTAGTGGTGGCACACAGGCCTAGCGGAATGTATGCCGTAGTAATTCCCTTGGCCGTGACGAGGATGTCGGGTTTGAGGTTCCAGTGGTTGACGGAGAACCATTTGCCGGTGCGGCCCCAGCCAGCCATCACTTCATCCGCAATGAGGAGCACGCCGTGACGGTCGCATATTTCGCGCAGCCGCGGAAAGTATTCGGGCGGCGGAACGAGCACGCCGTTGGTGCCGACGACGGGTTCAACGATGACAGCGGCGACATCACTCTCGTTGCGGATCATGTGCTCGAGGTAGTCGGCGCATGCAATGTTGCATGAGGGATATGTGTGCTTGATGGGGCAGTCGTAGCAATTTACTTCTGGCGCGAAGATGCCGGGCATTTTTCCGGCCGGCTCCATGGCCCAGCGTCGCGGATCGCCGGTGGCTGCGAGAGAGCCTGCAGTGGATCCGTGATAAGAGCGATAGCGCGAGATGATTTTATTTTTGCCCGTGACCATGCGCGCAATTTTGAATGCTGCCTCGTTGGCTTCAGTTCCGCTGGTGGCGAAGAAGAATTTACTAATCCCCTCAGGCAGCACCTCGAGCAGCTTTTCACTCAGTCGTGCGCGGGCCGTGGTTGCGTAGCCTGGTGTCACGTAGCAGAGTTCTCTGGCCTGCTGGGCGATGGCTTCGATTACGCGCGCGTTCTTGTGGCCAAGATTGACACACATGAGCTGAGCGGAGAAATCGAGATAGCGTTTGCCTGAGCCGTCTGTAATCCAGCAGCCTTCGGCGTCGGCGATGTGGAGAGGCTTCCAGCCCTTCTGGTAGCGCCAGGTGCCGTAGTTGGTTTGCCGCGTGATGTTGGAGACTTGCTCAGTGGTCAGCTTGTCTGCGGGGGAATGGTCGCTCATGATGCTACAAATGCTACCACTGCGAAGCGACAGCGAAAGGGGACGGGTGTTGTCACAGATTGGGCATCCAGCAGCTCCCAGCCGTTAGCTATTAGGTGTCAGCTTATTCGTACGGGCATGGAGAGCTGCGGTCTGCCGGGGGCGGATATGGATGCTCGTGCAATCCCAGTTCCGAAGATCCGGACCTGGGATTGCACGTTTTGTGGCTGGTTTAGCGGGTGACGCGACGCAGAACTACGGGAATGCTTGCCGGCATCGGCCGTGATGGTCCGCGCGAAGGATCAGAACCATCAGGTGCGGGGCCGATGGCTGGACCAGAAGATGTCGCGGGGGGATTGTCTTGCGGGGGCGGCATCTTGCGTTCAAGCTCGATGCGATCACCCTTGATCGTTCCGGTGTAATTACTGTTGCCAATTTTGAAGGAAACGCTGCTGCCGTCAACTTTTCCTGTTTCGATTGGTGTCCCTCCGTCTGCTCCTCCGAATGAGCCGCCACCCGCAACTTCCATTGCGCCGGTTAACTCGCTGCCATTCTGACGCAGAGTGATGAGCGTGTTGTTGTCGGGTGCGAGTCGCGCCCCGGCAGGATCGGTTGCAGGCACTGGGCGCCAAAGGCCGGTGATGCCGCCTCCTGAAGGTGCTTCGCGCTCCCAGACTGCAACCTGCGGGCGAAGCGTGATCTGCTTTGCTGTGATGGATACGCTGGCTGACTCAAGACCTGGAGAAGTTGCTTCGACAGTAATGCCGCCGCCGCTCTTGGCCGACTGCACGAGGGCCATGCAATAACCGCTGAAGGCTTTGCGTGACGATCCTTTGTCGGGCTGCTGGTTTGTCGGATCGCCATTGCCGGTGCCGATGAGTTTTCCCGCGCCGGAGACTTTGAACGTGACGTCGTTGTCGGTGATGGGAACGACGCGGCCCTGCGCGTCATGAACTTCAATGGCAAACATGGCTACGTCTTCGCCGTCGGCGGAGATGGCAGGACGGTCGGCGGTCATAACCAGGTTTGCGGCCTTGCCTGTGGTCTCGCGCTTGGTGGTGGCGACCTGCTTGCCATCTTTGTATCCGCGCGCTTCAATGGCGCCGGCAGCGTACTTCACATTCCATGCCAGATGCCCGTCCTTATTCATCTCTTTGGCGCCGAGGCTTTCGCCGTCCAGGAACAGCTCAACCTTATCGAGATTCGAGTGCACCCAGACGGCGATTTCCTTGCCTTCGTAGCCGGGCCAGTTCCAGTGCGGGAACAGATGAAGGACTTGCTTGCCAGTCCACCATGACTGGTAGTAGTAGAAAGTGTCTTTTGGAAACCCGCACATATCGATAACGCCGTATTGCGAGCTGATGTTTGGCCAGCCGTTGGGTGACGGTTCGCCGCGATAATCAAAACCGGTCCACACAAAACCGCCGGCAAGCCACGGGCGGGAATTGCAGAAGCTCCACCAACCTTCAGCGGAAGCGCGGCCGGTGGTGGTGTAGGGATCGTAGGAGCTAACGTAGCCTTTTTCGAAATCGGTTATGTAGATGCCGCGCGTGCAAACGGCGCTGACGGTTTCTGTGCCGATCACCGGCTTGTCCGGATGCTCCTTGTGGTAGGCCTCGGCCCCGGGGTCCATGTAGTTGTAGCCCATCACATCGCACTCCACCAGGCCGCCGACGCCGATGGCGTGAATGGGAGCGATAGAAACGGGCCGCGTGCCGTCGTGTTTCATCGCGGTGGCTTTCATGGCGGTAAGGATGTGCAAGCCCACTGGCGTGTTTGCGGTTGCTTCCTCGTTGCCCATGGACCACATGAAAACGCTGGGGTGATTGCGATCGCGGCGGACGAGATTCTCAAACTGGTTGATGCCCTCTGGATTCGACGACATCATGCGCGTTTCATCGAACACCAGCATGCCGAGCTCATCACAAACGTTTAGCAATTCCGGCGTGGGCGGATTGTGCGATGTGCGTAGGCCATTGCAACCCATCTCCTGCAGCTTGCGAATGCGGTAGTACTGCACTGAGTCAGGAACAGCGGCGCCCACGCCGGCGTGATCCTGGTGATTGCAGGTTCCTTTCACCTTGACGGGCTTGTCATTCACGAAGAGGCCCTTCTCCGCGTCAAAGCGAATGCTGCGGATGCCGAACGGCGTTTCGTAACGGTCGACGATGTCATTGCCGGCGCGAACTTCAGTGATCAGTCGATAAAGATTGCGTTCTTCAAGCGACCAGATCTGCGGCTGCTTTACTACGATTTGCTGCGAGTAGGTTTGCTCTGCCTCACCGGCGATGGCTGCAAGCGGCGAAACGGCTTTGCCCACTTCCTTGCCGGCCGGATCAAGCACCGTGGAGATGACGCGGGCGTTGGCTGCGGCGGTGGCATCGTTCGTCAGCTCGGTTTTGATAGTCAGAGTTGCCTGTCCGGGCTTCACTTCAGACGAGACAAATGTGCCCCACTGCTTAACGTGGACTGGGTTCGTTTTGACGAGCCAGACGTGGCGATAGATTCCTGCGCCCTCGTAGAACCAGCCGTCACTTGAAGTGGCGTCGACGCGGGCAAGCAAAACGTTCTTTCCGCCGGGGTTGGAGAAGTCAGTCACATCGACGGTGAACGGATCGTAACCGCCGCTGTGCCAGGTGATGTAGTAGCCATTGAAGACGATCATTGTCTCGCGGTACGAGCCGTCGAACTCAATAGTGATGCGCTTGCCGGCATCTTCTTTAGAAAGCTCGAACACGCGCCGGTACCAGCCCACGCTGGTGGCCGGGTAATTTCGACCGAGCGGATAGTAGCCTTTGCTGTTAAGCGCGGGATCGTTCTGGAAGGGCAGTTCAATGGCCCAGTCGTGAGGCAGGTCCACGGGCTTCCAGTCGCCATCGTCGAATGCGAGATTGCCTGCAGGAAGGAAGTTTCCTGTCTTTTGATATGTCCCTGTGCGTCCTGAGCCGTAGGAAAAATCCTTGACCGGATCGCTGGCATGGCCCAGATGGAAGCGCCAGCCGAAGTCGAGCAGCAGCCGCTCGCGCCCTGCACCCGGCAGCATGGTTGCGGGCGAAGCACCGGATATCTGCGGATGTATTTCTTCTGCAAGAGCTTCAGCGCTGGCAGTCAGTGGAGCGAGCCCGTTTGCTGCGACCGCAGCCGGCGCCAGCAGGCTGGTCTTTAACATATCCCGACGTGAAAAGGTTTTCATTTCGTTCCTCGCAAGGTCTTTTTCGACCGGATAATACTACCAGTTTCGATGGCTCTACTGGCCACCGGCGGGCTTGCGCGCCACCTCAACGTTGGCCAGCTTTTCGTAATAGCGAACGATTGCAGAGTGATCCATTTCAAGCATGGCGTCAGCCTTGAGCGACTGCAGAATTTCCATGACGCTCGCCGTCAGGGGCAGCGGTACTCCCAGCTCGTGACTGGTTTCAAGAACGTTGCCAATGTCTTTGATATTGATGCGAAGCGTTCCTCCCGGCTTGAAATTCCGGTCGAGCATCATCGGCGCCTTGGCTTCCATTACGGCGCTGCCGGCAAGCCCGCCTCGAATGGCGTTGAACACAAGTTCGGGATCGACACCGGCTTTAGTGGCAAGCACCAGTGCCTCAGAAACGGCTGCGATGTTCAGTTGAACAATAATCTGGTTGGCAAGCTTGGTCACGCTTCCGGCTCCGTTAGCCCCGGTGAGCACGGCTGACGAACCCATCGCCTTGAAGATGGGCAGCACCTCGTCGAAATCCGCCTGGCTGCCGCCGGCCATGATGGAGAGGGTGCCATCGATCGCCTTGGGCTCGCCGCCGCTCACGGGCGCGTCGATCATGTGGATACCCTTTTGCGAAAGGGATGCAGCAATTTCCCGGCTTACCTGCGGCGAAATGGAACTCATGTCAATCACGATCGAGCCACTCCGCGCGCCTTCGATTACACCGTCTTTTCCCATGATGACGGTTTTTACAATTGCCGAGTTGGGCAGCATGGTGATGATGACTTCGCTCTTTGCGGCAACGTCACTGGGAGAGGCGCCTGGCTGGGCTCCCACGCTTGCCAGTTCATGGATCGCGGACTGATCAATGTCATAGACAACCAGTTGATGGCCGGCCTTGAGCAGATTTCTGCTCATCGGCTTGCCCATGATTCCGAGTCCTATGAATCCGATTTTGCTCATATGCAAAGTGACCTTTCATTCCTGACAAGAACCATAATGCATTCGTCTGCGGTGGGCTGTACTCTAGTGACAGATTAATCGGGACTTGCACAACATACTTGACGATGGTATGACCATTTAGTCTACTCTTCTGCATGACGATTTAGAGGATAGACCTGCGAGTTACATGAAAGGCAAGCGGTTCTCCTATGAAAATGCCACATCGATCCCCCGTGGAATCCAAGATCAAGCGGGTCACAAAGATATCGATCAGCGAAGAGATTGCCAAGCAGATTATGGACCTGATCTCCCGGGGCGAGCTTAAACCCGGCGACCATCTGCCGTCGGAGCGCGAGTTGTGCAAGGACTTTGGCGCCAGCCGATCTTCACTGCGCGAAGCTCTCCGCTGCCTTTCGATTGTGGGCGTGTTGAACGCGCGGGTTGGCGAGGGCACTTCAGTCGCGGAAGACGGAGAAAAGTTTCTCCGCAAGATTATCGAGTGGCGCTTGATTACCGAGGCGCACGATATGGAGAACCTGCTTGAAGTACGCATGGCTCTCGAAGGGGTGTCGGCTGCCAATACTGCGCGGCACGCAACAGCCGAGCAAGTTGAAAAACTCCGCAAGCTTGTAGCAAAAATGCAGGCGGCGATCAAGGACGAGAAGGCGTTTGCGGCGCTCGATCTTGAGTTTCACGTAGCTATCGCGGAGGCCTCAGGCAATGTACTGGTGTCTGACTTGATTGCACTGGTTCGAGGCCAGCTGTTAAAAGCCCTGCACAAAGTGCTGGTGGTGCCGCATGCGTTGCCGGCCACGTACAAAGAGCATTGCGCTATTTTCGAAGCCATTGAGCGCCACGATCCTGATACCGCGCGCAAGGCCATGCAGGCGCACCTGCAGGCGCATTTGTTGCGCTATACAAAAGCGAACAAGAACGGCAGCAAGCCGGACGCGAATGCAAGTGCAAAACCGGAGGCCGCTACGGCGGAGCTGAGTGTGGCGAAGCTGAATGTTGCCAGGCCGCGGGCGCGCAAGCTGCCGCCGCGCACGGCCGTTGCCACTATTCAGGCGGATCAACTGGTCGGGAAATAGCAGGCCGGTTTCCTCGACCCGAATTCCTTACGTCTTCCAGTCGAGCGACGCGCCCTCTGTTGAGTACCACGGCTTAATGCGAATGCGTCCTTGCGACTTTTCACCGAGGATGTGCACGGTTTTTTCTTCTCCCGGTACGATGTCGAAGTAGTTGTCATCGAAGAGCCAGCCGCCACCTTCGCCTTCCAGCGTGACGCAACGCGCAAACTTGTCGGTGGCAATCGTGAGCGTTTTGCCTTTTGCCTGTACATCCAGCCGCGCATCGGGGAATGAGATGCGGCGCTCGATGTCGGCCAATGCGCTGGAGCGCGCGAGCACGCGGCCGGAGTTCGCAGTGAATGTGCCGAAGAGAATATGTTCTCGGCGGAATGAAGCGATGCCGGCCTGGTCTAGCCGAACCACTACGGCTGACTCACCGGGAGGCACAGTTACTTCGCGCGTGATCTCCCTCGTAAACTCGTTGCGATCCAGATGCAGCAACTGGATTTTGACATTTCCGCTGACCGGTTCAGTGCTATCGTTTACGACCCATGCGTAGATATATGTGCCGATGTCGAAAGACAGCAGCACCGGCGCATAGGCACGTCGCAGTGCATAGTAGACATGGTAAGGCTCGAGAAAATAGTCCACTTTTGCGCTGTAGATCTGTGGCCACGAATCATGGAATTTCCAAGCGAGGTAACCGCCGCACCTGCGTTGACTGGTGGTGTCGGTGGCGTCGCGGCCACGGCGTTGGCGCTCAATTGTGTCGCGATAATAAAGTGAGGCCGACATGCCGAGACGATAGACCAGCCCTGCCTCGTCAGTTGCGTCGTAGAACTGTTCTACCGGCCCGGTCTTCTTCCAGCTTTCTGAGGTGGTGTATTTGAGCCAGGTTTTCGGGTAGGGGATGTGATTATTGGCCAGCATCATGGTGGAGTAGCCTGCGGGCCAACGATCCTCTGGCGTCATAAATTTCTTCAGGCTCTCAAGAGTGGGCGCGGTAATGCGCGTATCTTCTGAGGCGAAGTTTACGAAATCGTATCCAGGCACGAACCAGATGTTCGTGTAGCCGTGCGTGTTGCCTTTTTGGGGATCGTTTGGAAATGCGCCATTGTATGGTGTGCTTGGCTGGTAATACCGATCCAGGTCAAGACGCTTGCAGATTGCGCCCACTTCCTTGGCCGCCGCCAATCCAGGCCAGGGGCCGTGATCTTTGAAGTCGTTGTTGTAGTCCTTATAGAACCACATGGCAGCTTCGTTTTTGCCGCACCAGCAAAGAATGGAAGGATGATGTTTGAGCCGCTTGAGGAACAGTTCCGACTCGCGCCTGCACACAGCTCGGCTTTCTTCATCGGGAGCCAGTGGTAGATCGGTGAAGTCCTGCCATAACAGAAAACCGTGAGCATCGGCGAGGTCGTAGAAATTATCACGTGGGGAGACGACCTCGCCCCACACGCGGATGGTGTTGATGTTGGCGTTTTCAGCAAGTGCTATCAGCTTCTCGACTCGAGACTGATCCCACACTTCAGTTTTCCAATCGGGCGTGACCCAGTCGGAGCCCCAAAGCTTTACCGGAACTCCGTTGACCACAAAGTGAAGATGTTCCGGCATCGTGATGCGGCGAAAGCCGATGGTTCGGCGTTCAGTGTGCAGGGGGCGTCCTGCAGCTAGTAGAGAAATTTCGGCTTGGTAGAGCGGCTGGCTGCCATAGCCACGCGGCCACCAAAGTTTGGGGTGATCTGTTTTTATCAGCACGCTCGTGGTGAACGTTTCGTTTTGCAGTTTTACAGATTTGGATTCTTCACCGACTGAGTGTCCGTCCGGATCGATGAAACGCACGTGGACATCCAGGCTGGAGACATGACCAACGCCGGCGACATCGATCTTGACCGCGCCTTGTATCAGCGATTCGTCAAGTGAGGCGCCAGTGACGATCTCGGTCATGCGAGCTTCATCGCTTGTCTCCAAAAGCACTCGGTCATATGCGCCAACCCGCGAGAATGACGGAAACGGTCCGAGATAGTTACCGTAGTTCTGGGCCGGCCGGCGCACGGGGCGCGACCTGTCGCCGTCTAAATATTCGATCGGGACGGATTTGCCGCCGGAGCGATCGAAGACGGTGTGGAAGTGAAGCACGAGCGTATTCAGCGCAAGCAGCATGTTGCTGACGTCCACTTCGAGCGGCCAATACATATTCGAGTGGCCGGCGATTTTCTTGCCGTTAAGGTAGACGTCCACAATCGTGTCGAGTCCGAGGAACCGCAGTCGGGCCTCATGGTTTTTTGCATCGGCGCTGAACGTGGTTGCGTAGAGCCAGTCCTGCTCAGCGACCCACTGGCATTTTTCAGCGCGGCCTGGCAGCCACGGCTCTTCAATCCGGCCTTGCGCAAGGAGCACATCATGCACCATCGCCGGCATTTGAGCTACGCCAAACCATCCCTCTCCACGGCCTGAGGCAGCTTCAGTCAGAAGCGATGGGTCAAGAGATGCGCGTGGTGATATCGATTTCACTCGCCAGCCTTCCGCTAGTTCTTTTTGCTTAAAACCAATGGTGGCGTGGGAACTGCCTGCCACAAGTGTCTTGCTCGAGATCCCAACAGCGAGGCTGGTTCCTGCCTGCTTTAAAAAATTACGCCGAGTCATTGCGCGCATGGCCACTCCTTTCACAACAAGGTTACTCGCGGCACCCAGATCATCGGGCGTCAGTGTTGGCCATAGCTTGCCAGCAGAGCCAGCGTGCTGCATGTGTCGGCAGACACTTGTGGTGGATTATAGGGGGCGATGATTGGTCGATTGAGCAGCTCAGGCTTCTACGCGCGCGGGCTCTGGATCGCCCCCAGGTATCGCGGGAATTTCTTGAGCTTGCTTGATATAGCGCTTCCTCAGTTTCAAGAACGGCGATTCAATAAATCGGTAACTCAGGTATCCAGGAACGTACATCAGCAAGTAAAAGAGAAGTGACCAGACACAAGCTATATAGAAGTTGCTAAGGCGCATGATGTGCGCATCCACAAAGACGGCGGCGCGAAAGATAAAGAAGCTATGGAGTAGATAGATGGAGTACGAGTACTCTCCCATGCGGCCAACGAACTTTGAAAAACCGGTGACTGCGGGGCAAATGAGTTGTCGTACCAGGCAATCATGATCGCGTAGGCCGCTCCCTCGATGGTGGGTAGGTAGATCCAGATCGGGTTTGTCGACGGGAATGGGGGATTGCGATAAAAGCCGCCGCGAAGATCGAAATACCAATAGAACAGCGTGAAAGCAACGAACGTTGCAGCAGCGATGACGTGTTTTTTGGCGAAGTGCGAGCGGAACTGGTAGACGAGCATTCCGAGAGCGAACTGATCGATGCACCCGATGATTGTCCAGTACGCCAGGTATTCAACTGTGCCGAATCGATGAAAGAGAAATGCACGCAGCGCAATTGCAACGATGATGAACGAGAACGGCCACCATTTGGATTTTGATAAAAGCCAGAGGAACAGTGGAAGCAGCAAGTAGTAGTGGAACTCTACCGTGATAGACCAGCCGCCGCCGGGAAGATAGGGAAAGATGAGACCGAGCGCGGTGTCGTAAGAGTATTGAAGTAGACTTCCACCGCGCCAAACGCTCACAACGCCATAGATGAGAATGACGACGGCAAGCAGCGGCAGAAGACGCAAAACGCGATTCCAGATGAAGGCGCGATAGTTGATTGATTTGCCGGAGAGCAGTTTGGCAAACAAGTATCCGCTAAGCACCATGAACAGAGCAACGCCGGTATGTCCCTCATCGAGAATGGAAAACGGAAAAAAGCTGGGAGAGTAGCTGTACGGAATGGAGTAGCCCGGGGAGGCTGGATAGCCAACAGGCCCATGACAGAAGTGCCATACGAGGACCAGGAAAGCCGCAAATGCTCTCACGTGGTCAAGAGCGATAAAGTGGGCTCCGGTTGATGATCTCATTGTGCCTCGTATGCGCGACTAGATAGTGTTTCGAGGAAATCTGAATGCTTGAGCGTTAGTCTATGTGCTCAATAGCCCCAGCGCAATATTCCAAAAGATACCCACGGAAAGCTGCTGCAGTGGATGATGGTTCGCATACACAAGCCCCTGAGACAAAAACGTTTAGATCGGCTTTTCTCCGGATTGCGGCTATTGTTACTACAGCAACAAACCATCTTATATGGAGCGCACAACTGAGGAGCGCATCAGTTGCGAAGGCAAGGTCCCCGCTCACGAAGAGAGAATCCGCAGAGTTGGGCAGGGAACCAGGGTTTTTGACGCGCGGCTGCAACCTACATTTCTTAAACGCAGGTTTGCGGCAATTTCATCGGTTTGCGCCGTCGTGCCTGGTTTCGGAAGCTGGTCAAGTTGCGAGTCAGCGCGACGCGGGATTGGAAACTGCGGTTGATGATGCCCCGACGACAATCTGGTCCATAGGCAATTCCAACGCGAAGAGCGAAGATGTCCCCTGATCTGCGTGCACCCAGATGCCATGAAAGGCCGAGCGCAGCTCAGGGTGCAGCCTCAACAGTTCCGACATCACTGCGGTGACCTGCCTCCGTGCGGAAGCCGGATCGCGCAATTGCGCGGCCTGCGTCGAGTCAGGAGCGTAGTTGACATCGAGGTCCAGTCCTCCCAGCGCCGTTGTTGTATCCACGTTGGTGAGCGTGATGATAGCGCCCTGCGCAGCGATGGTTATGGGCGATGCCCCAGGAAGATCCGGGGGACGAATCGCGTCCGCCTCATGATGCAGCTTGTCGAGATTGGGACTGGTCAGGATATCTAGGGGATTAAGAAGTGCGGCGGCTGTGCGGTAGTAGAACCAGGCATTCCAATCCCACTTCTGCTGCGCGTATTTGCGGGCGAATTGCCAATACCATAGCCCATCATGATCCGCGGCCATCATTGGTTTATCGAATAAGCCAGCCAGTGCCCACCGGTCAACTGGCGTTTTCGCCAAGATGAAAGAGACCTGTTGCGGCTGGGGCACGCCAGTGGCATGAAGAATGGCAATTGCATACATTCCCGGTGGAAGGTTGGGAATATTGAAAACCACAACCGGCGAGCCGCAAAAGAAATCGGCTTGGGGTGTGCCTGCAGGAATGTCCGTTGCGTCGAGCAAGTAAAGGTTCTCAATGGTTATCGATGCGGTCTGAACAAGCGGCTGCAAATGATGCACCGTACTCATTAAGCCGCTGGGATTTGCGGCGACGGAAGGTAGAGTGAGCTGCTGGAGTGCCTGTACGTTTCCACTCTGTATCTGCGTCAGCGCGTTTTTCGACAGGGTCGACAAAGAATCGCGCAGCGCTGGCGTCATTTGCGATTGGGTTGTGCACGATGCTGCGTGGGCATGCGGGTTGGGAAGGACTCCGCAAGCCAAGATCGAAAACCAAAAAGCAAATCGTTTAGCGCTCAACTTCACCAGCATGTTACAGCCTTTCCGGATCGGAACTGCCCGCCTAGTCCTGAGTTTTCTGCGCCACCACTACAAAAGTAAGATGCGGCGGAAGCTTATAAAGCGATTGGATCAACGTCAGATGGGCGAATGGGGGGAACGATGCCTGAAGTCTTCAACGGATCAGCCCTAAACGGTAAAGCCATTGTGGCTAGCCTGAGAATCTCGCTTTCTACCTCCTGTTTCGACATCGGCGGAACGACTGTCATGCCGCCGACCAAATCACTTAAGCTCAAATAGGACTGGCGGCATGTAGTGAGAAAGTCGAGCGGGTACTCCGGCTTGCGCGCACGGGCCGCGGCAGGGTCTGCGTCCAGAATGCAAGCAACGTCAGGCATAGGAACGAGGGTAGTTATCAGTCTCGCAAAAGCTTGCATGACAGGGTTTTGCAGATTGAGGTTGGCGAGTTCGTCAAAGATATATCGATCGAAGATGATCACATCCACGCGGGAGCGCAGCGCCCGTTTGACGAAGATGGTTGTCGAAACCGAGTCTGCGAGATAGATGCACATGCGCACGCAGGTCATCGGCCAAGATTGGACATTCTTGTCCCGACGGTTGATTGGCGCGGAAGGACTGCCAATGCCACTGTCTCCCTTGAATAGAGCATGGGCGCCCGATTCCCTGAGCCGAGTGAGGGTCGCCACATCATCCCAGAACTGAAATACGCAAACGCTCAGGCCCAAGTCCTCCAGGTGAGCACGGAGGTTATTAATCTGGGTACTTTTCCCGGCACCATCGATACCGGAAAAGCTGACGAATTTTGCGTATTCTCTTTGAATCCGCGGGCACATTATTCTTCTCCACTGTAGGCCGGGCGCATCAACACTCACTCATTTTGGTTGGCTCGGACTGGAATGTGAAAGACCCACGACCGTTCCGACGGCGACGCCAGCGGCTGCGACGACCACAAGGCTGATGAGGATGACACGCACGCGCCGCTGCTTTGCCGGCGCAATAGCTGCGCCCGCCGGCTTCGCCGCCGTCACACCCGTCCTGGTAACACTGGGGGCGGCGGCCGTACCCACAGGTTGCGTGGCACCATTCTGTTGCTGATCCTGAGGTGGTTGAGGAGTACCGTCCTGTCCATTCGAACTCGGGCGTTGTGCTTGTGCAACCTCCGGCGCGTCGGGGAGGGTTGCGCTGGACTGCGCGGAATCCACAGTCACTTTCGCGCTCCCAGTGTCGGCCCCAATTTTCTGCGCACCACTATACGGCGCATTTTGTTCTTGCAGAGCGGCTGCTTCGTCTTGCCGGGGCATTGCCGCAGCTTTGACAGATGGCGCAGCCATCATCAACACCAGACAACCCCCGATGACTCTCTCTGTCAGCCATCCACCGATCTTCTTGCTCATCTTCCGAAACCACACACACTTTCTGCCTTAGGCATCACGATTTTCATGCTTCAGGCCGCATTTTCAGAAATCTGATCATTCTCGTTCTGTGAGTATTCGATCGAAGCCAAGGCGACGGAGCTCTGATGAAAGCTGTTTATCGCGTCAGCATCCGATGGGAAGATCTGAAACAGGCGATCCGCCCCGATCACTTTGAGCATTGCCTGGGCCGATGGAGATACTGCGGCGAGCCTGGCGTCCCCATTACGTTTCATAGCTTCTTCCAGGCAGGACAGAAGCAACTGAAGTACTGGCTTGTCCAATTGACTTAGCGCGGAGCAGTCAAGGACGAGGCCTGGGCGCCTGTCGCTCATGCGATCCAGTACCATGGTTAGGAAGCTGCGTCCTTGTGCCTCGCTGGTTATTTCTGTCAGTCGTTCGACGGTTACTGATCGTCTCATCGCCATATTTATGATTGCCTCCTGATTTGACTCGTGCTTTTTATTGCTCACTTACCCTTACGGCTGGACCTCATTGGATTCAGCTAAGCCGGCCAGCGGGCGTGCCCGCACATCTTCTATCTGGGGCAGTTCGGCGGAGTTTTGTGCGGGTTCACTGTAATCGCCAAAGATGCGTTCCAGTTCCGCGCCGGGATTGCGGATCGCGCGAACCAAGATGTGCTTTCCATAGCGCAACAAGGTTGCAGGGGATGTCTTATACCAACAGCATTCCGCCATTCGCGGCGAAAATCCGCACATGAATCGAAGTTTCGAAAGGCCGGCTTGCGACGAAAGCAATGCTGCGACCAGCCTGTGGTTGCCATCGAGAACTGTGAGTGGCCCATGCTCGTCAATGCCGAGAAGAATCACCGTGCCAAATTTTCCATCTGCTTGCGATAGCTGCTCTCTCAGGGCAGCCATCTTCGTCAGGAACCGCTCGTCAAGAGTTGGTGGTCCGGCGCGTAAGGCCTCGCCTACCTGGACGACTGAATAATTGCCCCGCGCGAGTTTTCTCCAATGGGATCGTGGAAATACTCTGATGAGGTCAAGAGCTTCTTCGTTGACTTTCACCTCATGCCATTCGGTCTGGCTGGGGAGTTCCTGCCAGAGTGAATGGCGCTTCGCGAGCAGAAGAGCGTGGCGTTTTGCAGTTGCGTCCGCGATGTGCGGATTGAGCTCGGATTCGAGTCCCTTAGACTTTACCGATTCGCGAAACGCGGGATGGCTCAAGTCGCTATTCAGGAATTCGGTGATTACATCATTTTCCGTCACTGGCCGAAGCAGGCTGACTGGACAGCAATCTGGCAACAGACGCGGAGTTTCCGGTGTGGCCAGGGCGTCAACCAAGAACGGTATCGCAACGACAACGAAAAGTGCCGACAGAACTGCCAATTGAACCATGATGACCTGCTGCAGGGATGAGTGAAATTGGTAGATTCCCGCAATCAACGCGCCGCTGAAGATAAGTTGAAACCAGCTGGTGTTCGCGATCTTGTAAGACATCTCGAACGTGATGACGACTGCGCTGATTGAATAGATGGCAGTTTTAAGCGCGTAGAGCGCTGAAAGGTGAGGGATGTTGTATTTTCCTGCGATCTGGAATCCGGGACCGAGGAGTGTTGTCCACAGACCAGCGGGGGCAATCCACATAGCCAGGGCGGCGACAGATCCAATGCCCAAGACCAGCGAAAGAGATGTGGCGATTACGCGCAGATCCTTGCGCGCTTCGGCATGGGTGCCGGCAACAATTGGGAATGTGGAATTGACGACGGCGGCGGAAAGAACGAAGATCACGCGACCGACGAGCCCGACGGCCGCGTAAAGGCCAGCCTCTTTCGCCGGGAAAATGTGCTTGACCACCACGAGGTCGCAATTGTTGATGATCATCTGGCCGGAATAGAAAAGCAGCGCCTGGGCCAATTCACGAATTGCGTCCGCAAGGGGAAGAGGATTCTTGACCCGCGCAGGCAGGCGGGGCGTCATGGCGAAATAGGAGACGGCCATCGCCAAAGCATTTGCTGCTACAACTCCTCGCACCTCAAAGCCGGTCCGAACAAGGATGTATGATCCGCCGAGCCGGATAGCGCCTTCGATTACAAGACTCATGGCCAGGCGATGGAATCTGTAGCTGCCCAGATCGTAACCGCGGCGCGCTCCCAATGGGATATAGAAGCCAGCTGCAATCGCCAGCATGGCGATCAGCAGGGGATCTGGAAGATTTAGATAATCAGCGATTACTTGTCTAAAAAGGAACAGCGCAGACGCGACGAATATCCCGCATCCGAGCGCACTGCGATGGAAGCTTAGGTAGACCGCCGCCTTTGCCTCTGCGGATGACTGCTGCGCCACCACTTTCGCGGCCACGATTTGAAATGCAAACGAGATAGCGGAAAGAAGGACGAGGAGTGAATAAACGACCGTGGCATGCCCAAAGCTCCTGGGGCCTAGATACCAGCCGATGACCACGTTATAGGCGAGGCTTAGGATAGTCGCGAGGGTTGAGCCGCTCAGCAATACCATGGTTCCCGAGACAATTCGGGACTGTAGTGTTCTTGCCATCTGGAAAGCCCGTCCCCGCGCTCCTGTGCGCTTTCGTTCACCGCGTCAGAAGGGTATGTTTGAGGCGCAACCGCAGTAATCAGTACGATGCCCATAAATGTGTTCTGGCTGCTCTAGATAGCGAGGTAACTTCGATCGCGAAGGAACTTCATTACTAACTTGTGACAACCCGCGGCTCCGCAAGCGCTTCTAACCTAGTAGCCTATGTTGCGTCACATCTGCGCCTCGTTTCTGATCCTTGTCATGCATGGGTGTTCCCAGATCGGAGCGCCGCAAGTGTCGCCGTTGAAATTCAAAGCAGCGGGAAGCTCGCCAGAGGTGATTGCTGTCTATGAGGCATGGTTCGGCCATCCACAGCACCTTTCCGTTGGTTACAACTCGCACGATCCGGCGGTGATCAAGGACCAGATTCGCCATGCCCAGGCGATGGGAATTTCAGCATTTGTAGTGGACTGGTACGGAGACCGCGAGCCGTTTATAGATCAGAGCTATGCGGCAATGCAGAAGATTGCCGCGAAAAACAAATTTCGTGTAGCGATGATGTACGACGAAACAGATAGAGAAGTCGGCGCGACTGATGGGGCGATCGCGGACTTCACCATGTTTCACGACGCCTACCTTGCTGCGAATTCGCCTGGTCGCGAAGCGTATCTTACCTACCAGGGCCGGCCCGTAATCTTCATCTTCCCAAAGGGATTGCACACTGACTGGAGCAAAGTGCAGGCTGCCGTCAGCTCGTGGAACCCCGCGCCATTGCTGATCAATGAAGGGCCGCCCGGAGCGGATGTGAATTCGTTCGACGGCTATTATGCATGGATCGATCCAGGAAGTAAGAACGGGGCGCAGGATGGAAGCAGTTGGGGTGAACAATCTCTGAGCAATTTCTACGAGACCATGCGCGATAAACATCCGGACAAAATCATTGTGGGAGGCGCGTGGGCAGCATTCAACGATGAGAAAGCGTCGTGGGGACTCAATCGTCATATCGCCGCGCGCTGCGGTCAGACATTCAAAGACACTTTCAATTTCTGGCGCAGGGACTTTCCTGCAGACCAGCCGATTCCTTTTATCATGATTGAGACGTGGAACGACTACGAAGAGGGCTCTGCGGTGGAGCGAGGGATTCCGACTTGTAGTCCCGCCGCACCTGCGAGTGCTACAGCCAGCGCCTCCGATTCAGCTCAGGGCGCGAAGAATTAGTGGTCACACTATGTGACCGATCCGCTCTACTGAGCGTGAAAATTCTTTTGGATAGCAGCTTTCGCATGCTGCTGATGCGCCGGCCAAAGTAGTGCTCGCAAACGTCGAAATAGATTCCAGAGTTATTGACGTAAGTTGAGCGGGATCGAACTTAGGCTGCGCGGCCCGCTTTCGTACCTGCAAAGCCGTCGGGTTCAACCGCGTAACTCCCATTCTCCAGAGAGATCGAGTTAGATTGAGTAGCGTACTGCACGTGCGGGCGATGAACTTGACTAACAATGGAGAGTGGACGGTCTCGCACTTCGTCGTAAATTCGCCCGACATATTCGCCAAGCATGGCGACTGACAGAAGCAAGAATCCGCCCATGAAGAAGACTGCGCATGCGATGCCGAATGCTGCTGTCTTCAATGGGTCCGCTGTGAGAAGCATGCTTGCGCCGAGAATGAAAGCCATGCCAAATGAGAGACCGCATAAGCCAAAGCTGAGCCGTATGGGCTTGTAACTGAAGCTCAAGATCGCATCCGCGGCAAACTTAATCCGGCTCATGAACGACAGTTTGCCTTCGCCTGCAAACCGATCCTGCCGGTCGTAGTAGACGATGCTGTTGCGATATCCGATCCATGCCCGCAGGCCGGGAAAGTACTGGTTCTTTTCGCGCAGGGCGAGGACGGCATCAACGGCCTTCCGGTCCATGAGGCAGAAAAGTCCTGCATTGAGACGCAGAGGGTAATCGGAGAGCAACCCCAGCAACCGATAGAAGAGTGGAAAAAGCTTGGCGAGAACTTTACGCCGTTCCTGACGGCTTCGACGCACTCCGACCACAACTTCGGCGCCATTCCGCCAGGCTTCAATGAATTGCGGCAAGACCTCCGGCGGATCCTGGAAGTCGCCATCCATGAGGATGACTGCCCGACCGCTCGCAGTGCGGAGGCCGGCAGCAACCGCTCCTGGATGACCCCAATTACGTGAAAGCTCTGCCACTACCACATGCGGATCAAGAGACTGCAGCCCCTTTAACAGTTCGAGCGACGAATCTGTTGAGCCATCATTCACATAAACAACTTCCCAATCATCGGTGACACTCTGCAGAGAGTGGGCCACCGCTGCGTGAAATTGCACGATGAGATCTTCTTCGTTATAGATGGGGACGACAACTGAAACCATCGTCAACTCCTTAGACATCGGCCGCGATCTGGCGCCTAGTTTGATTTGAGTTCATTCTTGCTGTCGTCCGTTGGCTTGCTGTCCGGCACTTGCTCAGGTCCCCGGTGAACGATTGCCCTGGGAATCTGCCTGCATGACACGCACACTCCATTGAGTTTCAGAGGGCGTCATCACTACGATGTAGCGCGCGCTGGTTGGCACGGTTGAAATCGGCTTGCCATGATCGATAACTTGCACATCGTATTCCACCTGATCTATCAGCTCGATCGATAATCCCTCAGGTGAGTAGAAAACGAATTGAATATGGTGAGAGCGATCCTGGTAGCGCGTTTGAATGCCGAGCTTGATCTGTTCACCGATGGTATCGGCCATCTTTTCTTTCGCGGCACCAACGAAGTCGGCATCGAGAAGGTCAATGCGGTTTTGCTCGAACGCGCCGTTCATGCTTTGCCAGGACTTGAGATAGCCGCGTATCGCCGCGGTCTTCGTCTGCTCTTCCAGTGGCCGCGGGCCTTGAACTTGAGAAGCATCAACCTGCACTGCGGGCTGTGCGGCAACCAGACCTGAGGCCAACGCGAACCATACGCCGGCGATTGCAGAACGCCCGAGCATTTTCACTTTTGCCAGCCAATCTGGTTTCCCAAAACAACTCCGCTCGCGACCGTAAACTTTGCGCCGCTATGGAGAGGCAGTTTTACCTCGGCGACGTCTCGCTTGAGAGGGACATCGACCGTGGACTGGCCGCCGGCATATGTCTCAGTGAACGTTACGATCGTCCCATCTGGAATAGCATTGCCGCTGCAGTCGCGCACGGGCTCAGTTTGCAGTTGCACCTGCTGCCCCGCTTGCTGCGCATTCATTTTCAAGGTGCAGGGATCGCCCGGAACCTGCCGGATGATTCTCTCGCTTTTGAGTTCACCAACCTGGGCCACAAATTTTCCGCTTCCTTGCTGACTCGTTGAGTCCATCTCTGTCCAGGCTCTTCCAATGCTGGTCGTCGCACGATCCTTCTGTATCCCGCCTGACGGACTGGACAACTCAAAGGACACAGGGGTGGGAGCAGTAATCAAGTTGCCGTACGCGTCAAAGACATAAACTGCTCCGGTAATGCCATGTTTGACCCCGATAGGAAGCCGCGAGGGGTTGGCAAAAAAGCTCAGCTTGTCCGGCGCACTGATCGGCGCCACGTCAAACGAGCCCGACTTTGTTCCCGATGCTTGAGTAAAGATGACGTTATAGTGGCCGGCGTCATAGAGGGACCTGGCCGGAAAGTACACAGCACCTTCCGCCTTTACATCACGTTTCAGCACCTGGCTTGGACCGACGATGTACAAAGTGCCCTCTCCGCCTCCAGAGTGCTCGATTGAAAAGGCGCTCCCTGCTTCGATGCTCTTTGGTAGCCTAAGGGTTTCTTCCTGCGCCCAGGCCGCTTGTAACTTTGCCAGGAGGAGGCTTGCTGCCAACAATGTGAGTATTGCCTTCACAGCAATCCTCCGAAGCTGAAAGTTGCAACAACCGTGCGTTCGGTGCTGACTTTCTTCGCGATATCGTCGGGAATCTGGATGTTGAATGCAACGGGAGTTTGCGGTAAAAGGGCGCTGTCGACGTATTGGTCCACGACCCACACCAACTGCCCACTCTTGTCATAGAGCGTCCCAAGAACATGTGCGACATTCACCACTTGTCCGCTCTGATTGATGAGTTGGCCGGTCAAGGAGGCATTCGGTGAAGGGTTGAACTTTTCGTTATCAATCGCGATAACGGGATCCGCTGACGCCGGCACCAAGATGGAGAAGGGTTTCATGTCGATGCTGTCTACCTGAGACAGCCGAACGTCGGGAAACTGAATGAGAAATGGAGTTATTTGCTTGGGCAGCAGAACGTGGGAGATTTTGTCGAAGGCTTCTTCCTTCGCAATTGGTGATTTATCTTTTGCCTGCAAAATAGCTGACATCGACACATACGCCGGCACAACGTCGTCGTTCAGTAATTCACCCATCACGACAACGCCGTCTGCCCGCTGCACGGGATGCATGTCGATAATGCGAACCGATGGCGCATTCACATCCTGCGCTCCCCAGTCGTCTCCGGCCCCGCGGTAGATCACATCCCAGCGAAGATAATTCACGGGAATCACTTGCGGGGGAACTATGGGCTGCTTGGTAAGCGGCCAATTGACGTTCCAATGATCGCCGGTTCTCACGACATGCAAATCGCGCGTCATCACCGATGTGCCAACTACCGTGGCCCAATCCAGTTCCAAGCGGATATCGGCTTCGTCAGCCGAGGCATGAAGCGGCCAAGCCTTGAAATGATCCAGCGTCGAATAAGTTCGCAGGTTAGTGGTGTATCCGGTAAGATCCAGCTCGAACTCCGGCTCAGTAAATTGAGCTTTGTTGGCGAAGGCCTCATAGGCTTTCGCCCAGTTGTGGGCCTGGATTTCCTGTCCCAGAACCTGAACTGCGGCTTCCGGAGTTGAAGATGAGGTGAGGAGGGGCTTCTGGATAATGAAAGGGAGCGCGGCCTGCACAGGCCACACACACCCGATTACGATCAGGGCCACAGTTGCAATGGCCAGTGAAAGCGCGAGTAATCCACCCTTCTTCACGATGCCACCCTCTGAGTTTCTACTTCATCTTCGGACATGGGATATTCAGCACGCGTTTGCTTCCGTCTTCTTTCTGGGATCAGGAAGACAAGGATGGCCAAAATGCTGCTACCGAATGGCAATGTACCCCAGATAAGGCCTTGCCATCTTGGAGGTCTTTGCGCCACATTTACAGGCATGGCCGGCGGCACGCCGTCTTTGGCCCACACTGTGATTGTTTTGTTATCCAGGTAATCGACCGGGCGCCATCCTGCCAAGGATAGGAGCGGATCATAGTAAGGATCGTTCGAGAAGATCCACTTCAAGCCGTACTTGTCAGCGTGCATCATGATGGCGCGCAGCGATTCCAGACCCGCAGTGCCAAAGTACTTTGCCTGAGTAAGTGAAGCGCCGCCGTAGCGAGTAAGTTCTGGCAGCAGGCGTCCGGTATACCATTCGCCGTCCACGCTGCTTGCATCTGTCATCACGGCGAGACGCGAAATGCTGTTGCCGAATCCAAGGGTGAAGTACCGGTATTGATCATGGCCGCCCCGATTGAGCCAATCTGCAACTACATTGACGTTGACGTCACGCGCATTCGTGATGCGATAAGTGCCCCACGCAACTCCCATTGCGCAGGTCCAGACAGCCATGACCGCCAGGCTACCGACCGCCCAAAAGCGAAACCTGTCGATGAGTTTCACGCTCAGCAATCCGACAAACGGTAGCGCGAGCAGGCCCGCCCAGTAACTGAATCGCTCCATGGTGAGCACTTCAAACGCATGCCCCAGCAGCCAATGACCCAAAGGCGTGGTCCCACCCAGGCCGAGGATGAATGTCACCCAGAAGCCAAACAACAAAGGGCGGAGCCGGGTTTCGCTCGAACCGCGGATGAAGATGAACGGGACGGCAAGAATCAGGGCGCCGTAGGGAAGGATGAAGTAATTGAGGCCCCACTCGGGACTGAGAATGAAATTCGCGCGGCTGGCATGGGGAATCGTAGTCTGGTCGATCGGATGATGAAGAAGCGAGAGCCAGAACGGAAGCAGTACGACGCCGATGATCACACTGACTGCTGACACGATCGCGATTGCGCGGCCGAGGATAAGCGACGCTGAAGTACTCTCGCCATCGCGGCGATCAAGCAAAGCAAGTCCCACAACTGGAAGCGCGAAGATGAAAGATCCGAAGAGAAGCGTCAGATGGTGGCCTGCAGCGGCGGCAATAAAAAGCACAGTGGCTTTGATGAATGGCCGTCCATGACCATGCCTCAGCCACTCGTATAGAAACGGAAGCGCGATGAGATAGAGCGGCGCAGCAGTGGTGGTTGGTAACTGCCCGGCGTTATAGATGAGAAAGCTCTCAGAGCCAAGGAAGATACTTGCCAAGGCCGCAATCGACGCTGCGCGCGGTCTGACCCATAGCAGCGAAAACCGATAAACGCCCACCACGAGAAGCAAAATGGCAATCATCTGGACAGCCATGTAGGCCAGGTCCAATCCCATGATCCGCGAAAGTACTGCGATCCAGTAATGCGGCATCGGCGGATACGTGGCTTGGCTAAAGCCTGCAAACCATTTCGTATTCCACGGATCGAACCAGTGGTCGACATAATGCGATGAGAAGAAGATGTGGAAGTTCGCGTCGTAGGACTGCAGCGGCAACTTCATCAGGAGAAGAGGAAGATGAACCGCCAACGCAACCATGAACAGCAGGCTGAGGGGTATCGGCCGCTCCCAAGATTCAAGGGGCTCGGATTTCTTCACGCTTGCCTCTCGAAAAAACCGTAGTATTCAGAATTTGAATGTTGGATTAATGGTGGCGCAGCGCTGGTTGGCAACCGCGTTACTACCTGTACTTGCGGGGTCCAAGTTCTGACCTTGCACCATTCATTCGATTAACCAATGTCCTTTAGGGTTGCCTAGAAAGCAATTCTTTATAGATGCAAGTCTGATTTATTCGCTCTAAGTTCGAGTTTGCACCGTTGTACCCGCAACATACAACAGAGTTAATGCTGTGGGCATCCCACCCTATAACTAGAATTCGAAGCTCGGTGACTTGACTTGATTGCTAGACACGGTTTCTTGAAGGTCGCGATGGTATGCGTGTTCGCTTTGGTAGCGTGTATTGTTCGCGCGCAAGTCTACCAAGTGGGACCTGACGCTTCGCAAGGTTCTCAAGCTCCTTCTGGCAGTGCAAAGAAGCAGGGACAATCTTTGGGATGGGGATCGAATATCGAAAATGCGCGGCTAGGTCGTGCGGCAGAGACTGCTCTCAAGCAAAGGGATTACGCGCGCGCGCTTGACTACGCGCAGCGAGCTGCGCAAGCCGCGCCCAACGATCCGCAGATATGGTTTATGCTCGGCTACGCGGCGCGGCTTGACGGCAAGTACCAGCAATCGGTGGATGCCTATGCACACGGTCTTCGTCTGAATCCTTCGGACCTCGACGCGCAATCGGGCCTTGCTCAGGTTTACAACTTGATGGGGCGGACTGATGAAGCCGAGCGCATTCTCAAGCAGGCGGTTGCGTCCAACCCGAACCGCACTGGCGATCTCACGATGCTTGGGGAGATTTCCATGCGGTCGAAGAACTACTCTGACGCGATCGATTGGCTAAACCGCGCGGAGAAAGTTAATCCCGATGCGCGCGCGGAACTGTTGCTGTCGCTCTCCTACCACCAAACGAACCAGATTGACTTGGCGAACCACTTTCTCGAACTCGCCGAGCGACGCGCACCAAATAGCCCTGAAATTCAGCGAGCGGTAGCGGGCTACTACCGCGACACAGGAAATTATGCCCAGGCGATCGCGGTGCTTAAATCGATTCGCAATCCCAAGCCTGACGTGACGGCCGAACTGGCATACACTTACCAGATTGCCGGGGAGCTTGCTGAGTCAGCGCGGCTCTTTGCGCGCGCAGCCAATGAGGAGCCGAAAGACATGACGCTGCAGCTTTCCGCAGCGCAGGCGGAAGTTGCCGCGGGCTCCATTGACGAGGCTAGTCCATTTCTTAAGCGCGCCTCAACACTTGATGCCAACTATTATCGGCTGCACGCAATCAAGGGCGAAATTGCAGAGTTGGAGGACCGCGGTGGCGATGCCGTCAAGGAGTTTACTGCGGCCTTGAAGGTCTTGCCTGACCATCCAGCTGAGGGCCCGTTGTATGGCATCCAATTGCACATGGACCTGGCAGCTCTCGAACAAAGCCTGGAAGACGACGCAGCGGCGAAGCAGCAGGTAGCGACTGCGCAGGCCGAAATCAATGCCTTGGACGGCTCGGGACCCGAACGAGAACAATTCCTGCACCTTCGATCGTCAATCAAACTCGCCGCGGGCGATCCCGAGGGAGCGCTTGCCGACGTACATGAGGCTCTCAGAATGAGCCATGATCGGCAGAATTTGCAGCTTAACGGCGACATCCTGATGAAACTTGGCCATACAGACGAGGCCATTGTTGTGTATAAGCAGGTTCTCGCAAGCGATCCGGATAATCGATTAGCTCTGACCTCCCTTGGGTATGCGTCGCGCGAGGTTGGCCATGGCCAGGATGCGCAGAAGTATTTCGAGCATTTAGAAAAGGTAGACCCTTCGTCGCACGTGCCGTATCTTGCGCTGGGCGATCTCTTCACGGCGTTACACCAATACAGCAAAGCTCAGGCCAGTTATAGCAAAGGCTATGAGTTATACCCGCAAAATGCGCTCATTGTAGCTGGAGGTATTAACGCTGGAATTGAGGCGCATAACCTCACTCTGGCCGGGCAATGGCAGAGCCGCGTGTCTGAATCGATGGAAGACAAGCCTAAAATTCTGCGCGAGACCGAAAGGTATCTCCGGCTTACAGGCAAATACCAGGAATCAGAAGAAGTAGCTCAAAAAGCTATCAAAGTGCTACCTGACGATCGCGAAGTAGTTGTCTATTTGGGCTACGATCTTCTTCTTCTCAGAAGAGAAAATGATCTTCTCGCACTTACCTCCAAGTACTGGGATGTATTGCCCAAGGAGGTGGATATTCCTCTTCTCGCCGGCTACGTTCATAAGAGTCGGGGAGAAAACGAACGGGCGGTTGCGGACTTTACTGAGGCCATTAATCGGAACTCCAATGCGGTGACGGCTTACGTCAATCGCGGATTTGTTTTGAACGATCTTCGTCGATCCCAGCTGGCTGCTGCAGACTTTGAGGCTGCTCTCAAACGAGAGCCGAACAACGGTGAGGCGCACATGGGACTGGCCTATGCCGATTTAGGATTGCGCAAGCCTGACGAAGCTATCAGAGAAGCAAACTTGGCAGAACGAGCGTCCGGAGACTCCCTTGGACTTCATGTAATTCGCGCCACAGCTTATGGCCGCATTGGTATGCTCACGTCGGCCGTCCGCGAATATCAAGCCGCTTTGAAGTTTACGCCAAACGACGGCGCTCTTCACATTGGCTTGGGAGGCACATATTTTGCGGAGCATCGCTACCACGACGCAATTCTTGAATTGGAAGTTGCGGAAAAGTACTCACCTGATAACCCGCAGCTCTACGCGTGGCTCGCACAGTCCTATGCAAGTCTCCAGGATCGAGAGAAAGCTTATCTCAATGTGAGGCTAGCGGAAGAGCATGCTCTATCGCAGCTGTCGAAAGTGCCCCAGCGCGGAGTTGGGCAGACGGAGGATTCTGGATCGGATATGAGTGAAATCCTGATCTCAACAGGGCAGGCTCTCAGTACGCTAGGCGATCAGAACGCAGCGATGGACAGGTTCCAGAAGGCACTTGTCGCGGCTGGCAGCGATCGCATCAGTGTGCGTTTGGCGATTGGCGAGATCATGGCGCAGCGCGGCCAGGAAAGCGATGCAGAGCGCCAGCTTGCACTGGGTTGGATGGAAGCCGAGGCTGGTGAAACGGCGCCCCCGAACGGACTTCAATACCTTCAGGCTGCAAACCTGTTTAGTTCAATGCATCATTACGACTTGTCAGAGGCTTATTTGGGACGAGCGAAGGCCGCAGGTGCGCCGGACGCTGACGTGCGCATCGCTCTGGCCAATGACGATCTCGCTTTGGGCGAGACAGTCAAGGCGAAGGCCGAGCTGGCGGCTATCGATCCAGGAGATGGCACGCAGAATTATCAATATTTGTTGGCCAAAGCCAATGTCGCTCGACAGGAACACCAGAGCCGGGAGGCACTCACGGCATTTGCTCAAGCGACGAACGGAGGTGGTGAAGATCAAACCGCCGAACAGGGATTGCTGGAAACCGCGTCGGAAGAGGGGTTGAGAGTAAATCATCATTTAAGTGTCATCTCTGATCTCTCCGCCACGCCCATCTTTGAAGATCCGACGGTTTACGTTCTTGACTCCAAAACGCTCGCGGCACTTGCTGTGCCAAGCTCCGACACGGCTCAATTGCCGCCACCACGCTCATCGTTTCAGACGATGTGGACCGACGCATTCCATCTTCATTTACCTGTCGGTAGCGCGCTGGCGCCGGGCGGATTCTTTCAAATGCGCAATGCCCGAGGTTCCATTTCGGTGCCGATAAGGAACTCAGTTATCGACCGCAATACCACTGACTCAACTTTCAATTTTTCGCTGAACCCAACGATTCGCCTTGGCAGCAACGCGATGACGTTCAATGCCGGAGCTCAGGAAACAATACGGCGCGACACCAAGGATCCGTACGACATGAATCAGAATCTCTTTCGCCTGTATAGCTATGTGTCAACGAGTTCGTTCTTCAACGTAATTTCAGGCACCGGGTTTCTGATGCATGAAACAGGCCCGTTCACTCAGAGTGGACAGAACTCGCACGAACTTGCAGCGAAGGTTGACTTTCGAGTAGGCGCGCCTTGGGGGAAGACGGCGCTGCTAACCGGATGGGGAGTCGACGATTTGTGGTTCAGGAGCGCGCACATAGAGTATTACTTCACATCCTCTTACGTCGGTTTTGAACACAAGTTTTCTCAGCGGCTCGATGTGAAAGCAATTGCGGAATTTGTGCGCTCATGGCGAATCTATCAAAACCGCTCCGGCATAGCGCAGAGCTTGCGCCCAGCTGGAAGCATCGATTTCATCCCGAAGCGCAACTGGGATCTGCAGTTTTCAAGCTCTTACTCCAGCGTCAGAGGATTCCACGTCTACGACGCAACGCAAAATAGCTTTTCCGTTTCCTATTCGCGGCCGCTTAGCCACATGTTCCACGATGGTTCGACGCCGCTCGCCCTGAAGTATCCGATCCGGTTTTCAGCCGGCGTGCGACAGGAGACGTTTTTCAATTTTTCAACCGCGCAGAATCAAAAGTTCATACCATATGCGGAAATCACAGTATTCTAGAGGGCTTTTGAGATGAAGATTTGTTTAGTGGCTACCTTCCCGCCCAGCGGACGTCA
>Ga0265325_10000117_pt1 | contig 54546 bp, 50 predicted proteins | sample 41420metaG_FD_202090 | JGI IMG/M metagenome (GOLD analysis project Ga0265325, IMG submission 202090) | Rhizosphere microbial communities from Carex aquatilis grown in University of Washington, Seatle, WA, United States - 4-14-20 metaG | ecosystem: Host-associated > Plants > Roots > Rhizosphere...
ATGTTCGCGCTCATTATATCCGGCAGCCTGGTGCTCAACCGCGCGCTGATCGGCCGCTGGTCCGTGCTGCCGCTGTTCGCCATTCCGCTGCTCTATAATTGGATCTTCCTCATCGGGTTGATGAACTACATCTTCGGGATCGGCGTGGCCTTGTGGGCCCTGGCCGGCTGGGTCGCGGCGCGCGAGCGCCGCTGGCCGTTGCGCTTCGTGTTGTCGACACTGTGCGTCGTGGTGCTGTTCTTTTGCCATCTCTCGGCGCTGGGCATTTACGCCATCGGCATCCTGTCGTTTGAAATGTTCCGGCTCTGGACGCAGCGCGCCGAGTCGTGGCCGCGCCGCATTGCCGAATTCGTCGCCAGCGGTCTGCCGTTCCTCGCCGTGGCGCCGCTGCTCTATGCCAGCCCGACCATGAACCTGGTGTCCGACATTTCATGGGATCAGCGCGGCAAGCTTGACGGCGTGATGTTCATCTTCAGCAACTACACCGATATTGCCGCCTTCGCCCTGATCGCCATCATGGCCGCCAGCACCATCTGGGCGGTCCGCCACCGCGTTCTGCAGTTTCACCCGTGGGTGTATGTGCTGCTGGCCGTTGGCGGCGCGGTGTATTTCGCGCTGCCGCGGGTCATGTTCGACACCTACATGGCCGACCAGCGCGTGCCGATCGGCATTGCTTTCATGGTGTTCGCGTGCGGCGAGCTGGATGTGCGGCACCGTCTGGTGTGGCGCGGATTCCTCACCGTCCTGGTGATCCTGACCGCCGGCCGCGTTCTCGAAATCGATTACAACTGGTCGCAGCTGTCGGACTCAACCAGCGAATTCCGCGCTTCGGTACGCCGGATCGTGCCCGGTTCGAAAGTGTTCGTCGCCTACGGCAATGCCTCCGCCGGTGAGGATGTGCGCGATCTCGGGCTGGTGCACGCGGCCACGATTGCGACCATCGAGCGATCGTCATTGGTCACCACATTGTTCACGGTGCAAGGCAAGCAGATCGTGCATGTGCGGCCCGACTATCGCGACTTTGCCGACTTGCGCGACGGCACGCCCCCCTCGACGGCGCAGCTCATCCTGGCCGCTGAGCATCCATTGCCGAACACGCCGGCGTTCTGGCTCAACTGGACGAAATTCGACTACATCTACATCCTCTTCACTGAAGACGATGCGCCCAATCCGGACCCGACGCGGTTGAAACTGGTCGCCGACGGCGACCGCTTCCAGCTTTACCGCATCATCAAGCGGGACTGACGCCACCGCGCTATTGCCCCTTGGGGTATTAACCGCCGGCGTGCCGGATGTTAGGCTTCGCGCCTGCCGGCATGATCGCCGGCGCCGGGAGGCGGTCATGAAACTTCGGTACGTCGTTGCGTTGTCCATGCTGGCGGGGCTCGCGCTCGGTGCGGCCAGCAATCGCCTGCACGCCGAAGATAATTACGTGCGCAAAGTGCCGCTCGACGCGTTGACCGTGCCGGTACCGGTCCCGATCATTCCGCCCGGCTCGTCGCTCGATTTGCGTCCCGGCCGCGCGCCCGATGCCGGCGATCAGATCAACGGCTACACGCCGCTCAACCGGGACTCGACCACGCCCTCCATCGGCCTGTCGATCAAGCCGCTCGACGATCGCAGATAGTGTGTCATCCAAACGGATGACGGCAGCCGACAACGGGCGAACCCTGACGTCGTGATGAGCGCGTCGTCGTGAGCACGTCGCGCATGCGCGTCTCGATTGATGCGGCGTAACGTTAATACCGCCGTGGTCGCTCAAACGGACGTTATCGCGCTATTTCGGTGTTTAAAGCGACGCATGCACGTACTGCATTACCGGTAGCACTGCCGCTGCCTTGCTTCTGCCATGTTGAGCCGTACCACGTGCAGCAACGCTTCGACGCGGGATGATTTGCGATTCGCTTTTCGGAAATTTGGATCATCCGGCGCCGCAGCCTAACGAGGGACAATGCAATGAAGCACGTTGGCACCGGATTCTTCATCATCGCGCTTGCCGCTCCGCTGGCGATCACATCAGCGCATGCGGCGGGATGGGGATCAGTCCATAAGTACGTCAAGCCGACCGGCAACTGTGCCGGGCAGGAAGTTCTCGCGAGTTCTTACTCGTCCGGAAAACGGACCGCCACCGGCGAACGATTTGATGCAAGCGGTAACACTGCGGCGGCACGGACCTGGCCGCTTGGCACAAGCCTCACTGTGACCAACCCGCACAATGGGCGCTCGATCACCGTCCGGATCAACGACACCGGCCCATGGGGAATTGCGTATCGCATGGGCGCCCGGCTCGATCTTGCGAAAGGCGCCGCGCAGCGCCTTGGAATGCGTGCCTCGCAATACGTTTGTGTTGCTTAACAACCGACGTGGCTGGGGCGCCGCCGCGGCGCCTCAGCTATTCGGCACAGCAGATTCCACGATTTCACGTCATAAAACGGCGCGCTATTCGTACGGCCGCGGGTGATGCGCGTGCCGGTACCGCCAGTGATGCTGCCTGTGTTGATAGGCATAGGCACGATAGCCGCTTCGGGGTGCGAACGTGCCGCTGGGCGGTTTTCCGAAACTGTCGCCCGTTGCGGGTGCATTGGGGCCGTAGTTCGGCAGGCTTTGCGCGAGCGAAACGGTCGTTACACCAAGCACCACCGCGAATGCTGCAATGAATATCTTTAATGTCATGGCCGATCTCCATCTTCATTCGGACAACCCGCCAGCAGGCATTTGGTTCGGCCGCCTCGATTGACAATCGCACGCCGCGAACAGCCGGCCCTTAACATTTAACGTTACCCGCTCAGGTTACCTGGTCAGGTTACTCCCAGGATCTCATCGCCGTCATACGGAACGCTGGCTAAAGACAGCCTGCCTTACGCAGACGCGCGACCTGCATCAAACGACAACGCGCGCTGCGGAATTCAGCACAGCACGAAAGGCAGTGCTGTGTGATGTGGGGGTTATGACCATGCGTAAATTTGTTTTCGGAACTGCAATTACAGGACTGCTGATTGCCGCTGCGTTCTTCGCGATGCCGGTGCGCAGCAGCCTGGCTATTTCCTGCGAAGTTGAGTGCATCATCGTGCCGAAGAAGCCAGTACAGACTCCGCGCAGCACGCATCATGTTGGTCCGATCGCGATTGGCTGTGGCCTCGCCGCGGCTTCGGCTGAAATGATCGGTGCCGCTGCCCAGGCCGCCGACAAGAACGACCCGCGCCAGCCGACGATCTTCGAGGCTGGCTGGTACGCCTCTGCCTGTCCGATTTTCCTGCCGTGGTCCTTGCTCGTGACTGCGACCTGCCCGGACAACAAGGCGACTTATGAAATTGCGCGTCAGGCTCACCGCTTCGGCCGGACTCATCCGGTTCCGGACTGGTCGCCGTTCACGAACGCCTACACCGAGGCTTGCCAGCAGGGAAAGCTGTCGAGCGACTTCCTGGCGTTCCTCAAGGCGAACCACCTGAAGCTCAGCGCCGCCTTCCGGCGGGGCTAAGACGACGATCAGACAGCTCACTGATCACATATAATGAGAGGGACCGCCCACGAGGCGGTCTCTTTTTTAATTCGCCGCAAAAACACAGCGCAATCGACCGGGAAAAAGCGCCTTTAAGGGCGCAACCACCGTTGGCGAACGTGCCGATTCCCATTAAGTTGCCGCGATGGGCTGACGGCGCGTCGGGCTGGGAGGGCGAATATGAAGAAGCAGACGATCCTGATGGCGGTGCTGGCTTTCGCCCTCGCCTCATGTGGCGTTTACGGCCCGAAAGGAAACGACGTCGGCGGCATTATTCCCTGGTCGCCGGAAGCAGAGGCGGTGGCTCTCGACACGGCACAGGCTAATTGCAGCCGCTTCAACCAGTACGCGGTGATCACGAGCATTCATCGGACCTATGGCGATTACATCAGCTACGCCTGCCAATGGAACCCGCCGCGGCACACGCGCCGTCATATCTCCTGAGCGGTTATCCGCTTCCAGTCACATTATTCGGTTTGGTTGGCCGGGACGCGCTCGTCCGCGCGCGCCGCGAAACATAAAATTATCCGGTTTCCGGAAGCAATCATTAACCAGCGGCGAAGTGTGAATGATTAAATTCTTTGCAGTATCCCTACACCCACATATTCGACGATTTTATCATCGAGAGATGGCGTCACAGTGCGGTGGCTATCGCGACTCGCAACTGCGCAATTTGATCGTGCGCAAACAACGGCAGCGCCGTCCGCATCGAATTTTTTCGATCCGGCGCGGTTGATCGTAGTATGCGCGATCGTCCTTACGATCGTCGTCGCAAGCAGCGCCGCGTTTATTACATATAACCTCCGGCATCGCGCCCTCGCCGAGAACGAACAGGCGCTGTCGAATTCCGCGCTCATCATCGCAAAACAAATCCAGCAGACGTTCACGGCAGTGGAAGCCGTGCAAAAGGGATTCTACGAAGACCTCGCTCGTCTGCCTAACATCAACGAAGCGACATTCGAGAACGATCTCGGGCGCCTCGATGTCCATCTGAAACTGCGCGACAAGGCCACCGGCGTGCCTTTTGTCGACTCGCTCGCAATTTTCAACGCGCAAGGCAAGCTGATCAATTTTTCCCGCCATTGGCCCAGTCCCGATCTCAACGTTGCTAACCAGGACTACTTCGCTGCCCTCAAGAATGAGCCAGGCCTGACGTCCTATCTCGGCCAACCCATGCAGGAGGCAGGCTCCGGCGCATGGGTCACGCACCTTGCGCGCAGGATCGCCGGGCCAAACGGCGAATTCCTCGGCGTCATTGCGGCCTCGTTGAACCTGCGCTACCTGCAAAATTACTTTGGCGAGATCACCTCTAATCCCGACAGCAGCTTCGCGCTGTTCCGAACCGACGGGACTTTGCTCGCCCGCTACCCGGGGGACCATATCGAGATCGGCCGCCGATTCACGAATGCGATAGCTTTGCGGCTGGTGGACCACGCCGACCACGGGGCCGGCGTGAGTGAAGGCGTCGTCGACGGCTACTACCGCATGGTCGCCGCCCACCGGGTGACGGGTTACCCGCTCGTGGCCAGCGCGACCAAGACCACGGCCGCGATCCTCGTCCACTGGGGAAAGACCGCAAAATATATTGCCGGCGCGGCCGCTTTCATGATTGCCATCATCGCGGCCTTTGCATTTCTGTTCATCCGCCTGTTCCGAAACTACCAGGCGCTGGAAGAGGCCCGCAGCGAGCGCAAGCGGGCCGAACAACTGCGCGAACAGAGCCAGCGCTTCGACGTGGCGCTCAACAACATGTCGCAGGGCCTGGTGATGTTCGATGCATCATCGAAGCTGGTCGTCAGCAACACGCGGTTTCTCGAGATTTACGGTCTCTCGCCCGACGTCGTGAAGCCCGGGCTAACGCTGCTGGATCTTCTCAAGCACCGGAAAGAACGCGGTTCGTTCGGCGGCGACCCCGACGAATATTACGCCAAGCTCCTGAAGCAGATCGCGAAGCGGACGCAGACCAAGCAGAACGTACCGACACCGGCGGGGCGCACGATCCAGATCGTCAATCAACCGATGCCGGACGGGGGTTGGGTCGCGACTCACGAGGACATTACCGAGAAGATTAAGGCGGAAAATGAAATCAAGCGCCAGGAAGAGCAGCTCAACGCAGCACTCGACAATATTTCGCAGGGCGTCTGCATGTTTGACGCATCGCGGCGTCTGATCGTTTGCAACAAGAAATATGCAGATATTTACGGATTGACCGACGAACAGACGAAGCCGGGCACGCCAATTCAGACAATTCTCGAGCACAGGGTCGCCAGCGGCAATGCGCCGGAAGACCACGAAGCCTACGTCCGCGACCGGCTAAACGAAGTTGCGATCAATCGGCCGTATCAGATAGTCAATCGCCTCCGCGACGGACGCTACGTTTCCGTCGTCCACCAGCCGATGAGCAATGGCGGCTGGGTCGCAACGCACGAGGACGTCACGGAGGCGCGCCACCGTGAGGAGTCCTTCCGCCTGCTGTTCGAGAACAATCCGGCTCCGATGTGGGTCCTCGAGCGGGATAGCTTGCGTTTCCTCGCGGTCAATGCAGCCGCGGTCGCGCACTACGGCTACAGCCGTGAGCAATTCATGACCATGACGGTCCCCGACCTGCGGCCGGCTGACGATCGTGAGCGTTTCAGGGGCTTCCTGAAAGGCCTCGCGTATGACCAGTTCGCCGAGAACATCGGGCAGCACATTACGGCTGATGGCTCCGCAATCGATATCGCGGTTTATTCAAGAGCGCTCAATTACAACGGCCGCGCTGCACGCCTGGCGGTCATCCATGACATCACCAAAACCAAGAAGGCCGAAGCCGAACTTCGCCGCACAAAGATCTTCCTCGATGCCGTCATCGAGCACGTGCCTGTGCCTATCGTCGTCAGGGACGTGGAAGGCTCTGGCGCAGATGCGCAGGCCAGCCGCTTCACATTGTTCAATCGCGCCTATGAAGAGCTCACGGGCGATAGCCGAATCCGCCTGACCGGAAAGACCGCGCACGAAATATTCCCCGCACAACGCGCCGACATGATCGTGCGGTCCGATAACGAGGCGCTGCAGACCGGGCGCATTGTCTCAACGCCGGAACATCTCATCGACACGCTCGGCAACGGACAACGCCTGATCAAGGCAAGCAAGATTGCGATCAGGGACGAGAGCGGCGATTCGAAATATCTGTTGACCGTTCTCAACGACATCACCGAGCAACGACGGAGCGAGGAGCATATTTCATATCTTGCCCACAACGATTCTTTGACCGGCCTGCCGAACCGGGCGTCGTTTCTGGACCATCTGAACGGGACGTTGGATCAGGCTTCGAAGGCCAACGAACAATTTGCCGTCATGTGCCTCGACCTCGACCGGTTCAAAGAGGCGAACGACGTTTATGGCCATCTGGTGGGCGACGGCCTTCTCCGCGAGGCTGCCCGCCGCCTGCAAGCGGCAGCCGATGACGCGTTCATCGCGCGCATCGGTGGTGACGAATTCATGCTGGTCGTATCCGGCGAGACGCCGGAGGAAACGGCCGGGGAACTCGGGGAGCGGCTGATCGACGCGTTCAGCCGGAATTTCGAGGTCGACGGCCACCAGATCCAGGTCGGGTTGAGCATTGGTGTCGCGGTCTTCCCGACCGATGGCATGCACGCGAAGACCCTGATCGCCAATGCCGACGCAGCGCTTTACCAGGCCAAGTCGGAAGTGCGGGGATCCGTCCGCTTCTTCGAAGAAAAGCTGGGTTCGCGCCTGCGGGAACGGCGAGAGCTGCAAACGGACCTGCGCAAAGCCCTCGAAGGCGATGGGCTGTCGCTGCATTATCAGCCGCAGAAAACGATTGCCGGCGGCAAAGTCATCGGGCTTGAGGCGCTGGCGCGCTGGCATTGCCCGAAGCGGGGCATGGTACCGCCCGATATTTTCATCCCGATTGCGGAGCAAAGCAGCCAGATCATCACGCTCGGCGAATGGATCCTGCGCGAGGCCTGCAGGGAAGCGGCGTCATGGGACAAGCCGCTCAAGGTCGCGGTCAACATTTCGCCGATCCAGTTTCATCACGGCGACCTGGCCAATCTCGTTCATAGCGTCCTGCTGGAAACCGGCCTCAAGCCGGACCGGCTGGAGCTGGAAATCACCGAAGGCGTGCTGATCGACGATTTTGCGCGCGCGGTCTCGATTTTGCGCAAGCTCAAGTCCCTCGGCATCCATATCGCGCTGGATGATTTTGGATCGGGCTACTCGTCGCTGTCGTACCTGCACGCATTCCCGTTCGAAAAGATCAAGATCGATCGTGTATTCATCGGCGACCTTGAGCACAACCATCATTCAATGGCGATCGTGCGCGCGATCATCACGCTGGGTCACAACCTCAACATTCCAATTCTCGCCGAGGGTGTCGAGACGGAAAGCCAGCTCGCGTTCCTCGCGCAGGAAGGTTGCGATGAAGTGCAGGGGTATCTGACCGGGCGGCCCTACCCGATCGAGGACTATGTTGAATTGGTTGGCAGGGCGTCTGCCCGCACCGTACCGCGCGCCGTCGCGGTCTAGGCCTCGCCGCAACCCAAACTCAGGATTTCTGGATCGTGCCGTTCGGGCTTGCCTGATCGACAACGCCGGGAAGATGCTGCGAGAGAATTTTCAAGGCTTCGTCGACCGGCACGCCGAAATGCTGGGCGATCTGTTTCACCTGATCGCTGTTGAGCGCGGCGCGCAGCTGCTCGGGCGTGACCTTCATATTGGCGCCATTGCCCAGCCATGATTTGACCTGGTCGCCAAGACCGCCCTGCTGAAGCTGGTTCACAAGGCCCTGGAGGTCACCCAGATTCGTCTTGGCCAGCAGCGCGGAAATCAAAGTCGATTGTTCGCCGGCGGCCGCGGAAGCCAGAGCGCTCTTCAGCGAGCCGCCGATCTGATCCAGAAGTCCCATTTAGTCCTCCATAGCGTGAGCCATGGATGCGCCGTCATACGCTCAGGGGTGCTTCTCGTTTTTGGAGGCGCGCATTCCCTGGCCGGTCGCATCCCGCTCGCACATATACGCGCCGGATTTCGTGGTGCCGTAATTCTTGTACGACGCGAAGTGATAGATCTTCGAATCCAGATTGACCCACACGACCGTTCCGGTCCCGCATCGCCCCTTGGCTTGCGCTTCGGTCGCGTACTGGTTGGCGCCGGTTGGAGCCGTTGACGCGGCCGGAGGCGGTGCCGCAGGAGCGGTGGCCGTCTTTCTTTCAGGCGCGGGAGCAGGAGCCGGCGCGGGAGCCGCGGTCGTCTTCTTTTCGGGAGCCGGTGCCGGTGCAGCGGTCGACTTCTTTTCCGGAGCCGGCGCGGGTGCAGGCTGCGCGGTGGCGGTGCCGGCGCGGCACTGCGTCACGTAGGCCTTTTCGGTGATGCCCTTGGCCTGGTTGTCGGCCTTGTTGGCGCGCCATTCGTCGCGGCATGCCTTGGCCGTCTTCTGTGCAGCGGCTGGCGCGGCAGCAGCCGTTGTCTTTTTCTCCTTTTTCTCCTTGGCGGTAGCCGCCGCGGGCGCGGGCGCAGGTTTGGCTGCGCTGTCGCCCCCGCGGCATTTTGCAACGTAGGCCTTTTCCGTAATGCCCTTGGCCTGATTGTCGGCTTTGTTGGCGCGCCACTCCGCCTGGCAGGCCTTCGCCGTTTTTTCCTGCGCGAACGCGGGCGACATCAGAAGTGCTGCGCCAATGACGGCCGAGCAAACGACTGCGATGCTACGCATGGTCAAACTCCGGGCATTACGCCGTTAAAATGATCAGGATTCTTTCTCGCATTTCGTCATGAAACTGGTCTTGGCAGCGCCCGAGAGCGGCTTGCCGTCCTTGCTCATGGCCTTGCCCGCGCAGGCTTCTTCCTTGCACTTCTTGACGAAGCTGGTTTTGGCGGCGCCCGCGAGCGGCTTTCCGTCCTTGCTTACCGCTTTGGTTTCGCAGGACTGCGCCATCGCTGAACCGGCAGCGAAAGCTGTAATGAGAAGCGCAAGAGCAATTCGTTTCATCGTTCTCTCCCTATGATGTCTTTTAAAGCGTAATCGATGACGTTTAGAGCATAGATTGGAAATTGGCGGGTGGCGAATCTTTGTCGTCCGCGCTGCCGGGGGAATTTTTCCAGCGCGAATTCGCGTCAATTCGGTTTAAATTTCCGCGCGGCAAAGCCCACGATTTGAGCAGGCTCCAGCGCGCCGCGGCATGGCGCGTAGCGGTAACCTGATGCTGCAAAGGGCTAATATGCCTGATGTTGTCGTATCAGACCGTAAGACTGGCGCCTCAGGCGCCTTCGGTCACGTCTTCGTAGACGTCGATCTCAACCGCGCCGGGAAAGAGCGACCGCCACGTGTGCAAATAGGCCTGCACCATCGGTTCGCTGGCGAGCTTCTGGCGGTTGAATTCCAGTGTCTTATCCGCCTCATACTCGATCACTTGAAGGAATTGTGACGGATCGTCGGCGTTGCGCAACAGGCGGATTTTTGCATCGCCGAAGGCTTTGTACAGCGGCGCCGCGTTGTTCATCATGGACACCAGCAGCGTCGCCGCATCCGCGGACGGCGTCCTGATTTTCAGATAGAGGACGCGCTTCGCCTTTTTGGGCTCATTCGCCATGCCTGCAGGCTCCCTTGCGTCCAGCCTCGCAACTAAAGGCAGCGCATTTGCGGCCTTTGTGGGCACAGTTTGAAGGAATTCGACAGCGTAAAGAGGAAGCGGACATTGTGATAGTCGTTTGCGGTCGTCCCCGCATGCACCGGGACGGCAAATCCGACACCGGCCTGCCATTGCTCAGCAAGGAAAAAACGGATCCCCGCCCCCGCCGAGGCGATCGACAGCACCTGGCCATCATTGTTGAAGCTCCAGACCGCGCCTTTATCGAAGAAGCCGTAGAGCTGATAGCCTTTCAGAATGTCGTTCGAAACGCTTTGGTCAAAGCGCATTTCCCCATAACCAAAAATGCCACTGTCGCCACTGTAGAAGCCCGGCCCGTAGGCAGCATCGCCAAGATAAAATTGTTGGGATATCAGCAGCGGCCCGCCGGCCCATTGGCCATTCACGGAAGCTTTTACCGACCAGACATCCGAGAATTGTTGCAATCGGGAGAACGAAAAACTGAGCAGCGAGAAATTTCCGGATGCACCGTCGCGTGACAACAGGTCGTCGTCTTTGCTCGAGGCACCCAGAATAGTGAGGCCCTGACGCGCAGTGACACTCAGATAATTCCATCCGGCGAAACGGTCCTGTAATTTGTAATCGGCAGTCAGTCCGACGTAGCGCAGGTGATCCTTGTAGATCATGCCGAGATTGTCGCGCTCCGAGTTGTCGCTGAACCCGAAAATTCCTGTCAGCCACAGCGACGACGTCCGCGTCGCCAGCGGGACGACACTGCCCTTCACTTCATAGGTCTCGGTTATCGAGTGGTTGTTTACCGACTGCCGGGCGTCGCCAGGCGCGACATTGCTGTAAAGGGCGTTGAAACCAAGCCGGGCACCATCGGTCCCGATAGGTGCATCATAAGACAAGCGCCCGAAAGCAAACTCCCGCACCGCGAAGGGCGTCGACGATGCACTCAGGCTGAGATTGTCACCATGAAGGAAGTACGAATTGAACCCGGCGGTCGCAAAGGCTTCATAGGGACCAACAGCGGCCGCACCCTGATTGTCGACTCCCAACGCGGCGAAGATCCGCCATGTGTTGACCCGGACAATGAGACGGAATTTTCCCGTCAGGCGCCCGATTTCTTCCAGGGCGGTGTCGGCCACTTGCACGCCCGGAATATCATTGGCGAGCAGCAACTGCCGTTCGAGCGTTTTCAGCTGCGAAGGCCGCTCCCCGACCACCCGTTCAAGCACAGGTCGAATCCAGAACCGATCGACATCGTCGCCCTTCAAAGTGACCGCGGAAATGTATCCTTCGATGACCTTGACGCGAACGTGCCCATTCTTGATGTCCTGCGGGGGAATGATCGCGCGGCTGAGCGAGTATCCAGAAGCGCGATACAGGTCGGTCATGTTGCCGGCAATCGCCACGAGATCCGCCTGTGACACGGTTTTCCCGAGGAAGGATTTGTAAGTCTCGGCGAGCGCTTCACCCGTTATGGCGCTGGCGCCTTCGATGGAGACAGTTCGCAACTTGAACAACGGCTTCGTGCTGGCGCGAACCTCCGGTTTTGCAATGCCAGGCACGCGAACGGAAGGCTTCGGCCTATTCTGTCCAGCTTCCAAATTTTCGATCTTCTGCTCGGTCTGCCGCGGGTCGTAGCGTGGCGGTGGGACCGCCTGCTGTGCCCACGCCGGGGAAGCCCCCGCCAGTGTGAGAATTAACAATAGGGGCGCCAGACCGGCACCGGCCCGTTTCCACGTCTGCGCGACAACCCTTGGAAAGTTCGCGAGAATCCGCGGCATGCGTCAGGCGTTCTCGCGGGTGGAATTTCTCTATGGAGGTACAAAGGTAAATATTCACGGTTAACGAAGTGTTACCGCCGTAGGCCCGCTAGATCGGTCCCACTAAGCTAAATGTTGAAGAATTTCCGTCACAAACGATCCAATCGGGTGACTGGGAGTGTGTCCCTCACTTTGGGACGTGATCACATGCGCAGGAGGCGCCGGTGTTGGTCAGAACTGGAATTTTCTGCACCCCGGTATTGGTGATTGGGCTCCTTTTTGGTCATCCGGGCGGAGCGGCACTGGCGGAAGACGCTGCCCCCTGGCACGTGAGCAAGGCATCCGGCGAAGTCTGGATGACGACGTCCGGCGTCCAAGAAACGTCGCTTACGAATGAAGCGGTTCTCAAACCTGGCGACAATATCCGGACCGGGCGGAACGGCCGCGTGCTCCTGACCCGCGGTGAGGAAACGATACTGATCTCGCCGAATTCAGCGATCGCGCTTCCCGAGCAGCAGCAAGACGGACTCTCGACCACCATCATCGAGCAGGCAGGCTCCGTTCTTATTCGGGCCGAAAAGCGCAACGTCAAACACTTCCAGGTCGAGACGCCCTATCTCGCTGCGGTCGTTAAGGGAACGCAATTTCGAGTCAGCGTGAACAAGCGCGGCGGCAATGTCGAGGTGACCGAAGGCCGAGTTGAAGTGTCGGACTTCAAAACGGGCCAGTTTGCGCTCGTTCTTCCCGGTCAGGCAGCAAAGGTCGTAGCGTCGGGACGCGGCGGCCTGTTGTTGAGCGGCTCGGGAAAATTCAGCCCGATCGAAAAGGGAACGCCACGCACGTCACCGTTCGAAAGAATTCCTGTGCCGAAAGGCGGCTTCGCCATGCCTGCCGACGCGGGCAAGGTAAAAACCGTTCACGCCCTAGGTCCAATTAACGTCGTCAACACGAGCGTCGCTTCTGCAGGCGCAGGCCATTCAGGCAACGTGATCCGCATTACTGCACCGCTCGGTGAAACCGCACTGAACTTCGTGAAGGCAACCGGTGGCCTCGCGCACGGAGCGGTGATTTCGGCAGTCGAACGACAAAGCGCCGGGCAGCAAGTGATCTCAAACAACGGAAACCTGTCTGTCGGTAGTGCAGCTTTGAGCGTGAATGCTTCGGATGGCAGCAGCGCCGCAGCCAATGGGAATGCGGGGGGCAATGGCCTCGCGCTCGGCAATGCTAATGGCGTTGGAAATGGAGCGGGCAACGGCCTCGCCCTCGGTGTTGGAAATGGGGGCGGCAATGGCCTCGCGCTCGGTGTTGGAAACGGGGGCGGCAATGGCCTCGCGCTCGGTGTTGGAAACGGGGGCGGGAATGGCCTCGCACTTGGGGTCGGCAACGGCAACGGCCTGGCGCTCGGTATTGGCAATGGCAACGCGATTGGAATTGCGCTCGGCAAGGCCAAGGCGAAAGGCAAGCCCTAGCACGCGTGGCGCAAGGTTATGCTTGCGCGGCGGGGGCTACGCGATGAGGGGATGTGAGAAGGATCCGGCCGCACCTCTTTGTCATTTGCGCTCTGGCAGCTATTTCGCTGACCGGACTGACCGGCGCATTGAAAAATGCTCTGACCGACCTGCGATTTGAACTGTTCCCACGCCTGGCGAGTGGCGGCATCGTCGTGGTGGCAATCGATTCACCCTCGATCGAATCGATCGGGGTTTGGCCCTGGCCACGTCGCGTCCATGCAGACCTGGTCGAAAAACTGACACGCGCTGGTGCTGCCGACATCGCCTTCGATGTCGATTTCAGTACGCCATCCACCCCCGAATTTGACCAGGCCTTCGCCAAAGCGCTGGAGCGTGCCGGCGGATCGATTGTCTTGCCGACATTTGAACAACGGGTGGGCCCTGGCAGCAGTCTGACAATGCATCTCAACCGGCCGTTGCCGATCTTTGCAAAACACGCCTGGCCGGCGGTCGTGAATGTTTCGACGGAAACGGACGGCGTTGTGCGCCGATATCCTTATGGGAAGACGCTCGAGGGCACATTCCTGCCTTCGATGGGCGCCGTCATAACCGGACGTTACGAACCGGCCAAAGGGCCATTCTGGATTGATTTCAGCATTCAATCTTTGTCGGTCCCCATCGTCTCCTACAAAGACGTGCTGAACGAAGAGCCTTCTGTACTGAGGCTGCTCAAGACCAAAAAAATCATCGTTGGCGGAACCGCCCTGGAGCTTGGCGATCGATTCAACATCCCGAACGGCCACACGATCTCGGGCGTCGTCCTGCAGGCCCTGGCGGGGGAATCAATCGTGCAAGGCCGGCTCCTGCAGGAATCCTCGCTGCTCGCAAATCTCGCGGGCCCGATCATCATCATCCTCGGTATGCTCTTTCTGTGGCACCGCACGTCCGCGCTGTCGCGCGTTGCCATTCTGTGCGCCGCCGCCATCGCAGCCGAGCTCGGCGCAATCGCCCTTCAGGCTAAACTACCGCTCATGGCCGATACGGCCCCGCTCCACATCGCCATTGCCGCATATCTCACGGCCATAGCGCTCGACGAGATCGACCTTCGTGGATTGCTCGGACTCATCGCCGAGCGGCGCTTTCAACGGATTGCGATGTCACTCGGCGATGGGCTGGTGTGCGCCGATAAAAATGGCTTGATCACGGTCTGGAACCCGACAGCGTCGGCAATTTTCGGATTTCGATCTGAGGAAATGCTGGGTTGTCCATTCGACATGATATGCGCGGGCAGTGCCGACCCGTCGACGCCGCAATCATTTTCAATTCTCGCACTACCGCACGAGTTGCTGCAGGCTCCCGGCGGCAAGACCATCGAACTCTACGGGCGACGCAAGAGCGGTGAGCTTTTCCCACTCGAGGCGTGCTTTTCAGGCTGGCCGGGCTCGGATGGATTTAACTATGGCGCAGTCCTGCGCGACATCTCGGTCCGGCAACGCGAAGCCGCGCGCATCCGCTATCTGGCGGAATATGATGCGCTGACGGGCCTTGCAAATCGTCACGCTCTCATTGCGCATTTGCAGGAAGCAATTCCGAACGCCAAGTCAAACACCACAGAAGTTGCGCTCCTCGTGATTGGCCTCGACAAATTCCAGGTCGTCATTGACATGTTGGGCCACGCCTACGGTGAACAAGTGATTTGCGCCGCCGCTGAGCGCCTCGTCAAAATTTGCGGGGACGCGGCGCTGGTCACGCGCCTGGATGGCGACGAATTTGGTGTCGTCGTCGAGGGCAAGGACGCCGCGTCGGCTGCGAGCGAGATGGCGGGGCGGATATGCCACGCCTTTAGTGAAAGCCCGCTTTCTGTCGACACACGCGAGCAATCAATAGCCGCGAGCGCCGGCATCGCCGCCTTCCCAAAGGAATGCAGGACGGCCGACGAGATGCTCAGCAGCGCGCATCTCGCTCTCTATCGTGCAAAAGCGGAACGACGTAGCGGCTACGTCGTTTTCGAGCGCAGCATCAGGATAGAACTCGAAGTCAGGGCGCGGCTCGAGGCAGAGCTTGCGCGCGCGCTAGAGCGGAACGAGTTCGAACTCTTCTATCAACCGAAAGTCAGCCTCGAAGATGACTCGGTGATCGGTGCCGAGGCACTTATCCGTTGGCAGCATCCCTACCGCGGACTTCTTGCGCCGGCGGAGTTCATGCACGTCGTCAAAACGTCCTCGATCTCCGACCGCCTGTCGCGGTGGGTCTTGCAAACAGCTTGCAAGCAGGCCCGCCAGTGGCAAGCTAGCGGCTCAGACCTGTCTGTAGCCGTCAACCTCGCCCCCTCACAACTTCGGTCGAATGATCTCGTAGCGACAATCGCGGCCGCCCTGAAGGAAACCGGCTGCGCACCCTCGCGTCTCGAACTTGAAGTGACGGAGGATATTCTCGTCGATGACGAGAAGGCCGTGGAGGTTTTCCGCGATATCAGAAATCTCGGCGTGCACATTTTGCTGGACGATTTCGGGACAGGTTATGCCAGCTTGAGCTATCTGAAAAAGTTTCCGATCAGCGGCCTGAAAATCGACCGGTCGTTCGTGTGTCACCTGCGAGCGGACATCGACAATGCCGCGATCGTGAGTTCGACAATCGGATTGAGCACTTTGCTTGGGCTGTCAGTCGTCGCCGAAGGCATCGAAGACCGCGGCACAGCCAATTTGCTGGCGCGCATGGGATGCAAACAAGGGCAAGGCTATTATTTCGGCCGTCCTATGCCGGCTGCGGAATTCGCGCGGAAATTTCTAAACGATAGCTCCGAAAAAACCGAGCTAGCGGCCAGCCCCGCGGCATGAAGCTGGCGGCGTTTTCGCACCATAGATCCCACTCACTGAAAAGAAAAAGCGGCCCGTTTCGGGCCGCTGAAGTGTTTGGAGGTTCGGAGAATTCGGGGCCTGCCCCCGGGGCAGGGGCAGGCCTGAAGACGGTCAGATGGACTTGAATATCCTGGCCGTCAGGCTGCCGATGGCGTGGGGACCGACCACCAGGCTAGCCAATGTCGTGTTGCCGATTGGGCCATCGACCGTACGGATGACGCCGGTCACCACCGAAGCGCTGGCGAGAAACATGGTGGCGATGGCGAGAATGATGGTCTTACGCATGGTCGTTGGCCCTGAATGACGGGGGAGCAACCGGCTCCCAACGATTGTCAGACTACGGGCACGACAGCTCTGCCGCTGTGACCGGCATCACATAAGAGCGCATTTATTTAATGAACCACAGATGGCCGCAAACCGGCGCCGGAAAAGCTAGATTTTAAGCTCCTTTTCGAGCTTTGCCTTGCTCTCGATGCAGTAGTAGCCCGACAGCCGGGTCACCAATTTCAGGCGCATCCATTCGTTGAGAATCCGGCTGACGTTTTCGCGCGCGATCCCGGCCATGGCAGCGACATCGCTTTGGCTGAGTTTCTGCCGAATGACGATGCGGCCACCATCGACTTCGTTGCCGAAGGCCTTTGCCAGATCGAGCAATGCGCGCGCAACGCGGCCCTTGACCGGCAGGAACGTACCGGCCGCGACCACCTGGTCGGTGTCACGCAGACGCGCCGCCAGCATATTGAGGAGGTGCTTGTAGATTTCCGGATTTTTCGCGGCGACGGCTTCGAATACCGCGCGGCTGACGAAACTCAGCTTGCAATCCCGCAGGGCCGAGACGGACGCGGATCTCGGCCGTCCGTCAATCATCGCCATGTCGCCGACGATCGAGCCGGGCCCTAGGATCGCGAGAATGCGCTCCGCTCCCGTGGGTGCGAGCATGCTGACCTTCAGCAGGCCTTCCTCGAGGCGGTAGCAGCCATCGCCCGGATCGCCGGCCAGAAAAAGGACTTCGTCTGCCGCGAGTTTTACCGGCTTGGCATTGGAGAGGAGACTGGCCGACAGCGGCTCCGGAAGGTCCGAAAGCAGATCGGTGGATCGCAGTGGAGAAGCCATCGGGTACCCGGCACACAATAACCCATGAACGCGCCGGGGTTCTTTAGCAGAAATCGCCTGGAAATACTCAGTGACCGGTCAAAGCCGCGCGCGCAATGGTCTGGCGGGTAAGGCCACGGCTGGCAAGATCCGGGCGGGAAAGCCTGGAAAACTCGTGGTATCGGGCCGCGATTTGCTGGCCTTCGCGGGCGCCATCGGCGAATTGGCCGCACCAGGCCGCAATCCGGGTGAAAACGGTGGTCCCGGGGGCAACCATCGCGGAAGTATCGGTGCGATAGGTGATGTCAGTCATCATTCCCTCCTAGCCAGTCCCCAAAAGCGCGACGCGCGCTCTACGGTTGTCAGATTAGTCCGCACGATTGTCACACTAGGCTTGGCGTACTGCGCGCGCTGTGCTGGCCATCACAAAAAAATCGATTTTGGCGTGCCTAAATAACTTATTGATCGAATGGATTTTTGCCCGCTCGCCACCCGGGTGCACCCATGATGAAACGTGACCGTTTGTTTCCGGCCGCCCTCGCGGGTTTTGCCGGCATCCTTTTTTCGGCTTCAGCGCTCGCCCTGGATCTCAATTCCTTCCGCGCGCAGCACGGCCTGCCCGCCCTGAGCGCGAGTGGGACTCTCGCGGGTGCGGCCTATAGCCATGCGCACAATCTCGCCGGGCGACAGCGGCTCGACCATAGCGGCTTCCGGCAGCGCGTCTCGCTCACGTCGGGAGCGGCGGCCGAGAACGTCGCGTTCGGCTGCGCGACGGAGGACTGCGTCATTCGGATGTGGGCAAGGTCTGGCCGCCACCGCGCAAATATGTTGCGGCGGGATGTGACCAGCTACGGCCTTGCCTCGGCCGACGGCGGCAACGGCCGGCGCTATTGGGTGCTCGAACTCGGGAATTGAGCGGGGGACGCTAGACAAACCGAACTGGCGCACCGGCCAGGACGGGAATCGCCACCATCAGTGCGATCCCGATCCCGAAGCCGATCAACCGCACATTCATCGTGAGTGTCTTGGCAGGCGCCACGCCTCTGACGGCATAAATTGCAACGTCGAAAACGCCGACCGCGATCAAAATCCAGAAATACGGCTTGACGACAAAATCCTGCACATAAGGGGCGGCAACCAGAATTGCGCCGGTGGCAGCGCCCACCAGCGCCATATACGCAAAGAAGATTCGATCTAATGACATGCGCGCCCCGCTTGACGTCACGCTACGCTAGCAGAATTCCACCATGGGACGCAGCTGGACAGGTTGCCGCTACTTCTTTTCCAGCATCAGCTGGCCCTTCTGTCCGATCACACGCTGAGCCGCATGTGCAAAACGCGCGAGCAACCATGGCAGCGTGACCTCAAGCCGTACGCCTGTCTCATAGACGTCGATGAAACCCGACGCGCGCTGGCCGAGCGCCGACGCGCGAAAGGTCAGGCGGTCGCCCGTCCACGCCTCTTCCTCCAGCGACAAAATCCACGCGAACTCGGTCTTGGCGCGTCCGATTCCGTCCTTGATGCGGCGCAGGGCCTCGTCCTTGCCGAGACGATGAGGAATGACGACGATGACCGGTTCCGACATTGCGAGGGAATCTCCTGGTTGCTGCAGGTTTATGTGGGGTGGATGCAGACGCATAAAAAGGGCCACCAAGGCGGAGGCCCTGCGAGCCGCAAAGCATGCTAGGCTCCGCCGCATCATGATGAAGCGTGAGAATTTCGCGGTTGACGCTATTTACGTGCCCACCAAGCGGCGGGCCACGCTCGATCCAAAACGCGTCGAGGAAATTGCGCAGAGCATGCTTGCGGACGGCCAGAAGACGCCCATCCTGGTGCGTGCGGACGGCGCGCGCTTCGTGCTGGTCGAGGGCTTGCACCGGCTGGAGGCCGCCAAGGCCTTAGGCGAGCAGACCATTGTCGGCTTCCGGGTGGACGCTCGGAAGCATTAAGATCGGACGAGACCTTCTCAACGCAGGCTTGACCGAGCCGCTGCCATCCGACTTTGCTATATTTCGATGCCGGACCGCTTCGCACTATTCGCCCGGCATGACAGACAAGGAAGACGCCCCGCCATGCCCTTTTCCGACACCCTGAAAACCCTCATCCGCAACGCCTGGGACGATGGCTATCCCTGTCTGGTTGCTACCCATGGGCCGCAGGGACCGAACATCACCCCGAAGGGAAGCATGATCGTCTTTGACGACGCTCACCTCGCCTGGTGGGAGCGCTCAAAACGGGCGGTGTTGGAAAATCTCAGCCACGACAAGCGCGTGTGCGTGATGTACGCCAACTTCAAGGCGCAACGCGACGGCATACTGGAATCGGGTTTCCTGCGATTCTTCGGCTCAGTTGAGCTGCACGAAACGGGACCGGTGCGTGAGGCTATTTTCGGGAAATTGTTGCCGCGTGAGCAAACCCATGCCGGCGCCGAGGCCGGCATCGGCGCGCTGGTGCGCATCGAGAAAGCCATCGACATCCGTGGCAAACCATTCATGTGAGTTCGCGGAAATCCCTTGCTGGCGTTGGGTTTGCAGCATCCGGCTTTGTTGATGGCCGGAAGTTACCCAAGATTCACGCTGGTCGCCGAAAGGTAACCGTCGGCCCCCTCACCTTTATGAATATTGCGTGATCGGTCATGTTCCGTGTCCGTGAGCGTGCTAGGGTGCTTGTTATTAAGAGCCCCCAGTTGGAGTTTATTGGCTGGAGTTTTTGTATGCGTCTCCACCATCTTTCGCTTTCATTCGTCGCTGTGTTCGCCGCGCTCGCACTCGCCCAACCGGCGCGCGCCAATGTCATGATCATCATCGACAAGTCAGCGCAGAAGATGACTGTGACCGTCAATGGCGAGGACCGTTACACATGGCCGGTGTCGACCGGCCGACCGGGCTACGATACGCCGTCAGGTGAATTCCAGCCATTTCGCATGGAACGCGACCACTTCTCGCGCGAATGGGACGACGCGCCGATGCCCAATTCGGTGTTCTTCACCAAGATCGGCCATGCCATCCACGGCACCTTCGAAGCCAAGAACCTCGGCCGGCCGGCCTCGCACGGCTGCGTGCGGCTTTCGACCGAGAACGCCGCCACGCTGTTTGCGCTGGTCAAGGACGAAGGCGTCTTCAACACACGGGTGAGACTGATCGGGGAAACCCCGAAAGCGTCCGATATACCGGTCGCGCGACACGAGCCGGCCAAGGACCGCGACACGGCGCGCAACCGCGATAGCGACCGCGAAGCGACTCGAAACACCAATCGAGAAGCAACACGCGACACCAGCCGCGTCTATGTTCGTAACGACACCACCGGCGATGACGACGACGCAGCTACGAGTGCGCAACCGCAACGCAGCCGTCCAAGGAGTTCGCCCGACCCGCGCGCCTACTACTATCGCCAACCTTACTATCAACAGCGCTACTACGGCCGCGGGCTCTTCCAGTCCGGTTGGTAGAGGCCGCGAACGCCGCGGAACCAAGCGCGCGCGCCAAGGTTTAATGGCGCGAACAAGCGAAGGTTTAGCGATGATCCGCAAGCTCGCCGGCGGAAAGTACCGGCTCTACTCCCGTAAAAAGAACCCGCGCACGGGCAAGCGCCGCAATCTTGGTACCTTCACCAGCAAGAAGGCCGCGCAACAGCACGAGCGCGATATCCAGTATTTCAAAAGACATTAGGATACGGTGTTAGCCCACGATTATCCGTGGTGCGCCACGCCAAGCGCTTCTTCACCGCGATCGAGGATGAGCGGCACGATCAGATCTTCTTCGTCGTCCAGATGGCGAACGAGGCCTTTGATCAACATACCACTCGAATCTGCATAGGCATCGCTGCATTGACGAAGCGTGTCCAGGTCGGCCCGCATCGCCTGCAATAGCGCGTTGGCATGTTCCGCCGTGCGCGCCATTTCGGCGTGAATGTGGTGATGATCGCCTTCCAGCACGTCAAATCCGCGCGCCAACCGCGCGTCCGCCACGCGGAAAATCGGGAAATAATGCAAGTCCTCGATCTGATGATGGACGTTGAGCTGGTCGAGCATGAATTGCAGCCGCGGCACAAACTGGCGTGCGAAATCGGCAGGCGGCAGCACCTGGGCACGAAATTGCGCCGTGATTTGCTCAATTGCGACTGAGAGTTCACGAAACATGGCGTGACGGGAAAGCCAGAATCGCGCCATTTCGCCAAGATTGGCATGGGCATCCCATTGCTCGCGCGGGTAACGCGCAATCAACACGCGCAGATCGTCCGGCCAGCCGTTGCGACGGGCAAGACCAAGGGCTTCAATCTCTGCGGATTGGGGCTTTTCGATCATCACAGGCGCCTAAATAGCCATTGCGCGCGCCAATGCGAAGGGCGAATTTTGCAGCCTATGAACGCTTCCACCACCGTTGCCCGCCTGACCTGCGACGAATCCACCGCCCGGCGGCTTGCCAGCTATCTCAGTGAGTCCCTCGATTCCGAGGACGCTGCCTGTGCCGCGTTCGAAGGCGATGACGGGCGCTGGCAACTCGCGGTCCACTTCCGGACCGCCCCGGATGAAGCTGGCCTGCGCGAACTGGTCGGGATCGCTGCCGGGGAAGTCGCGGCCAATGCGCTGTGCCTCGAGCGGGTCGCAGGGGCCGATTGGGTCGCCCAGAGCCTTGCCGGACTTAAGCCGGTGTACGCCGGCCGTTTTGTCATCCACGGTGCGCATGACCGCGCGCGACCGAAATCCAATGACATCGGCATCGAGATTGAGGCTGCGCTCGCTTTCGGCACCGGCCATCACGGGACGACCCTTGGCTGTCTGCTCGCGCTCACGAAGCTCGCCAAGCGGCAGCGGTTTCGGCACGTTCTCGATATCGGAACGGGCACCGGTGTGCTGGCGATTGCGGCTGTGCGCTTGTTGCGCACACATGCTGTCGCCGGTGATATCGACCCTATTGCCGTCCGAGCTGCAAAATCAAACGCCGGGCTCAACCGCGCAGCGCCGCTGACCAGGTTTGCACGCGCTGCCGGAACCAGCGCGCCCGTCATCGCAGGCGGCGCTCCTTACGATCTGATCTTCGCCAATATTCTGCTCGCGCCGTTGATGCGGCTGGCGGTGCCGCTACGCAAGCTGATGGCGCCCGGCGCGCGCATCGTCCTCTCCGGCCTGCTTCCCGGCCACGCCAACGCGGCCCTCGCGATCTACCGCGCGCAGGGTCTCATTCTTGAGAGACGCATTCAGCGGGACGGCTGGACCACGCTGGTGCTCAGGCGCGCGCCAAAACAAAACCGCCCCGGGCGGGGATAACCGGGGCGGCTTCGCTGGCGAAAAGCTGACGCTTACCGACCACCGGGCAGCATTTCGTCCAAATCGAAATCGATCAATAAATTGCCGCGCTCATCGCGTGCGTGCGACAACAAGTGTGCGTGTCTGGCAATCTCGCGGTGCGCCTGCCGCAGGCGCGACTCCATCATCGCTTCCATGAAGCGCGTAAAGAAAGATTTTTGTGATGCGGCGACCGGAGCGCGTTCGGTGGCTTCGGCTGCGGGAACGCGGGTAGCGCCATAAGTAACAGCGACCATTGTGACTCTCCTTTTCAAAATGAACCGTGAGCCAACGTCCCCATACTTACGTCTGACTATTGCATCGCAACATAACTCGTTTTGCAACTGCTACCATCCGTGACACTGCATAGTTGCTCTGTAAAACCGACATAAATCGTTTAATGACCTGGAGAGATCGGTGGCATCATTACGGCGAATTGATGCGTTGCACAAATTTGAATCAAACAGATGATTTGTTGCCGAAGAAGCCGCCAGCACAGCAAAGAATTTCACAATGATCAGGCAGCATTTGCCCGAGCCCTGCTCAATCCGTGCGCGCTGCTTTGCGCATGCCTGCATTGCTACACCCGCGTGGAGCGTTAGAGTGCCGATCATGTTCGAAGCCCGCCTCCAGTCATTCGACGATTCGAGCGAGCGCGGTCAGAGCGCCGCGCGCGTTGCGGCCTTGCGCACCGAACTAAAGCGCATTGGGCTCGACGGTTTTGTGGTGCCGCGTGCCGACCGTCAGCAGAACGAATATCTGCCGGCAAGCGAAGAACGGCTGTCCTGGCTCACCGGATTTACCGGATCGGCCGGTGCTGCCGTCGTCCTGGCAGACCGTGCCGCTGTTTTCGTCGACGGTCGCTACACCGTGCAGGCCGAGACGCAGGTCGATGGGGCTATTTTCGCGATCGAGCACCTGGTTGAGCGTCCGCTCGACCAATGGCTGGAGCAAAATCTGAACAGGGGTGCCAAAATTGGCTACGACCCATGGCTTCACACCAGCGACCAGGCTGAAAAGCTGAGGAAAGCTTGCGGCGCCGCAGGCGCAGAGCTGATCGCAATCGACAACAACCCGATTGACGCGCTGTGGCGCGACCGGCCGGCGGCGCCAGCGGGGGCCGTCACGCTGCGCGAACTTAAACTCGCCGGTGAAAGCGCAGCCGACAAGTTCAAGCGCATCCGAGCGGAGATGGCACGGCTGCGCGCCGACGCGCTGCTTGTGTCCGATCCGCAGAACGTCGCCTGGGCATTCAATATCCGCGGGGCGGATGTCGCCCACACGCCGCTGGCGCTCGCCTACGCACTGATTCCGCTCGAAGGGCGGCCGGCGCTCTACGTGGACGGCAGCAAGCTCAACGACGACGTGCGCCACGCGCTTGAGGAAATCGCCGACGTCCGCTCAACGGATGACCTGGTGCGCGATCTCGGCAAGCTTGCGGATAAGACAGTTCGTCTGGATCAGGCGAGCGCGGCCGAGGCGTTCATACGTCTGCTTGCGAACCACGGTGCCAAACCGCAACGGGGCGCCGACCCGATTACCCTCATGAAGGCCACCAAGAACCACGCTGAGATCGTCGGCAGCCGGGCGGCCCACAAGCGCGATGGGGCGGCGGTGGTGCGGTTTCTCGCCTGGCTCGACAAGGAGGCGCCGTCGGGCAAGCTCACCGAAATCGACGCGGTGGCGGCGCTCGAAACCTTCCGCCACGAGACCGGCGCGCTGAAGGATATCTCCTTCCCGACCATTGCCGGCGCGGGCCCCAACGGCGCGATCGTCCATTATCGCGTCACCCGCGCCTCCAACCGGACCATCAAGAAGAACGAACTCTTCCTGATCGACTCCGGCGCCCAATACGAAGACGGCACCACCGATATCACTCGCACCATCATCGTCGGCGAGCCGAGCGAGGAAATGCGCGATCGTTTTACCCGCGTGCTCAAAGGGCATATCGCCATCGCTACCTCGATATTTCCCGAGAATACCAGCGGCGCGCAGCTTGACCCACTGGCGCGGACGGCGCTGTGGCAGGCGGGGTTGGATTTCGACCACGGCACGGGCCACGGCGTCGGCAGCTATCTGTCGGTGCACGAAGGCCCGGCCCGCATATCGAAACTGGGAACGGTAGCGCTTCGCCGGGGGATGATCCTGTCGAACGAGCCCGGCTACTACAAAACGGCCGCCTACGGCATCCGCATTGAAAATCTGGTGCTGGTGATTGCCGCGCCGGAGCCGGTGGCCGCCGAAAAGCCGCTCAACGCGTTCGAGACCTTGACGCTCGCGCCGATCGACCGGCGGCTGATCGAGACCGGCATGTTGAGCCCGAAAGAGCGCGCGTGGCTTAACAGCTACCACGAGCGCGTCCATGAAGTGCTTGGTCCCCTTGTCGACGCGCCAACGCGAAGCTGGCTCAACGCGGCAACCAGGCCGCTGACATAATTATGAAATGAGCTTGAGCCACTCGTCTTCGGTCAGCACTTTCACGTCGAATTTTTTCGCTTCGGCAAGCTTGGAGCCCGCGCCGGGGCCGGCCACCACATAGTCTGTCTTCTTCGAGACCGAGCCGGCAGCCTTGGCCCCTAACCGTTCGGCCTGCGCTTTCGCCTCTTCGCGCGTCATCTTTTCCAGCGACCCGGTGAACACCACGGTCTTGCCGGCAATCGCGCTATCGGTCTTCGGTTTCTCGGCGTCGAGAATTTTCACCTCTTTGGTCAACCGCTCGACGATGCCGCGATTGTGGCTCTCGCCGAAATAGGCGCGGATGGCCTCGATCACCGTATCGCCGATCTGATCAAGCGCATCCATTTCGGCGATCGTTTCTTCGTCGCCCTTTGCAACTTTCAAACAGGCATCGTGAAACGCTTTCCAGGACCCATAGCCGCGCGCCAGCGCCAACGCAGTCGTTTCGCCGACATGGCGGATTCCGAGCGCAAAGATGAAACGATCCAGCGCGATCTCGCGCCGCTGCTCGATCGCCCCGAACAGGTTGCGCACCGACGTCTCGCCATAGCCTTCGACCTCTTCAAGCTTGATCTTCTTGTTGCGCGCTTCGAGCGTGAAAATATCGGCCGGTTCCTTGATCCACTCTTTCTCGAAAAAGAACTCGATCTGCTTTTCGCCCAGGCCTTCGATGTCGAAGGCGCGGCGAGAGGCGAACAGCTTCAGATGCTCGATCTTCTGGTAGGGGCAGGCGAACTCGCCAGTGCAGCGGGCGCGGGCACCCTCTTCGCCGGTGGCGGTTTCCTCGCGCACCACGTCAGTGTGCAGGTAACACGGGCATTTCTTCGGAAAATGATAGGGCCTGGCGTTCTTGGGGCGCTTGTCCAGCACGACATCCACCACCTGGGGAATAACGTCGCCGGCGCGCTGAATGATGACCGTGTCACCAATGCGGATATCGCGGCCCTCGCGCAATTGCTCGCCGCCACCGCCGATGCCCTTGATATAATCCTCGTTGTGAAGCGTGGCGTTCTGCACCACAACGCCACCCACCCCGACCGGCTCGAGCTTGGCCACCGGGGTGAGCGTGCCGGTGCGACCAACCTGAATCTCGATGTCTTTAAGAACAGTCGTAGCGCGCTCGGCCGGAAATTTATGTGCAATCGCCCAGCGCGGGTTGCGCGACACAAATCCAAGGCGTTCCTGCCAATCGATGCGGTCAATTTTGTACACGACTCCATCGATATCGTAGTCGAGCTTCGCGCGGCCCTCCTCAATCTTGCGATGGAAGGCGATCAGGTCCTCGGTCGAGCGGCAGAGCTTGGTCAATGGATTGGTCGTGAAGCCGCAGGCCTCGAACCACTTGATCATGCCTGATTGCGTGTCGGCCGGCATGCCGCTCATCTCGCCCCACGCGTAGGCAAAAAAGCCGAGCGGGCGCGCGGCGGTGATGGCGGGATCTTTCTGCCGGAGTGAACCGGCGGCGGAATTGCGCGGATTGGCAAAAATCGTGTCACCCGCGGCTTTCTGACGCTCGTTGAGCTTGAGAAAGTTCGCCTTGGTCATGTAGACCTCGCCGCGCACCTCGCAGACTTTCGGGATGTGCTTGCCCTTAAGGTGTTGCGGGACGTCCTTGAGCGTGCGGATATTGGCCGTGACATCCTCTCCTTCCGCGCCGTCGCCGCGCGTTGCGGCAGTGACCAGGTCGCCGTCTTCGTAACGCAGCGACATCGACAGACCGTCGATCTTCGGCTCCGCACTAAATGCAATTGTCTCGTCTTCGCCCAGTTTGAGAAATCGACGAATGCGGGCAACGAAATCGACGACATCCTGTTCGGCGAAGGCGTTGTCGAGCGAGAGCATCGGCACCGCATGCCGGACTTTCTTGAATTTTCCGGACGGCGCAACGCCAACCTTGAGTGACAGCGATTCCAGCGTCCGCAGGTCCGGGAAGCGCGCCTCGATGGCGTTGTAACGCGCGCGAAGCGCATCGTAGGCGGCGTCTGTGATGGTGGGCCGGTCCTGCTGGTAATAGCGGCGGTCGTGCTCCGAGATTTCCACCGTCAGGCGCGCATGTTCAGCCTTCGCCTGCTTGGCGGTAAGGAGCTCAACGAGCGTTTTGTCGGTTCTTACTTTCGACGGCATACAACCACCCGCCGTCAACTCGCCGCCTTGATCAGCCGTTCCGCGGCGGCACGGGCTTCGTTGGTAATTTCAGCGCCAGCCAGCATACGAGCGATCTCCTCGCGCCGGCGTTCCTGTGCCAGTTCGGTGACACGGGTGGCCACCCGTTTTCCTTTTTCCATCGAATCCTTGCTGATGAGATAGTGGCGGTCGGCGCGCGCAGCCACCTGCGGCGCATGTGTGACGGCGAGCACCTGCACGCCGCGCCCCAGCTTGGCGAGCCGCATGCCGATAGCATCGGCTACGGCACCGCCCACCCCGGTGTCGATTTCATCGAACACCAGCGTCGGCGCCGAACCGCGGTCGGCCAGCACAACCTTCAGCGCCAACAGAAATCGCGCCAACTCACCGCCCGAGGCAACCTTCATAAGTGGCCCCGGACGCGTCCCCGGATTGGTCTGCACCCAGAACTCCACCCGATCGATGCCGTTTGGTCCGGCGGCAGCGGGATCACTGTCAATTTGAGTGGAGAACTTTGCCCGCTCCAGCTTGAGTGGCTTGAGCTCGCCATTGACCGCCTTGTCGAGGGATGCGGCAGCCTTGGCGCGCGCCTGCGAGAGCGCTTCAGCCGCCGCCCGGTAGGCAGCTTCCGCTTGCACGGCCGCCGCTTCCAACGCCTTGAGCTGGTCCTCACCGGCATCAATCAGCGCGATATCGGCGTTGTATTTGTGGGCCAGCGCCGCCAGGTCATCCACGGCAACGTTGTATTTCCGGCCGGCTGCACGAAGCGCAAACAGGCGTTCCTCGATGCGCTCGAGCTCCGCTGGATCAAAATCCGCGGTGCGCAATGCCGCTTCAAGATGCGCCCGCGTTTCATCGAGCGCGGTCAACGCTGCATCCAGCGCTTTTACCGTTGGCTCAATCAGGCCCGGTGCCTGAGCTGTGCGCCGCTCGAGGCGACGGATCACGCCGGAAAGCGCCGGCACGCTCGAACTCGCCCCGGCAACAACCTCGTGTGCGTCGCGCAGATCTTCCGCCACCTTTTCCGCCTGCATCATGCCTGTGCGCCGTTCGGCGAGCGCCGTTTCCTCCCCGGCCTGCGGTGAAAGCTTGTTGAGCTCGGCGACCGCATGGCGCAACCAATCGCCCTCGCGTTTCGCACGTTCAACCTCTGCCCGATGGGCATCGGCCGCGGCTTGCGCCTCGCGCCGGGCTGTCCAAAGCGTTTCGACCTTCACGACGCGATCTTCAAGCCCGCCAAAAGCATCGAGCAGCCGGCGGTGTGTTGCGGTATCGACCAGGGCACGTTCATCATGTTGGCCGTGGATCTCAACAAGTGCGCTCCCAAGCTGCTTGAGCACCTGTACGCTCACGGGCTGGTCGTTGACGAACGCCCGGGTGCGGCCGTCGGCAAGCTGCACGCGGCGAAGGATGAGTTCATCCTCGGCGGGAATATCGTCGGCAGCCAATTGCGCCCACACTGGGTGGTTGCGCGCCACGTCGAAAACGGCTGTCACCTGCCCCTGCTCCAGCCCCTGGCGCACCAGGGCCTGATCGCCCCGCCCACCCAAAGCCAGCGCAAAAGCGTCGAGCAATATCGACTTGCCGGCGCCGGTTTCACCGGTGAGCACGGCAAGGCCGTCGGCAAAATCGATGTCGAGGCGGTCGATCAGGACGATGTCGCGGATGGAGAGTCGAGACAGCATAGGCAGCTGGTCCAGAAGCCGGTGGATTCGCCACGCCATCATTAAAGACGCACGTGGCGGGCACAAGGCCTGTGGGCGGGTCGGGGGTCCAGCGCAGACGCACCGGACTTCAGGACGACAAGGTCAACCCAGACCGACGCCTTTGAAGGCTTTGCTGATCCAGGAACCCTGATTCTCCTTGGGCTCGAGGCCGCCCGTCTTCACCAGCCCGTAGGCATGCTTGTACCAAATGCTGTCCGGGAAATTATGTCCAAGCACAGCCGCCGCGGTCTGCGCTTCGTCGACGATGCCGAGCGCCATGTAGGACTCAGTCAACCGCATCAGCGCTTCTTCAACATGCCGCGTTGTTTGATATCGGGTGACCACCACTTTGAAGCGATTGATGGCGCCCGTGTAGTCCTTCTTTGTCAGATAGTAGCGGCCAATTTCCATTTCCTTGCCGGCGAGCTGGTCGCGTGCGACTTCGATCTTTTGCTTGGCGCTGGTCGCGTATTCGCTGGAAGGATATTTCCGGATGACTTCATCGAGGGCGGCGAGCGCCTTTTCAGTGCGCGCCTGATCTCGTGTGATGTCGGGAATTTCATCGAAATAAGATGAGCCGATCAGGAATTGCGCGTAGGCGGCATCGGCGCTGCCCGGGTGCAGTGTAATGTAGCGCTTGGCCGAATTGACGCAGTCGTCGTATTCGCCGGCCTGGTAATATGCGTACGCGGTCATGATCAGCGATTTGCGCGCCCATTCGGAATAAGGGTGCTGACGATCAACCTCCTCGAATTTCTTGACCGATTCCTTTGGATCCTTCTTGGCATTGAGAAGGTAGAGGCCTTCATTGTAGAGGCGGTCGGCAGGCTCATCGGGCGGCGTGTCGTCCTTTTTGGAAAACATGTCGAAGCTGGAGCAGGCACCGACACTCGCGGCCACCAAAACGACGGAAAGCGCGCGAGCGAAACGAGTCCAGCCCGCCGCTTTTTTCGGCGCGATGAAATCTTTAGCGCCCGATGGCACGGTGTGCTTCGTCATAAAATTTTTGAACTCGAACTCATCCACGCGAACGTGCTGCTTCCCCGAAAGCCGACTTTGCAAAGGCCTGCACAGCGCGAACTATCCGCGCCACTTTTATCCGAAAACACGCATTATCGCCATGCGACTAAGCCGACATTCGGCCCGGATTAAGGCGAAGGTTAAGGCAAAAACCTGAGGTTTTCAGGAGACTTCCGGGCCGTAGGCCGGAGCAACCAGGCCGGCCAGGCCGGCCGCGCGGCCGCGCGGACGGCGCACCGGTTCGGCCGCTGCCTCTACGACCCGCCAAGCGCTCGGATCGGCCATCAGCGCGGAGAGCACGGCATGATTCAGCTTGTGCCCGCCCCGGACGGTTTTGTAGGCGGCGACCAACGGCTGACCCGCGAGGGCGAGGTCACCGATCGCGTCAAGCACCTTGTGGCGCACAAATTCATCAGAGAACCGCAGGCCTTCGGGATTGAGCACGCGATCTTCGCTGACGACGAGGGTGTTCTCGAAAGAGGCGCCAAGCGCGTAGCCTGCGCTCCACAACTTGGCGACGTCCTTCATGAAACCGAAAGTCCGGGCGCGCGCGATCTCGCGGCGGAAGGTGTCGGGTTCGATATCGAGCGCCAGCGCCTGCCGGCCGATGAGCGGATGATCGAATTCAATTTCAGCATCGACCCGGAAACCGTGCTGGTAAGGCCGTAACTCGCCATAGGCGCCGTCTTTGGCCACCGAAATGGTCTTGACCACCTCGATATAGCGGCGTGGAAGCGCCCGCGCGGTGAGACCCGCCTGATCGATAGCGTCGACGAAGGCGGCAGCGCTGCCATCCATGATCGGCACTTCGGGGCCGTCGATCTCGACCACGACGTTGTCGACGTACAGCCCACGCAATGCGGCCAGCAGGTGTTCGGCGGTCGAGCACAGCGGACCCTTGGCGTCGCCAAGTACGGTCGCAAATTCGGTTGCGGTCACTGCGCGTACGTCGGCGCGGATTTCGCGTTCAATCGAGCCTTCGGCGGTAACGCGCTGGAAAATAATGCCGCTGTCATCGCCGGCAGGATGAAGCGTAAGCGTAACGGGGAGCCCGGAATGGACACCGATGCCGGAGACGGCAACCGGGTGGCGTAGCGTTGTTTGCTTAGCGCCCTTCATCTACCCAACTTCCGCCGGCCCAGCAAAGTGCCCGCGGCCCCATCCCCTGGACCCCATGCGGGGCCATAATTTCGCCTTCAGTGCAGTCCGCCATTTTAACGTGGCGGTCGTCCCCAAGAGACCGAAAGTCCCTTTCGCTGCTGAAACTTAGGCCCGCGGCAGGCCTCCTCCAACTCACGCTTTCTTACCGTCTGTTACTCTTTTTTGCCGCAATTGCCCCGCCCCGCCACCGGCGGCTGCCCCGATTTTAGGCCATGCTTTGACGGACAGCACGCTCACTGCACCGGACAGGACGGCGGCCTCGCTCATCTCGGCAGAAATTCTATCATTCATTCAAATGGTTAAATGCCACCAGTGGCAAGCAAACGGCCCCGCTCCTGAGGCTGGAACGGGGCCGCTACTCGTCCAATCAGAGGATCAGTTGGCCTGCCGGCGGAGGAAGGCCGGAATGTCGAGCTGATCATCCTCGCCCGAATTATGCACAGGCGCGGAGCGACCGTGCGGATCGAGACCCTGAGGCGCGGCGCGGCGTGCGTATTCCGAGACCGGCTCCGCCGGCCGCCCTTCCGGGTGACGGGCGGTCGGGCGCTGCGGCGGGCGCTCGAATTGCGGCATCGGCCGTGCGGCGCGCGGCGGCGGCGCGGCTGGAGCCTCGTTTTCCGTCCGGCGGCCAAGGCCGACTGACGCCAGCCTCTGCATCAGCGACATCCGCCGCTTTTCGGGGTGATCATCGTCAAGTTCTCCACGCTGCGCCCGAATCTCGTTCTGAGCCGGCAACGGCAGCTCATCGATTCGCGGCATGCGCGGCGTGCGTGCGGTGCGCTCGGGTGCCGGCGGAATGAACGCCGCCGGCATTGGCGGTTCGGCCATCGGCGCCTCATTCTGAGCCGGTTCGAACAGCGACGGCTTCATTGGCATCGGCCTGATCGATACGTCCGCGATCGCAGTCGGCGGCAGGATCGCCGCAGCGACGGCAGCATGCGCCGCTGATTCGACCGACGGCGCGGCATGCGCCGTCATTGGCGGCGCGTGACGTTCGATTCGGTCGGCAATGCGACGGCTGTCGTTGCGGATTTTGCCGGCAAGCTCGCGCAATGCGCTTTCCGCCGGCTGCGCCTGACGCGCGATGCCCGTATTGTCGATGCCGGTCGCCACCACCGAGACACGGATGATGCCTTCCAGGCTTTCGTCGAAGGTAGCGCCGACGATGATATTCGCGTCCTGATCGACCTCCTCGCGAATACGAGTGGCGGCTTCGTCGACCTCGTACAGTGTCAGGTCCTTGCCACCTGTGATCGAGATCAGCAGGCCACGCGCGCCCTTCATCGAGGCGTCGTCGATCAGCGGATTGGAGATCGCAGCCTCTGCCGCGGTCAGCGCCCGCTTCTCGCCCGAGGCCTCGCCGGTACCCATCATCGCCTTGCCCATCTCGCGCATGACCGCGCGCACGTCGGCAAAGTCGAGATTGATCAGGCCTTCCTTGACCATCAGGTCGGTGATGCAGGCCACGCCCGAGTAGAGCACCTGGTCGGCCATCGCGAAGGCATCGGCAAACGTCGTTTTCTCGTTGGCCACCCGGAACAGATTCTGGTTCGGGATGATCAGCAGCGTGTCGACGACCTTCTGAAGCTCGGTGATACCGGCTTCCGCAAAACGCATGCGGCGCTGGCCCTCGAAGTGGAACGGCTTGGTGACCACACCGACCGTGAGAATGCCCAATTCGCGCGCGGTCTTGGCAATGATCGGCGCGGCTCCGGTCCCGGTGCCGCCGCCCATGCCGGCGGTGACGAACACCATGTGGGCGCCGGTCAGATGATCGCGAATTTCGTCGATCACCTCTTCCGCCGCGGCACGCCCGACTTCTGGCTGCGAGCCGGCACCAAGGCCCTCGGTGACCTGAGTGCCCATCTGGATGATGCGCTCGGCCTTGGACATGGTCAGGGCCTGGGCATCGGTATTGGCGACGACGAAGTCGACGCCCTGCAGGCCCGCCGTGATCATGTTGTTGACAGCATTGCCGCCGGCGCCACCGACGCCGAACACGGTAATGCGAGGTTTCATTTCCCGGATATCGGGGATCGTCAGATTGATCGTCATGTTTGCCTCATGAGTGCACGGGCAGCAGGCTTTGCGTTGCGCCGGAGGCGCCAACCCAATTGCAAGCCGCCAAACAGGGCCGGTCCGCCACCGGCCGATGCGGGGTTCCGTTGATGAAGGGTCAGAAGCTTTCGCGTAGCCATCGTCCGACCCGTGCCATGTAACCGCCTGTCCCTGTCATCAATTGCCGCGTTCGCCGCGGTTCGAAGTGTTCGAGATGAGCCGCCTGTGGATAGACCAGCAGGCCTGCCGCTACCGCAAAGGCCGGTCCTTTTGCCGCGTCGGGCAATCCGGACAGGCCAAGCGGGCGGCCAATTCGTACGGGGCGCCGCAAGATGCGCGCGGCGAGATCTGCGAGACCTGTGAGCTGGCTCGCGCCGCCGGTCAGCACCACGCGCCCGCGCGGCTCCGCTGCAAAAGGCGAAGCAGCCAGGCGGTCGCGCACCATTTCAAGGATCTCTTCCACGCGCGGTCTGACGATGCGTACAAGCGACGCCCGCGAGACGAACTGCGGCGGCTCGCATTCCTCATCGTCAACCGGCGGTACCGTAATCATGTCCCGTTCATCCGATCCCCCCGCTAAAACACTGCCATAAATCGCTTTGATTCGCTCAGCGTCGGCAACGCGGGTGTTAAGACCGCGGGCGAGATCCATGGTCACGTGGTTGCCCCCCAGGGCGAAGCCGTCGGCGTGGACGAATTTGCCGCCGGAAAAAACCGCCAAAGTCGTCGTTCCAGCCCCCATGTCGACGGTTGCCGCCCCAAGATCGGCCTCGTCGTCCGCAAGGGCTGCCAGACCGGCCACGTAGGGGGATGCCACCATGGCTTCCACAGAAAGGTGGCTGCGCTCGATCGTAAGCATCAGGTTCCGCACGGTCGCTACATCGGCGGTGACCATGTGCATATCGACGCCGAGGCGGTGCCCGAGCATGCCGCGCGGCTCGCGGATGCCCGCGGCGGCATCGACGGCATAGCCGATCGGCAATGAATGCAGGACGGCGCGCCCGTCGCGCACTGAATGGCGGCTTGCGGCCGCCAGCACCCGCCCGATATCTGATTCGGTCACGGCCCCACCGCCAAGGTCGATCGTGGCAACGAACCGCTCGCTGCCCAGCCGTCCGCCCGACATCGAAACCACAACGGATTCGAGCTGCACGCCGGCTGTGCTTTCGGCAATATCGATGGCCTGGCGGACCATCTCCTCGGCCTCGACCAGGTCGACCACCGAGCCCGCCTTCATGCCGCTCGCCGCGGTATGCGCAAAGGCCAAAAGGCGCACGCCGTGGCTGCGCCGGCGCAACACGTCTTGCGGCCCTTGCGGCTCAAGCCGTGCAATCAGACAGACGACCTTGCTGGTGCCGACATCGAGCGCGGCAACAACAGCAGCCCGTTTGGGCGAAACCGGCTTCATCTTCGGAGTCAGGCCGAAGCGCAGCACGGTCATGCCTCGCCTCCTTTGCCCGACTTCGCTTTCTTGGCTTTCTCGGCGTCCTTGAGAGCCTGCTCACGCGCCGCGGCTGCGCCATCGGACTGGCGCACGACGACCCGTTCCGGCAGTCTCAAATCGACAGTCGTAATATCGCGCGACAGCAGCTTCTTGCTTCGGTCGAGATCAACCAGCGTGCGCAGGGCCTGCTCCGCCTCCCCTTCAGGCAGCAAGATCTCCAGGCCACTCTTGAGGTGCAGATTCCAACGGCGTTCGGCCACCAGCACAGACGCCTCGTTCAATTGCGCGATCAGAGGGTAACGCGCAACGAGCGTGAGAAAATCCTGCGCGATCTGTTCGGCGCCTTTGCCGACCACCAAAGGAAGTCCGGTAAAGCGGGCGGGCACCGTCTCCTGAAGCACGGTGCCGTCGGCAGCGATCAGCGCAACATGTCCGTCCTTCTGCCAGAGAGCGAAAGGTTGGCGTTCCTTGATCTCGATACGCAATCGGTCGGGATATAGTTTCAGCACAGTGGCATCTGAAATCCACGGATTGGCCAACAAGCGAGCGCGCGTGCGAGCAGCGTCGAGGAACAACAACGATGTGCGATCGGTGATGCCGGCAAGGACCAGAATTTCGTCGCGGCCGATTTCGTGTTCGCCAGCGAGCGCGACTTCGGTGATACCGAAGCCAAGTCTATTGGCGGCGGCGTCGCAGAGATTTTGAATGTTTTCGGTGATCTGTGGCCCGTGGCCGCCAATAATGGCGCCATATGTCACGCTGCCAAGCAACAACAAAGCTGCCGCCGATGATCCGGCGCCGCGCGGCACTTTTATACTGTCGAGTAAATTGCCCCAGCGACGCAAAACGCGCGACCAGCGCCAATCATGCGAGTTCGGCCACCAAGCGGACGATGAGCGTCGTTTCAGCTTCAGCGATTGAGCGAGGCTTACTCGACCGTTCATCACAATCCGCTCGTTACGCGTTCTGCCTGCGAGAACCGCAGACTCCGTCACAGACATGATCTCGGTCATGCCACCGATATCCGGCTTCAGATGAGACCATCCCCGTCCCTCGGAGGCCGCCGTTAGCGGTGGAGTCCGCACGCACGACTAGTCGGCAGCCAAGCGCGCGGCGCGCCGCCAGTGCCTAGTCTTGGGTCTTTTTGGTAAATGATTAGTAAAATTTGAGGGAATTCGCTGAAAAGGCCTACTGCTAGGGCCTTTTTATTTATTCAGCGGTCAAGCGACGCGTCCTCGACCATCCAGCGTACCAGGTCTTCGAACGTGGTCCCGGCATGCTGCGCCAGTTCGGGTACCAGTGAGGTTTCCGTCATGCCCGGCTGGGTGTTGACCTCCAGACAGAAGAGACCCTTCACGCCAACGCTTTCGTCGTAACGGAAATCCGATCGGGTAACGCCACGACAACCGAGCGCGCGATGCGCAGCAAGGGACAGGCGCTGAACTTCGGTGTACACCGCGGGACTAATTGGGGCCGGCAGCAAATGTTTGGAGCCGCCGGGCGCATATTTGGCTTCGTAGTCGTAAAATTTCACGGTGGGCACGATCTCGATAACCCCGAGCGGCTTGTCGCCCATCACCGCGCAGGTCAACTCCTTGCCGGGGATATAGGGCTCAACCAAGATGTGGTCGCCGAAAGTCCAGTCTGGCCGCGTCAATTCCTGCGGCGGGTGCTTATGGTCCTCGCGCACAATGAAAACGCCGACACTGGACCCTTCCGCAACCGGCTTAATCACATAAGGCGGCGGCAGCAGGTGGCGTTGCGCAGCTTCGGTTCGACTTACGACCATGCCGCCGGGGACCGGCACGCCCGCGGCCTTGAGTACTGTCTTGGCTGTGTCCTTTTGCATCGCCAGCGCCGAGGCGAGGACGCCGGAATGCGTATAGGGAATGCCAAGGATTTCGAGCATGCCCTGCAAAGTCCCATCCTCGCCGGGGCGGCCATGGAGCACGTTGAGCGCCGCATCGGGCCTGAGAGCGCGCAGCGTCGCCGCAATGTCGCGATTGACGTCGACGCGGCTGACGCGATAGCCGGCCCGCTCGAGCGCGTCGGCACACGCCTTGCCAGAACGCAGGGAAATCTCGCGTTCGGCCGACCAGCCTCCCATGAGGACCGCGACGTGCTTCATTGATCTCTTTGCCTGCACATCATGAGCGTTCCGTACCGACACGTTTTATTTCCCACTCCAGATCAACTCCAGAGTGCGCCTTTACCCGTTGCCGCACAGTTTCGCCCAATGTTTCAATATCGGCCGCGCTGGCGCCGCCAAGGTTGATCAGGAAGTTGCTGTGAAGTTCGGAAACTTGCGCGCCACCGATGGTGAGCCCGCGGCATCCCGCTTCGTCGACGAGCTTCCACGCGCTTTGTCCCGGTGGATTCTTGAATGTCGAGCCACCCGTGCGATTGCGCGGCTGGCTCGTCTCGCGTTTTTTCTTGATCGCCGCCATTTCCACGGCGATTTGTTCGGGTTCGCCGGCGCGGCCCTGCAGTACCGCGGTCGTAAAGATAACATCGTCGGGCACGCCGCAGTGGCGATAAGAAAATCCCATCTCGCCATTGGCAAAATTGCGTAGATTTCCTTCGCGATCGACACCGCGCGCTTCAATCAATATGTCCTTGGTTTCGCCGCCGTAGGCGCCCCCGTTCATCCGCAACGCACCGCCGATTGTGCCGGGAATGCCGCTCAGAAACGCCAAGCCCGAGACTCCGGCCGCCTGTGCTGCACGCGCCACCATTACATCGAGCACTGCGGTGCCGGCGGTGACACGCTGGTCTTCGATCTTCACTTCATTGAAACCGCGGCCGAGCCTGATCACCACGCCAACAACGCCGCCATCACGCACAATGAGGTTCGACCCCGCACCGATGACGGTGACGGGGATATCCGCCGGCAGATTACGTAGAAAATATGCGAGATCGTTTTCATCTTCCGGCATGAAGAAGGCCTGCGCCGGGCCGCCGACACGAAACCATGTGAATTCGCCAAGCGGCTGATTGGCCAACAGCCTCCCGCGCAATTCGGGCATCCTGGCCTTCAGATCGGGGACGATATCGGTAAAGTTCATTTGCCTTTCAGTTCCCCCGGCAGGGCATATGCCCACTGCGTGATCGAACCGGCGCCAAGGCAGACCACATAGTCGCCCGGCTTCGCTAGTCCCTTGATGAGCCCGGCGAGTTTGTCCGGCGCTTCGAGGGGAATGGCCTGCTTGTGGCCGTGCGCGCGCAGCCCCGTCACCAGCCCGTCACGATCCGCACCTTGAATGGGTTGCTCCCCGGCAGGATAAACCGGGGCAATGATCACCACGTCGGCGTCGTTGAAACACGTGCAGAATTGTTCGAACAAATCGCGCAGACGCGTATAGCGATGCGGCTGCATCACTGCGATCACCTGACCCTTGGCGCTTTCCCGCGCCGCGCGCAGTACGGCCGCGATCTCGACCGGGTGGTGACCGTAGTCGTCGATGATTACCGCACCATTCCATTCACCCACGCGGGTAAATCGCCGCTTGACGCCCCCGAATGCGGCCAGGGCCTTGCGAATGACATCGTCCTTGACGCCGAGCTCATGCGCGACTGCGACAGCTGCCGTCGCGTTCAAGGCATTGTGTCGGCCGGGCATCGGCAGCGTGAGCCTATCGATGGTATGCGCGGTCTTGCCCTCGCGGTCGCGGAACACCACGGAAAAATGCGACGCGCCACCATTGTGCGCGAGATCGCCCAACCGCACATCTGCCTGCGGATTCTCGCCATAAGTAAGGATGCGGCGATCTTCAAGCTTTCCAACGAGTGACTGCACAACAGGATGATCCGTGCACATCACCGCGAAACCATAGAACGGCACGTTCTCGACGAAAGCACGGAAGGCGTCCTGTACCGCGTCGAACGTATGGAAATGATCGAGATGTTCGGGATCGATATTGGTGACGATTGCGATGTCGGCTGGAAGCTTGAGAAATGTGCCGTCGGATTCGTCGGCCTCAACCACCATCCAGTCGCCGGCGCCGAGCCGCGCATTCGTGCCATAGGCATTGATGATGCCGCCGTTGATCACCGTTGGATCGAGACCGCCGCCATCGAGCAACGATGCGACCAAAGAGGTCGTCGTTGTTTTGCCGTGCGTGCCGGCAATCGCGACGCAGCTTTTCAGTCGCATCAATTCAGCCAACATCTCGGCGCGGCGCACCACCGGCAGGCGCTTGGCGCGCGCCGCGATGAGCTCCGGATTGTCGCGTTTGATGGCTGACGAGACGACGACGACGTCGGCGCCGTCGATATTGTCGGCCTTATGGCCGATGGCAACCTTGACGCCCTTGTCGCGCAGACGCTTCACATTGGCGCTGTCGGCGACATCCGAGCCGGTAACGCTATAACCAAGGTTCGCCAACACCTCGGCAATGCCGCTCATGCCGATGCCACCGATGCCGACGAAATGCACCGGACCGATGTCGCGCGGCAGCTTCATGAAGTCGCCCTCAGTCTCTCAGCGGTCTCGATGACACCCGCAACGCAGGCCTGCCCGAATTGCGTAAGCTTGTTAATCGATACCGCAAGTCGGGTAAACCCGACTTGCGATGACAGTCATCACGAAACCCTAAATTGCGGCGACTTTCAGCACTAGTTCAGCCAACCGATCGGCGGCGTCGATAGTCCCCGCCGATTTGGCCGCCCTCGCCATGCCGGCAAGCCGCCCAGCATCACCGGTCAACGCAGCTATTTCCGCGGCTAACCGCCTTGGCGTGAAATCGCGCTGCTCGATACAGATCGCGCCCCCGGCGGCCTCAAGGATGCGGGCATTGGCAAGCTGATCTTGATCAAGGGCATGCGGAAGCGGCACCAGGATCGCCGGCCGGCCGATCGCCGACAGCTCCGCCACGGTCGAAGCACCGGCGCGGGAAATCACCAGATGTGCCGCCGCCATGCGCGCCGGAAGATCCGGAAAAAATGGAGCGACCTCGGCCGTCACACCAATGCGCGCGTAAATGGCTCGCACGCTGTTGAGATCCTCGGTCCGCGCCTGCTGCATGATTGACAGTTGCCCAAGCAATTCGCTCGTCAGGCATTCAATTGCCTGCGGCACGATTTCGGCCATCACGCGCGCGCCCTGGCTGCCACCAAAAACCAGCAAACGAATCTTGCCGTCGCTGGCTGCCCCGTAAGTCGACGCCGCGGCCGCAATAACCTGCGCGCGCACCGGGTTGCCGGTGAAGGCGATCTTGTCCTGCCAACGCGGGTCCAGGTTCTTGAGCGTGTGGAAGCTGGTGCCAATTTTTGTGACGCGCGGCGCGAGCAACCTGTTGGCCCGCCCCATCACCCCGTTCTGCTCATGCAGCACGGTCGGAATGCCACGCCAGGTCGCCGCAAGCAGCGGAGGCACCGTCGGGTACCCGCCGAAGCCGACCACCACACGCGGCTTGATGGCACCAATCAGGCTCCAAGCTCTGGCGGTGCCAAGCGCCAGCAACGATGCCGTGCGGATGAGAGCAAAGGGATTGCGGGCCCGCAGTGTGTCGCTCGGGATGAGATGCACGCCGCGAGCGGGAAACTTGAAATGCGCTGCGCGATGATCGGTGGCGAGGTCGACCGTGACGCCGCGCTTGTCGAGCGCGGTCGCCAGGGCCTCGGCTGGAAACAAATGGCCCCCCGTGCCGCCGGCAGCGAGCAGGACGAGCGGCGCGCCGCTCGCGCCTGTCAAAATCTGCTCCCGGCCACCGCGAGTTCGGGTGCGGTAATCGCCGCGCGCGGCTGTTCGCGCGTCAGCGCCAGCAACATGCCCATCGCGTAGGCGAGCGAGATCATCGATGAACCGCCATAGGAAATGAAGGGCAGCGTCATGCCCTTGGCCGGGATGAGATGCAAGTTCACCGCCATATTGATCGCCGACTGTGTCGCAAACAGGATGGTCAGGCCGGCAGCAGCGAAGCGGGTGAACGGGTCGTCATTGCGCATGGCGCGTATCAGCATCCGAATGACAATGAAAGCAAACAAAGCCACCAGCGCGAGACAGAGCACGACGCCGAATTCCTCCGCCGCGACCGCGAAAACAAAGTCAGTATGGCTTTCCGGTAGAAGCCGCTTCACGGTGCCTTCGCCCGGTCCCTTGCCGAACCAGCCGCCGCGCATAAAACTTTCCGTAGCGATATCGATATTGAAAGTGTCGCCCGAGGCCGGATCGATAAATCGCTGAATGCGGCGCGCCACATGTGGCACCGTATAGTAAGCACTGAGGAGTCCGATGCCGGCCAGACCGGCGATGCCGGCAACCCAAACGACCCGCATTCCCGCCATGAAGAAAAGTGCGCTCCACACCAGTGCGATCAGCATGGTCTGGCCGAAATCGGGCTGCACGACCAGCAGCGCAACCACCACGATAAGCAAAGCGAGCGAGAACGCGTTCGCCGGCATGTCGGGACGCTTGGCCGATTCACCGAACAGCCACGAAACCAATATGACGAAGGCTGGCTTGAGGAATTCGGACGGCTGGATGTTGAGGCCAAGCAATACGAGCCAGCGCCGTGCGCCTTTGATCTCAGGGCCAAAATACGGCGTCGCCGCAACCATGACCACACTGATTGCAAACACAACCAGCGACAGACGACGGATTTGCTTGGGATTGAGGAACGACACCCCCAGCATCACGGCGATCGCCGGCAGCAGATAAAGAATGTGCCGATTGACGAAATAGAATGGATCAAGGCCAAGGCGGCCGGCCACCGGCGGGCTTGCTGCGAGTGATAGAACCACGCCGGCCAGCATCAATGCGCCGATCGCGGCCAGCGTGAGCCGGTCGACCGTCCACCACCATTCACCGATGGGCGTGCGTTGTGCGCGCGAAAGCATCCCAAAATCCCGTCCGGCCCAAGCTGACGCCTCGCGGTTTAGGAAACATTAACGGTGCCCCGGATTGCGGGCCCAGGTCTGGAGGAAGCGCTGTCCATCGGCAGCAACCAGGAAACCTACCGCCCGCTCCCTGACCGTGTCTTTTTTTCAGGTTTGAGTTCGTCGGCAAGATCAGTTGCCTTGGCGTCTTTGAGCTGGCCGGTGGTTTCACTCTTTTCATGCACCGCGTCGCTACCCGGTTTGGCGGGTGGCAGCGGCACGACCGTTGGCTGCTCCGCAATTTCAGGCACACGGGGATTCCGTGGGGGCAAGGGGATTTCGTCCGGTCCATTCCACGCAAGCAGGCCGGCGAATTCCTGGCACGGGGCCGCGCGCGGAAGCTTGAAAGCCGGGCTGCCGGTTTGAGCATCGGTCCACGCTTCCGCCGGCCAGCCGGTGATGGCCTTGACGTAGTCTTGCGTCTCCTGTGGCAAAGGACCCTTGTTCGCGCGCCAGTCCGCAATGCGTCGGGGACCCGCATTGTAGGCCGCTGCGGCGAGCCCAAGATTGCCGAACTTCTGATAAAGATCGCGCAGGAGGCGCGCGGACGCCGGTATGGCCTGCAATGGATCAAACGGATTATCGAGGCGCCGATCGGTGGCTGTCTCCGGCATGAATTGCGCAATTCCCAAAGCGCCGGCCGAACTGATGGCGGCGAGTCTGAAATTGCTCTCCTGATACAACAAGCGAATGAAAAAATGTGCGGGTAAGTCGTTGTCACGCGTCGCCTGAGCTAGCGCGTCGCAAATTTCATCGCGCGAACGGTACACAACCGGCTTAAGAAGAGGACGAAGTGGCGCAAGCGGAAACACGACAGGTTCGTAGGGCGGCGGCAGATCTGCGCTTTGGTTTTTTGCAGGCCTGCTCGGCCATAGGTTGATCATCGCGGCATCACGCCACGCAAGCGTGAGCAATGCCGCGATGACGATGCCGCCGATGCCGCAGGCGATATCCCTGATGAAGCTGCCGCGCGTTCGCTCTACGAGAGCGCTGGGCAGCAGACCAATAACGAGGCCAACCAGCAGAATGATCAGAATGTTTTCGCCGGATAAATCCATGGGCCCTGGCCCGGTTGGCATCTGGAACAATTGCTAACGAGCGTGACATATATGAGGCGGAGCGGCATCGCGACAGCCCGACCGCTATTTAATCGGGATATTTTCAATTCCCGGGATCGCCATAACAAGGTCGGTAAAGGCTTTGCCGCGGACCTCGAAATTCGGATACTGGTCGAACGAGGCGCAAGCCGGGGACAGAAGCACCACCGCTTCCTTCAGGCCAGACGCTGCGGCATCGCGCGACGCCGCTTCAATCGCCGCCGCCATAACTTTATTTGTCTCATGCGGCACCTTGCCGTCCAGCGTGCCGGCAAACTCCTGTGCCGCTTCGCCGATCAGATAGGCCTTTCGAATGCGCGGGAAAAACTCCGCCAGGCTGACGATCCCGCCCGTCTTCGGCTTGCCACCCGCAATCCAGAAGATGTCGTGAAAGCTCGCCAGCGCCTTGCCCGCGGAATCCGCGTTTGTCGCTTTCGAATCGTTGACGAACAGCACGTTGCCCTTGCGGCCGACCTGCTGCATGCGGTGCGCCAGTCCCGGAAAACTCACCAGGCCTTTCTGGATCTTGGCGAGATCGATGCCAAGGGCGAGGCAAGCTGCGACTGCACAGGCGGCATTCTGCGCATTGTGCACGCCGCGCAAGGAACCGATGCCGGCAAGTTCCACGACCGCATGCGCCTTCCCGCCTACGGCGTGCAGGATATGCGTACCTTCGGCAAAATAACCGTCGCTCAACCTCCCGGCCACTGAGATGCGAACGACCTTTTTGCCTGCCCGTTCAATCCGATCCGCGGCTGCGCGCGTGTAGTCATCATCGACACCGATGACCGCAGCACCACCCGGCTCCACATTCGCCGGCAGCCGCTCCTTGATAGCGGCGTAGCTGTCCATGCTGCCGTGGCGATCAAGATGGTCTTCCGTCACGTTGAGAAGGATGCCGACGGTTGGCCGCAGCGTCGGCGCGAGATCGATCTGATAGGACGACACCTCGAGTACATAGGCGCGTCCAGCCTTGAAGGGCTCCAGCGCCAGAACTGGCACACCGATATTGCCGCCCATTTGCGCGTCGAGGCCTGCGCTATTGATCACGTGCGCGATCAGCGCCGTCGTGGTCGATTTTCCGTTGGTGCCAGTGATCGCTACCAATGGACAGCCCGCGCCCGATTTCGTGCGCTCGCGGCAGAACAATTCGATGTCGCCGATCACCTCAACGCCCGCCTTGTGCGCAAGGTTTACAGACCAATGCGGCTCCGGATGGGTGAGCGGAACGCCCGGCGCCAGCACGAGCGCCGCAACTTTTGACCAATCGAGGTTGCGGAGATTTTCTATTTTTAGTCCGGCCGCTCGTGCCGCGGCGATCGTCTTGTCGTTGTCGTCGAATGCAACGACATCGGCACCGCCTTCTTTCAGCGCGCGCGCGGCAAGCAAGCCGGAATTTCCGAGGCCGAAGACGGCGACTCGTTTTCCCGCGAACGTTGTGACCGGGATCAAGGTTATCTCAACTTGAGTGTTGCCAGTCCTGCGAGCGCGAGCACGACGGCAACGATCCAGAAGCGGATCACGATCTGCGGCTCGGTCCAGCCGAGTTGCTCATAGTGATGATGGATCGGCGCCATCTTGAACACGCGCTTGCCGGTGAGCTTGAAGGAGACGACTTGCACGATCACCGACACAGCTTCGAGCACGAACAGCCCGCCGACAATGGCAAGCACGATCTCATGCTTGATCGCGACCGCGACGGCACCGAGCATTCCGCCAAGCGACAGCGAGCCGGTGTCGCCCATAAAAATCGACGCCGGTGGTGCATTGAACCAGAGAAAACCGAGGCCGGCGCCGATCACCGCGCCGCACAGCACCGCGAGCTCGCCGGTGCCAGGCACATAGTGGATCTGCAGGTATTCAGCGAAGACCGCATTACCCGCGAGATAGGAAATCAGGCCGAAGCTCGCGGCCGCGATCATCACCGGCACGATTGCCAGGCCGTCGAGTCCATCCGTAAGATTGACCGCATTGCCGGCGCCGACAATCACGAATGCGCCCAGCAGGACGAAGGCCCAGCCGAGATTGATGACCAGCTCTTTGAAGAACGGAAACACAAGCGACGTCGCGGTCGGCCCGCGGCCAAGATGCGCAAGCGCCGTGCAAGCGAGCACCGCGATGATCGCCTCCGCCAACAGCCGCGTTCGCCCGGCAAATCCGGCATGGGTCTGTTTCGTCACTTTCAGGTAATCGTCATAAAACCCGATCAGTCCGAACGAGAGCGTGACACCGAGCACGACCCACACGTAGGGACTTTTCGGGTTCGCCCACAGCAAGGTCGACACCAGCAGCCCCGACAAAATCATCAGGCCGCCCATGGTCGGCGTGCCCTTCTTGGTAACCAGATGAGACTGCGGGCCATCCTTGCGGATAGGTTGCCCCTTGCCCTGCTTGAGGCGAAGCACATCGATGATTGGCCCGCCGAACAGAAAAACGAACACCAGCGCGGTGACGATGGCGCCACCCGTGCGAAAGGTGATGTAACGAAACACATTGAAGAAAGAGACTTTGTCGGAAAGCTCGGTCAGCCAGTAGAACATTGGGTCGAACCCTGAGTCGTCACCCCTGAGCCGTCGCCTGTTCGAGCGTCGCCTGTCTGGGGAATTGCTTTTCCAACGCTTTTACGATTGGGCCCATTTTCGAACCGAGCGAGCCCTTCACCATCACCGCGTCGCCTGCCCGGATGGCCTCGAGCACGGCTGGTTCAAGCCCGGCCGCCGCCTCGGCATAGCCGCCCCGGGCGCGCGAGGGAAGAGCCTCCCACAACGTTCGCATCAGTGGCCCTGAGCAGAAAACGAGGTCAATGCCGGCGGCCTCGATGGATTGGCCAAGTCCGCGGTGCAATTCGGCGCCTGCCGGCCCCAATTCCAGCATGTCTCCGAGCACCGCAATGCGACGGCCGTGCTTTCCGACCAGCGCCTGACCAAGCAGCGCAATCGCCGCGCGCATCGACGCCGGATTGGCATTGTAGCTCTCATCGATCAGCAAGGCATTGCCGCCGGGGACCGTGAGATAAATGCGCTCACCGCGTCCGTTCACGGGCTTGAGATTATTGAGGGCGAGTGCAGCCAATGCGAGATCGGCGCCGGCAAGCGACACCGCTGCGAGCACGGCGAGCGAATTGAGCACCAAGTGACGGCCGGGTGTGCCGAGCTTGTAGGTGACGGGCTGACCCAGGATGGTGGCGTCGACGGTGGATGAATCCGGCTGCAGTGAAACACGCAGCAATCTTGCCTCGGCACTGCCGTCTTCACCGAATGAAACCACGCGCTGAATGCCGGCGGCTTTGGCCGCGGATACAAGCCGCGCAAACTGCGCATTGTCGCGGTTGAGCACGACAGCGCCGCCAGCTTCAACGCCGGAAAATATTTCCGCCTTTGCGTCGGCGATCTTTTCCAACGAGCCGAAAAATTCCAGATGTACCGGTTCAATACTGGTCACGATGGCGACGTGCGGACGCACCAGCTTGGTCAGTGGCGTGATTTCGCCGGCATGGTTCATGCCGATTTCAAAGACCGCATATTTTGCGCTTGCCGGCCAGCGTGCCAGCGACAACGGGACGCCCCAGTGATTGTTGTAAGACGCCGCGGACGCGTGCGTTTCGCCATCCGCCGAAAGTGCCAGCCGCAACGCCTCTTTCGTACCAGTCTTGCCGACCGACCCTGTTACCGCAATCACTTTGGCCTGTGAGCGAGCTCGCGCCGCGCGCCCGAGTTCACGCAGCGCGTCGAGTACGTCGGAAACAATCAGCAGCGGCGCGCCCGGGAAGAGCTCGCGCCGGCTGCTTGCCACCACGGCAAGACCGGCGCCGCCTTTCAGCGCATTGGCGATAAAATCATGCCCGTCGCGATTTTCACCCTGGATGGCAAAGAATGCATCGCCCTTGCCAACCGTGCGGCTATCGATGGATACGCCGGACACGTCGACCGGCAGACTGCCGCCGCGCTCCGCGCGCATTGCCGCTGCCATGGCGTCAATGGTCCACAGCGCGCTCACGCGACCCTGCCTTGCAAGGCGGCTGCTACCGTTTCGTGATCGGAAAATGGCACAACACGGTCGCCTATGATCTGTCCCGTCTCGTGTCCTTTACCGGCAATCAATAGCACATCGCCGCTATTGAGCTGGGCAATCGCCCGACGGATCGCCTCGGCGCGGTCGCCGATTTCAATGGCTCGGGGCGCATCCGCCAGAATGGCGGAGCGGATGGCGGCAGGGTTTTCGCTGCGCGGATTGTCGTCGGTGACGATGACGTGGTCGGCGTTTTCTGCCGCGATGCGGCCCATGATGGGACGTTTACCGACGTCACGATCGCCGCCGGCGCCAAAAACGACAGTGAGCTTCCCGGACGCATAGGGACGAAGGCTTTCGAGCGCCTTCTTGAGCGCATCGGGCTTATGCGCGTAATCAATAAAGACCGGCGCGCCGTTGTGTGTGCCGGCAAGCTCCAGCCGGCCTTTGGCACCGCTGAGTTTTTCCAGGGCGGCAAACACGCGGGCCGGGTCGCCGCCCGTTGCAATCGCAAGCCCCGCCGCGATCGTTGCGTTCTGTACCTGGAACGCGCCCACCAGCGGCAACCTGACTTTATATGTGCGACCGCCCTGCTCGATCGCCACCACCTGCGCAAAGCCCTCGATCTCGCCGCCGGCAAGCTTGATGTCGGCTCCGTGCTCGCCGACCGCCATAATCTTGAGGCCACGCTTCTTGGCGGCTTCGACCACCTGTCCCGCATAGCAATCGTCAACGCCGATCACGGCGGTACCGCCCGGCACAATCAGGTCATCGAACAGCCGCAGCTTGGCGGCGAGATAGGCTTCGATCGTCGGGTGATAGTCGAGATGATCGCGCGACAAATTGGTGAAGGCGCCAGCTGCGATGCGCACGCCATCCAGCCGATGCTGGTCGAGACCGTGCGAGGATGCTTCCAACGCAAGGTGCGTGACTCCCTCGCCCGCCAGCTGGTCGAGCGTACGGTGCAGGTCGACCGGATCAGGCGTGGTCAATGAGCCGTAGCGTTCGCCTTTCGGCGACACGACGCCGATCGTGCCGATGCTCGCCGCCTGGTGCCCGAGTGTGCTCCAGATCTGGCGGGTAAACGCCGCGACCGATGTCTTGCCGCTGGTGCCGGTGACAGCGGCAATGATCGGTGGCTGACGCGGGAAATTATTTGCCGCAGCAAGCGCCAGTGTGCGCCGTGCATTTTTGACGGAAACGAATGTAACTGTATCAGGCAGTCCGTCCGGCCGCTGCTCGGCTGCAACGGCCGCGGCACCGGCGGCGACCGCTTGCCTTGCAAAGTGCGCGCCATCGGCTTTGGCCCCGGAAATGGCGACGAACAGAAATCCTTTTTTAATTTTGCGGCTGTCGGAGGCAATCCCGGCGATCTCAATCGCAGACTGCTGCGCATCGAGCGCCACCTCCGGCAGAAGATCGCGCAGCCTCACCGCGTGTCCTTCGCGCTGACCAGCAACATCTGATCGGCCTTCGGAAGATCGAAACGCGGCGCAATGTCGAGCAGCGGCGCCACGCGCTCAATCACCTGCGCACCGACCGGCACGGCATTCCAACCGGACGTGCTGAAGCCGTGCGTTTCGGGCAACCCTTCTGGTTCGTCGAGCATGATCAACAACAAATAGCGCGGTTTGTCGGCCGGCAATATGGCGGTGAAACTGGTCAAGACTTTGGTCTTGGAATAGCGCCCACCAACAACCTTTTCCGAGGTGCCGGTTTTACCGCCGACATAGTAACCCGGCACGTTGGCGCGCGTCGCGGTGCCTTTTTCCACGTTAAGACGCATCAGATAGCGCATTTTTTCGGCCGTTTCCGGCTTGATCACGCGCACGGCCAGGTGGTCCGCCTCGGCCTGATCGCGCTTGAGGAAAGTCGGCGGGATCATCTTGCCGCCATTAACCAGCGCCGAAATGCCCATCACCGCCTGCAGCGGCGCCACTGAAAGGCCGTGGCCAAAGGCGATCGTAACAGTGTTGAGCTCGCCCCAATGCTTCGGCACCAGCGGCTCGGCGCTTTCCGGCAGCTCGGTACGCAAACGGTCGAGTTGACCGAGTTTTTTAAGAAACGCCTTGTGGTATTCGACGCCCAACGAGAGCGCCATGCGCGCCGTGCCGATATTGGATGAGTATGTGAAAATTTCCGGCACCGACAGCACGCGCTTCTGGGCGTGAAAGTCGTGAATCTCGAATTTGCCGTAGCGTAGCGGCAGGCGCGCATCGAAAGAGGACGACAGCGAGATGCGCCCGCTGTCGAGCGCCATCGCAAGCGTGAGCGCCTTGAAGGTAGAGCCCATCTCATAGACGCCCGTCGTCAGGCGGTTGAGCCGGTTGGGATCGTTGGCCTCACTCGGGTTGTTGGGATCGAAATCCGGCTCCGACACCATGGCGACAATTTCGCCGGTATTTACATCGGCGATCACGCCGGCCGAAGCCTTGGTCTTGAACTTTTCGCGCGCGGCAATGAGTTCATCACGCAACGCGTATTGCACGCGCAAGTCGACCGCAAGCTTAACCGGGCGCTGCATTTGGTCAGTGGCAAGGCCGGCCATGTGCAAAGCGGCGAGGCCTTGCCCATCCAGCCATTTCTCGATACCGGCGATGCCCTGGTTGTCGATATTCACATGCCCGATCTCGTGGGAGATCACGGGGCCATTGGGATAGACGCGCTTGTTCTCGGCGAGAAATCCGACGCCGGGAATGCCGAGCCGGTGAATCTCCTGTTGCTGGGTCGGCGTAATTTCGCGCTTGAGCCAGACGAACCCGCGCTTCGAAGACAAGCGGTCGCGCACTTCCGTGGCGTCGAGGTCGGGAAGAACCGCGGTGAGCAATTCAACCGCTTCGTCCACGTCGATGATTTTGCGTGGTTCGGCAAACAGCGACGGCGTCTTGATATCAGTCGCGAGAATCTCGCCATTGCGATCAAGGATATCGGGACGGGCGGTTGCCACCGCATCCTGGGTGATGCTGCGGCGGCCACCGTGGCCTTCGCCTGTAACCGCAAACATAACGAGGCGGAATGCAATGATCGAAAAGATTCCAGCAAATGCAACAATCGCGAGGCCCAACCGCGCCTTTGCTTTCACATTACGATCGACATCGAGGCCGTAAAGCAGCGACCGCAAAACACGTTGCCAGCGGCTTTCATTAAGTTTTTTTGGCGCGTGCATCGCGGTCACCGTTTGGTCGCCGGCGGCACGCTGCCGGTCGTATCGGGGGCGGCCGGAGCAAGCATGGCGCCGATTGGATCACTGTCGGGCGCTGGCACAACGGTGGGCGGCCGCTCGGGAAGGCGATCAAGGCTATCGAACTGCGTGGGCTTTGCCGGCTGGAGCGCGAGGTGGCGATCGGCAAGCCCGCGGATGCGGCCGGGCGTATCAAGTTTTGCCCATTCGGCGCGTAAGACGGCAATTGCACTTCGTTCCCGGCGCAATTCGGCCCGCAATTTAGCGACCCGTTCGGCCTGCAATGTGGAATCGAACTTGATCTTGTAGACGAAGGACGCCGCCAGGATCAGCGCACCGATGACGAGAATATTGAGGAGGCGCATGGTTTACCGCCCCTTCAGCACGTCGTTGAGTGAAGGCAGTTGCGGCAGCAGGCCGGATGGCAAATCAGCGCGGGCCGGCAAATTGGTGCGCTCGGCGGCACGCAATTTGGCGGAGCGCGCACGCGGATTGCGTTCTAATTCATTTTGATCGGCAACGACCGGCCGCTTGGTCAGGACATTGAAGGTCGGAGCCGGCCGCTCGACTTGCGGTGCATGCCGAGAACCGCCACGCGTTTCACTGCGGTCGGCGAAAAACGACTTGACGACACGATCTTCTAACGAATGGAACGACACGACAGCTAATCGTCCGCCGGATTTGAGAATTCGTTCGGCGGCCTGAAGGCCCGCGACAAGTTCGCCGAGTTCGTCATTCACGAAGATGCGTAAAGCTTGAAATGTACGCGTCGCCGGATGAATATCGCCCGGACGGCCGCGTACAACTGAAGCAACGATATCGGCGAGCGCGCGGGTTGTTTCGATGCGCGCGCTGGCACGCGCCTTGAGAATAGCGCGGGCGACGCCGCGCGAATGCCGCTCTTCGCCTAGAATAAAAATGATATTGGCAAGGTCGCGCTCACTCGCCGCGTTGACGATATCCGCTGCGCTCGGGCCCGCACCGCCCATGCGCATGTCAAGCGGTCCATCGAGACGGAATGAAAAGCCGCGCCCGGCCGTATCGAGCTGCATTGAAGAGACGCCAAGATCGAGCACGACGCCGTCGACATTCTCGTAACCGGCTTCGCGCGCAATCGTGTCGAGGTTGGAGAAGGTATCTTCGGTAAGGACCAGTCGGCCTTTTGCGTTTTCCACAAGATCCGCGCTCGTCGCAATGGCCGTCTGGTCGCGGTCGATGCCGATCACCTTGCAGTCCGCGGCCGCGAGGATGGCGCGCGTATAGCCGCCGGCGCCGAAGGTGCCGTCGATATACACGCCACCGTCATGAACTTTCAGGAATTCGACCGCCGGCTGGCCGAGCACGGGAATGTGGAGGGCCGGTCCGCCAGCGACAGCCGAGCCGCCGCGGCCTGCCATCATTCCCGTGCTCCTGACGCGTTGCGCGCCGCCAACTGGGAACTCAACTCGCCCTTGAGCGCGCGCACCTTTTGGGTGGCCTCCGCGAGCTCGCTTTGGAAACGACCTGGCTCCCAGATCTGAAACTTGTGACCAAGACCAACAAACGCCACAACATCGACAATGCCTGCGTGGCGCTTCAAGCTCTCGCTCAGGACAACCCGGCCCTCGCCGTCGATCTTCAGCGTCTCGCTGGTGCCGTAGAGCGCCACCGCGAATTGCTCGCGCTGGTCCGAAAACGGGGTAAAGCGATCGATCAACGCCTCGATCTCCGCCATTAGTGCATTCCCGCCGGCGTCGATCGCCGGGCGATCCAGCGCCGGATAGCAATAAAGGCCCTCGAAGCCGTCGCGGCCGAGCACCGAGCGAAATGAACCAGGGATGGAAACGCGTCCCTTGGAGTCCAGCCGCAACGTGACGTTGCCCACGAAGCGGTCCATACCCCGCACTCCACACGAACCGGACGCGACCAATGACTGAGTTGGAACACCCGGACATGGCGCACGCGGCCGCGCCCCCTTTGCGCGTGGGAGCCCGTAACGTGGTGGTGTCCCATACTGGGAATTTGTGGGATATCATGGGATTATATGGCCGTCAAGAAACCGGCCCCAATCCTCCACGAGCGCACAGTTGCGGCAGATCAACGCCATTAACGGCGGTTAAACTTAAAGAAACGTTGCCGAATTCCGGCCACGCTGGGCCCGGGTAAAATTATGTGGATCGGACTGTTCACCGACATTCACGCCAATCGGGAGGCCCTTGAGGCCTGCTTCGACCACGCGCGTCGTGCCGGGATCGGCCGCTTCATTTTCATGGGGGACTATGTCGGTTATGGCGCTGATCCCGCCTTCGCCGTCGATGCGATCATGCGTGAGGTCGAGCGCGGCGCCGTCGCGCTACTCGGAAATCATGACGCCGCGATTGCCGTTGGCACTGCCAACATGAACGCTACCGCCGCCGACGCGATCGATTGGACCCGCCCTCACCTCAACGCTACCCATCGCGAATTCCTCGCACAATTGCCACTCACCTTTGAAGACAACGGCCGGTTGTTCGTACACGCCAGCGCGCATTCACCCGGACGGTGGGAGTACGTCACGAGCGTGGAGAGCGCCTCGCGCAGTTTCATGGCAACGCGGGCGCAGGCAACGTTTTGTGGTCATGTGCATGTGCCCGAGCTTTATCATTTGTCGCCGACCGGCAAACTTGCCGGCTTTCAGCCGGTCCAATCGGTCGAAATTCCCCTCCTCGCTCACCGACGCTGGCTGGCAGTGATTGGCGCGGTCGGACAACCGCGCGATTTCAATCCGGCCGCGTGTTACGGCGCGCTCGACACGGACCGCAATGTGCTCATCTACACGCGCGTGCCCTATGACAACGAAACGGCCGCACGCAAGGTGCGCGACGCCGGCCTGCCGGCAATCCTGAGCCACCGTCTCCTCGAGGGAGCGTAAAACGTGGATCCGCGTACGCTCGCCGCCGGACAAACGATCGATGGCTTTCGTCTCGTCGAGCCGATGCAAGCGGGCGGCATGGCCAGCTTCTGGCGCGTGACGCGCGAAGACTACGATCTGCCGCTGGTGATGAAAATTCCTTTGCTGCGCCTTGGCGAAGATCCGCTCACCATCATCGGTTATGAAGTCGAGCAGATGATACTCCCGCGGCTCACCGGTCCGCACGTACCACGTTTCGCCGCCGCGGGTGACTTCGAGCAGCCTTATATTGTGATGGAGTTTATTCCGGGCCCGTCCGTCAAATCGTTGCTGGACAAAACGCCGCTGCCTCCTGACGAAGTCGCCGCGATCGGCGCCAAGATCGCCTTCGCCCTGCATGACATCCATCGCCAGCACGTGGTCCATCTCGATCTGAAGCCGAGCAATGTGATTTTGCGCAATGACGACGCAGTGCTGATCGATTTCGGTCTGTCGCGCCACGACCAGTTGCCCGATTTGGTCCGGGAAGAAGCGGAAGGCCCCGTCGGAACCGGGGCTTATGTGGCGCCTGAGCAGGTGCTTGGGGACCGCAGCGATCCGCGCAGTGATCTCTTTGCATTGGGCGTCATCCTCTATTTCCTGGCAACAGGTGAACGGCCGTTCGGCGAGCCGCAACGCGCGGACAACTGGCACCACCGGCTCTGGCGCGACCCTGTACCGCCGCGGGGCCGAAATCCTGCAGTTCCGCCCTGGCTCCAGGAGATCATCCTGCGTTGCCTGGAGGTCGATCCTGAGGCCCGTTATGCGACAGCCGCCCAGCTTGCCTTCGATCTGCAACACCCTGACCAGGTCGTACTGACCCGGCGCGCATCCCGTTTGCAACGTGACGGCTTTCTCACGGTTCTATGGCGCCGATTGCGGGCGCGGCGCGATCCGCTTCTGCGACGGCGACAAGCTCTGACAAGCCACCTTGCCACCGCTCCTATCGTCGTGGCCGCCATCGACCTCGAACCCGGCCACGAAGCGCTTCGCCATGCATTGGCACTCGCGGTGCGGCGGGTGCTCACAACCGAGGGCAATGCGCGACTTGCCTGCGTGAATATCCTCAAGATCGCACGGCTGGCGCTCGACAAATTAGAGGATGCTCAGGGGCGCAATCCCCATCTCAGCCGGCTGATTGAACTCAAACACTGGGCTCGCGAGATTCCGATCGCTCCCGATCGCATCACCTATCACGTTCTGGAATCAACTGACCCGGCGGGCCAGCTTGTCGACTACGCGCGTCATAATCGCGTCGACCACATCATAATTGGTGCCCGCGCAAGCTCCGCGCTTCGGCGCTATCTCGGCAGTGTTTCGGCCCGCGTCGTCGCGGAGGCACCTTGCACTGTTACAGTGGTGCGCACGCATAGCGGTAATGCGAGCGCCGATACAGAAACGGACACGGGCGCGCAAAGTACCTAACCCAAACTCCGGTTTCAAAATTCCGGTCATCCTTGCCGCCGGTCAGCCACTGGCGCGGTGGCAATTGAGATCATCAAGCGAGGGCCCTGGCGACATCGCTCGGGCCAGCCGCACATCAACGCACTTGCTTTTTTGATCCGGCGCGGTGAATGATGCCCGCCCTTTCACCCACCGGGTTTTGTCCGGCCCATGTCCGTATTTCCGCCGGATTCTTTCATCGTCCACGATGTCGTGCCCTCGCCGAATTTTGACGAGCGCAAGGACGCCCGCCCGCCCGACATGATCTTGCTGCACTACACGGGCATGCAGACCGGCGACGCGGCTTTGCAGCGCCTGACGACGGCGGCGAGCAAGGTCTCATCCCACTACGTGGTATTCGAAGACGGCCGTATCATCGAGTGCGTTCCAGAGGATAAGCGCGCCTGGCACGCCGGCGAGTCATCCTGGGCGGGAGAAACCGATGTCAATTCACGTTCGATTGGTATCGAGATCGTCAATGGCGGCCACGAATTCGGTTACACCGATTTTCCGCTGCGCCAGA
>Ga0265325_10000118_pt1 | contig 54374 bp, 48 predicted proteins | sample 41420metaG_FD_202090 | JGI IMG/M metagenome (GOLD analysis project Ga0265325, IMG submission 202090) | Rhizosphere microbial communities from Carex aquatilis grown in University of Washington, Seatle, WA, United States - 4-14-20 metaG | ecosystem: Host-associated > Plants > Roots > Rhizosphere...
CGGGTTCTGAACCGTCACGGTATCGCCGATCCCGCCCTCGCTCATGGCGCGTCCGCTGGCCGTCAGCAAAACGCCGGGCATTTCGAACGTCATGGTCACGATGGAACCCTTGGTGACGAGCACCGGATGGCGAACATCGTCGATGCGCACGATCTCTCCGGCGCGCAGCATGCGGCGCGTTTCCATGCCGGCGAGCTGATCCATCGACGTCACGATGCCGGAAAACACATTCGTCGCCGGAATGGTGCCGTAGACGAGGTCCGCGTCGGATATGGTCGCTCCGCGCGCGATGTCGTGGTTTGGAACGACGACGCGCATGCCGGTGTCGGCAAAGGCCGGATAGGCCATCAGCAGCGCTGTCGCGAAAATGAAGAGACGCAATATCATTGTCATCAGGCTCCGAGGCGGGAAGTCGCCTGCAGCATTTCGTCTGCGGCAGTGACCACTTTGGAATTCATTTCATAGGCGCGCTGCGCGGTGATGAGCGACGTGATTTCCTCGACCGCGTTGACGTTCGAGGTTTCGAGGAACCCCTGCTGGATCGTGCCGTAGCCGGCAGCGCCGGGGACGCCCGATTGCGGCGAGCCGGAAGCCGGTGTCTCGAGGTAAAGGTTGTCTCCGACCGGCTGCAGTCCCGCCTCATTGGCGAAGCGGGTCAATTGCAGCGTCCCGATGACCTGCGGGGCCGACTGGCCGGGCACGGTCGCAGAGACCTGGCCTTGCGCGTTGACTGCGACGGACAGGGCATTGGCCGGAATGGCGATTCCCGGCGTCACCGTATAGCCCTGGTCGGTGACGAGCTGACCTTCTGGCGACAGGCCAAAATTTCCGGCGCGCGTGTAGGCGTTGGTGCCGTCCGGCTGCTGGACCTGGAAGAAGCCCGGTCCGCTGATCATCATGTCGTATGGGTTCGACGTCTGCTTGGCGTCGCCCTGCGTCGTGACACGGTAGACGGCCGCGGTGCGCACGCCCGCGCCGAGCTGGATGCCGCTGGGAAGCACCGTGCCGGTGTCCGATGAATTTGAACCGGGCGTCGAGACGTTCTGGTACAGCAGGTCCGCGAACTCCGCGCGCTGTTCCTTGAAGCCGGTCGTGTTCATGTTCGCCAGATTATTGGCGATCACTTCGACGTTCGTCTGCTGCGCCTGCATTCCGGTAGAAGCGATAGAGAGGGCACGCATGTCTGGGACTCCTTATGCCGGCGTTCCGCCGAGATGCTGAATGGCTTCACGGTCTAGATCTTCCTGGGTCTGGGTCAGGCTCGCCGTCGCCTGGTAGGCGCGCATGACTTCGATCATGTGTGAAATCTCGATCACCGGCTGGACGTTCGATGCTTCCAGCATTCCCTTTTCGAGCTTGAAGTTATCGGCGGTTATTGGAGACTGATCGGTCGAATAGAGACTGCCGCCTTCCTTCACGAGGAGGCGAGGGTTTGCAAAGTCGACGACGCGGATGCGGCCGATCTGGCCGTTCTTGCCGCTGACAGTCCCGTCCTGCGCGATGCTGACATCGCCGTCGTCCGGCGTGACCGTGATCGCACCGCCATCGCCCTGAACCGGGTCACCGCTGCTGGTGACGATCTGGCCAGACGCATCGAGCCCGAAATGGCCGTTGCGCGTGTAGCGATCGCCGTTCGCGGTCTGCACCACGAAATAGCCGGAGCCGTGGATCGCCATGTCGTAGGTTGCGCCCGTCGCTTCCAGGCGGCCTTCGCTGAGGTCGCGGATCATGCCCATGTCTTTGACGTAGCTGAGCTGCTGTGGGCCGACCTGGCCCTCAACGGGATCAACGCTCACCACATATTCCTGGAACGTCGGCTCGTCGCGTTGAAAGCCGGGCGTCGAAGCGTTCGCGAGATTGTTGGCGATGACGTCCATGGACGTCGCCGAGGCGATCTGCTGCGAAAGACTGATGAGTAGCGTCGTGTCCATTTGGGGCCTTCGAACCTTTCTGGTCCGCCGCAAACGGTGCAGCCGCCGTGCCAGCGCAAAAGCGAGGAAAAGCGGGCCTTTTTCGGCGGAGCGCGGCGCGCGCAACACCAAACTGCCCGGCAAGAATTTCCGCTTGGGCGATTTCGGACGGCTAATTTGAACCAGTCCTTAACCACGTCCGCCTAATTTCGCGCTTGAGATTTCTCGTGAAGGGCATCCACGCGTGGCCAAGAACGACAAGCAGGAAGCGCCGGAAGACGACGCCGACAAGAAGGAAGGCGAAGCCGGAGCCGATGGCGATGCCGCAAAGCAAGGTTTTGTTAAGAAACTTCTCGGCAACAAGAAGCTTCTGATCATGGCCGGCGGCGGGCTTCTTGTGCTGCTCGTGCTGATCGGCGGCGGCAGCTACTACTTCTTCTTCATGGGCTCGAGCGCCAAGAAGGCGCAGATGGCTGCAGCCGGCACGCACGATCAGCTTCCTGTCACGCCGCCCAACATTACTTTCTACGACGTCCCCGACATCATCGTGAATATCCAGAGCGCGGATTCGACACCCGCCTATCTCAAGCTTTCCGTCTCGCTCGAGCTGGATTCTCCGGAAGAAAAAGCCGGCCTGGTCGCGCTGCAACCACGCATCGTCGACCAGTTCCAGGGCTATCTGCGCGAATTGCGCATGGACGATCTGAAGGGATCGGCCGGCGTCGTGCGCCTCAAAGAAGAGCTGTTGCGCCGCATCAACGTCGCGGCAGCGCCGTACCGCGTGCGCGACGTCCTGCTCAAGCAAATGATCGTACAGTAAGGAAGCCGACATGGCCGACGAAACGACGGAAGCTCCAGCAGCCGACGAAGCCGCACCGGAAAATACCGACGCGCCGGTCGCAGAGACGATTCAACCGAGCGCCACGACGGGCGGCTCGGCGGAGCGCATCCTCAACCAGGAGGAAATCGACTCCCTCCTCGGCTTCGACGTCAACAACGATCAGTTGCAGGACAAGTCCGGCGTCCGGGCCATCATCAACTCGGCGCTGGTTTCCTATGAGCGTCTGCCGATGCTCGAGATCGTCTTCGACCGCCTCGTGCGGCTGATGACGACGTCCTTGCGCAATTTCACGTCGGACAATGTCGAAGTCAGCCTGGACAGCATCACATCCATCCGCTTCGGCGATTATCTGAATTCTATCCCCCTGCCGGCCATTCTCGCCGTCTTTCGCGCCGAAGAGCTCGACAATTACGGCCTGTTCACGGTCGATTCGAACCTGATTTATTCGATCGTCGACGTGCTTCTGGGCGGACGCCGCGGTTCGTCGGCCATGCGCATCGAAGGCCGGCCCTACACCACCATCGAACGCACGCTCGTCCAGCGCATGATCGAAGTCATCCTGCAGGACATGTGCGCCGCTTTCGAGCCGCTCGCGCCGGTCAACTTCTCGCTCGACCGCCTCGAGACCAATCCGCGTTTCGCCGCCATCGCACGTCCGGCCAACGCCGCCATTCTCGTCAAGCTGCGCATCGACATGGAAGACCGTGGCGGACGCACGGAATTGCTGCTGCCCTATGCGACGCTTGAGCCGATCCGCAAGCTGCTGCTGCAGCAGTTCATGGGTGAAAAGTTCGGCCGCGATTCGATCTGGGAAAGCCATCTGGCGACCGAACTTTGGTCCACCAGCGTCGAGATCGACGCGATCCTCGACGAACTGACCATGCCGCTCAACAAGATCATGAACCTGGAAGTCGGCCAGACCATCATGCTGAACGCTTCGCCCGATTCCAAAATCGAAATGCGCTGCCGCGGCGTGCCGCTGCTTACCGGACGGATGGGCCGTGTCGGCGCATCGGTCGCCGTGCGCATCGACGAAGCCGTCGAACGCACCGACGCTTCGCGCGCGCTCTAAAGGAGAATGTCATGAACATCGGCATGATCGTCGAGATCGCTTTGATGGGCCTTCTGGCCGTCACGCTTGTCTATTGCATCGTGCTGGAACGCCGTCTTTCGGCTGTGCGGCGCGACCAGGCGGGCCTGAAGGGAATCATAGGCGAGCTGAACACGGCCATCACCAATGCGGGCGCGTCCATGCGCGCGCTGAAGGCAACGGCCACCGGCGCCGCAGAGACGCTCGACGATCGTCTGGCGCGTGCGCGCTCGACAATCGACGAGCTCTCGCTCCTGACGGCGTCAGGCGAACGCATCGCCGAACGTTTTGACCGTGCCGCGACGCAACAGGCCGCAACGCGCGCACCGGCCAAACCCAATTCCAACCTTCCGTCCGGCAGCATCATGGGCCGCCTGGATTCCCTGAGAGCGGTACGATGAATCGTTTGCGCCGGTATTTTCGCCTGCTGCCGGTCGTTGTGGCCGTCGGTGTCGCCGTTCTTGCAATCAAGGGCGTCGATCTCGCGCGCGCCGCGCAAGCGCCCGCAGCCAATTCGGACGCACCGGACAATACCGGTCTTGCGCCTAGCGATTCGGGCGCAAGCCATACTGGTCCCGATTTTGCGGCAGATGGCGGCACGTCCGCCAGCGCGGCTGAGGTCGATGTTCTGACCAGTCTTACGCGCCGCCGCACCGAACTCGATGCCCGTGAGCGGGCCTTGAACATGCGCGAGAACATTCTGAATGCCGGCGAAGGTCGCGTCGATCAGAAGATCGCGGCTTTGAAGGCGTTGCAGACGCAGATTCAAGGCCTGCTTGCGCAGCGCGACGCGGCGCAAGACAAGCAGATCGCCTCTCTCGTGAAGACGTATTCGGCGATGAAGCCGAAAGACGCTGCGCGAATCTTCGACACGCTGGCCGACGAAGTCCTGATCCCCGTCGCCAAGGACATGAAGTCGGACGTGCTTGCGCCGGTGCTTGCGGCGATGAACTCAGAAGCCGCGCAGAGATTGACGGTCAAGTTGGCCGCGCTGTTGAAACTGCCTGACGCGCCGGCGTCCACCGATTGTCCGTCCACTGCGGCGCTGACACCCGCGACGATGACGACGCCGGCCGCGCCCGCGCCCGGAGCGACGACAGCTTCGGCCACGCCACCGACCGCTGCGCCGTTGCAGACAGCGGCGCTCACGCCTCCGCCAGCGACCGTACCCCCTGTTCAGGTGACGCCAGCCCCCGCCACACCTCCCGCAGCAGCGACGCCGGCGGCAACACCCGCGAAACCGGCTGTCGCCGCGCCGCCGCCGAAACCGCGTAAACCTGTGGCGCGCAAACTTGCTCCCGCCAAGCCAGCGACTGCGGCCACGACTCCGCCGGCCGCGACAGCCACCGCACCTGCGCCGGGCACGGCGTTACCGGCCAAGCCTTCGACTGCCACGGCGACTCCCAGTATCGCGCCGCCTGCCAAGCCGGTCGCCGCCGCCGCTGCAACGCCGCCGTCCAAGCCGGTCGCTCCGACTCCGGCCACGGCGCCCGTGGCAAAACCGGTTTCGACCGCTCCGGCACCAGCCAGCGGCCCGCCTGCCGCGCTGACCCCGGCGAACGCGACGGGTGGCTAGGACAAAGTGCGGAAAAGACCGGATTCATACGGTTTACGGAAGGTTAAGACCGCACCGGCCACAATGGACAGGACAAGGGATGTCCATGCCGAATAGAGCCGTCCGCGCCTTTCTTTTCCGCCTCGTCTCGGCGCTCTGCGGACTCGCGTTCGCGGCTGCTCCGTCGTTCGGCGCCGATATCGTGAGCGTCAGCAACGACGGCGGCTATGCCCGCCTGCTCTTCACCTTCGCGCCGGCTGCGCATGCGACCGCGACGGTCACCGGCGGCGTGCTGACGATCAGCTTCGATCGCAGGACGACTCTGGATGCCGCTGCTCTCGCAGCAAATCTCTCCGCTTATGCAGGCAGCGGCCGCGCCGATCCCGACGGCAAGACATTCCGCTTCGCGTTGTCTCAGGCCGTGCGCATTCACGCGAGCGCATCGGCCAATCATGTCGCGATCGACCTTGTTCCGCAAAGCTTCGCAGGAACGCCACCCGATCTGGCGCCACCACCGCCGCCCGCGCCGACGATCGTCGATCCGTCAAAGCTGCCGGAATTGAAAGTTCGCTCCGGCGCCTATCAGAACTTCACGCGTCTGGTCTTCGACTGGCCGCGCAATGTTTCCTATGCGGTGTTTCCCGGTGCCGGAAAACTCGGGATCCGCTTCGAGGCGCAGGTACGTCCCGATTTGTCCACGATCGAGCGGTTCGCGCCGCCCTGGGTGAAGAATGCAAGCTGGCGGCTCGATGGCCGCGGAACCGTAATCGAATTCGATACCGATTCCGCTTCGGGCTTTCATGATTTTCGCGACGGCAACAGGATTGTCGTCGACGTGCTCGCGCCCAAGACCGACGCCGAAGCCTATCATCCGCCGGGCACAGCCAAGCCAACTCCGACGGCGCTGACGTCGACACCGACAGCAACGCCTCCGGTCAAGACGGCCAGTGCGACCGAGGTCAAGCCTGCTGCCGCCGTTTCGTCGGCGCAAGCCGCAGCGATTGCAGCGACCGCGCAAAAATTGGCTGACACCAGCAAGCCGCCTCTGCCTGCCAAACCGGCGACAGGCACAGCGCCGCCAGCAACATCTGCGACTACGCCGGCTGCCGCACCCGCCGCGACGCAGCCTGTGGCCGGCGCGCCGGCAACGACCGCCACGACACCAGCAGCAGCCGATGCCACGCCGGCCGCAAGTTCAGACGCCAATGGCCAGCTGACACGCAGCGGCGCCGTCCTCACCTTCAACGCCGCAGCCAACCGCGGTTCAGCGGTTTTCGTTCGCGGATTGACCGCCTGGATCGTACTTCAGGGCGCACCGCCGCTTGACGCGGTGAAGCTCAAGACTGCGCTGGGCAATTTTCCGGTTGCCGTGGATGCCTCGTCCGCCGACGGTGTCAGCGTGCTGCGCATCACCCTCAGCCAGCCGGAACAGATCGGCGCGCACGCCGACGGATCGAACCTGAAGGTGATCATCGCGCCACAGGTGACGGAATCGCCCATCGCAATCGGCTTTGCCCGCAACCAGGACGATGCAACGCATTCCTCCCTATCGACGCTTCTGCCGGGCGCGACGCACCCTGTGACCGTGACCGACCCGGTGGCAGGGGACGAGATGATCCTTGTTCCCGCAGCGGTCGGCCGCGCGATGATCGCGCCGCACGACTATGCCGAGTTCGGCGTGCTCAAAACCGCATCCGGCCTGGTGCTCGCGCCTTACATCGATGATCTCAGCGTCACCATCGACCGTACGCGCGTGACCATCACCCATCCCGGCGGCCTCGCCCTGACGCCGCCGACAATGCCCGTCGCGGACTCGCCGGCTGCACTGACGGCGCACGGCAATGGTCCGTCCTTTCTCGATTTCGCCAACTGGTCGGCCCTCCAGGGCGGAAGCTTCCTTGCGACCGAACGCAGGCTGCGCGCGGCAACGGCTCGCGTGAAGCTAGAAGACGCCAACCATGCGCGCCTCGTGCTGGCGCGGTTCTATCTCGCCAACAATTTCGCGGCCGAGGCGCTCGGCCTCATCAATCTGATGCAGTCGATAAATCCCGCGTTGCAGAGCGACCAGCAGCTTCAGACGATGCGCGCTGCCGCCAACTACATGATGGGCCGCTATCGCGACGCGCATAACGACATTGCCGGAACCGCATTCGACGCCGACCGTCACGCCGCCTTCTGGCGCGGACTGATCGAAGCGGCTCTCGAGAACTGGGACGACGCGCATGTCCAGCTCGACCGCGCCGAACCGGTCCTGAAAGAGTATCAGCCCGAATGGCAGGCCCGTCAGCGCATCGCCAAGGCGCAGGCCGCTCTCGGACTTGGTCATCTGGAAGTCGCCGATGCCGCCGTCGCGCGTCTGCCGGACGGTCTGCCGCTGGCCGTGCAGCTTGAGGCGCAACTTGTCCGCGCCAGGCTGCTCGCAGCGGAAAACCGCGGGCGCGAAGCCGGTGTCCTGTTCGATGCGGCAGAGCACAGCAACAACGAGCATATCGCGGCCGAGTCGATCTACTACCGTATCGAAGCGGCCGTGAAGGCCGGTGTCATGAGCGACGCCGCCGCCATCGACGCGCTCGAGCGGCTGCGCTTTCGCTGGCGCGGCGACATGCTGGAGTTGAAAACGTTGCGCAAGCTCGCATCGCTCTATTTCGCAAAGCAAAGCTGGCGCGAAGGCCTGCAGACGCTGCGTATCGCCGCGCAGAGCTTTCCCAATGACGACATGGCACGCAAGGCCCAGGACGATATGCGAGACGCGTTTGCGGAGCTGTTCATAAAGGGCAAGGCCGACAAGATTCCGCCCGTGCAGGCCTTGTCGATCTTCTACGACTTCATCGACCTCACGCCGATCGGCCCGGATGGCGACGAGATGATCCGGCGCATGTCCGAACGACTCGTTGCGGTCGATCTGCTCGGCCCGGCGGCGGATCTGCTCAAATACCAGATCGACAAGCGTCTCGACGGCGTCGCCCGCGCACAGGTCGCAACCCGTCTTGCGATGATCTATCTGATGGACCAGAAGCCGATGCCGGCGCTGGACGCCATCCGCACGACGCAGATCAGCACGCTTCCGGACGAAATCAATCATCAGCGCCTTCTCCTCGAAGCACGCGCCTTCGCCGCCCTGAAGCAGTGGGACAATGCCCTCGATCTGATCGCGGTCGATCCTGCGGCGGACACTGCGCGCCTGCGCGCCGACATCTATTGGGAAAGCGGCAACTGGTCAGTCGCCGGACAGAAGGCCGAGGAGCTGCTGTCGACACGCTGGAGCGACGCCTCGCCCCTCAATCCGGACGAGCGCGAAGAGGTCATGCGCGCGGCGGTTGCCTATTCGCTCGCCAACGACGAAGCGAGCGTCGACCGTTTGCGCGACCACTTCGGACCCAAGATGAAGTCCAGCCCCGATGCCAGCGCCTTCGCCGTCGTGGCGCAGCGCATCGACTCCCATGGCGTCGCGTTTCGCGATGAGGCGGCGCAGATCGCCTCCATCGACACGCTTCAGGCCTTCATGAAGGATTTTCGCAAACACTATTCCGGCGTGCCGGCGAACGTGACGAACTAGCCTTTGCTCGTAGCCCGCTTGCCGGGTTCCGCCAGCACTTCAGCAAGCCAGAGCAGACCCTGCTCCGCGATTTTTTCCCAACCGGGTTCGCCCAGCAGCCAGTGGCTGTGGCGCGTGACTTCCTTGTACTGAGCCCTGCCCTGATAGCGTTCGGCGATGCGGCGCACCGTCGAGGGCGGATTGATCTTGTCGTGCTCGCCGACGAGACACAGGATCGGACACGTGACGTCGCGCGCCTGCACATGCGCCGCGCGCTTTGCGTCCCAGCCCCAATGCATGATCTCGAACGTCGCGCGGCCCGACTCGGGCACGAATTGGGCGAAGATCTTCTTGCGTTCGATCGGCTGCAGGTGATCGAGCGAATTGGCGGCGGCGACCCAGTATTCCGGCTTCAGCGGCTGGTTCCAGAAGTCACCGGCCAGAAGCATGGTGTGGGCGGATGCGAGCTCGAACAGCGTCGACGGCAACACGCCCCAGGGCGGACAGGGCGCGAGCAGCACAAGCGCCCTCGCCTTGCCGCGCGCCGCGAGCATCTGCGCCAGGAGGCCGCCAAGCGAATGGCCGATGATGATCGGTACCTGATCGAGCCTGTCGATAAACGTTTCGAGGTCCTGTGCGTAATCGAGAAGGCTGGTCGTTCCGAGCGCGCGCGATGGTTTGGCACCTTTTTCATGGTGCCGCAGCGACGGCGTATGGACCTTGTAGCCGGCCGCTTCGAACGGCTTGCGGAACGAATCGAACGACCAGGCGCCGCAAAAGGCGCCATGGATCATCACGATGGGTGGACGCGGAGATGCCTTCAAGCGACCGGCCCGGCGATGTCGCGAAAGGCTGCGATGACCTTGGAATAGGTGTCGCGCTTGAACGGCACGATCAGACGCGGCAGCGCTTCGAGCGCCAGCCACTTCCACGCGCCGAATTCGGGTTCTTCGGTCCTGATGTCGATGTCGGTGTCCTCGCCGGTGAAACGCAGAGCAATCCATTTTTGCCGTTGACCGCGATAGCGGCCGTGTAGCGCGACGCCGAGCAGATGCTGCGGCAGATCATAGGCAAGCCATTCGTCCATTTCAGCGAGGAACTCGGCCTTGTCGGTTCCCACTTCTTCCTTCATCTCGCGCAAGGCGGCCTGGAGCGGCGTCTCGCCATCGTCGATCCCGCCTTGCGGCATTTGCCAGCCTTCGATCGTCTGGTCGATGCGCCGTCCGACAAATACCAATCCCTCGCGATTGACCAGCATGATGCCGACGCAAGGGCGGTAGGGAAGATCATCGTGCCTGAGGAACGTGCCGGGACGGGGCATGAAAACTGCTGTGCTTACTTCTTCGACGCCACTATGGCCGATGCCGGCACCAGAACAAAGCCCCGGCCGGCGAGGCCCTGGGCCCACTGCGACACGCGATCGATGGTAACCGGATAGAGAAAGCCCGAACCGGAGGCCGAGCCATTGGCGCGCGCCTGAGTCTCCAGCTCGGAAAGCTCATGGTCGATTTCCATGGCCGTCTGAATCGAATCAATCGTGAGCGTGGCCTGCGCGAAAGAGACGCCTACTCTGCTCGCCACATCGGGTGCTGCAGAGTGCGTTGCGGCGCCATTGTCGTAGAACATCAGACCACGGCGCGCGAGATAGGTCAGCACCGGCTCCAGCGAGTCGGAGTCGGACAGCAGCCTTGCGCCGAGCAGGTTGGTCACGCCGGTGTAGCCGGTAAAGCGCGTCAGCGCCCAGACGAGTCGTTCCGTGTTGGCGTCTTCGCCGACGCCCGAGCGCAGCGTATGCGGCCCCGGATCGCTGTCCGGGAAATCGAACGGCTCCATCGGGACTTCGAGCAGGACTTCATGTCCCTTCTGGCGCGCCTGCGTGACCCAGTTCTGCACGTCGGCTGCGTAGGGCGCGAATGCGAGCGTGACTTGCGGCGGCAGCTTCGCCAGCGCGGCAGCCGTTGCCTTGGCGCTGATGCCGAGTCCGCTGATGATGATCGCGATGCGCGGCTTGGTCGCGTCGCTCACCGGTGCCGCATAAGCCTGCAGCGGCGTGCGGCCATCGGCGGCGATGCGCGGCAGGGGGCCGTCATCGGTCGTCTCGATGAGAGCCGGATCTGCGACAAGTGCAGTACCGGCGAAGACCGGCTGGACGATGGCGGCCGAAGCCGGCGATTCCGGCTGGGCAGCGGCCGGCGTAGCCGGGTGGGCTTTGACGGGTCTGGGCCCGCTATCGGCGATGCGGATTCGCACCACCGGTTCGCCGCCGGAGTTGCTGAAGATCGCGATGGCGATTCCGGCGAGAATGAGCAGAACGAAAAGCGTCAGATAGGCGATGGCGAGCAGTCGCAAGCCACCCGGCGAACGCGTGTCCGCGGGCGTGCCGTCAGCGTTCATGCTGTCCGCAGCCATGCCGGTAACATAGCGCAAATCATGGTTTCAGTCGGGTTAACGCACGCCTCACGCGTGGCTTGGCCCAGGATCGCGAACCGCCATCGATTTGTGCAGATAGGACAGCGCCATCGAGAGCTGGAAATCCACATAGGCATGGCCGGGTGCAGGCTCGATCGGGGTGCCAAGCGGCCTGGCTGGCGGACCCTCTGCGTCCAGGTGATGCGGCAGCTCGGCTTCGCGTTCATATTCCGGGGCGCCGGGCCCCCCCGCCACAAAAATATCGGGAACAATTCCGGTCACCTGGATCGAACGGCCGGACGGCGTGTAGTACCGCGCCGTCGTCATATGCAGTGCGCCGCCTGCACCATTGTCGAGCGGCATGACGGTCTGGACCGAGCCCTTGCCGAAGGACAGTGAGCCCAGGATCGTGGCGCGGTGATGATCCTGCAGCGCGCCTGCGACGATTTCCGACGCCGACGCCGTGCCGCCGTTGATCAGGACGACGAGCGGTTTGCCGTCGGTGATATCGCCGGGATGCGCATCATAGCGTTCCATGTCCTGGGCGCTGCGTCCGCGCACCGAAACGATCTCGCCGGAATCGAGGAAGTCGTCGGCGACATCGATCGAGGCCTGTAAAACGCCGCCGCCATTGTTGCGCAGGTCGACGACAAAGCCCTTCAGCGACGGACCGATCTGACGCTGCAGATCCGCGACAGCCTTTTTCAGGTCCGGATCGGTGCGGTCGCTGAATGCCACGATCTTGATGTAGCCGACATCGCCTTCACGGTGCCAGGTCAGCCGTTCAACCTCGATCGCCTCGCGAGTCAGGCTGATGTCGATCGGTTTCTTCAGCTTGACCCGCGCCAGTGTCAGCTTCACATCCGTCCCGACGCTGCCGCGCATGCGCGATGAAACATCGTCGAGAGAGTGTCCGTGCATGGGAACGCCGTCGATCGCCACAAGATCGTCGCCGACCTCGACGTCGCCGCGGAAGGCCGGCGTGGACGGGACAACGGACACGACTTTCACATCGCCGTCCTTCAGCGAAATGACGACACCGATGCCGCCATAGGCGCCGGCTGCTTTCGTCTCCATCGCCGCAAAGGTTTCGGGATCGAAATAGCTGGAATGCGCATCGAGATTGGTGAGCATGCCGCCGATCGCGTTTTCGACGAGCTGGCGATCTTCGGGCTGACTCAGATAATTGTCGCGCACCCGCTCGAACGCGAGGCCGAAGCGGTTGAGCTCACTCGTGGTGCCCATGCCCGGAATGTTCGCGCCATAGGCGAAGTGCGTGGCGGCGACGGCGAGGCCGAAGCCCGCAAGGGCGCCGGCTGCGACCAGAGTAAGTCCCTTCATCGCCCCCACGACCGTCACTTAGTTGGCCTGTGCGCTCTTCACCGGCGGAACCGCGACTTTGCCGTGCAGGACGTCGAGCGCATAGGAAAGCTGGAAATCGGCCGGTTTCGTGCCCGCCGTCGGCGGCCGGATGATGGTCGGCAAGGTGCGGTGCGTCGTGTCCGCATTCTGCAGATGGCCCGGCAGATCGGCTTCGCTGGGACGGGCGATGCGCGGAATGTCATCCTCGTCGCCTTCCGCCACTGCGATATCGGGAACAATCCCCTCCGCCTGGATGGAGTGACCGGACGGAGTGTAATAGCGCGCCGTCGTCAGGCGCAGCGCGCCGCCGCCTTCGCCGAGCGGGATGATCGTCTGCACGGATCCCTTGCCGAAGGACGTCATGCCCAGGATCGTCGCGCGATGATGATCCTGCAAAGCGCCCGCCACGATTTCGGAAGCCGATGCAGTGCCGCCATTGACGAGAACGATGATCGGCTTGCCGTCGGTGATGTCGCCGGGATGGGCGTCATAGCGCTGCGTGTCTTCGGGATGACGGCCGCGTGTCGAGACGACTTCGCCGGAATTCAGCATGTCGTCCGAGACCTGCACCGCCTGGTCCAGCAATCCGCCCGGGTTGTTGCGCAGATCCAGGACATAGCCCTTCAGGCCGGGACCGATCTGGCGCTTCAGGTCGCGCACGGCGTTTTCGAGGCCGCTGGCCGTGTTCTCGTTGAAGCCCGGCATGCGGATGTAACCGATGTCGCCTTCCTTGTGCCATGTCACTTCATCGACCGCGACCACGGCGCGGGTGAGCGTGACGTCGAAGGGCTTGCGCGCCGTCGTCTTGTCCGTCGTGCGCAGGATGGTGAGCGTGATCTTGCTGCCCTCCGGTCCGCGCATCTTGTCGATCGCGCCGTCGAGATTGAGACCCTGCACCGCCACGCCGTTGATGGCGGCGATATAGTCGCCCGCCTTGAGGCCGGCTTTCGAGGCCGGCGTGTTGTCGATCGGCGAGATGATCTTGACGAGGCCATTCTCCATCGTCACCTGGATGCCGATGCCGCCGAACGAACCCTTGGTCTGGATCTGCATGTCGGCGAACGCCTTGGCGTCCATGTAGCTGGAGTGCGGGTCGAGATTGGAGACCATGCCTTCGATCGCGGCATTGATCAGTTCGCTGTCGTCGACGGGGCGCACATAGTTCGCGCGTACGCGCTCGAACGCATCGCTGAACAGATCGAGCTGGCGATAGGCGCTGACATCGTTGGCGCCATGCGCAGCCGGCAACAGGCCGAGCGCAGCGATGAATCCGACAACCATGCCCAGGCCAACGAATGCAAAACGTTTCATGATCTTCTTTTCCTCAAATCGAGACCGAGCAGCGGGGCCGGACTGGCGCCTCGCCCGTTCTGACGCATTTCAAAGTAAAGCTCGCCATCTTGGCCCATTTGCGGCATTGCGCCCACTGGTTCGCCGGCCAGAACCAAATCGCCCGGGCGCACCATGATCCGATCCAGCCCTGCCAGAACCAGATCGTATCCAGCCGTGACTTCCAGGATCAAGACTTGTCCACTCTTATGGTAAGGACCGGCAAAAAGCACCTCGCAATCGGCCGGCGCAACCACCTGCGCCCCAGGCGAGGTTACAAAAGTGACACCGGGCCCATGGCTATTGCCCTGCGCGGCGGTCCGCATGCTGCCGACGACCGGCAAAAGCAGGCTTCCACGGCGATTGCCGGCGCCCGAATCCGCATTCTGGGCGGTAACCACAACGACAGTTTGTTCGGCCGGATGGGCGCGCAGAGCCGCCACTTTTTCGAGCAAGGTCTCCATGTCGGCGGCTTGCAGCGCAATTGTGTCGAGTTGCGCCTTGAGAGTTCCATAGGTCGCCGCCGCGGTTTCCGCCTGCGCCTGCTTGGTCGCGAGAAGTTGATCGAGGTCGACACGAGCCGTGCGCAATTGGCGCGCCGTCTGGACAGCGTCCGCGCGGCGGGCGATCAGCGCCTCGCGCGTGTTCTGAAGCGTTTCGATGCGGCGCGCCAGCGCGGCGGCCTGCCCGTAGACATCCGGCAAGGATGCACCGATCAGCATCGCACCGCGCGCCGCGCCCAGCGCATCGTCGGGACGCATCACCATCGCAGGCGGCGTGTCGTGCTGCAGGCGCTCGATCACGGCGAGCAGGCGGGCGACGGCGACACGGTCGCGGACAAAGCCGGCAGACAAAGTCCTGTACTGCGCCGCCAGTTTTCCGATATCGGCGTCGAGCACCAGTTTCTGCTTTTCCAGCGTCTGCACGCGGGCGGCAGTCTCGATCAATTTGCGGCGCAACGCTTCGGCCTGCGCTTTCAGCCTGTCGCTTTGCGCCCTGGCCGTGTCGACGACCGGTTTGCCTTTGACGATGGCGCCCTTCAGCCGGCGGAACTGCTCCGCCGTCGACGGCAACTTGGCTGCAACCGGCGCCGGCAGCGCATGCGACAGGTCCGGCAAAGCTTCGACCTCCGGCGGAGCGGAATTGTCCGGCTGCGGTTCGCTCTGTCCGCTCTGCGGCTTTGCCTGCGGCGTCGGAACTGCTGGTTTCTTCGCACCGGTCAGCAGCACCGCGCAAAGAAGAGCGGCCGCGGCCCGAGCGCTGGTGTTGTGAATGTTCAGGCTGCGGTCTCCGCTGCCACAGGTTCGATGAGCGAGTGTCCGGTCATCGGTGCGGGCCTGTCGATTCCCATCAGCGCCAGCAGCGTCGGCGCCACATCGGCAAGCCGGCCATTCCCAAGTTTCAGTTTCCCTTTGGCATTCACCGCCATGATCGGGACATCGAGTGTCGTATGCGCCGTGTGCGGCTCATGCGTCACGGGGTCCTTCATCATCTCGATATTGCCATGGTCCGCCGTCACCAGGAGCACGCCGCCGGCCTTTTCGACCGCGGCGCGCAGTCGGCCAAGGCATGCGTCGATGACGTCTACCGCCTCGATCGCTGCTGTCATCACGCCGGTATGGCCGACCATATCGGGATTGGCGAAATTGACGACGATGAGATCGTATTTGCCCGAAGCAATCGCTTCTTCCAGCTTGGCGATGACCTGGTAGGCGCTCATCTCCGGCTTCTGGTCGTAGGTCGCGACCTTTGGACTTGGAATCATGATGCGGTCTTCGCCGTCGAACTGCGCTTCGCGTCCGCCGTTGAGGAAGAACGTCACATGCGCGTATTTCTCGGTCTCGGCGATGCGCAATTGTTTCAGCCCAAGATGCGAAACAAGCTCGCCCAGCGTATCGGTGATATTCTCGGCCGGAAACAGCGCGGCCATCAGCGTGTTCAGCTCGTCGGAATATTCCGTCATGCCGGCTGCGGCGCTGAAGCGGACGACGCGCGCACGTTTAAAGCCCTCGAAATTCCTGTCGAGAAGCGCGAGCGAAATTTCACGAGCGCGGTCGGCGCGGAAGTTCGCGAAGAGAAATCCGTCGCCGTCCGACATGCCGGCATACTCGCCGACCACCGAAGGCTTGACGAATTCGTCGGTAACACCTGCCTTGTAGGAATCCGTCACGGCGGTTTGCGCATCGGCGACATCGTGACCGTCGGCGTCGACGATCGCGTCATAGGCAAGCTGCACGCGATCCCAGCGCTTGTCGCGATCCATCGCGTAGTAGCGGCCCGATACCGTGGCGATCCGCACGCCAGCGAGACCGACGATCGATTCTTCGAATGTTTTGAGGAATCCGAGAGCGCTCTTGGGCGGCACGTCGCGGCCATCCAGTATGGCATGCACGAAGACCGGAAGCTTCGCATCGGACAAAGCGCGCACCAGCGCGGTGATGTGCGACTGGTGGCTGTGAACGCCGCCCGGCGACAACAGGCCGGCAACATGCACCGCGCCCCTGGCTGCGCGCACCTTGGCGATCAGATCAAGCAGGGCCGGGCGCGTGCCGAGCGTTCCGTCTTCAATCGCGACGTCGATGCGCGGCAGGTCCTGCGCCACGACGCGGCCCGAGCCGATATTCATGTGGCCGACTTCGGAGTTTCCCATCTGGCCGGCCGGCAATCCGACCGCCCTGCCCGACGTCGCGAGAAGGGCGTGCGGGCAGTCGGACAGCATGCGGGTGTAGTTCGGCGTCTTGGCGGCCGCGATCGCATTGTCCTGGGTTTCAGGCCGCCATCCCCAGCCATCGAGGATGCACAAGACCGCCGGGCGCGGACGGGATGGGGATGACGCGGCAGGCGACATATAGATTTGAACTTTCCTGTGGTTGGCCGACCATAGGAATCCCCATGGTGCGTGTCTCTGTGCTTATATTCCTATCAAGGCGAGCTCTTTCAAGAGGCTCTGAGAAATATTTTTGAAGCTGCATTTGGCCTGCAGGGCCCTGATTTGCCGGGAAGAAACTGCCGGGCGGGCGGTTTGAACCCGCGAGGACCACTATAAATAATTGAAATGTATGGGGAAATATAAGGCGGAGCCCGGCACGGAACTGGCAAGGACCCGTGCGGAATAGTGTCTAAGAGCAGAACCCGCTCATGCGCCGCGCACTTTATATACGTCTCGCCGCTTTCATCCTTGGCGCCGGCCTCGCCGCCGCCCCGCTGCAGGCCTTGGCCTTTTCCCGGGTAAAGGATCTGGTCGAGGTCGAAGGCATCCGCGACAACATGCTGGTCGGATATGGCCTGGTCGTCGGCCTCAACGGATCCGGCGACAGCCTCAAGAACGCGCCGTTCACCCAGCAGAGCCTGCAGACAATGCTCGAGCGGATGGGCGTCAACACGCGCGGCACGACGATGCAGACCAAGAACGTCGCCGCCGTGATGGTCACGGCAAGCCTTCCCGCCTTCGCGGCGCAAGGCACGCGCATCGACATTTCGGTGAGCGCGATGGGCGATGCCAAGAGTCTGCAGGGCGGCACGCTTCTGGTGACGACCTTGTTCGGCGCCGATGGACAAATCTACGCCGTGGGCCAGGGGCCGGTCGCGATCGGCGGCTTCTCCGCCAGCGGCGCCGCCGAGAGCGTTTCGCGCGGCGTTCCGACCGCGGGCCGCATTGCCAATGGCGCGATCGTCGAACGCGAAATCGGTTTCTCGCTTGCCAGCGAACACACGCTGCGCCTTTCGCTGCACAATCCGGATCTGACGACGGCGTCGCGCATTGCGACAGCCATCGATGCCTACATGGGCGGCTCGGTCGCGGAGGCAACGGACCCCTCCACCATTCGCGTCACCGTGCCAGGCGGTTATCCCAAGGGCGTGATGGGTCTGCTGACCGACATCGAGCAGGTCAAGGTCGATCCGGACCAGCCGGCACGCGTCGTCATCGACGAGCAGTCTGGCGTGATCGTCATGGGCTCGGATGTTCGCATCTCCACCGTCGCCATCGCGCAGGGCAACCTGACGATCCGCGTCACCGAGACGCCGGATGCAAGCCAGCCCGCACCGTTCTCCAAGACAGGCTCGACCGTGGTGCTGCCGCGCACGCAGATCAATGTCGACGAAGGCAAGGGCAACAAGATCGCCGTTCTGCACGAAGGCGTTTCGCTGCAGAGCCTTGTCGACGGCTTGAACGCGCTGGGCGTCGGACCGCGCGACATCATCTCCATTCTCCAGGCCATCAAGGCGGCCGGCGCGCTGCAGGCCGACATCCAGGTGATGGGATGAGCGCCGCCGTCGATACCAGCGTCGCGATGGCGGCATTGCGCGGGCAACCCATCGGAATGCCGCACGGCACATCGGATCCGGCAATCGCCGATAAGACCGCAAAGGCTTTCGAAGGCATGTTCGTCACGCAGATGCTCGGCCAGATGTTCTCCGGCATCCCGACGGACGGCCCATTCGGAGGCGGACCGGGCGAGGAAATGTTCCGCTCCCTGATGGTCGACGAGTACGGCAAACAGCTCGAAGCGCAGGGCGGCCTCGGCCTTTCGGATTCCGTCAAGCGCGAGCTCTTGAAGATGCAGGAGAACGGACATTGAGCGTGGACAGCGAACGCGTCGAGCGCCTGGTCAAGATGGCCGAACGGCTGATCGAAGCGATCGAGGCCGACATCGTCGCGCTGAGGGCCGGAAAGCCCCAGCAGATGCGCTCCATCGAACCCGAAATGCAGCGCCTGTCCGCTCTTTATGGCCGCGAGGCACAGGGCTTCACACCGGCATCCGCAAAGGATGTTCCGACGCCGCTGCGCAAGCGTTTCATCGACACGACGAGCCGTTTCCGCGACCTTCTCAATCTGCATGCGCGCATGCTGACGCGCGTGCGCAATGCCAGCGAAGGCATGATCCGCGCGATCGCGGAGGAAGTCGAACGCCAGTCCGCGCCGTCGCGCACCTACACCGCAAAGCCGGCCACTGCCGTGCGTCCTGCGCAGGCGATGATCTACAACAGCGTCATCTGAACTTCAGGCGAGCAGGCTGAGGGCGAGATTGCCAGAAGCGATCTGCGCCTGAAGATACGGCGACACCGTGCCGTTGGTGATGCCCGGCCCCTGGGCAGCGGGCGGCGGCGCATTCGTCGTCTGGTACGCGCTCTGGATGTTCGACAGCACGCTCAGCAACTGGCTGCGCGCCAGGTTGGCGCCGGTCGTCGTGGTGAGATCGAAACTGTTGCCCAGGCCGAGGCCGAATGCCTTTGTCGTTGAACCGCTCGTGCCGGAGGTTGAAGCGGTGCTCGTCGTCGTGCTCGGGCTGGTAAGCGTGCCCGGCGCGATACCAAGTCGTGACAGCGCATCGAACCCGGCGGGCCCTGCGATCAGCTTGGCCGTCACGCCCGGATTGACCGCGATCTTGAGGCCTTCGCCGCCATTGCTGAAGCCGACCGAAGCCTTGCCGTTGGTCTGGAGCTGGATGTTGATCTTGGTGGCAAGCGACTGCAGCGTCTCGCCCTGATCGATCGTGATCGTCGCGGTGCGCGCGAAGGTACCCTGCAACTGGATCTGGAACGAGTCGCCGGCGCGCAGCGTCGTCTGCGACGTGAGATCGACCGACTGATTGAGGCTGATCGTGCCGCGCGGCAGGCCGAGCGCGTCGAGAACGCTGGCGCCGCTATTGTCGATGGCGATGCCGGCTCCGGTCGATTGCCCGTCGACTCCGCCGAACTGACGCGTCCAATTCACCGTGCCGGTCGCGGACAGCGACGCGGCGAACTGATTGCTCACCGATGCGATGTTTCGCGTTTGGCCCGCGAACGTCCCGTTGGTCGAGCCCGTCAGATAGATCGTTCCGTCCGAGCCGACGGTCACGGCGCCGCCCTTGTCAGTCGAGCCGGTGCCGACATAGGAAACGAAATCGGGAGTCGCCGAACTTCCCGCGTCGGTCAGATTGAAGACAAAGGCGTCGCTGCCGCCCGAACTTGCATTGGCGACAGTCGCGGCGCCGCCCGCGGTGAGATTTCCATTCTGCGTGGTTCCGGAGACATAGAGCTGGTTGCCCGAAACGGTGAGGCCGCCGATGGCGCCGCCGTTCTGCAGATCGCCGAGATCGGTCTGCCACACAGGCGCGGTCGTCGCATCGCCATTGGCGTATTTCGAGATGATCGCATGCCCGTTCTGCACGCTGGCGACATAGAGGCCGCCGTCCGCGGCTGTCGCAGTAGCCGACACCTGGTCCTTGCCGCTCGTCCCGAATTGCTGCTCGTAGACGATGTTTCCCTTGCTATCGAGCTTGGCGAGATAGGCATCCGCGCCGCCCTGCGAGGTCTGGCCCTTACCGATGCTGCCCGCCGCGACCTGGCCACCGATGTAGATGTTGCCGGACGCGTCGACGCTGACGGTGTTGGCCTGATTGTTCGACAGCGTCTGAAGCTGCTTTACCCAGGTCTGGTTGCCGTTGGTGTCGTACTTGGCAACGAAGCTGTCATTGTTGCCGTCCGCGACTGCGCCCTGCACCAGATCGCCGGTCGTGGCGCCGGTCACGACGACGCCTCCTGCCGGATTGAGCGCCAGCGAGTAGCCGGACGCCGAACCGTTGCTGCCCAGAAGCTTGGTCCACAGGACGTTGCCCGCGGAATCGTATTTCGTCAGATAGGCGTCCTGCGAGCCCTGGTTGATCTGGCTGCCGAAATTGCCGTTCGTCGAACCGATGACATAGACGTTGCCGTTCGAGTCGACCTGCGTGGCCTGCGCGTTTGACGTCGCGCCCGACGTTGAGGCGGTAGTCGTTGCCGTCGTCGTTGGCGAAGTCGTCGCCGCCGGCGTGGCCGCTGCGGTTCCGGACGATGTCGGCGCGACGCTGCGGTTGAAGACGCTGGTGGGCGAGGTTGCGAGATTGGAAAGCTTGACGAGCCGTCCCTGCTGATCGGCCGCCGTGGTCGCGGTGCTGATCGCGGTTCCGGTATCTCCCGCCAGATAAAGCGACGCGCTGGAGGTGGCGGAAAGGCTGACGGTCTCATTCGCGCCCGGCGTGATCTGCAGACCGAACGTCGCCGTCGCCGGCGTTTCAAGCGACCCGGAGGTCAGAACTTTCTGGAACCGCGTCGTGACTCCGGCTGCGGAGAGCTGCTGGTTGACATAGGCGACGATGTTGCTGAGCGACAGTCCGCCCTGCACCTGCGACAGATCGATCGCGACATTCGTCGTCGCGGCGCCCTTCTTGACCGCTATGTTGAAGCTGTCGCTCGCACTGACGCCGGGCAGAGGCGAGTTCACGCTCGTGCCGCCGGTGAGCGTTTTGCTGTCGTAGGTGAACGAGCCAAACTGGATGCCTGCGGTGCTCGTCACGTTCGATGTCTGGGCAGCCGCCTGCAGCGTGAAGTTGTTGAATGTCGTGTTGGCGATGAAGGACTGAATCTGCTGCAGCCCCTGCTGAAAGCGCGTGTTCAGACCTGGTAGCTGTCCGGCCGGCGTGGTGGAGCGTCCGGCGATGACGGCGACTTGCGAGAGCGTGTTGACGGCCGTGTAGAGCGAGAAGAGTTTTTGATTGTCCTGCTCGGTCTTGGCGTCCGCGCTCGATGTCGCGCCGAGCGGAACGTTGCTGGTGTTGAGAAAATTGGTGGTGGAGAGGACCTTGGCATCCTCCGCCTGTTGCGACGGCTGCGGCGCCTGCCAGGGCGGAAGATCTTTCGACGTCGCGCTGTTGTTGGACGCCGCTGTCCCCGTCGGCGACGTCACGGCATTCGCGCCCGGCGTGGTGCTGGCGACAGGCAACTGCGCCTGGAAAAAGCTCAGCAACAGATTGGGGTCGAATGACTGAATCGCCACCACGGCGGGACCTTTTCCTGACAACGCGGAACTATCGGTCCGGGCGCGTTAACGCCCTGCTAAGGCGAGATCATCGTGCTTAATCGCGCCTTAACGCGCGTGCGCCAGATTGGTGCAATGAGCAAGACCGCCGCACGCCACTCCGCTGCCTATGAACTTGGCCTGACGCTGTCCGCACAAGGCCGGCACCTTGAAGCCATTGAACAATTTGAGAGCGCGCTGGGGGAGCGGCCCGATGATCCGCATGTCCTGTTCGCGCTCGGAAACACCGCACGCGCGCTGGACATGGCGCGGCCGGCTGAAGAATTTTACCGCCGCGTTCTGGCCCATGATCCCGGGCGCCTGGAAGCGCTGATAAACCTCGCCAACCTGCTGCGTGCCGAAGGACAATCGGAGGCTGCAAAAGCGCTCCTTCTGCCGGCACTGGCGCGCGATCCGGACAGCGCCGAACTCTGGCTGACGCTCGGGTCGATCTATCGCGAGACGGGTGATGCCGAACGCGCGCAGTCGCATTACCGCGAGGCGCTCACGCGCAGGACGGACTATCCGGCCGCCCTGGCCAATCTGGCCGACATGCTCAGCGACGCCGGCAACAGTGCCGAGGCACTTGAGCTTTACGACCGCGCGATCAGGCACGAGCCGAAGAATGCGCAGGCGCGCCTCAATCGCGCGATTCTGCATCTCCAGGCGGGCGAGCTGAAGGAAGGCTGGCGCAACTATGCCGCGCGCGTGCACGTGCCCGGCAAGGTGCCGGTCGCCGAACACAAGATTGCCAGATGGACAGGGGGTTCGCTGAAACGCACGCGCCTTCTCGTCACGGCCGAACAGGGCATCGGCGATCAGCTCATGTTTGCGAGCATGATCCCGGAACTGGCGGCGCGCGCCGCGGCCCAGGGCGGCAGCGTCGTTCTGGAATGCGAGCCGCGTCTGCAGTCATTGTTCGCGCGCTCCTTTCCCGGTGTCACCGTCCATCCCTGGGACATCGATACCAGAGGCGGCGGCATGCGTGCGCGCTACGGCTGGCTGAAAGCGGCTGGCGGCGCCAATGCAGCGATTGAAATGGGCAGCCTGCCCAAGCTCATGCGCGGCACGCTCGATTCCTTTCCGAAACAGAACGCATTCCTCAAGCCCGACACGATGGAAAATGTGCTGTGGGCCGGCTTTCTGGCGAGCGCCGGAAACGGGCCATTCATCGGGCTGTGCTGGAGAAGCGGCAAGACCGGCGGTCATCGCGCCGTGCAATATGCCCCGCTCGAGGCCTGGGCCGCGTTCATCGCCAGGCTGCCGGGTACGCTGCTGTCGGTGCAATATGACGCGCCGGACGCGGAAATCGAAGCGCTGGAACGCATGAGCGGTCGCACGATCTTTGTGCCGCCGGGCCTCGACCAGAAGATCGAACTCGACCGCACCGCGGCGATGCTGTCATCCCTCGACGCTGTTGTCAGCGCGCCGACTGCCGTCTCATGGCTTGCCGCGGGCGCCCGCGTCGATACCTACAAGATCCTGTACGACAATAGCTGGACGAGTTTCGGACAGAGCTACGAACCGTTCGGGCCCGCCTGCCTGTGCATGATGCCGCGGACGCGCGGTGACTGGGCAGACGCGTTCGACAAGACGCTTTCGCTGATTACAGCGCGGCTCTGACGCCGGCCCGCCGCGCGCGCAGCATGCGCGACAGATCGGCCGCAATGCGTGCGTGACCTTCACCGTCTACCGTCATCAATCCCGCCGTGCGCATGTCGCGGCGGCGCGCTGCATCGTTCAAGAGCCGGCGAACGCCATCGGCGATTTCAGCATCCGAAGTCGTCTCGGCGACGCCGAGCGAAACGCCGATCCCCGCCTGCTCGAATGCGGACGCCGAAAGCGCGTGGTCATCGTTGAGACAAAGATACAGCGCCGGCACGCCGAACGCGGCGAGCTCATAGGCGGTGACGCCGAACGCGGCGAGCGCAAGATCGGCCGTCGCATATTCGATGGCCAGGTCATCGGCGCCTTCGATGGTTTCGAAATTGCGGCCGAGGCTGACGATCTGCTTGGCGACGCGTTCGCGGTTCGCCATGCCCGGCCCGATAACGAAGCGGGCGCGGAACACCGGATCAAGAGCGGCAAGCGCCTTGGCGCAGCGCAGGGTCAGCTCGAACGGATCGCTGCCGCCCATCGTGACCAGAAGCGATGGCCGCCCGCTTGCCGTGCGCGGGAGATTGGGAGGCTGGCTGAGACCGAGCAGAGCCCATTGCCAGCCGATCCGCGGTTCGCAGCGCGAGCTGGACCAGTCGAGCGCAAATGCCTGCGGCACAGGCGGATAATAGGCGAGGTCGGCGGCAAGCCGGCGCTCGGAGCCATCGTCGATCACAGCCGTCAGCGCGACATTCGCAGCGGCTTTCGCCACCTCGAAGCGCGACGGACCTTCGCGGCAGTCGAGCAGAAGCATCTCGGGCTTGTGCTGCTCGATCAGCGAATCGAGCGGCTGGTCAATGAGGTTGGCCGCAAATCCGGCACGGCGGATCGGCTCGCACGCATCCGGCGTTCCATAGACGGCAAAGACCGAGCCGACGCCTTCGCGGTCGCGCAGTGCGCGCGCCAGCGCCACCATGCGCTTGACATGGCCGTAGCCGAACCTGCCGCCGCCGTCGCAGCGGATAAGCGCGAGCCCGCCGGTGCCGGCGATTTCCTTTTGCTTCACATGCGCATTGATCGCGCGCAGGGACGGCTCGCGCTCAAGCAGCATCAGAAGATCACCAAGCGAGGCCTCGCCGGCCTTTGCGTCAAGGCGCGCATGCACGGCTTCGATGAAGGCAAGATCATCGGGGGTATCGACCGTCAGCCGGCCGCCCTTCCGTGCCAGCGGCGGATAGGCAGGGGCGCGCGCAACGGAGACAAAGTCGGGATGCAGCTTGAAATATCCGGTGACATGCTCGCGCGCGACGGGATCGTCATGCGCGTCCATCATCAGTTTGTCGAGCGCATGGCGCGACATCGGATCGACGCCTTCATGTGCGGTCTGCGCGCCCTCTTCCATCAGCACATAGCCGCCGTCCTGGGCGATCAGCGCGCCGACGAGATGATCGATGAATGCGGCGTCGAGGAAGGGCGCGTCGGACGAGACACGGACAATCACGTCAGCGTCCGTCGCTTCCGCAGCCAGCGCAAAGCGGGCCAGCACGTCATGTTCGGGACCGCGGACGACTGTCACGCCCTGCTTGCGGCCGAATTCGACGATGGCGTCGTCCAGCGGATTGGTCGTCGTCGCGACGACGACATCGTCGATGAGCTTTGACTTCCGCAGCCGGTGCACGATGTGCCACAGCAGCGGTTGGCCGGCGATCGGACGCAGGACCTTGCCAGGCAAACGCGTCGAGCCCATGCGTGCCTGGATGATCGCGACGATGTGGGGCTGGTCTTTTCCGGCCCGGTTCAAGCGGCCGGCTCCCAGACGCTGCGGACATGGCGCAAGGGGCGCATGCCGTCAGCCGGGTCAGCGCGCCAGTCACGGTCCGCGAGCTCGGACGGTTGCGGACCCTTGAAGCCCGTGCCGTCTGCGACAAGGGATTCGCGGATGCGCGCGATGACAGGCGCGATTTCCTGCGGCAGCCAGCAATGACCGGATTCATATTCGGCGCCCTTGCCTTCAAGATCGAGATGGAACTCGACGGCGGTTGCGCCCCAGCGATGCACGGCGCGCTCGATGACCGCGGGCCTGCGCGTGTGGTCCGACCAGCCGACCTTGCAGCCGGTCGCATCGCGGATCGCTGCTATGGCAGACAGATTGGCCTCCGAGGCCGGCGTCGGGTAAGCCGAAACGCAGTGCAGAAGCGTCAGATCAACCGCGCCGGCACGCTTGAGGGTTTGCGCGGCCGTGGCGATCTCATCCATCGTCGCCATTCCGGTCGACAGCACGATCGGCTTTTGCGTCGCCGCACAGGCCTCGAGCAGCGGCGTCACGAGAAGTTCGTACGACGCGATCTTGTAGAAATCGACATAGGGCAACAACTCCGCCACCGCCTCGAGATAAAAGGGCGTGCAGGAGAACTGGGTGCCGCGCTTCTTGCAGTGATCCGCGAGCGGCCCGAGATGGGCGCGCGGCAATTCCCACTGCGCACGTGCGCGATGCTTGGCGCTGCGCGACAGGATTTCCGGTGCGAACATGCGGTCGATCTTGAACAGTTGAAATTTGACCGCATCACAACCCGCATCAGCGGCTGCGTCGACGAAAGCGAGCGCACGGCCGAGATCGCGATCGTGATTGCTGGAGGCCTCGGCGATGAAAATCGGCGCGCGGGTCATGCGTCGTTCCTTACTCTTAACGGTTTTTAAAGCCCGCATGGCTAAAAGAGGGTTAACGACGAGGGGCGATATGGCCGTCGCAAGCGCAGAAACCCACATTTCCTGGCAGGCCCATGAAGGGCCATGCGTTTCGCGCGTCAAAGGCTTCGATATCATCCACTGCGAGATGTGCGGCTTTCGCCATGCCGTGCCGCTGCCCGACCCGCGCGAGATGGAACGCGAATATCGCGAGACCTATTACGCCGAGGAAAAGCCCACGTTTCTGGCGCATGCCGGAGAAGACCAGCAATGGGCGGAACTGGCGCAGGCCGATCGCCTGGAAAGCTTCGAACGCATCGTCGGCACGGGACGCCGGCGCCTGCTCGACATCGGGTCCGGGCCCGGATTCTTCCTGAAAACGGCCAAGGCGCGCGGCTGGCGCGTGATGGGGATCGAGCCGTCGCGGCAGGCGGCGGCGCATGCGCGATCGCTGGGCATCGAGGTTGTGGAAGGTTTCTTCGGCGTCGAAACGGCGTCGTCGCTCGGCATGTTCGATGCGATCAATCTGAACAACGTTCTGGAGCATGTGCCCGATCCGATCACGATCCTTCTGCAGGCGCGCGCGATACTGGAACCGGGCGGCGTCATTTGCGTCAATGTTCCCAACGATTTCTCGCCCCTGCAGATTGCCGCCGCAGCAACGGCCGGCACCGGCGAATGGTGGATCGCGCCGCCGCATCACCTGAACTATTTCGACTTCGCAACGCTCGCCAATCTCCTGCAGCGGCTGAAATTCGACGTCTGCGAAAAGACGACGAGCTTTCCGATGGAAGCGTTCCTCTTGATGGGCGACAACTACACGGTCGATCCGGTTCTGGGCCGCGCCAGCCACAACAAGCGCAAGAAGTTCGATCTGGCCCTCGAAACAGCCGGGCTGAGAGAAACGCGCAGGGCGTTCTATCGCGCGCTGGCCGAAGCCGGCATCGGGCGCGAAGCCGTGATCATCGCCACAAAGCCCTGAACGCGCCGGTTGCGGACGCGGCTCTGCAACACCCGAAAATTGCCGAAAACACTGGGTTTGTAGCGAATTGTTAACGCTAGATGGCGAAAGATGGTTACCGGAATATTCCCGGGCCCGTTCATGACTGTGACAAGCGAGCGCGACGCGCCAGTCTCCTTCTCAACGCGCGAATTTGCTTTCGAATGCGCGACCGACGCGCGTGCGCAACAGGAGCCGACATGGCGTTGAATCTGCGATCGATCAGCGAAGAGACGCCGCAGACGCCGGCGCAGGATCTCGAAAAGACTTTGGCAATGGCGGCGGCCTTCGTGCGCAAGCATGCGATTGCCGCGATCTATCACGCAGGGTCGGGCCATCCCGGCGGCGCGATGTCGTGCGCCGACCTTCTTGCCTGCCTCTATGGCGCCGAACTTAATTTCTGGCCGTCAGCCATCGACGATCCCCATCGCGACCGCTTCGTTCTGTCCAAGGGCCACGCCGCACCGGCGCTCTACGCCGTCGGCGCCCATTACGGATTCTGCGATGCCAGGGCCGCGCTCAATCTGCGCAAGCTGAACAGCCCCTATCAGGGCCATCCGCATGTGCTGGATCTTCCCTGGGTGGAGACGAGCACCGGTTCGCTTGGTCAGGGTTTCTCCGTCGCGCTCGGCATGGCGATGGGCCTGAAGCTCCAGAAGAGCTCCGCGCGCGTCTATACGATGGTCGGCGACGGCGAATTGCAGGAAGGCGAAGTGTGGGAGGCCGCGATGTGCGCCGCGCACCACCAGCTCGACAATCTGTGCGTCATCATCGACTACAACAAGCTGCAGAGCGACAACCGCAACGACGTGATCATGCGGCTGGAGCCGCTGGCCGCGAAATGGCGCGCCTTCGACTGGGCCATAGCTGAGATCGACGGCCACGACATCGCGCAGATTCTTTCCACGTTCCGCCGTGCGGGCGCGACGCGCAATCGCCCCTCGGTGATCATCGCGCACACGGTCAAGGGCAAGGGCGTTTCGTACATGGAGAATATTCCGGCCTGGCACGGCAGCGTGAAACTGACGAAACAGCAGGCCGAAGACGCGCTGGAATCGCTTGGCGCCAGCCGCAACGAGATCAAGGAGCTGTTGGATGTCGATGGCCAGTGAAGCCCCTTCCCTGATCGCCACCACCGGCGATTCCCTGCGCGAAGCGTTCGGAAAGGCCTTGTCCGGACTCGCCGATGAGTTCTCCAACGTCGTCGTGCTCGATGCCGATATCGCCGGCGGCACGGGCGTGCACCATTTCCGCAAGAGCCATCCCGAGCGCCTGCTGCAATTCGGCATTGCCGAGCAGAACATGATGGCCGCTGCCGGCGGCCTTGCCGCGGTCGGTCTTATCCCCGTCGTCACCACCTTCGCCGTCTTTTGTCTGCGCGCCGTTGAGCAGGCCCGTTTGTCGCTGGCCTATGCGCGCCGCAACGCCAAGATCGTCGCCAGCCATCCCGGTCTGGATGTCGGTCCCGATGGCGGTTCCGCCCAATCGCTCGAAGACATGGCGGCGTTCCGCGCGATTCCGGGCATGACCGTCATTTCTCCCGCCGATCCGGTCGAGATGGCCCTGGCTACCCGCGCGATCCTGGAGTTTGACGGCCCCGTCTATATGCGCACCGGCCGCAGTCCCGCCAAGCGCCTGTTCGGCGAGGATCACCGCTTCGAGATCGGCAAGGGCCAGATCATCCGCTATGGCGACGATGTCACGCTGGTGGCGTGCGGTGTCGAAGTCTCGCGTGCGTTGGAGGCGGCCGATTGGCTCGCCAAGGATGGCGTTTCCGCCCGTGTCGTGAACATGCCCACCATCAAGCCGATCGACGGCGCGCTCCTGACCCGTTGCGCAACAGAAACGGGCGCGTTCGTTACCTGCGAAGATCACAACATACTGGGCGGCCTAGGCAGCGCCGTGGCGGAGTCGCTGGCCGCGACGCGGCCGACACCGATCGAATTTGTCGGCGTGAAGGATGTGTTCGGCGCGTCGGGCGAGCCCGAAGAACTTGCTGAACAGTTCGGCCTCACCGCGCCTCATATCGCACGCGCAGCCAAGCGCGCCATCGCGCGCAAGCAGCGGATTTCCGGGCGCAGGAAGAATTTCAGATGAACCGCTTTTCGCTGGCCGGAAAGAATGCCGTCGTCACCGGCGGCAGCCGCGGCATCGGCCGCGCGATCGCCATCGGCCTTGCCGAAGCCGGCGCCGATGTCGTCTTCACCTATCGCGAAAAACAGGACGAGGCCGAAGCCGTCGCAGCGCATATCCGCGGCCTTGGCCGGCGCGTCCTTTCACTGGCCATGGACGTCACCGACCGCGCCAGCATCGAAGCGGCGGCGCGCGAGGCTGCCAGGTTCGGCAAGATCTCCATCCTCGTGAACAATGCCGGCATCAACAAGCCGACCGACTTCGACAAGATCAACGATGCGGACTGGGACACGATCCTGAACACCAATCTCAAAGGACCGTTCATCTGCGCACAGGTTTTCCTGCCTCTCCTCGCGGAAGCTGGTGGCGGCAGCATGGTCCATATCGGCTCGGTCAGCGGCCAGTATGGCGGACCGCGCACCGCGCACTATGCCTCCTCGAAGGCCGGACTGATCTCGCTGGCGCAAGTCATCGCGCGCTTCGGCGCTGCGTCCCATGTTCGCTCCAACGTCGTGGCCGCGGGGCTGATTGCATCCGAAATGGGTAACGCAGGACTGCAGGCGGCGAGCGTGCAGAAGGCCGCCGAGGGAATCATTCTGAAGCGCCTTGGCCGCACGGACGAAGTCGCGGACGCCGTGGTTTTTCTGGCCAGCGATGCAGCGTCCTACATCACGGCGCAGACCATCAACGTCAACGGCGGACTGTATTTCTGATGACGAAAACCCTGCTCATCATTTCCGGCGGGATCGAAGCCGCTGACGCCGCCAGGCGCGCCAAGCAGATGGGCTATTACGTCGTCGTGTCTGACCGCGATCACCTCGCGCCCGGATTCCAGTTTGCCGATTCCTGCCTGATCGCCGACGTCTACGGCGCAAGCGAAACCGCTGCCGCTGCCGAACGCTTCAGCCGCAAGATCAGGAAGATCGACGGCGTGATCTGCGTCGCCGCAGATGCTCCGGTGACGACGGCAACCGTCACCAATCGCCTGGGCCTGCCCGGCATCTCTCTCGAAACGGCGGGTCTTGCCTGCGACAAGCTTGCGATGAAGCAGCGCTTTTCCGCCTGCGGCGTGCCCGTTCCGTGGTTCAGCGAAATCGCCACGCCGCAAGCGCTGCAACGCGTCGCCATCGAGCGCGGCCGCGATCTCGTCATCAAGCCGGTCGACAGCCGCGGTTCACGCGGCGTGCAGCGCGTGGCGCAGGTCTCCGATCTTGAAAAGGCGTTCTGGTTCGCACGTTCACATTCGCCGAGCGAGCGCGTCATGGTCGAGCAATATCTCGACGGGCCGCAGGTTTCGACGGAGTCGGTGGTCGTCGATGGACAATGCTTCACGCCGGGCTTTTCAGACCGCAACTACGAGTATCTCGAGCGCTATGCGCCTTTCTTCATCGAGAATGGCGGCGATTTGCCGAGCCGGCTGCCCGAGGAGACACAGGCAAAGGTCCGCGACGTGGTCGCCCGGGCTGCCGCCGCGCTTGGCGTGACCAACGGCACCGTCAAGGGCGACATCGTCGTGAATGACGGCGAGCCCTATGTCATCGAACTCGCCGCGCGTCTTTCCGGCGGATTTTTCTGCACGCGCGAGATCCCGCTCAACACCGGCGTGGATTTCATCGCTGCGGCGATCAAGGTTGCGCTGGGCGAGCCGGTGACGGCCGATGATTTGACCCCGAAGCATTTCACGCCGGTGATCCAGCGATATGCGTTTCCGGCGGCCGGCAAGGTGGTTTCCATCGCCGGCGACGAAGAGGCGCGCAAGATTGCAGGCGTCAACGACGTCATCGTCACCGCCAAGCCCGGCGACATCATTCCCGCCGCCGGCGACAAGCGCCCGTCCGCCGCAATGGTTCTGACGACCGGCGCTTCGCGCGACGACGCGCTGCGGGCGGCCAACGACGCCCTCGCCTGCCTGAAGATCACGACCGCATGAACGCGCCGCTGCACAATCGCGAGTTGTCCGCGGCGAGCGGCACGCTGCAGCTTTTCGCGCTGTTCCATCTCAATCTGGCGTTTTCTTCCATCGAGGAAGAGCAGCGCGGCGACGTCATCGAACGCTGCTACTGGCCGCTGCTGCGGCTGGCCGAAAAGCATGCGCCCATCGGAATCGAAGCGTCGGGCTTTACGCTGGAGGAGATCGCCGCGCGCGATCCCGCATGGATCAGAAAGGCCAGGGACCTGCTGTCGCAAGGCCGCATCGAACTGATCGGATCCGGCTATGCGCAGATGATCGGGCCGCTGGTGCCGGCGCGCGTCACCGAAGCCAATCTCGCGATCGGCAATGAGATCTACAGGCGCCTACTCGGTGTGAAGCCCAAGATCGCTCTGGTGAATGAGCAGGCCTATTCCGGCGGCCTGGTCGGGCTTTATCTCGACGCCGGCTACGGTGCTCTCGCCATGGACTGGGACAATCCGGGCGCTGCGCATCCCGAATGGCCGTCGGAGACACGCTATCTGCCGCAATTTGCGCTGGGAGCAGACGGCCGCTCGATCGGTCTGATCTGGACCAATACCGTCGCGTTCCAGAAATTGCAGCGGCTGGTCCACCGCGACATCGAGCTCGACGCCTATCTCGACTATGTCCGCGGCCGCGCGACGGCGAACACGCGGGCGCTGTGCGTCTATGCGAGCGATGCCGAGATCTTCGATTTCCGTCCGGGCCGCTACAAGACAGAAGAGGCCCTATCCGGCTCCAGCGAATGGACGCGCATGGAAGAAGCGTTTGCGGGCCTGACGCGAGAGTTCGCGCTAGTTGCGCCGAGCGCTGTGCTGGCGCTGGAGACCCATGAGCATGCCGGACAGGTCCTGCGGCTGGAGACGGCAGCGTGCCCAGTGCCGGTGAAGAAGCAGCGCAAGTACAATCTTGCACGCTGGGCCGTGACGGGACGTGACAATCTCGGCATCAACACTGCCTGCGAGCGCATCTATCGCGGCATCGTCGCGAAGGGCGCAGATATCGCGGCATGGAAAGAGCTTTGCTATCTGTGGTCGAGCGATTTTCGCACTCACATCACTGACAAACGCTGGGCCGGATTGCGTGAACGCCTGCAGGAGGCGGAAAAGCGCTGGCCCGCACCAGCGCTGCACACAGCGGTGCGCCGGAAGGGCGAGGCAATTCAGGCGCGCCACATCGACATCTCGACGCCGTTCGTCACCGCACGCCTAGACCGCCGGCGCGGCCTGGCCGCCGAAAAAATTCACTTCGCCAATCATGCGCGCGCCGCGCTCGGCGGCCTTGCACATGGCCACTTCGACGACATCACGCTGCAGGCCGACTGGTACACGGGCGATTGCGTCTTCGAGGCGCCCGGCGAACATAAGGTCACCGATCTGGAATGGGCGGAAACACGCAAGTGGACGGATGCAAACGGCGACATCGTCGTCCATGGCCGCATCGAAACGGCGAAGGGGCCGATCGAAAAGACCTTGCGGTTCGCGCACGATGCACCCCGCGTCGAATTCGACGTGGTCTTCCACTGGCAGGACTGGGGCAAGGGCAGCCTGCGTTTCGGGCACATCACTCTGCTTCCCGACGCCTTTGACACAGACAGGCTTTCGCTCACAACCACGAACGGCGGCCGCGCGACGGAGACATTTGCGCTGGGCGACCAGACCGTCGACCACGGCGCGCCCGTCTCTTTCCTTGTTTCTTCGGCTCACGGCCTCGGCATGACGGAAGGTTGGGCCGAACTCGGCGATGATCAGACACGCGTGCGCGTGGACGTCGACCGCGCCGTCGGCGCACCGCTCGGACTGCTCACGCACCGCGCGGCGGGCGGCAGCGTTTTCTGCCAGTTGATGCTGTCGGCGCTTGAACTCGACGACACGCGCAAGCCCAGCAGCTACCGCGCTGGTGCGCGCCACTTCCGCTTCAGCGTCAGCGGAATCCGTCTCTGAAATCCGGCACAAAAGAAAACGGACGGCGGCCCCCCGGCCACCGCCCGCTTCCCCAAAAAGAACTGCCCACCAGCAGTGTTTCCCTTCGCCCCGGGGCGAATGACCGATTGGCTCGGTCTTTCCGCGTCCGATGAAAGCGGCGGGGAGTTACCCCCGCCGTTCTCAGGCTTAGCGGAACAGAGACAAGATCGTCTGCGGCGACTGGTTCGCAATCGACAGAGCCTGAACGCCAAGCTGCTGCTTGACCTGCAGGGACTGCAACGCGGCGCTGGCCTGGGCCAGGTTCGCGTCGACCAGGTTGCCGATGCCGGCCGTCAGCGTGTCCGACAGCTTCTGGGCAAAGGTCGACTGGATCGAGAACTTCGCGGCGCCCGATGAAAGCTGGGCGAGAGCGGAGTTCACGTCCGTGAGCGATGTCTGGATCGTCGCAACCAGAGCCGAAGCCTTGGACTGCGTCGAGATCGTCGCCGTGCTTGTGATGGTCACGATCTTGCCCGACAGAGACAGGTTCTGCGCGGCGGTCGTGATGCGGCGCGAGCCGTCCGAAGACGCCAGGGCCGTAATCTGCTTCGTCGAACCATCGACCAGGTTCAGACCGTTGAACACGGCATTCTTCACGATCGTGGAGATCTGGTCACGAAGCGCGGTGAAGTCCTGGTTCAAAGCCTGGCGGCTGGCGGTATCAGCAGAAGCGTCCGAAGCGGCGAGCGCCTTGGTCTTCAACTGAATCAGAAGGTCCGAAATCGACTGGCCGGCGGAGAGCGCGACGTCGATGGCGGACGAACCGCGGTTCAAGCTGTCGATGACCGCCGTATAACCGGCGACCGCTCCGCGCTGGTTCTGCGCGATAGCATAAATGGCACCATTGTCACGTGCAGTGGCGACCTTCAAGCCACTGTTGATCTGCTGCTGCACGACGGACAATTGCGACTGCGTGGCAGAGAGATACTGCAATGCCGTTGCGGCGTTGTTGTTTGTGTTGACGCTAAAGGACATGGTTGTCTCCGTTCTGGTTTGCTCGAGCTTCTTGCTCATGGGCCTTTTGCCCAGCCCTCTACTGGCAAGGCTCATGCCGAACGGGATTCAGAAATTTCTAACCATCGATTGCGTGGCGCACTAGGAAAGAGCGACCCGGTAAAATTTGGCGTGGATTGTCTGCATTAGGCAGTTTGTGCCGCCGAAGCGGAAATTTTTGCCGGGCACGCGGCAAGGATTGCCTATCTCTGCACGGATTTTTGGCGGAAATCCTATGGTCAACAATTCCTGAACGGACTCGGCACGATCCGCCCCGTCTTCAGGCGGCCAAGCACTGTGAAGCCGCGTTCGCGGATTTCGTCGGTCAGTTCAGCTCTGCAGATAGGAATCGTATGGCGAGATGTGTAGCGACGCGGACGCAAAAAGGGCGGCGTTTTTGACGCCGCCCTTCCGCCAACACCCAATTTTATCGTCTTATCTGAACAGCGACAGGATCGTCTGCGGCGCCTGGTTGGCGATCGACAGGGCCTGAACGCCGAGCTGCTGCTTGACCTGCAAGGACTGAAGCAACGCGCTTTCCTTGGCGAGGTCGGCATCGACGAGCTGTCCAAGACCGCTGGTCAGCGTGTCGGACAGTTTCTGCGAGAACGTGCTCTGAATGGAGAATTTCTTGGCACCCGCCGAAAGCTTGGCAAGGGCGGAGTCCACATTCGTCAGCGACGCCTGGATGGTTGCGATCAACGCCGACGCCTTGGACTGCGTGGAAATCGACGCCGTCGAGGTGATGGTGACGATCGATCCCGAGAGGTTGAGGTTCTGTGCCTGGGTCGTGATACGGCGCGAACCGTCCGAAGACGCCAGGGCCGTGATCTCTTTCGTCGAACCGTCGACCAGGTTGACGCCGTTGAAGATGGCGTTCTTCACGATGGTGGTGATCTGATCGCGAAGAGCGGTGAAGTCCTGGTTGAGGGCGTCACGGCTGGCGGTATCGGCGGAAGCGTCGGCCGCGGAAAGGGCCTTGGTCTTGAGCTGAATAAGAAGATCCGAAATCGACTGACCCGCGGAAAGCGCAACGTCGATGGCGGACGAGCCACGGCTAAGGCTGTTGATGACTGAAGAGTAGCCGGCAATCGATCCGCGCTGATTTTGCGCGATGGCATACGTCGCACCATCGTCCTTGGCGGAAGCTACCTTCAGGCCGCTGTTGATCTGGCTCTGTGTCTGGGCCAACTGCGACTGTGTCGCGTTGAGGTACTGCAGCGCGATGAGTGCGCCGGTGTTCGTGTTGACGCTGAATGACATCGTAGTCTCCGTTCTGGTGGGCGACGGCGTGCTGCCCGTCACTAGTCCGAGATTTCTCCCGCCAGACACTTCGCAAGCGACGTGCCAGAATTTCGTCTCGGATAAACCAAATAACCAATTGATTATATTATAGTATTTTTGAGGCAGCCGGGTGAGCCGTTAGGCACAATTTGCCGCCGGGCAAAAACGAAAAGGCCGGCACCTTGCGATGCCGGCCATTTTTGCACGTCGAGGATTGATCGATCAGGCCGCGCCCTGGAGGCCCTGCATGATGGTGCGATTGACTTCGATCAGCGGATCGAGCGGAGCGCCCTCACGCGTGACCTGCTTGGAGTATTTCGTGACCCACAGGGACAGCGAAACGATTTTGGCGCGCACGTCGTGCGTCAGCGCATTTCGGTCGTCCATGCAATCGGCGGCAAGCGTGCGCCACAGGGTACGATTCCAGTCCACCGCTTCAGCCAGCGGTCCGCCTGCCACGCCCGCTTTCTGGGCATTGATCAGTGCGCCGGTCACCTGGCCGAAAAGACGGTATTCCGTTGCGCGCGGGTTTTCAGTAACCCGCTGCGTGTCTCGGTAGGCTTTCAGGGTCATAGCTCAATCGTTCCTGTTCAAAGTCGAAAAGTTTCCTGCACAACATCAGGGCCTTGTAGTAGGCCCCCGCCATCACATCGCGGCTGATTTCGATGCATGTGGCGAGTGTTTCGCGGTGCTGAACCGCTCCCATGAATTCCGTCATGCGAAGCGCGAAGTCGTTGTAATATTGCTCGCTGGAATCCGCATCGAGATACATCATCATGATCGGCAGGTAGATGCGCCGGGCGGGCGTGTTCGCCTCACTCGGCTGCATGATATCCTTTTCGCGCAACACACAGGCCTTGTTCTGAATGACAAGACTGATGCGCTTGTCGCCATTGGTCAGAACGGCCCCGTTGAGAACAAATTTCTCACCAGGTTTCAGAGAAAGTTTCAGCGGCATCGTGTGGGTCTCCGTGCGGCCAGCGGCCGGCAGGCGTGTTCTATGGGCGCACAGTAGCGCCGCCAGGGTTAACAAAAGCCTTGCAATTTCGGACGGAATGTTCACCGACGGTTAAGCATGATCACGCTCTATTCAGGCCTGAAAACCCCGGATTTTTCGACATGGCATTGCCGCAGGCCGCCCCTTCCCTGGAATCGCTCGCCGGCATCGACGCCAAGATGCAGGCGCTCGACAAACTCGAAGCCTTGCAGGAGGAAGCGTCCGCAGCCCTCATCCGGCACAAGTCGAACAAGATCCTTCGCCGCAGCGTGAAGGCATGGCGCCGCGGAGACATCGTGCGTGCGGGTCAACTCGCGCTGCAGGCGTCGAACGTCGATGACGGCAATGCAAAGGCCTATCATGTGCTTGGCATGGCGCTGGAGCGCATGGGCCATGTCCACAAGGCGCTCGTCACTTATGAGCGCGCGTTCAAGCTCGATCCCGACGATGCGGAGCTGCTCATCAACCTGGGGCTCATTGCCTGGAACCTGAAGCAGCGCGAAAGCGCGGCGAAGATGTTCAGTCTCTACATCGACCGCTGTCCCGACAGCCCGCTCGGCTACAACAACCTTGGCAGCGTCCTGAGCGACATGGGCCAGATCGAAAATGCGATCGAGATTTTGCGCGGCGCCATCTACCGCCTGCCCAATGAATCCATCCTGTGGAATGCCTTGGCCACCGTTCTCGCCGAGCAGGGCCGGGCCGAAGAAAGCCTTGTCTTCTACAACGAGGCGGTACGTCTGGATGCCAATTTTGCGCGCCTCCATCACAATCTCGGTTACGCTTATGCCCATCTGGGGATGCTCGACGAGGCGCTCGCCTCCTACGACAAAGCGCTCGAGATCGGCGTCGATCCGGCCGAGCGCCTGGAAACCGAGCATTCGCGGGCTATCTGCCTGATCGGCATGGGCCGAATCGAAGAAGGCTTTGCTGGCTATGAAGCGCGAAACAATCCTCGCTTTCGCGCCTACATCAATCACATCATCAAAGCGCCGCAATGGAAGGGCGAAGACCTCTTCGGCAAGCGGATCGCCGTCATCGGCGAACAGGGCCTCGGCGACGAATTCATGTTCGCCAACATCCTGCCCGACCTGGAACGCGCAGTCGGCGAGAACGGCAAGCTCGACATCGTCGTTGATCCCAGACTCGTTACGTTGTTCCAGCGCTCGTTTCCCAAGGCGACCGTCGGAACCTATGACGACCGCACGCTGATCGACTCAAACGGCTCCAAGCCGTTGCGGCTCCTGAACTTCGTGACGGACCGCGGTGAACCCGACTATTGGACGCCCATGGGTTCGGTGCTGCAGTACCTGCGCAAAACGCTCGACTCTTTCCCGCGCAAAGCGTTCCTCAAGCCCGATCCTGAAAAGGTCGCAACATTTCGAGCGGCGCTGCGTGCAAAGGGCCCGGGTCCCTATGTCGGGCTTTGCTGGCGCTCGATGATGCTCGGGGACAAACGCGCCAAGTATTACAGTCCGCTGGACCTCTGGGCGCCGATTCTCAAGACGCCGGGCGCGACCTTCATCAATCTCCAATATGGCGACAGCGCTGTCGATATCGCGCGCGTCAAGGATCAGCTCGGCATCGACATCCACGATATGGGCGTCGACCTGAAAAACGACATCGAGTCGGCGGCGGCGCTGTCCGCTGCGGTGGACCTTGTCATTTCTGCTCCCACCGCAGCCGCCGCAAGCGCCGGCGCCGTGGGCGCCGAGGTCTGGTTCATCATGTCGAGCCGCAGTTGGCCGCAGCTGGGAACCGACGAATACCCCTGGTACCGCAAGAGCCACGTCTACAGCCCCAAGAAATTCGGCGATTGGATTAGTTTGATGCCGAACGTCGCCGACGAACTCGCAGCCTTCGTCGCCGGGAAGAAAACCTGATCGCCACGGCTGGCGCCGCTACTGTTGCTGCTGTTGTTGCTGGTGGAAAATATGTTCCGGCATGGACGGTGTTGCGCGCGGTGCACCCATGGGGCGGGCGACGCGCAGAAAGTCTTCATGTCGCACCGGCGCCTGGGTCGGCTCAACCACGACTGAAATCGCGAGTTCGCTGCGCGCGCCGCCCTTGAACGTGCCGCGCGTCGGGGGCACGTCCGCATAGTCGCGGCCTACCGCGGCACGGATATGCCGCTCGCCCGCGAGTATGTCGTTGGTCGGATCGAACCCGATCCATCCCAGGCTCGGCAGATACGCCTCGAGCCAGGCGTGCGTGGCGTCGTCGCCCGATCGATCCTGCGAACGCGGCCGATGATGCAGATAGCCCGAGACGTAGCGCGCCGGGATCCCCCAATGGCGCGCGATCGCGATCATGATGTGCGCAAAGTCCTGGCAGACGCCGCGCCTTTCCTTGAGCGCAACCTCGATCGGCGACTGTGCGTCGGTGATGCCGGGCATGTACTGGAAGGCGTCGCGAATCGTCGTGTTGAGCATGCGCAATGCCGTAAGCGGATCGCCCGTTGGTTTCATCAGATTCTGCTGCTGCATAAATTCCAGCAATTGCGGCGATAGCCGCGCGAACGTCGACGGCTCGAGCAGATCGAACTGGTCGTCGCTCAGATTGTAGGAATTGTAGCGGCCCCATTCGAGCAAGTCCGCAGCCGGCGGCGGCGTCGGAATGCTCAATATTTCCACGACCGCCTGCGCCTCGATCCTAAGTTCCTCATGCTCACGCAGCACGTTGAAATGATAGACGGCATTTCCGAGATAGTCGGTGTAGGCATAGAGCTGGGCACGCGGATTGGTGCTGAGCTGAAAGCTGCGCAATGCCTGCGGCCCTTCCGAACGCGGCTGCATGCGCAATTCCATCACGCTCTCGCGTACCGGGCTGGAATAGCGAAACCGCGTGATGTGCCGGATGGAATAAAACATCTAGACCTCAAACCGAGAATCGGGAGCGCATGAACCGGTCACAGCACAGTTTCCGCGCCATAGGTGATGTAGGACAAATGAACCGAATCGTGGATCTGCTCGCATTGATGCGTGACGTCGGCGAGGAACGGGACGATGGCGCCGCTCATCAGCTCTTCGATCTGGCCGAAATCGACTGTTGCTTTCAGCTTGCCGGCCAGCCGCTCGACAGACGCGCGCCGCGCCGGCGGCGCCGATGTCGCCACGCGCTCGAGCGCATCGCACACCCGGTCGATGGAGAAGCGCACGGAGTGTGGAAACTCGCCGTCGAAAATCAGGAATTCGGCAATCTTTTCGGGCCGGATCGCAGCCGTGTAGGCCTTGCAGTAGGGCTCGAACGCCGTGCAGAACTTCAGCAGAACCAGCCAGTCGAAATATTTCGGCGCCGTCGATCCGGATAGATTGCGAAAGTGCAGATCCAGCAAGCGGCTGACCAACTGCGCGCGCTCGATGTGCCGGCCGAGTTGCAGGAAGTGCCAGCCTTCATTGTGGCTGAGAGTCGAATAGACCACGCCCTCGAGCGTATGGAAATCTTCAAGCGCCTCGCGGAACGTTCGCGCCGGATGATGGCCCCACACGGCATCCGTGGTAACCGGCTGGAGACGCAGGTACAGCTTGTTGAGATGTTCCCAAACCTCTGTGGAAAGCTGCTCACGGACCTGGCGCGCATTGTCGCGCGCGAGGCGCAGCGATGAGACGAGCGAAGACGGATTGCGCGGGTTGAAGGCGAGCGCTTGCGTGATCGTGTAGGCGTCGTGCGCTTTTGGCGCGAATTCTTCCGCAGACAGCGCACCGACCACGCGGTGCCAGGCGGCATCGGCCTCTTCGCGCGATTGCTCCACCATGGATTCCAGTTTCACGGCGATAAGACGCGCCGTGTGCTCGCCGCGTTCTATATAGCGGGCCATCCAGTAGAGGCTGTCTGCGACGCGGCTCAGCATGGTTTCATTCCGACAGCACCCAGGTGTCCTTCGAACCCCCGCCCTGCGACGAGTTCACGACAAGGCTGCCGCGCTTGAGCGCGACGCGCGTCAACGCGCCTGGCACGATTGTCGTGTGCTCGCCGTGGAGAATGAAGGGGCGTAGATCGACATGACGCGGCTCGACACCGCCATCGACGAAAGTCGGCGCCGTCGAAAGCTGGATTGTCGGCTGGGCGATGTAATTGTCCGGATCGGACTTGATTTTCTGCGCGAAGGCTTCGCGCTCGGCCTTGCTGGCGTGCGGCCCGACGAGCATGCCGTAGCCGCCCGATTCACCGACCGCCTTGACCACCAGTTTGTCGAGATTGGCGAGCACGTGCGAAAGCGACTTTTCCTCGCGGCAGAGGAATGTTTCGACATTGTTGAGGATCGGTTCCTCGGAAAGATAATAGCGGATGAGCCTTGGTACATAGGCATAGACCGCCTTGTCATCGGCGACGCCGGTTCCGAGCGCGTTGGCGATGATGACATTGCCCGCGCGATAGGCGTTGAAGATTCCGGGCACGCCGAGGGAGGAATCCTCGCGGAAGATCAGCGGATCGACGAAGTCGTCATCGATGCGGCGATAGATGACGTCGATGCGCTTCAGCCCGCTCGTCGTGCGCGCATAAACGACGTTGTCGTTGACGAGGAGGTCGCGCCCTTCCACCAGCTCGACGCCCATCTGGCGCGCGAGAAACGCATGTTCGAAATAGGCGGAGTTGAAAACGCCGGGCGTCAGAACCGCGATCGAAACATCCTCATGGAACGGTGCGAGCGAGCGAAGCGTCGATAACAGCTCATTGGGATAATGTTCGATGGCGCGCACGTTCATGGAGCGGAATACCGCCGGAAAGGCGCGCCGCACCACGTCGCGGTTCGCCAGCATGTACGAGACGCCGGACGGCACGCGCAGATTGTCTTCCAGGACGACGAAGTCGCCGGCCTCGTTGCGCACCAGATCCGAGCCGCAGACGTTGATGTAAGCGCCATGCGGCACGGGCAGTCCGCGCATCTCGCGGCGGTAGTGCTTTGATCCGTAGATCATGGAACGAGGTACCACCCCGTCTTTCAGCACGCGGCCGTCGCTGTAGATGTCGCGCAGGAAGAGGTTCAGCGCCGTGATGCGCTGCTTGAGGCCGGCGTCGACCCGCGCCCATTCCTGGGCTGTGACGATTCGCGGCAGCAGATCGGTCGGGATGATCCGCTCGGTCGCCTGGTTGTCGCTGTAGACGGTGAAAGTGATGCCCTGGTGCAGGAACGACAATTCGCAGGCTTGTTGCCGGCGCATCAACTCGCCTGCGGGAAGCGTCGTCAGCCTGCCGTCGAGCGCGGCATAGTGCGGATGAATCTCGCCTTTGCGCGTAAACATCTCGTCGAATGGCAGACCGAGCGTGTAGTTCTGGTAGGGCGTATCCCGTCCCGGACGTCCGGCATGCGTCGCCTGGTGGCGGTCGGGTCCGCCGAAGTCTTCTGTATGGGCCAAGGCGTCCTGCTGCATCGCAACATCGTTAGATGTGTGCGTGACGGCGTCAAGCTTTGGTCAAAACGAAACGGACGGCCGGCCTATTGGAGACCATGCCGTCCGTTCGTCTTCAGAGGTGACGGTCCGAGGGGGTCCGACCGCCCCAACCCCACGCGAAAAACACCAAGGAGCCATCCTTCAGTGTCACTACAACTGAGGATTGTATTCTTTGTACGTTAACGGACAGTTTCCGGTTGCCAAATCATTGTCCTCCGGGCGACGAAAGAAACTGCCGGACATCGGAGGCAGACTTGTCCGCCACCTCCTCCATCGGGATGTGGCCAGTTGCCGGATAGATGATCAGTTTTGAACCTTGAATGGCCTTGTTCCAGGTATGCGCAGCGGCCACGGGAATGAGGTGGTCCTCCTCGCCCCAGAGAATGAGCACCGGCATCTTCAGCGCGCCGACATGGTCCTTCACAAAGTTGAAATCGCCACCAAGCTGGTTGAATCGTTCGAAGGTCGCGGCGCGCGAGCCTTCGAGAAGCGCCATGTCGGAATACAGATCGATCATCTGTTCGGTCAGGATCGACTTGCGCACGATTGCCTTTCCGAGACCTTCGCGCACCAACGGCTTGGGATCGGCATGGGCCAGGACGTCCTGCAGCCATGGCTGGCGCAGGAGTTTGAAGGCGAGCGGAATCCTGTCGCCCATTTTTGACGGCATGCCTGCTGCATCGACGAGAATGAGCGCCGTGACGCGATCCGGATGGGTTTCCGCGAACCGCGCGGCGATTCCGCCGCCCATCGAATTGCCGGCCAGCGCAAACTTCCTGAGCCCGATCTTGTCGACAAATTCAGCGACGAATTTCGTCATGCCCTTGCCGGAATAGTCGTGATTGGGCACCGCGCCCGTCAGGCCGTGTCCCGGAAGATCAAGCGACACGACGCGGAAATGATCGGAGAGCGTCTTCGACCACGGCTCCCAGGTGAAGAGCGAAGCATTTGAGCCGTGCAGCAGGACGAGCGTCGGTGCGTCGGCCGCGCCGCGAATGCGATAGTGCACGCGTGCGCCGTCGGGCAGTACTGTGAACTGGGAAGGCGGTGTCGCGTACTTCGCTTCCAAAGTCGCACGCGGAATATCGGGAGCACTCAAGGTGAGAAAGGCGATGCCCAGCAACGCGGCGATCGCGACAAGAACGATCATGATCCAGCGCATGACGGTCTACTCCTGAAAAGTGATGCAACCCGGAACGGGTCGAAAGGTGGGTGCATGAATTTAGCAAAATGCGCACGGTATGCGGGAATCTTTATCGCGTTTGGCTCTCACCCCAAACAGTCCAGCAAAGCCTTCTGATTCGGCCTTTCGGCGATTCGGATGTCCCCCATCTTCAGCGGCGCCAACGCAGCGGCCGCCGCACCGCTGATGCACACAGCGGCGACATTTTGGACGGCGGCGCCAAGGCCCGTAGCCACGACACACTCAACGAAGGTGCGTGCGCTGCGGGGCGAGAACAGCAGGACCGCGTCTATCTTTTTTTCTGCAAGATCGCGGCGGACAAGCGCCGGCAACTCCGTCACCGCTCCCACATCGTAAATAAACTCGGTTCGCACCTTGAAACCGGCATCCGCAAGGGCCTTGGCCAGTTTTCCCTCACCGTCCGCGCCTGAGGCATGGAGCAGCGGACCGTTGGCTGCGGACGCCCAATTCGGCACCGATTTGGCCAGCGCGAGGGAATCGCCCTCTGCACTCTTCACAATGGAAAATCCCACGTCGCGAGCCGCCAGTGCAGTCTGGGGGCCGACGGCAAAGAGCGGCAAGTCGCGCCGGTGTGTCCTGCGCGACAGAGCGCGGACGCCATTGGCGCTGGTCGCAAGGATCGCCTGAACCCCTGCGAGATCAATTTGCGGTCCGGTGTGAAAATTGACGGTAAGCAACGGCGCGACCACCGCCTCGTGCCCGCGCTGCTTGAGGTATGCCTCGGTCTCGCGCGCATCTTCGAGCGGCCGCGTGACGAGAACACGCATTACAGGACGAGCCACTTTGCGACGCGCGGTTTCAGCGCGAGGCCGCAATCGCGGCCGGCGGCTTCGGCAGTGCCGCGCGGGTCATGGCCGAGCGAAATCGAAAACTGCGTCGCTGTGGAATCGCTTCCATCAGGCGCCAGCACTTCGCCGCGAAATGCGAGCGTATCGCCGTCGACGGTTGCCAGTCCGGCAATCGGTGTCCGGCACGAACCATCCAGCGAATTCTGGAAAGCGCGCTCGCACGTCAACGCGATCTCGCTTGGCATGTGATTCAGAAAGCCAAGCTTCTCGCGCGCGAAGGTGTCGGCCTCGCGGATTTCGATCCCCACCACGCCCTGTCCGAGCGAAGGCAGCCACTCCGACGTCGAGAGAACCGTCGTCGCCCGCTCCTGCAGCCCCAGACGCTTCAGGCCAGCATAGGCGAGGAAGATCGCATCCATCTCGCCTTCATCGAGCTTGCGCAGGCGCGTGTCGACATTGCCGCGAAGCAGGACGATGTCGATATCGGGCCGCAGACGCGCAACTTGCGCATGACGGCGCACCGAACTGGTGCCGATCCGTGCGCCCTTGGGCAGGTCGGACAGAGTCTTCGCCTTGTGCGAGAGAAATGCTTCGCTGGGATCTTCGCGCGGCAGGAACGCGGTCAGCGCGAGGCCTGGCGGCAGATCCGTCGGCACATCCTTCATCGAATGAACGGCGAGATCGACCTCTTCGCGCAAAAGCGCGTCTTCGAGTTCCTTCACAAAAAGCCCTTTGCCGCCGGCATCCGCCAGCGAGCGATCCTGGATTCGGTCGCCCGAGGTTTTGAGGATGCTGATCTCGCAGGGCTGACCCTTGCCGATGAGGGCGGCGCGGACCATTCCAGCTTGAACCAGCGCCAGCTTGGATCCACGGGTTCCGAGTCGAAGGGTTCTGTTTTGCGGCATGACGGCAAAGGGTTTAGAGGACTGCCGCGAACCTTTCAAAGGCCGGCTGGAATTGCGCGCACTGACTGTCCTGGGCATCGAGACAAGCTGCGATGAAACCGCCGCTGCGGTCGTGCGCGGCTCTGCGCCGGGACCGGGCGAAATCCTGTCGAATATCGTCTTCAGCCAGCTGGAAGAGCATCGGCCCTATGGCGGCGTGGTGCCCGAGATTGCTTCGCGGGCCCATGTCGAGAAGATCGATGGAATCGTCGCCGAAGCGCTGGCTGCGGCAGGCATCAAGCTTTCACAGGTCGACGCAGTGGCCGCCACGGCTGGGCCGGGGCTGATCGGAGGCGTGATGGTAGGCCTGACGGCTGCAAAGGCTCTGGCGCTCGCCGCCAGAAAACCGCTGATCGCGGTCAACCATCTCGAAGCCCATGCGTTGACGGCGCGGCTGACGGACGGCGTCGAATTTCCGTTCCTGCTGTTGCTGATCTCGGGCGGACATTGCCAGCTTCTGGGCGTCGAAGGTGTCGGCCGATTCCAGCTTTACGGCACCACCATCGACGACGCGGTGGGTGAAGCGTTCGACAAGACGGCAAAATTGCTCGGCCAGCCCTATCCCGGCGGGCCGCGCATCGAAGCGCTGGCGAAAGAGGGAAACCCGAAGAGATACGCCTTGCCGCGTCCCATGCGTGGGCGCGAAGGCGCCGACTTTTCTTTTTCAGGCCTGAAAACAGCCGTTCGCCAGCTTGTTCAGACTGAGCGTGTGGACGTTGCGGATGTGGCCGCCAGCTTTCAGGCGGCCGTGATCGATATTCTGATCGAGCGGACTGGCTCTGCGATGGAACTGTTCCGCCGCGATTTTCCGGATGCGCGCGGCGCGGCGCTCGTGGTGGCCGGCGGCGTCGCCTCGAACGGCGCGATCAGGCAGGCATTGACGGATCTTGCTGCACGCGAAGGTTTTCAGAAAAAAATACCCCCGCCGGGGCTCTGCACGGACAACGCCGCGATGATCGCCTGGGCGGGGGTTGAAAAGGGCCAGTTGGGGCTCTTCGACGGCATTGGGGTTTCGCCGAGAGCCCGCTGGCCTCTTGCCGGAACGCCGCTCGGGGGGGAGGTTGGCGCGCCGGCAAAGGCTTGATCGGACTTAGACGCTCGCGAACTGTGCGAAAGTCAGAATGCCCGTCAGAACAAGAATGGCTCCGGTAAACAGGTTGACGACCAGTTCGTTGATGGCCGAATGCTGAGCCGGAACGTGGCGATTAATATGGGTCATGGTTCTTCTCCTTTTTGTCCGGCCTTGGCTGCGCCCCGCGCTCCCTTCGGCCCTGAAATTTCGTGGGCGACCTCGCCCGACAAGAGGGATATAGGGTGCAAAAGTTCGCTTTCAATGAACGAATTCAAAAGTATTTAGCATTTAGGAATTGTTTTTAGTTGTATAAGTATTTGAAGTAATACGGTTTTTGTGCGTTGCAGCAAGAAGTTATGCAGTTCTTGCATGGGAGGAAGTTGCCAGTCGTGAAGATCGCCACTTGGAACATCAACTCGGTCCGGCTGCGCATCGGACTGGTCACCAAGTTCCTCAAGGAGCATCAGCCGGACGTGCTGGCGCTGCAGGAGATCAAGGTCGAAAACGGCCTTTTCCCGGGTGGCGAACTCCAGAAGCTGGGCTACGTGCACCAGGCAGTAAACGGCCAGAAGGCCTATCACGGGGTAGCGATCCTTTCGCGCATCCCCTTCAAGAAGACCCAGGTCGTCGATTTCTGCCGCGAGGGGCATGCACGGCACATGAGCGTCATGCTGGAGAACGGCGTCGAACTGCACGATTTCTATGTCCCGGCCGGAGGTGACATTCCAGACGGGAAGAAAAATCCCAAGTTCGCGCACAAGCTCGACTTCCTGCGCGAAATGGAGCGCGTGTTCGCCAGGCGCCGCGGCAAGCGCAACCATCCGATGATCCTGGTCGGCGATCTGAACATCGCGCCGCTGGAGCACGATGTATGGAGCCACAAGCAGTTGCTCGACGTCGTCAGCCACACGCCGGTCGAAACCGAGCTTCTCGGCGAAGTAAAAGCGGCGTTCGACTGGGTAGACGTCACGCGCGAGTTCATTCCCGCGGAAGAGAAGGCCTATTCCTGGTGGAGCTATCGCGCCGCCGATTGGGAAGCCTCGAACCGGGGCCGGCGGCTCGACCATGTCTGGGTCAGCCAGGCACTGAAGGATGCTCTCAAGTCGCAGCAGATCGTCACCAAAATGCGCGGCTGGGAAAAAGCCTCGGACCACGTTCCGGTGATCGCCGAGATCGATATTTGAAGCGGCGCTGCTAGTCTGCTTCGCAGAACAAGAATGGAGCTGCTTCGTGGCCGACCTGCTCAAGCTTTCGCAATCCATCATCGACGGAACAACCGGCATCTCGTCCGACGGCGTCAGCGGCGTGCGGGATCTTCCGGTGAACCGGATCACCGGTGAACTCTCGGAAGTCGCCGACGGCATCGCCATGATCGAGGCGTTCAGCCACGTCGTGCTGTTCAGGACGGATGATGGGCTTGTTCTGTTCGATACCAGCCTTGAAACCTTCGGCCCGCAGATCGTGAAGGCGATGCGCGGCTGGACACCGGATCCGGTACGCGCCATCACCTACACGCATGGACATGCCGATCATGTCGGCGGCGCAGGCGCAATACTTGCCGAAGCCGAAGAGAAGGGACGTGCGCGGCCGCAAGTCATCGGGCATGAGAACGTCAAGCCGCGTTTCGACAGGTACAACCTCACGTCCGGCTACAACATGGCGATCAATGCGCGCCAGTTCGGCGGTGCTGGCCGAAGCCGTATCCAGTTGGGGTCGGCTGGTCACTTCGGCCCTGCTACATGGGTCGAGCCCGATACGCAGTTCAGCGACCGCATGGGATTTGCGAGCGGCGGAACGCGCTTCGACATGCGTCATGCCAAGGGCGAGACAGACGATCATCTCTGGGCCTGGTTGCCGGAACACAAAGCGGTCGTGGTCGGCGACTTTCTGATCTGGGTCTTTCCCAACGCGGGCAATCCGCAAAAGGTGCAGCGCTATCCGCTCGACTGGGCGAACGCCCTGCGCGCCATGGCGGCGCTCGAACCGGAACTGTTGTTGCCGGCGCACGGCCTGCCGATCGCAGGACGCGATCGGATCGCGCTTGTCCTGGACGATGTCGCGGGCGCGCTTGAATCGCTTCTCAAACAGACGCTCGAGCTGATGAACACCGGCGCCAGACTCGATACGATCCTGAAGTCCGTGTCGCTGCCGAAGGAAACGCTTGAGAAGCCCTATCTGCGTCCGGTCTATGACGAGCCGGAGTTCGTGGTGCGCAACATCTGGCGTCAATATGGCGGCTGGTACGACGGCAATCCCGCCAATCTGAAACCGCCGGGCGACGCCGCCATCGCCATGGAAACGGCGCGTCTCGCCGGCGGCGCGGAGACACTCGCCAAACGCGCGCTGGAGCTCGCGCATGGCGGCGACCTGCGGCTTGCCTGTCATCTGGCCGAGATGGCTTCTCTCGCCGAACCGGATTCGCGCAGCGTGCACGGCATGCGGGCCGAAGTGTACGAAACCCGCATGAATGCCGAGCTTTCGCTGATGGCGCGGGGCATCTATGGCGACGCGGCGCGGACGTCGCGCACATTGTCCGGCAAGAACGACTAGTCTTTCTTGGCCCCGTCCGGCCGCTTCATCGGCGCGATCATGATCGTCGCCGTCGAGGTTGCGATGACTTTTCCATCTTCCCGCGCAAGCGTTGCTTCGAGGAAATTGATCTGGCGGCCGCGTTTGATCACTTTGGCTTCGGCGACATGCCTGCCTGCCCCGCCCTGGTTGAGATAGCTGACTTTCATTTCCAATGTCGGCGCGATCTCGCCCCATTTCAGAATGACGCCGGCAGCAACCGCGAGAACATCGTCCATAACGCAGGCAATCGCGCCGCCATGCAGCGCGCCGAAACGGTTGAAGTGGGGCTCGCCAAGATCGTAGCCGATTCTTACCCAGCCCTCCTCGACGTCGATTTCCAAAAGCTCCTGGTTGAGCCAAGCCGAACAGGGCGCCTGACGTCTGAAGATCGCCTGGACGTTGGGCGGAAAATCGTCCGGTTTGGTCGTGTCGATGGCGCGGCGCATGGCTCTCTTCTGCTATAGCAATGGCGCATCCTGCATGAACCAGATGGGAAAAGACAAATTGCGCATCGCCTTTCTCCGACACGGGCCGACAGACTGGAACGAACAGGGCCGCATTCAGGGCCGCACCGACATACCGCTCAGCCAGGCGGGGCGCGAAAAGATGGCCGGCCTCGCACCGCCGGCCGGATTTGAAACGGCCCGTGCCTTTGTCAGCCCGCTCGGCCGCGCGCGCGAAACCGCGACATTGCTTGGTCTGAGCGATCCGGTCATCGATGCGCGCCTGAGCGAACATCATTGGGGCGAGTGGGAAGGTCTCACGCGCGCTGAGATTCTGGCACGCGATGGAGAGGACGCATTCGAGCGCGCCGGACACGGTATCGATTTCACGCCGAAGGGCGGTGAAAGCACACGGGCGCTCCTGGCGCGGCTGTCAAGTTTCCTCGGCGACATTTCAGCCGTGCGTTCCGACGCCATTGCCGTCGCACATCGCGGCGTGCTGCGTTCGGCCTACACGCTCGCGACGGGCTGGGACATGCTGACGCCGATGCCGGCAAAGCTCGACCTGTCACAGGCTTTGGTTTTGAGTCTTGATGAACGCGGGGTGCCGTCGATTGCGGGACTGAACGTTCCGCTCAGGACCAGAAGGGTTTGAGGCGTTTAAAATCGCGCCAGCTTTCCATGGCGCGCCGCGCCAGACGTTTCTCGCGCGCCGCATACCAGCCGATGATGACGCCCTTGGCGAAACGCAGCTCCGTACCGTCGCCGAGCCTTTTAAGAACCTCGTCGACGCCGTGCGCATCATTGGCGGCGCCCAGTTGATCGAGCAGAAGCTTGAGGGCTCTGATGAACTTCGCAGACTTCTTCGGCGGATAGAGTGGCGCAAAGAATTCGGCGGCGTAGCGCAGCTTTTTGAGCGCGATGCGCAATTTGTGCGTCTGCGCGTCATACTCGCCATGCGCACGTTTGCCGCGTTTCCTGACCACTGCATAAAGCTCATCGAGCGAGCGGCCGGAGAATTTTCCGATCCGCGTGTCGTTGTGCGGCAAGGTTTCCGCGATCGCGGCGACATCGTTCAGGAACGCGCCGAACTCCGGATTATGGACTTCGGACAACGCGTCGTCCCAAGCCTCGCCGCGAGCGTGGCGCAGCGCGAGCTGCAGCGCGACAAACGATTCATTCTCGGCGAAAGTGGAAGGCACCTGCGGCAGCAGCTCGTCCGCAAAAACATCGAGGTCGCGCGCGGGACCGAACACGCCGGCAAGCCTGCGGCCGCGCTTGCCCAGCGCCTTGAGCGCGGGAGTGTCGGCATATTCGCCGAAGGATTTGAGCGCCATCTGCAGCCTGCGCAGGCCGACGCGGATCTGGTGCACGCCGCGCGAATCGCGGGCGCGGATCGCAGGCGCGTTGCCGCCGACCTGGGCCAGGCATTCCAGAACCGTGGCGCGAAACGCCTCCTCCACCGACATGCGCTTTGTGAGCCGGACCCGACGTGCGTTGACGGCACGGGCATTGCCGTTGCCGTGGATCAGGCGATAGGAGCGGACGATTGCGACGCGCGGTTCTTCCATGTGCCAATCATTCCTCAAGCGAGGCGAACCGGCAATCCCGCCCGGGCCATCGCCCGCTTGGCCTCTGCGATGGTGACCTCGCCAAAATGGAAGATTGACGCCGCAAGTACGGCACTGGCGTGGCCATCGCGCACGCCTGCGACAAGATCATCCAGCTTGCCCACGCCGCCGGACGCGATGACCGGGACCGGGACCGCATCCGCTATCGCGCGCGTTAAGGGGATGTCGTAGCCGGCGCGCGTGCCGTCACGGTCCATGGAGGTCAGCAAAATCTCGCCCGCGCCATATTCCACCAGCTTCCTGACATGCGCGACGGCGTCAATTCCCGTCGCGTTTCGCCCGCCATGGGTGAAGACTTCGAAGGGCGGCGCGTTGTGATTGTGCGCGCCCTGCTTGGCATCGATGGCGGCCACGATGCACTGGCTGCCGAATTTTTCGGCCGCTTCGCGGACGATTTCGGGCCTGCGGACGGCTTCGGTGTTGATCGCGACCTTGTCGGCGCCGGCAAGCAGCAACGCCCGAATGTCTTCGAGCGTGCGCACGCCGCCGCCGACCGTCAGCGGCATGAAGCAGACATCGGCTGTGCGGCGCACGACGTCCAGAAGTGTTCCGCGATTCTCGTGGCTTGCGGTGATGTCGAGGAAACAAAGTTCGTCTGCGCCGGCAGCGTCATAGATAATCGCCTGCTCCACCGGATCGCCGGCATCGCGCAGTTGCTCGAAATTGATGCCCTTCACGACGCGCCCGTCTTTCACGTCCAGGCAGGGGATGATGCGGATCTTGAGCATCAGCGCCGGCCCGATCGCGCGAGGGCCGCGACATTGAAGAGCGCTCTTGCGGTCACGGTCTCCGGCGGAATGCCGGTCGTCTTGCACAAGGCTTCTGTTTCCAGAAGAAGGTCGAGCGCGTCGCCAAGGCGTTGGGAGTCCCAGTTGTTGAGCTGGGTCTTGAACGACGTTGCGCGCATGAAGTGAATGGGCGGACGCAATTTCTTCATGGCGCTGTCGGAGGGTTCGCCCTTGTCCATCTCCGCGCGCGCAAGCGCCAGGCGTTGGAAATGCGACAGCGCCATGCGGACGATGGCGATCGCAGAGGTGCCGGCCACCCAGAGCCGCTCAAGCGCCAGATCGAGCCGCTTGAGATCGCCCTGCCCCGCGGCGTCGAGCGCTTCTTCGCTGCGCACTTCGGCCTCGTCACCCAGCACCGCGCGGACATCGTCCAGAGTCACCTGCTTTTGCCCATGCGCGTAGAGCGCCAGCTTTTCGAGTTCGCGTCGCGTCACGCCGCGGTCCGAACCGAGACGCGACGCAGCGTCGGCGAGGGCATCTGGCGCGATGGAAAGCCCCGCGGTCTTCAAGGCGTCACGCACGACATCGGGCAGATCGCGCGCATTGTCGCCGTAACAGGCGATGGAGGCCGCGTTGTCCGCTTCCTCGAACACCCGCCGAAGGCCGGTGCCCTTCGAGAGATCGCCGCCCTCGACCACGACCAAGGCATCGCCCGCGGGATCGTCGAGAAAACGCTCGAACAGTTTGGCCAGACTGTTCCCGGCGCCGCGTACGCGCACGACGCGACGGCCGCCAAGCATGGAGATCGCCGCCGCCTCGTCAAACAGGCGTGCCGGGTCGGATGCGAGCGTGCCGTCATCGAGATCGGCGATCAGGAACGGATCCTTGAGATTGGGAACAATCGACTTGATCAACGTTTCGGCCCGCTCACGCACGAGACCCTGGTCCGGCCCGAAGATCAGCGCCGCCACCAGATCCTTGGGAGGATGGGTGAGCGTGCGGTCGATGCTCGTACCTTTGACTTCGGTCATCGCTTGGCGAAGTAGACGTTGAGATCAAAGCGGATGCGATTGGCAATGTCTTCGGCGGCCCGCTTGTCCGCGTCCTGTTGCGCGGCCAAGGTGCCGTAGTTGGCCTGCGGACTCAGCGCGATGACCGGTCCCGTCGGAAGCACGTTGTAGGACGAAAGACCCGTCTCCAGACCCTTGGTTACAAGCTTTCCCGCGCGGTCCGTGAGCTCATAGCTCACCGAAAGCGTGTCGTTGTAGCGCGTGATGGTGGCGTTGTTGTTGGGGTCGTTCTGCAACGCGACGGCGCGCGAAGTCTCGTTCAAGGAAAGCTTCAGGCGATAGGCCGCGCCCGCATCGGTCCCCGGGCCATCGAGCAGATCGATCATCGTGTTGCGCAGCTCGTAACCCAGGCGATCGGAAACGGGTTCGACATAGATGGACGACAGCGTCGCGCTCATGCCGGCGTCCATGCCGCCATAAAGCGGGTGAAAGCCGCAGCCGCCCAGCAGCAAGGTCATCGCAAGGGCCGCTGAGCGTTTCATGCGACGATGTTCACGATGCGGCCGGGAACGACGATGACCTTCTTCGGCGTCTTGCCTTCCAGGGCGCGCACGACACCGTCACGCGCCAGCGCAGCCTGCCGAACGCTCGCTTCATCGGCGTTGATTGCAACGGTCACTTCGTCGCGCCGCTTGCCGTTCACCTGTACCGCTATGGTGACGGTCTCGGACCGCGTCAACGCTTCGATGAAGGACGGCCAGGGTGTTTCGACGATCATCGTCTTGTGGCCCAGGGCTTCCCAGCAGGTTTCGGCCAGATGCGGCATCATCGGACCGATCATCAGGACAATCGCTTCTAGCGCTTCGCGGCGCACCGCGCCCGAAACGGTTTCCGCCGCCTGGATCGCATTCGCCAGAGTGTAAAGCTGCGCCACCGCCCGATTGAAGCGCAGATTTGCGACATCATCCGTGACCGCCGCGATCGCGCGGTGCGTTGCCTGGCGCAGCTCCAGCGCCGCGCCATCGATGGTGCCGATCGTTGTGCCGGGCGGCGGCAAATTCTCTGCCTCGGTCACGAGACGATGAATGCGCTGCACAAACCGCCAGCAGCCTTCGGCCCCGGACTCGGACCAGTCGACATCGCGTTCCGGCGGCGAATCCGAAAGCATGAACCAGCGGATCGCGTCCGCGCCGAAGATGTCGATCATGCCCATCGGCGCAACGACATTCTTTTTCGACTTCGACATTTTCTCGGAGGAGCCGACCGTCACTTCGACGTCGGTTCCCTTGAGATACGCCTTGCCGTCGCGCTTTTCGACTTCGTCGGGCTGCAGCCAGTTGCCGTTATGGCCCTTGTATGTCTCGTGACACACCATGCCTTGCGTGTAGACGCCGGCAAAAGGTTCATCGAGTTTCACATAGCCCGTCTCATGCATCGCGCGCGTGAAAAACCGCGAGTAGAGCAGATGCAGAATCGCATGCTCAATGCCGCCGATATATTGATCGACGGGCAGCCAGTAGTTCGCCGCATCGCGGCTCACCGGCTCGCTGCTGAACGGATCGGCGAAGCGTGCGAAGTACCAGGACGAATCGACGAACGTGTCGAGCGTGTCGGTATCGCGGGTCGCGGGTCCGCCGCATGACGGGCACGTCGTGTGCTTGAACGTCGGATGGGCGTCGAGCGGGCTGCCCTTGACGTTGAAGTTCAGATCGTCCGGCAGCTTGATCGGCAGATCGGACTCCTTGACGGGCACGACGCCGCACCTGGCGCAATGCACCATCGGGATGGGACAACCCCAGGCCCGCTGACGCGATGCCAGCCAGTCGCGCAAACGGTAATTCACCGTGCGCTTGCCGACCCCGCGCTTTTCCAGCCGAGAGATGATTTCATTTTTTGCCGCCTCGACATCCATGCCGTCGAGAAACTGCGAATTCGCAAGCCTACCCGGCCCGTCATAGGCTTCGTCGCCGACGACGAATGATTTCGGATCCGAGCCTTCCGGCACGACGACCGGCAGAACAGGCAGCTTGTACTTGCGCGCGAAGTCGAGGTCGCGCTGGTCATGCGCCGGACAACCGAAGATCGCGCCGGTGCCGTACCCCATCAGCACAAAATTCGCGACCATCACCGGCAGTTT